>NNBT01002690.1_pt1 | contig 16948 bp, 20 predicted proteins | sample 1173831 | NCBI WGS metagenome assembly NNBT01 (sample SAMN07173936, study PRJNA388173) | plant metagenome | isolation source: symbiotic tissue sample KVJ10 | place: Norway: Troms, Kvaloya island | reverse complement strand
CCTCACTGTCTCATTTTTAAACAATTCATGGTATAAACCACTAATTAAATTAAATTTGCAACTCATTTAACCTTTATAGTGAAGAAATTAACCATCGGAACACGCGGTAGCGACCTGGCATTGTGGCAAGCAAATCATATAAAAGATGAATTGGCGGCCATCGGAATTGAAGCAGAAATAAAAATCAWTAAAACACAGGGTGATAAAATCCTGAATTTAAGATTGGATAAACTGGAAGGCAAAGGCTTTTTTACCAAAGAACTGGAAGAAGAGCTTTTGGGTGGCACAATCGACTTGGCTGTACATTGCCTTAAAGATTTACCCACTACACATCCTGAAGGATTAAGCATTGCTGCTTTACCTCCACGCGAAGAAGCCAGCGAATACCTTTTGATATTAAAAGATTGTGTTGATGTTTCGCAGAAACTTTCACTAAAAAAAGGTGCCATGGTAGGTACTTCATCCAACCGTCGTAAAGCCCAGTTATTGGGTTTGCGCCCCGATTTGGAAGTAGAAGATTTACGTGGAAATGTTCCCACCCGTATCCAGAAACTCCGTGATGAAGATTATGATGCCATTTTAATAGCAAAAGCAGGTGTTAAACGTTTAAATCTTGATGTAAGCGATTTACATGTAGAAGAACTCGAAACTACTGAGTTTATCCCTGCACCTGCACAAGGGGCTTTGGCTATTCAGATCAGAGAAAGTGATACCGAACTTTTTGCGGCACTGCAAAAACTGCACGACCCTGAAACCGCCGAAACCGTAAATGTAGAACGTAAAGTCTTAAACCTTTTCGAAGGTGGTTGCCACATGCCTTTAGGTTGTTATTGCCAAAAGGAAAACGGAAAATTCGAAATCTGGACTTCAAAGGCAGAAACCGCTGATGATTTTCCTGAACGTTTGTTTTTACGTGCAGACACTACAGAAGGTTTAGCAGAAAAAATTGTAGCCAAGTTTAGTACAGACAGGAAAAAGCCGGCAAAGGTTTTTATCTCCCGTGAAATTGGTGAACACAGTTATTTCAGAAGGGCTTTAGAAAATAATAATATAGAAATAGAAGGACGTTCGTTAATCCGTACGTTTCCAATAGTAACGGTGTTAGACCAGTTTATTTTAAGACATGTAGATTGGATTTTCTTCAGCAGCCGTAATAGTGTTGATTATTTTTTCAATTTAAAACCGGTATTGCCAAAGAAAACAAAATTTGGTGTGGTGGGAAGAGGATCAGAAGATGCCTTGCGTAAATTTGGCCATTTTGCCGATTTCGTTGGTACAAGTGGTGATATTACAGAAGTAGCTGAAGATTTTGCAAAATTGGTTAGCGGTCAGCAGATATTGTTCCCAAGAGCGCAGGATTCTTTACAGTCTATCCAAAAATCGTTACCAGCTGATGCTAAAATAATCGATCTGCCGATTTACGAAACTGTTATTGAAGAAGATATCGATCAGAGTTATGCCGATGTGCTGATTTTTACCAGTCCATCAAACGTTGATGCATATTTCGCAGATAATTTATTAGAACCAGGTCAGCAGGTAATTGCAATTGGAAACTCTACGGGTAAGAAATTTGATGAAATGGGTGTGAAATATGCTTTGCCATACTCGCCAGATGAAATTGGATTGGCAGAAGCGGTGTTTGGAATAGAAATAAGGTAGAAAGGTAGAAGATTTAGGGTTAAAAATGCTCCTGCCTTGATACTCGATACTAAAATCTTGATACTAAATGTGAAATCCAAAAATCTGTGTAATCAATCCGAAGGAAAAATAGAAGATATTCAGGTCTAGATACTCGATACTAAAATCTTGATTAGCCTCAATACTAAATACTTGATACAATTAATATGTTAAATCGTCCGCGTAGATTACGGAAAAATCCGTTAGTGAGAGAGATGGTAGCCGAAACCCGGTTATCGAAAGATATGTTTGTGTACCCTTATTTTATAGTACCAGGCAGCAACGTTACCCATGCCATTGATGCTATGCCAGGCGTAAACCATTATTCGGTTGATACCCTGGTGAAAGATGTGGAATCTGGAATGAAAAAAGGGCTTAATAAAATTATGCTTTTTGGTGTCGGCGATGAAAAATCAGAAGATGCTAAATCTGCTTACCACGATCATTCCTTAGTACCAACGGCGGTGCGTGAGTTGAAAAAACAATTCGGCGACGATTTATATGTAATTACTGATGTTTGTGTTTGTTCTTACACCACTCATGGGCATTGCGGTATTTTAGAAAACGATTACGTACAAAACGATAAAACGGTTGAGGTAATTGCTAAAATGGCTTTAACACATGCTGAAGCCGGTGCCGATATGTTTGCTCCATCTGATATGATGGACGGAAGGATTGAAGCCATGCGTAACCTGTTAGATGAAAATGGTTTTGTAAATGCGGCCATCATGAGTCATGCTACCAAATTTGCTTCTGCCTATTATGGGCCATTTAGAGAGGCTGCAGATTGCGCACCTAGTAAGGGTGATAGAAAAGCCTATCAGATGGATTTCAGAAACCCGTTAGAAGCTTTGCGTGAAGCCGCTTTGGATGAACAGGAAGGTGCTGATGTGTTGATGGTGAAACCAGGATTAGCCTATCTGGATATTATCCAAAGGTTAAAACAGGATACCAATTTGCCGATTGCGGTTTATAATGTATCCGGCGAATACTCGATGGTAAAAGCAGCTGCCGAACGCGGTTGGATAGATGAGCAAAAAATAGTAATGGAAACCATGCATGCCTTTGCCCGTGCAGGCGCAAGCATTATTACCACTTACCACATTAAAGATATTTTAAATAACGACTGGATTTAAGGTGGAAGGTAGAGGCTTTAAGGTTGAGGGTTTACACGCCCACAATCTATACCTTAACAATTCGTTCTAAATCCTACAAAATATAATGAGGTGAAAAGTTGATGGTTTGTTGGTTATGGGTCATAAGCCCAGAGCTTTCTACCTTCTACCTTTCAGCCTTCAACCTTAAAAAGATGTTAGATTCATTAAAAAAAATGTTTTCAGGTAACGAAGCAGATATTCCGGTAAACACGGGAAGTAAACCTGATATTTCGAGGGTAAAATCTGCCGAGCTTTACGAAAAATCGAAAACGTATTTCCCTGGTGGGGTAAACTCTCCGGTAAGGGCTTTTAAATCGGTTTATGGTACGCCGCTTTTTATTGAAAAAGGCGATGGCTGTTATATCTGGGATGCAGATGGTAATCAGTTCATCGATTTCTGTGGTAGCTGGGGACCATTAATTTTAGGTCATAATAACCCTAAAATTCGCGAAAAAGTAACCGAAGTAATGCAGAACGGCATGAGCTTTGGTGCACCAACTGCATTGGAAAATGAATTGGCAGAGTTGATTATCAAAAACAACCGTTTTGTAGAAAAAATCCGTTTTACTAGCTCCGGTACTGAAGCCGTAATGTCGGCTATTCGTTTGGCCAGAGGTTTTACCAGTCGCGATAAAATTTTAAAATTCGAAGGCTGTTATCATGGTCATAGTGATTCACTTTTGGTTAAAGCAGGTTCTGGTTTGGTTACTTTTGGCGAAACCTCTTCAGCAGGTGTACCAAAATCTTTTGCTGAAGAAACCATCGTGGTACCTTTAAATGACAAAACAGCTATTGAACAGGCTTTTGCCCAGTTTAAAGATCAAATTGCTGCGGTAATTATCGAAGGGATCCCTGCAAACAACGGTTTAATTATGCAGGATGAAGAGTATATCCACTTCTTGCGTAAAATATGTACGGATAATGGCTCTCTTTTAATTTTTGATGAAGTAATTACCGGCTTCAGGGTTGGTTTTGAAGGTGCTGCTGCCCATTATGGCATCACGCCAGATATTGTTACTTATGGAAAAATCATCGGTGGTGGTTTACCTGTAGGCATGTACGGTGCGCGTGCTGAAATTATGGCACATATCTCTCCTGATGGTGGGGTGTATCAGGCCGGAACCTTGTCAGGAAACCCAGTGGCCATGGCAGCAGGTATTGCAACTTTAACCGAATTGAATAAATCTGGTTTTTATAAAGATTTGAATAATAAGGCACAGGAATTTGTAGCGAGCATTCAACGTTTTGCTACGGCACGTAATTATAAATTTAAAGTATTTACCATCGGGTCTATTTTCTGGTTTGCTTTTACCGATAAAGATAAAATCCAATCGGCTGATGATATTGACGCCAGTAGCATGGAAAAATTCAAAGTGATGCACCGTGAGTTATTAAATAGAGGAATTTATTTAGGCCCATCGGGATATGAAGTTGGTTTCGTATCTTCAGCACATACGAAAATCGAATTGGAGAAAGCAAAGAGAGCTATTTTTGAAGCATTAGATTTGGTGTTTAAAAAATAAGTTTCATTAGAAAGATTGTCATTGCTTCGTCGGCTGAAAAGCCTTTTCGCAATGACGAACAAGAAAAATAATCTGTGTAATCATCCAATCTGTGTAATCAACCCGAAGGAAAAATCGACGAATGAAAAAATCAATTATCATATTTTACGCATTATTGCTTTACGCACTTGTTCAGCTCATTTCCTGGGGTACGTTGGTGGTGCGTTTGCAACCCAGCCGTATGACAATGATTATGGGAGAGGGATCGGTATTTTTGTTTTTGCTTTGTATCGGTGGCTATTTTCTCCATCAATCCTTAAAACGCGAAGATAAATTACGAGAACAACAGCAAAATTTCCTCATGTCGATTACCCATGAGCTAAAATCTCCTTTAGCGGCAATCAAACTTTCTATCCAAACCATTGTTAAAAGAGATCTGGATAAAGCACGCCAGGTTTCACTGCTTAACAATTCGCTAAAAGATATTGAACGTTTAGACGATCTGGTCGAAAATATGCTGTTGGCAACCAAGATTGAAAACCGTTCGTACACTTTTCCGAAAGAGGAATTTAATTTTTCAGAACTGGTGTATAAAATTACAGATCGGTTGCAGGTTCACTCTTGTGGCAACGAACAACTGATAAGTGCCCAAATTCAGCCAAATTTGCAGATTATGGGTGACAAATTTGCCTTATCGTCAGTGGTAACCAATTTAATTGAGAATGCGGTAAAGTATTCTAGTCCATGTGACGAGATAAATGTGCATTTAAATAAGATAGATGGACATATTCACTTAAGTGTAATAGATAAAGGGCCGGGTATTTCAGATGCCGAAAAAATGTTGATATTTGATAAGTTTTACCGCGTTGGTAACGAGAATGTCAGAAAAGCGAAAGGAACAGGTTTAGGCTTGTTTATTGTGAAAGAGGTTTTACAATACCATGATGCAGATATTACAGTAAAAGACAATCTGCCTCAAGGAAGTATTTTTGAAGTAACATTTAGTTAATCTCAATTATGTCACAAAAATTAAGAATTCTATTGGTAGAAGACGAGGATCACTTGTTAGATGCTATCAAATTAAACCTCGAACTTGAGGGTTATAAAGTTCACGCCGTTAAAGACGGTAAAACCGCTCTTAAAATTTTTAAAGAAGAACGCTTTAATCTAATCATTTTAGATGTAATGTTGCCTGAAATGGATGGTTTCCAGGTTTGCGAAACAATCCGTTTAGAGAATGCAGAAGTTCCGATTATGTTTTTAACAGCTAAAAACACTTCAGAAGACCGTGTTTTAGGTTTGAAAAAAGGAGCTGACGATTACTTGGTTAAACCATTCAATCTGGAAGAATTAATTCTTCGTGTAGGTATTTTGGTTAAACGCAGTTTAAAATCTGATGATTTAAAAGAGTTAAATTCTTATAAAATCGGTGATAAAACAATCTACTTTAACTCTTTCGAATTAAAACACGATGATGGTACCATCACACCGTTAACCAAAAAGGAAACGATGTTGCTGAAACTGTTAATTGAGCGTAAAAACGATGCCGTTTCAAGAGAGCAGATTTTGGAGACGGTTTGGAATTATGATGTTTACCCATCAACCAGAACGATTGATAATTTCATTTTAACATTCCGTAAATATTTCGAACCAGATCAAAAAAATCCGGTTTATTTCCACTCTATCCGTGGAGTAGGTTATAAATTTACCGATAGTCATTAATGTACAATAATAAAGGCAGGTATGCTTTAATGGCCGTTTTTGTGCTGGCTGCGTTGGTTTGTGTTTTTTACAATCAATATCAGTTGGCTGCCGTTTCGGGTGTGTTATTTGCCTTTGTTGTTTGGAGCCATTTTAAGCATAGTTCGGTGTTAATGGCATCGAAACATTTCAAAAATAACGAATTTGGTAAAACCAGGGCCTTATTGGCCGAGGTAGCAAAACCAGAGCGTTTGGCAAAAAGCCGAAGGGGTTATTACGAATTTATGCAAGGCAATATGGCTTTGAAAGAACATGATTACGATAAAGCCGAATATCATTTTCAGTTGGCCAGCCGTTTTCCGGTAGGGGGTAAGAATGAAAAATCGTATGTGCTGATCCATTTGGCTAACCTCGCTTTGCGGAAAAAAGACAGGGAAAGGGCAGAAGCTTATACCAAACTGGCAAAGGAACTTGCCGAAACACAACGATCAAAAGATATTATCGTAAAAATTGAAAAAGAAATAAGCAAAATATAATAGGACTATTGTCATTTTGAATAAACGAAGCACCAGTTTTTGATAAAAAGGTACTTCGTTTTTTTTTTATTTATACCTTTGCAAAATTAAAATTTAGCCTATCCGTCATGCTGAACTTGTTCCAGCAGCTTTCATAAGTTGGGCCCTGAACTAAATTTAGGGTGACGATAACGCGATACCAAATACAGATCATGAAGAATAACCTATTTTTAGACGCAGCATTTTCAAAACAAACAGAACGCCCACCAGTGTGGATGATGCGTCAGGCAGGCCGTTTTATGCCACAATATTGGGAAATAAAAAACAAATACTCTTTTTTAGAGATGTGCAAAACTCCTGAGATTGCAGCTGATGTAACGATGTTGCCTGTTGATTTGCTGGATATAGATGCAGCGATTTTATTCTGTGATATTCTGGTAACCGGTGAGGCCATGGGTGGAGATTTGAGTTTCACTCAAGGCGTTGGTCCTAAATTTGCAAATCCTGTACGTACAGCCCAGGATATTGAAAACCTGAATGTTGATTGTTTAGATGAGTTACAATATGTAGCTGATGCGATAAAAGTGATCCAACAACGTTTAAATGGAAATATTCCTTTGATCGGTTTTGCAGGTGCTCCTTTTACGGTAATGAGTTATTTAATTGAAGGCGGATCATCTAAAGATTTTAAATTAACCAAACTCTTTATACATAACCAGCCAGAATTGGCACACAAACTTTTGGCTAAAATTGCAAAGGTAACAGCCGATTATCTGAACCTTCAGATTGCTGCCGGTGTTAATGCGGTTCAAATTTTCGATAGTTGGGCGCTTGCTTTATCGTGGAATGATTATCAGGAGTTTTCGCACCGTTATATTCAGGAAATTATTGCCAACTTGAATAGGAAAGATATTCCGGTAATTTCTTTCTGTAAAGGAAGTTCGGTTTTTGCACCAATTATGGCAGAGGCTAAACCAGACGTAATTTCAGTTGACTGGAATGCAGATTTATTGAACATTAAAAATGCTTTGCCAGCTGGTATTGCTGTTCAGGGAAATTTAGATCCACATATTTTATATGCCGATAAAGCGGTGATTAAAACACAGATCCATAAATTGTTCGAGCGCATGCGCGGTACCGAAGGATTTATCTTCAATTTAGGTCATGGTATTATGCCTGATATTCCTTTCGATAACGTGAAGTATGCCATTGAGGTGGTGAAGGAGTTTAGGTATTAACCCCTAAATTCCCTAATGGGTACTTTGAACAGCGAACACAAATTGTTATATTTGGATATATAAGGGCTTGAACTTATTCTAAAATTTTTCTAATGAAGAAGATCGAAGTTATAGACACATTGAAAGAGATGCCGGATGAATTTTCTGCAGATGAATTGATTGAAAGAATTTTATTACTTCAAAAAATTGATGCGGGATTGAATCAGGTTAAAACTGGTAAAATCTATTCTGAAGAGGAGGCCGAGAAGAAATTAGAAAGATGGCTAAAATAGTTTGGACTGAAATAGCTATTGATGATTTAAATAATATTGCCAATTTTCATAGTCAGTATTCTGATAATTTTGCTGCAGCTTTAATTAAGAGGCTTTTTAACAAGCCTAAAATTTTAAGGTAGATGCCAGAATTAGGAAGGATTGTTCCTGAAAGAGACAATGAATCGATTCGTGAACTTATAGAAGGGAATTATCGGATCATATATTTTTTCGATAAAGATATTGATACAATAGAGATCATCACCGTTCATCACGCAGCTCAGCCTTTTTTATAATCCCCCAGATATTAAATGATAGAAACTTTATTGCCATTTTACCAATATTTTAAAGCTGTGCACATTGTGTTTGTAATTAGCTGGATGGCCGGTTTATTTTATATTTTAAGTCTTTTTATCTACCACACGGAAGCTAACGATAAACCTGAGCCCGAAAAAAGTATTCTCCAAAAACAGTTTGTTAAAATGGAGGCTACATTATGGAAGATTATTGCTACCCCAGCAATGATTATTTCCGTTTTGGCGGGTGCATCTATGCTTACTTTAAACCCAGACTTGCTTCAAGCTGATTGGATGTGGGTAAAGCTGGGTTTTGTTGTTGGTTTACTTATCTATCATTTTATCTGCCAAAATATCGTTAAACAGCTTAAAAACAATCAATATAAGCTAACAAGCTTTCAGTTGAGGTTGTGGCGTGAGCTGGCTACCATTTTTATGATCGCGATTGTATTTGTGGTGATCCTTAAAAACGCCATCAATTGGATTTATGGTTTAATTGGTATCATGGGCGTGGCTATGGCTATTATGATTGCGGTTAAGCTCTATAAAAACTACCGTTTAAGAAAGTAGCTTAGAAGCTGAAAGACAAAAGACTAAAGCAAAAATCAAACAGCCTTCATTGTTTGCTTTTCGTCAACTTGTATGCAGCGCTTGATACTTGATACCCTGTACTTGATAATTTAATAAAAAACTATTCTAAATTTGGGCGATAAAATCCAAGCACATGTTTACAAACGCAGGTCTGAAAAGGGCCTTACTCTTAATAACCTTTCTTTTCAGTTCTTATTTTGCCTCGGCACAGTTTAATCAATCGGCTTTTGAGAACCGGATCCGTCCCGATAGCAGCTTAACCAACGAGGTTCACTTCAACTTTTACAATTTAAACTACGTCCGCAATTACGAATACACCAACGATTTTCATGATGGTTATACTTTGTACGGAACGCAATTGCAGCCGCAGATTGTTTATTATGCCCATCCAAACCTCGCCATTACGGCAGGTGCTTTCATCAGAAAAGATTTTGGAAGGAACGGGATCTCCGATGCAAAACCTTTATTCAGCGTAAAATACCATAAACGTAATCTCACCTTGATTTTTGGTAGTTTAGAAGGAAATATTCAGCACAAGTACATCGAGCCTTTATACGATTTCGAAAGAACTTTAACTACGCCGATTGAATATGGAACGCAGTTATTGGTAGAGCGTAAGAAATTTACTTTAGATGCCTGGATTGCGTGGCAAAAAATGATCTATAAAGGTGATCCGGCCAAGGAAGAAATTATAGGTGGTTTATCGACCGAAAGCTTTTTAATTAAAAATGATGACTGGAAATTAAGTATTCCTGCTCAGTTTTTGGCTTTCCACCAGGGCGGACAGATTGATGTTTTAAAAGAAATCCCGATTACAACCATGTTTAATGGCGCAACAGGTATAAAGTTGCATAAAGACATTAATACCAATATTAAACAGGTGTATACCGATAACTATATCGCCGTTTACAAAGATTTCTCTCCGGATAAAAGAAGGGCTTATGAAGGTGGCTTTGGTTTATGGTTAAATGCCGGGGTAGAAAGTAAATGGGGAAGTTTAGTAGCTTCTTACTGGAAAGGCAATAACTTTATTTCGATTAAAGGTATGCCGCTTTACGAATCGGTTTCTGATAACCTGTACAGTCCGGGGCTACGACAGAGCTCTAGAAATATTGTTTCATTGCGTTATGCTTACCAAAAAGAACTGATCCCGCATTTATACCTTGATGTGCGTTTCGAACCGCATATTGATCTTGATCATACCGATAAACAACTTCAGTTTAACCACTCGTTTTTCTTAACCTATAAACAGGATTTTAAATTGTTTAAGGTGAAAAAGGATGGCAGGTAGAGGGTAGTAAGGCGGAAGGTTTAGGGTGATAAAGTTCATACGATTTCAAACCTCGTAGGTTATCGAAACCTTCGAGGTTTATTATTTTAGGCATTGCCTCTGTTTATAAACCCGATAGCAGCGATTCCGATTCTTCATCGGAAGTAGCGAATAGCGGGACTGTTGCTCCCAATGAAATGCTAAATGTTCGTTTCCAAATAAAAAATTATATCTTTCTTGAAAATTTATAACACTGTATTTTGTTGATAATCAGTTCATATATAGCTAATTTTAACTTTATTTAACTTTTTTTTACTCCCCATGCAACCATTGTTTGTAATTGCCCATCTTCTATATACAAACACACAATGAAATTGACGCGAAGCTATACGATAAACGATTTGATGGAAGGCTGCAAAGCTGGCGACCGGAAGATGCAGGAGCTGCTTTACAAGCAAACTGCAGCGAAGATGTTGGCCGTTTGTATGCGCTACGCCAAAGATAGGATGGAGGCAGAAGATGTGCTGCAGATGGGCTACATCAAAATTTTCCAAAAAATAAAGGAGTATAGGGGCGATGGCTCTTTTGAGGGCTGGATTAGACGGGTAATGGTGAATACCGCAATTGAAAGTTACCGTAAAAATTTACGCAGCTTAAATGTAGTGGAGATAGATGAAGCTTACGAACAGCCTTCAACCGGATTTGATTTTGGCACTTTAGGCATGCAGGATCTGATGAAGGTAATACAAAAACTAGCCGATGGTTACCGCATGGTTTTTAACATGTATGTAATAGAAGGTTATTCGCATAAAGAAATTGGTGAAACGCTTGGTATCTCAGAAGGCGCGAGTAAATCGCAATTATCGAGAGCAAGGGCAATATTAAAAGAAGAAATTATAAAAATGGAGGGATTTGGTTATGCAACCTATACGGGATAAGGATTTTGATCAGTTATTTAAGGATGCTTTTGCTGATGCAGAAGTAATGCCATCAAGGGATTTATGGAGCAATATAGAAAGCGAAATAACACCTAAGAAAAAAAGGATTATACCAATTTACTGGTTATCAGCAGCTGCTGTTTTATTGATTGCTACGATCGGGATTTTGATTTATCAACAGCAGAATAATACCAATGAAACTAAGCAATTGGCTAATAATACAATTGAAAAGCCTAAGCCAGTAGTGGAGTTACCAGTTGTAAAAGATCAGTCACCTGTAGTAGTTGAGCCGCTTAAAGATATTGTGCCAATTTTACCAGTTGAGGCTAAACCAGTAAGGGCTATTGCCAAAACAAAAGTTAAACAAGATGTTGTTAAACCTGTTGAAAAACAGCGCATGGTTACTGCACCTGAAATGCAAAAGCAGGAAACAATGGTTGCACAGGTTGAAAGCCCAAAAAATGATATTAAAGCACAAATTGACGCCGCTATTCTTTCGCAGCCTAAAGTGGATATTGTAACGGCAAGCAATCCAACAACTGTTAAAACTGATGAACCTATTAATGATAACGAACAAAATAAAGGGATCCGCAATATGGGCGATGTAATTAACATCATTGTTAACAAAGTTGATAAGAGAAAAGATAAACTGATCCAGTTCCGTACGGATGATGATGATTCTTCTTTATCATCGATTAATATTGGTCCTTTTAAAATCGGTAAACGTAAGAAATAACAGTTTTCAATTGGCAGTGGCCAGTTTTTAGTTAACAGTACTTAATATTACAACTTTTAAACCTTCCAACTTTATAACATTTAAACATTACAACTTTAAACCTTTCAACTTTACAACATTAAAATAACAAACACACAGATATGAAACGTCTAATATTTACAACACTATTGGTAAGCGGACTTGCCGGTGTTATGGCTCCAGGTGCTTTTGCACAACAAGATTCTACAAAAAGAAATAGAAGGGATTTAGATTATGGTATTGTTAAAATAACCAGGGACGGCAAAGATAGCGTAAATAAACAACCAAAAAAAGGCCGTTTTGTTGGTGGAATTACCTTCACCAGGATTGACTGGGGTTTCTCCAGGTTAATTGACAACGGAAGTTTTAATTTATCTCCAAACAATGATTTTTTAGATTATAAAGGCGGAAAAACCAGTACTTTCTCTTTTGATATCTTGCAGTTTGGCTACCGTTTTAATTCTAACTTTAAAGTGTATGTGGCAGGTGGTTTCGACTGGACTTTGATCCGTTTGAGAAAAGACATCACCATTGCTAAAAATTCGAACGAGTTTGTTTATACTGATCAATCGCCCGTACATTTTTCTAAAAACCGTTTCTCCAGCAGTTATGTTCATATTCCATTAAATTTTGAATTCCGTACCAATGAAAACAAAAACGGTAAAAGATTTTACCTGGTTTTAGGTCCGGAGGTTAGCTTTTTGTTAAACGGAAAAATTAAACAGATTAGCGAAGAGCGAGGTAAAGAAAAACAATATGATAGTTACCATTTTCAGTCGGTTCGTTACGGAGGTACCGTTAGATTTGGTTACGGAGGCTTAGGATTGTTTACCAAATATTACTTTAACGATATGTTTACCACCTCACAACAAGCTGGCTTAAAGAATATGAGTTTCGGAGTTACTTTCGGATTAAACTAAGCCACATCAATTAAATAAACTGATTAAGTCTCTCCTTTTAGGAGAGATGTCCGAAGGACAGAGAGGTTAACACACAAATAAAACAGATCCTGTTTCGGTTAGGCGAGACAGGATTTTTTGGTTTATAATGTTTTTAAAAACATTATAGGTGTTAGCACGCTTAGATTACTCTTTTTGTAGTCTTTAATATTTCTTGTAACTATAGCATTAATTGATCCATGGTTTTCAGCCGAAAAATTTTGGAGCGCATCTTCAAAATCTGTGAACTCAGAATCAATAGCTTTAATAATAGTATTTTTGTCTATTGTTATCACGTCCAAGAAAACTAACAGCTGTTTAAAATCGGCCATAATCGTTTTGTGTTGGAAATGCTTCCTTAGAATATAATAAGTATTTGATATTATTAAACCTGTTACAAATCCTTTTACCTGTCTTTTTTCACAGGCACTTAAAATTTTAATAGATTCATCTAAAAATGGTTTTCTTTGAAGAAAAAAGTCGAGGAGTATGTCAGAGTCAATAATAATATTACTCATTGTCCCAATATTTTTTATATTTCTCGTCTCTAATTTTTGATAATTCCTCTTTATAATCATAGTCTTTTGGTAAGTCTACTTTTGAACGATTCATCATCAATGATTTAACTATAGGAGACAGCTCGTCATCTTTGGTTACTTCTTCCTTTTTGGTTACAGCTTTTAAATAATTCTCTACGACTGCAGATAAACTTCTTCCTTGCTGTTCTGCGTAGGCCTTAGCATGTTTGATAACAGATTTATCTATAGTTAAAGTTAGCTTGGTGTTCATATTATCTATAATTGACGTCTTTATATAAATATACAATTATATAAATATATAAATACATCTCTATACGTGCAAAAATAAAATATAATACACGTGTAATTTTTATCGCTCTACCTTTTTCTTATCTTTACCACGTGAGCAATACCCTAATCAGCGTTAAAAATTTAACCAAGCAATATCAGGCAGAACAGGCCGGTGGAATCAAAAACATAAGTTTCGATATTAAAAGAGGTGATGTAGTGGCTATTATAGGCGAGAGTGGTAGCGGAAAATCAACCTTATTAAAATCGATCTATGGGCTGTTAAAAACCGATTCAGGTGAAATATTTTTCGAAAATCAAAGGGTTAAGGGCCCGGACGAACAACTGATCCCTGGCCATAAGCAGATGAAAATGGTTACACAGGATTTTTCATTGAACATTTATGCAAAAGTATACGATAACATTGCCTCACAGTTATCGAATACTGATCTGAAAACCAAGGCCGAAAAAACGCTTCAGATGATGGAGCACCTTCGGATTTTACCGCTGCAAAATAAAAAAATCATTGAGCTAAGTGGGGGTGAGCAGCAGCGTGTGGCCATAGCAAAAGCCATGGTTGCCGATACACAGGTTTTGCTATTAGATGAACCTTTTAGTCAGGTTGATGCCCTATTGAAGAACCAGCTGCGTGCCGATATTAAACGCATCGCTTCAGAAACCGGTGTCACTGTCATTTTGGTTTCTCACGATCCTGCTGATGGTTTATTTCTTGCCGATCAATTACTTATTTTGAAAGATGGAGAACTTTTGCAAACCGGAAAACCAGCTGAAATTTATCAACACCCCAAACACATTTACACGGCTCAGATTTTAGGCAATGCCGTGGTTTTATCGAAAACTGATGCCGAAAAAATCGGATTAAAAACACAAAAAGAATCCGTGGTATTTTATCCCGAATGGGCAGAAATAAACAGTAACTGGAGCAGCAGGCGCTTTGAGGTGAAAGATGTGTACTACAAAGGTTTCTATGATGAACTGCTGTTAGAAAGAAACGGCGTTAATATCCGTGCCTTACAGTTGAACAGGGGAGAGCATAAAAAAAACGACCATGTTCAATTGAACATTAGTCGTTTTTTAGAGTTTTAAGTGTAGTTATAACTTTTGTATTATTTCGTAAAAGTTATAACTATAGTTATAACTTTTTAGTATATCAAGGGATACACCATGTTTACATCCGCGACTTTTTAATGTGGGAAAATTAGCACATAAAAAAAAACGACCATGTTCAATTGAACATTAGTCGTTTTTTAACATTTAATTATTTTTTTCTACGTCACATTGTCTGAGGCAACTAAAACAACTTTTATACGAATTGTATTTGTTGGAGGTGGCCCGTAAGAATAAACACGGATTGAACCTGTATATATATCATAATCATAGCTTTGAGCTTGATTAGGAATTTGAAAATACCCGGTAGAATTAGTTCCATCTGTGGCAATATAAACCAGAACACCTTCATCTTGAACGTTGATATTGTCAATTTCATTAGCAACTAAGTCAACATAATAAGTGTTTGTTGTTCCCGCTAACAGTCTCCAGCTATTACCTGGTTTATCAAATATAATCGTTCGATTCGGTGTAGTTTGATTAATAATTGGATCTTTCTTGCAAGAAGCCAGACCTAGTGTGGCAATGCAAAGCATTAGGATGGTAAATTTTTTCATTTTAATTAGTGTTATTTGTGTGTGTGATCTAGCTATTACAAATCTTCTGCCAAAAAAATATTAAATCATAATTATGGATTAATTATTGTGCAACAGATTAAATACACAACATATTGAAACCTTATTTTTTGATAATATGAAGATATTTTTCCGTCTCTTACCCTGGTTAATTTTAATTGTTGCAGGCTACTTATTTATCTCTAAGAAATTCAGCATTAATACCTCTGTTGAAAGCAAACATCAGCTTCTGGTAGAAAAAATCGAGACTATTGGTAAACTGGAGCTGGTGAGGTACCAGATCAGCGATGTTTTGGAGCATAAAAATAAAACAGATTTTTTACCCGAAGCCAGTGTTTTATTAATTGTAAAAGCCGAAGCCGTAGGTTGTATCGATCTTACCAAAATTACCCGCGAAGATATTAGCATTGATGCGGACACCGCTGTAGTAAATTTACCACAGCCCGAAATCTGTTATGTAAAAATCGATCATAAAAACTCCCGTGTTTACGACACAAAGATGGCTTTTTTTCGCGAGGCCAGTTTGGTAGATGAAGCTTATAAAGCTGCTGAAAGACAGGTGACTGCGGAGGTTAATAAATCGAGTATTTTAGCACAGACTAAAACAAATGCCACAACGGTGCTTAAACCAATTGTTGAAGGTTTGGGCTATAAAAATGTGAAGTTTACTTTTGAGTAGGGGATATAGGTTAAGGTTTAGTGTTGGGGGTGTAAGGTTGACTTCCAAAGTCTTACATGGTGTGCTATAATGTGGCTGTAAATATTGAAATTATTTTAGTGCTCTGTGCCGCACGGCATCAAACTTTTGAGGCATCAAAAGTATGCAAAAATGCTTCGTCAATCCAGCTAGGAGCCTCCACACACCTCTAGGCACATCAAAAAAACAGTGGCACTTTGTTTTGTGTTTGTTATGCTAAGTGAAAGTTTTTGCAGACCTTGAAACACAAAACCACTGCGTGTGAGGTTTGGTAGAGCCAATTGTTCTTTTTTACACATGTTTTTTTGATTTTCCGGCTCTTGGGATTGACGGCGTTCTTCGGTAAAACCTGTATTTTATTAAAGCAGGTCAGCAAAATGCATAAAAACCACCAAAAAAAGATGTGTCTACATATAGTACATCAGGAGTTAGGAAGGCTGTAGATTATCCATCCAAACCTCCGACTTCCCGACTTCGGACCTCCGTCTTATTTCAAAAAATCTTCCCTGTGTGGATTAAAAATATCAACCAATAATCCTGCTTCTAAACAAACCACACCATGAAAAACGTTTGATGGGGCAAAAAAAACATCCCCTTCATTTAAGATTTTCTTATCATCGCCCATGCTTACTTCAAAACTTCCTTTGGCAACATAGCTCATCTGTAAGTGAGGGTGATTATGAATGGTGCCAATGGCATCTTTTTCAAATGCTACTTTAACCAGCATCAGGTTGTCATCGTAAGCCATAATTTTGCGTTTAACGCCTGCTCCTAAATCTTCCCAGTCGATATCGWTATCCGAAATTAATGTTTTGTTGCTTAACTCTTTAAAATTCATTTTTTATAAGTATATATTAAAAGGATTGTCGTCTTTCCCGCGAAGGCGGGAATCTTAAAGCTATTGCATTTAGGAT
>NNBT01002406.1_pt1 | contig 16966 bp, 12 predicted proteins | sample 1173831 | NCBI WGS metagenome assembly NNBT01 (sample SAMN07173936, study PRJNA388173) | plant metagenome | isolation source: symbiotic tissue sample KVJ10 | place: Norway: Troms, Kvaloya island | reverse complement strand
CGCCCCGAACAATCCGATGCCGGCATTGTTGACGAGGAGATCGATCCTCCCGGCCTCCTTCAGGACCTCAGCGACACAAGCCTCGACGGACACCTGATCGGTCACGTCGCAGATCAGCATCCTGACGGCGCCCGCGTCGGCAGGAGCGGCGCTGCGGGTCGTGCCGTAGACGCGATAGCCGGCGCGGGACAGCGCCTCGGCCGTGGCGCAGCCGATGCCTGAGGACGCGCCGGTGACGAGGGCGACCTTCGGATTGATGTTCATGAGGGAATGACCTTTAGAGAGATAGAGTAGAAAATTCGGGGATTCATCGCGATGCGTCGCGCCATCGGCGAAACAGCAGGCTCGCGTTGACGCCGCCGAAGCCGAAGCCGTTCGCCATGGCGAACTCCATCGCCGTCGCACGCGCCTCGCCGGAAACGATGTCGATGCCGGCCGCGGCCGGATCTGGCGTCGTCTGGTTCAGGGTCGGCGGTGCGACCTGATCCCTCAACGCGAGGGTAGCGAAGATCGCGCCCAGCCCTCCTGCGGCGCCCAGCAGGTGACCGGTGGCGGATTTGGTGGCGCTCACACAAAGATGAGGGTTCGCGCCGAACAGCGTCCGGATCGCGGCGATCTCGCCGAGGTCTCCGACCGGCGTCGAGGTCGCGTGGGCGTTGAGATGGTCGACGTCACCCGGCAAAATCCCGGCCTGGGCGATCGCGATCTCCATGGCCCGCCGCGCGCCGCTGCCATCCTCCGGGCCGGAGGTGATGTGATGGGCGTCGGCGGTCGTGCCGTAACCGACCAGTTCCGCGATCGGTGTCGCGCCCCTATCGAGCGCATGATCGAGCGCCTCCAAGACAAGCATACCGGCGCCCTCGCCCATGACGAATCCGTCGCGCCCGACGTCGAAGGGACGCGACGCCTCCGTCGGACTGTCGTTGAAACCCGTCGAGAGGGAGCGGGCGGCGGCGAAGCCACCGAGACTGACCTCGCTGATGCAGGCCTCGGTGCCGCCGCAGACGGCGACATCCGACTCGCCCGCACGGATCAGGCGGGCCGCGTCGCCGATCGCCTGGATGCCGGCGGCACAGGCGGTGACGGGCGCGCCGATGGGGCCCTTGAAACTGTGACGGATCGAGATCTGCCCAGCGGCGAGGTTGACGAGAAAGGAGGGCACCGTGAACGGAGACAGCCGGCGCACGCCGCGCGTGTCCACCGTGCGAACCGCCTCGGTGATCGCAGGGAAGCCGCCGATGCCCGACGCGATCACGGTTGCCGTCCGGGTCTTCTGCAAATCGTCCTGCGGGGTCCAGCCCGCCATGGCGATGGCCTCGTCGGCGGCTGCCATGGCGAACAGGATGAACCGGTCGATCTTGCGCTGGTCCTTGGCGGGGAGGACCCGGTCAGGGTCGAACCCGCCGACGGGGTCGCTCTCCAGGGACGGCACGACGCCGCCGACTTTGGCCGGCAGGTCGCCGACGATGGCATCGGGGAGACGGCGCAGTCCGGATTGGCCGGCGAGCAGGCGTTCCCAGACCCGGCCCACGCCGGAGCCGAGCGGGGTGACGGCCCCCATGCCCGTGACGACGATCCTACGCATCGGTCGCGACCTCCGCGTTGCTGATGGTGGGGGCCGGGCGAACACGCTCCGGGCGATCACGGAAGGCTAGCGCGAAGACCAGCAGAGCCAGCAGCGCGGCTACCGTCATCACGATGGCCAGCGAGGTCGCGGCCGGGAACGGCAGTACGCTGGCCAGAGTCGAGCCGAGCACGGCGCTGCTCATCTGCAGGAAACCGAGAAGGGCCGAAGCCGATCCGGCCTGACGGCCAAAGGGTTGCAGGGTGATTGCGGTGCCAAGCGGATTGATCAGCCCCATCCCGAACAGCACGATCGAGATGGCTGCCGTGAAGGTGAGGTAGCTCGGCTGCCAGGCGACGGCGATCATAGCCAGCGAGCCGCCGGCAAAGACGATCAGCCCGAGGAGCCCGACTTCATGACTGCCATGCCGGCGCGCCAGCCGGGGTGCCAACAGGCCTGCCGCGAAGACGATCAGAACGGTCGCGGCGAAGGACAGACCCAGTTGCAACGGGGTCAGTCCGAGCTGGCCCATTAGCACCCCAGGCGCCGCCGCGAAGAAACTGAAGAGGCCGCCGAGCACCATGCTGACGGCCAGCGCCGGTCGGATGAAGCGGCGATCGATGACGAGCGAGCGATAGGTCACGGCGACGCTGAGAAAGGCGAGTTCGCTCCGTGCACCGACAGGATGGGTCTCGCCGACCCGCTTCATGTAGAGAATCGCAAGCGCCGCGGCGCAGAAGGCGACGAAGAAGAAACTCATGCGCCAGCCGGACAATTCGACGAGAACGCTGCCGAGCAGCGGCGAGAAGCCGGGCGCGACGGCGCCGGCAATCATGGTGAGCGACAGCACCCTGCCCAGCGCCTCGCCCTGAAAGAAGTCGCGGGCGATGGCGCGGGCGAGCACCGAGGCGGCGCAGGCGCCCATGGCCTGGATGACGCGGCCCAGCACCAGCAGCCAAAAGCTACCCGCCAGGGCCGCCACGAAACTACCCGCGACGAAGGTGACCAGCCCCCCGAGGACCAGGCTGCGTCTTCCGAACCGATCCGAGAGCGGCCCGACGACCAGCTGGCCCAGGGCGAAGGTTAGGAAGAAGCTGCTCAGGAGCAGGCCGAGCTGAGCGCCGGTCAGCCCCAGTTCAGCCCCCATCCGCGGGAAGGCCGGCAGGATGATGTTCGTGGCGAGCGTCCCGATTGCCGCGAGACCGGCGAGAAGCAGGACGACATCGCCGGTGACCTCAAGAGCCGCGCTGGGAGTGAGGCCTTCGCCCACGCCCGGATAAGGACCCGGATCACGCAGATCCGCAGAGGCAGCGTTCATTGCATCCGCTCCGGCCGGTCATCGGCACCGTCGCTCTGCTGCCTCACACCCTTGCTGGTCACGCTGGCGGCCGCCGTCTCCAGAAAGCGCCCTGCCAGAGTTTCGTCATTCACGATCCTCGACAGGAGCAGCGCGCCGACCATGGTCGACAGCACGACCATCGCCTCGTCCTCGCGCCCCTCGCCGAGCCATCCCGTGACCATGTCGAGATAGCTGAGCATGCCGGTCTCGAAGGCAGCTTTGACTTCAGGACCCTGCCGCGCCGCGTCGGAACCCAGCGCCACGATCGGGCAGCCATCGGCGCGTTCGGCGGAGTGGCCCGGGCTCAGATAGAACTCGCACACCGCACGCAAGCTATCGTCCGGCCGCGCCGCCGCCGCTGTCGACCAGCGCTCGGACACGCTCTCTAGCGCGCGACGCGTCGCGACAGTGACCAATTCGTCCTTCGACGCAAACTGCTTGTAGAAGCCGCCCTGTGTCAGGCCCGCTCCGGCCATCAGGTCCTTCAGGCCGATGCCGTCGAAGCCGTTCTCGCGAAACAGCCGGCTGGCCGTCTCGATTACCCGCTTCCTGTTCTCTGCCGCCTGTTCCCGTGACACCCGCATGCTAGACCTCAAAATTAGATTGCGTTCGAGCTCTATAACCGGCATAGATGTCGAACGCAATCCATTTCGGTATGGCCAATGTCTCGAAAAACCAAGCTCGCTTTGGCGGCGGGCGCCATGACCCTCGCAGCCGCAGGTATCGCCGGTGCCATCATGTTGGTGGGGCCGAGATCCTCAGCTTCCGTGAACATCGACCCGCGCCAGGATGCACCCACCGTGCTCGTCTCGGTCGCCAGCCCGGCCGTGCGTGCGGAGAGGCGCTTCACCGGCATCATCGCGGCTCGGGTTCAGAGCAATCTTGGGTTCCGCGTTCCCGGCAAGATCGTCGAGCGGCTGGTCAATGTGGGCCAGACGGTGAAAGCCGGGCAGCCACTCCTGCGTGTCGACGAAACGGATCTGCGATGGGCGCTGACCGCCAAGCGCCATGCCGCCGTGGCGGCCCGCGCCGTCCTCACCCAGGCCACGGCGGACGAGGCGCGTTACGCGGTTTTGGTCAAAAACGGCTTTGCAGCCAGCCCCCAGCGCTACGAACAGGCAAAGGCGGCGCTGGATACCGCGACCGCCCAGGCCGCTGCAGCCGAGGCGGAGGCGAAGGTCGCCGAGAACGAGCTCGGCTACGCCGTGCTCGTTGCCGATGCGGACGGCGTCGTCGTGGACACATTGGGCGAGCCGGGCCAGGTCGTGGCCGCCGGGCAGGTCGTGATCCGGCTCGCTCAGGCCGGGCCGCGGGAAGCGGTGGTGGCGTTGCCTGAGACGATACGGCCGGTGATAGGCTCATCCGCGCAGGCGACGCTCTACGGCTCCTCCGGACGGAGCATCCCGGCCAGGCTGCGGCAATTGTCCGATTCCGCCGATCCGCAAACCCGGACCTACGAGGCCCGCTACGTCCTCGACAGCGATGCCGCCACAGCGCCGCTCGGCGCCACCGTCACGATCGGCATCGCAGCAAGCGGGCCGGCAGTCGACATGGAGGTGCCTCTCGGGGCGGTTCTCGACGACGGGCACAGAACCGGCGTCTGGAGCCTGGATGAAACCGGGTCGGTGACCTTCCGGTCGGTGCGTCTGGTCCGCGTGACCAGCGAGACAGCCATAGTCTCCGGGCTCGAGGCCGGGCGTCGCATCGTCTCGCTCGGAGCGCATCTGCTGCGCGAAGGCCAGCAGGTCAGGCCGTCCTCCAACGTCGAGGCGGCCTCGCGATGAGCTTCAATCTCTCAGCCATCGCCGTCCGCGAGCGGGCGGTGACCCTGTTCGCGATCATGCTGCTCATGGCCGCCGGGGCCTATGCGTTCGTCAAGCTCGGGCGCGCGGAGGACCCAAGCTTCACGATCAAGACCCTGACTGTCACCTCCGTCTGGCCGGGCGCGACGGCCCGCGAGATGCAGGATCTGGTTGCCGAGCCCCTGGAGAAGCGGCTCCAGGAACTGGCCTGGTATGATCGCGTCGAGACGACGACGCGACCGGGCTTTGCCTACCTCACCGTCAACCTGAAGGATTCCACCCCGCCCGGGCGCGTGCAGGATGAGTTCTATCAGGCCCGCAAGAAGCTCTCCGACGAGGCGAGGAACCTGCCGCCGGGCGTGCTCGGGCCCTTCGTCAACGACGAGTATGCCGATGTCAGCTTCGCCCTCTACGCACTCAAGGCGAAAGGCCTGCCGATGCGGGAGCTGGCCCGGCAGGCGGAGGTCATCCGGCAGGATCTCCTCCACGTCCCCGGCGTCAAGAAGGTCAACATCCTGGGCGAGCGTCCCGAGCAGATCTTCGTGGAATTCTCGCATGAGCGGCTGGCGACGCTCGGCATCTCGGCGCAGGACGTCGTGTCAGCCTTGCAGCGGCAGAACACAGTGACTCCGGCGGGCACCGTCGAGACCAAAGGGCCGCGCGTCTTCATCCGCGTCGACGGCGCCTATGACAGCGTCCGCGCCATCGCCGACACGCCCCTCGTCGCCGGCGGGCGCACGCTGAAGCTGTCCGATATCGCCGATGTCCGGCGCGGCTACGAGGATCCGCCCGGCTTCGTCATCCGGCACCATGGGCAGCCGAGCCTGATGCTCGCCGCCGTCATGCAGGACGGCTGGGACGGGCTCGCGCTCGGCAAGGCGCTCGAGGCCAGGACCGCCGCCATCGGCCGGGCGCTGCCGCTGGGCATCTCGCTGGAGAAGGTGACCGACCAGGCCGTCAACATTGCCTCGGCCGTCGACGAGTTCATGATGAAGTTCGCGATGGCGCTCGGGGTGGTGCTTCTCGTCAGCCTGCTCAGCCTCGGCTGGCGCGTCGGTATCGTGGTTGCCGCCGCCATTCCCATCACCCTGGCCGCCGTCTTCTTGATCATGCTGGAAACGGAGCGGTTCTTCGACAGGATCACGCTCGGCGCGCTGATCCTTGCGCTGGGCCTCCTCGTCGATGACGCCATCATCGCCATTGAGGTGATGGTCGTGAAGATGGAAGAGGGCATGGACCGCATCAAGGCGGCTGCCTATGCCTGGAGCCATACCGCGGCCCCGATGCTCTCGGGCACGCTGGTGACCATCGCGGGCTTCCTGCCGGTCGGCTTCGCCTCCTCGACGGCGGGCGAATACGCCGGCAACATCTTCTGGATCGTCGGCTTCGCCCTGATCGTCTCATGGATCGTCGCGGTGGTCTTCACGCCCTATCTCGGCGTCAAGATGCTGCCGGACATCAAACCCGTCCCCGGCGGTCACGCGGCGATCTATGACACGCCGAACTACCGTCGCCTTCGCAAGCTCATCACCTTCGCGGTCGACCGCAAGGTCCTGACCTGCACGGTGGTCGGCCTCGCCTTCGCCGTGTCTGTCGTCGGCATGGGCAGCCTGAAACAGCAGTTCTTCCCGACGTCCGACCGACCGGAGGTTCTCGTCGAGGTCCGTCTGCCGGAAGGCACGAGCATCGAGACGACGACGGCCGCGGTCGCGAAGATCGAGCGCTGGCTGGACGAGCAGCCCGAAGCCAAGATCGTGACGAGCTATGTCGGCCAGGGCGCGCCGCGGTTCTTCCTGGCACTGTCGCCCGAACTCCCCGACCCAGCCTTCGCCAAGATCGTCGTGCTGACGCCGGATGCCGGGACGCGCGAGACGCTGAAGCAACGCCTCCGGCAGGCCATCGCCCAGGGGCTGGCGCCCGAGGCCTATGTCCGCGCGACCCAGTTCGTCTTCGGACCTCCGTCGGTGTTCCCGGTCGAGTTCCGCGTGACCGGACCCGATCCGGCGCAGCTCTACGCGATCTCGCAGCGGGCTCTGGAGATCATGCGCGGCGTGCCCGACGTCCGCGAGGCCAACCGCGACTGGGGCAACCGCACACCCGTCCTGCGCTTCGTGCCGGACCAGGACAGGCTCAATCTGATCGGGCTCTCTCCCGCCCAACTCGGCCAGCAGCTTCAGTTCCTGCTCACCGGCGTTGCCATCACGCAGGTTCGCGAGGGCATCCGCAACGTGCCCGTCGTCGCGCGCAGCGCCGGCCCCGAGCGCCTCGATCCGACCCGGCTCGCGGATTTTTCCCTGATCAGCCGCGCCGGGCGCCAGATCCCGCTCGATCAGGTCGGGCATTCGGAAATCCGCTTCGAGGAGCCAATGCTGAAGCGCCGCGATCGCGTGCCCACGATCACGGTGCGCTCGGAGATCAACGAGGCGACTCAGCCGCCCGAAGTTTCCAAGCAGGTCCTCACCGCGCTCCAGCCGCTGATCGCCTCGCTTCCGGCGGGCTACCGCATCGATATGGGTGGGTCGATCGAAGAGGCGGCCAAGGCCAACGACGCGCTGGCGAAGATCTTTCCGCTCATGATCGCCATCACCCTGATCGTGGTCATGCTCCAGGTGCGGTCATTCTCGATGATGACGATGGTGCTGTTCACCGCCCCGCTCGGCCTGATCGGCGTCGTTCCGACGCTGCTCGCCTTCAGCCAGCCCTTCGGATTTAACGCGATCCTTGGCCTCATCGGCCTGGCCGGCATCCTCATGCGCAACACGCTGATTTTGACCGACCAGATCGAGGAGAACAGGGCCGCAGGGCTGGACGACTACCATGCGGTCATCGAGGCGACGGTGCAGCGGACGCGGCCCGTCATCCTCACGGCGCTGGCGGCGGTGCTCGCCTTCATCCCGCTGACCCATTCGGTGTTCTGGGGCTCGATGGCCTATACCCTGATCGGCGGGACCGCCGTCGGCACCGTGCTGATCCTGCTGTTCCTGCCGGCGCTCTATGCCGCCTGGTTTCGGATCTCTCCGACCCCGGTCGACCACAGCCTTGCGGCGCAGTCGGGCTCCGGACCGTCGCCCGCACTGGTCCATGGCACGTCGCTCCAACGACCCGCCGACCATGAGGCGCTGCGGGAGCAACGAGCGGTGGCATAATGTGGCTGCAAGGCGAAGTTCGGCGGGATAGACGTGTCGGAGGCGAGACGCGTGTGAACGCTGGAGGGCGTCGCGATTGACCCTCAACGGGTTCACACGCTGTGAACGCGAAGCTGAAGCGGATGCTGGTCGATGCGATACTCGACAATGTCGCGCTGAAGGATTGGATTCGAAAGAAAGGGTGACGCCCGCCGCCGAGCGGAAAGCCGTCGCGCATCGCGCGATGCGCGAACGGCGGAGCGTTACCATCATTTGGCCGCTCATCACCGTTGTTTGGCCGACCCTCCCCTTATCCCTGACTGGCATTTCGCAGAGGTTGCGGCCGTCGGAAGCCGGCGGCTGCGCCGCCTAGCTCCCTGCCGGTTGCGCAGAGAGAGGAGCCATGGGCCGTGTTGAGGTTGAAATCTGGATCATGCATTGCGTCCTGGGGCGCACATCCTCAATCGAGCGGCAAAGATAAGTGGGTCAAAATCGCCGGCCTTCTCCGCTATGGCAGCGTTGCGGCCGTTCTGTTGACGGCTGATGCCGCTTTCGCCAATGAGGGTCTGCTTCAATTCGGCCATATCGATGCCGAACCTCCCTCAATGCCCGGCGTCGAGGCTGCGGTGAAGCGCAAGACCAAAGGCCAGACCAAGGCTGCGTCGACGTCGATTGAGCCCACGCCTGCCGTGCCATGGGGGCCGGTGCCGACCGACAAGACCTCGCTGGTCAATCTGGCACCGGGGCTCCTCGCTTTCTTCAACGACGGGCCCGTGTTCGGTTTGCCGGGCACAGTGACCGGCGACATCACACAGCGCACTCAGCTCCTCGGGGATTGGGGTGGCACCCGCACCGAGCTGGCGCGCAAGGGCTTCTTTTTCGATCTGTACTCGACCAGCTACCATCAGAACGTCGCTTCGGGCGGCCTCAAGACCGGCAAGGCCTTCGTTCAGAACACGCAGTTCTCGGTCAACATCGATACCGGCCGCGCCGGCTGGTGGCCCGGCGGCCTTATTCACCTCTCCGGGCAGTCGCGCCTCGGTGCCGATCCGGCGAACACATTCACCGCCGGCACCGGGGTCCCGCACTATACCGGCCTCGTGCTGCCAGATCCGATGCAGACCAACAGTTTCCTGCCCTCGGAGTATTTCCTTGTGCAGGCGCTCAGCAAACAGGCCCGCATCGTTGCGGGAAAGCTCGGCAACGTCGTCATGCCCGACCAGACCGCGTTCGGCGACGCATTCAAGTATCACTTCACCAATTTCAATCTCAACAAGAACCCGATCACGACGAACTTCTTCAACCCGTCTGCCCTGGGGGTGCTCGGCGCGTGGTCCTTCAGCCCGAAATTCGCCATCGTCGGCGGCGTCATGGATCCCTACACAAAGGCCGACCGCCTCGCCGAGTCCAACTCGTTCTCGAAGGTCAACATCTATCTGACCTCGATGATGTCCTACGACATAGGCGGTCTGCCTGGTCAGTTCTCACCGGTCTACAATTGGTCCAACAAACCGAAGATCGACCTGAAGTCGCCATTCGGTCCTCTGGCTTCGGGCGCAGCGGTAACCCAGGCGATCGAGAGTCTGATAGGCTTGGCCTCGAACGAGGGGCTGCCGACCCATTTCAAGCAAAACAGCTGGTTCGCTCTCGCCACTGCCTCACAGTACTTGTTTCTCAAGGACGATGCGGAGACTGTGGCGCGCAAGCAGAAGACTGGCGAACAGATCCGCGGAATCGGCGTGTTCGCGCGGGCCGGCTATGCCCCCGAAGACACGAACCCGATTACCCGCGATGTCAGCATCGCCCTGTTCGCCCATGGCTTGCTGGACCGCCGAGTCGATGACAGCTTCGGCATTGGTTTCTACTACAACAAGATCAGCGACAATCTGAGGACCAGCATCGCAACGATCTCGCGTGGAGAAGCCGCAGCTCGCGACGAGAGCGGCATGGAAGCGTTCTACAACTTCGCCATCACCCCCGCCGTGCGCCTGATCCCGAGCTACCAGCATATTTGGCATCCGCTCGCAGCCGAGGTCGCCGAGCGTCGCAAGAGCGCTGACATATTCCAGGTTCGCCTCGCAACCGCTTGGTGAGCTTCGAGGCCTAGTCGATGGAAACCAAGGATCAAACGCCTGTCCTGGCCCTGTACGCGTCCCTCCCGGAGCGGCGGACACCAAGGGCGAAATCGTTATGCGACGGACCAAGAGCTGGCTTTCATTGTGGGGCACAGTTTCGGCTAACGCCGGCATAAGAAGTCACTCCAAAGTCGGAAAGAGCATATGTCGATTTCAGCTCGCACTGTCATAGCGTCGATATGTCTTTTGAACTTCGCAGTTCTCGCTTCCGCGCAGACGCTACCGCCGAATTTGCCATCCAAGGAGCAACTCGCCAACGACAACAAACTCTTCGTCTTCTGGGCTAACAAGGCGCTGAAATGGGAAGAGCCGGCTGAGCCGGCGAGGATCGTCGGACCGATCTACTTCGTGGGCACCAAGGGGCTGGGCGTATTCCTGTTTGCCACATCCGAGGGGCACATCCTGATGAACACGGGCATGCCGTCATCGGGACCGATGATCGTGGACTCGATCCGCAAGCTTGGTTTCAAGCCGGAAGACATCAAGGTCCTGATCAACGCCCACGCCCATATCGATCATGCCGGGGCCTTCGCCTTCATGAAGACGCTGACCGGAGCGCAATTGGCGGTCATGAAGGACGATGTCGCGGCGATGGAGAGCGGCGACCGCAATGACTTCAAGTATCGCGACGATCTCGCCTACGAAGGCGTTAAGGTGGATCGCGTCCTGCGGGACGGCGACACCGTCAAGCTGGGCGACGTACTGCTTACGGCCTACCACACCCCCGGCCACACACGCGGCGCAACCACCTGGATCGCGAACCTGGTGGTCGACGGCAAGGCCTATGTGGTGGCGTTTCCAGAGGGTGCCGGCTTCAACCCTGGCTACCGCGTGGCGAAAGACCCTTCCTACCCCGGCATCACGGAGGACTACCGCAAAACGCACCACATGCTCGAGATGATCAAGCCGGATATCTGGCTGGCGCAGCACAATGAGTCTTACGACTTCGAAGGCAAGCGGAAGCGTGCGGAGACGCAGGGCGTCAGGGCCTGGACCGACGCGGAGGGCTACAGGCGCTTCGTCGCCAGCAAGAAGCGCGCGTTTGAAGACCAGGTCGACGATGAACTCGGCGCAAACAACGCGACGAAGTGAACGTGATTGCACCAGAATTCGTCCTGGCCTGCATTCGCCTGCTCGCATCAGGCTCTCGACGCCGTCACTCATTGTCGACTGGTTGGACCCAAAGGTCCAGCCTGGCGGCTCTCGATTACGATGGACGCTGCCTTCCGCAACGAGGCTGGTGAGGAGAATTGCCCCTCTTCGGCAGGCCACAGATTCTTCAATACGGCCAAGCCTCGTAGTTCAGCTGCCGTGAACTCACCGGCCTCCTGATCTCAGGCGCCTTCAGGATCGGCAAGGGCGGCAAGGGCGCCTCGCACAACAGCGTTCGTCGGGCGGCTCTGGACATCAGTCAGATGCGAAGAGGTCTGTCTGCACGCCTGTTCCCATGCAGGACGGACCACATTGGATTCCAGTTATGAACGAGGGCATCCTCGCCCGACCCGCGCATGTCTGTTGGCTCGACGTCCTGCTGAACAAGGCAACGATCAGTCAGCCCAGCGGCAGCTGATCATGCCTTTCGCGATCAGCCCGGCACCTCGGTCTGCATCGCGTTCAGGAACTGCGCGATCCCCCGGTTACCCGCGGCGGCCAGTTCTCCGTCGAGCGTGTTGAAGCCGTGCGTGCCGCCGGGATAGATCGCCAGGTGCGCGAGGTTTCCCGCCGCCTGCCAGCGCATGGACATGAACAGGCTATCGTCCAGCAGGGGATCGACCGATCCCACGCTGAACAGCGCCGGGGGCAGGTCGTGCAGGTCAGCATAGAGCGGCGAGATGGCGGGATCCTTCAGGTCCGTATTGCCTGCGAACGCTGCCGTGAACTGCCGCATCGCCTCCCGGCTGATGAAGGGTGCGCCTTTAACCCGAAACACGCTGGGCGTGAGCGACAGATCGAAGACGCCGAACAGCAGGCTTGCTGCCCTGAAGGCCTCGCCTTTCCCGGCATCGCGGAGCCGAAGCAGCGTCAGGGCGGCGAGATTGGACCCGGCGGATTCGCCGCCGATCGACAGCCAAGACGTGCCGAATTCCCGCTCCGCATGCTCGATCAGCCAGGACGCGACCGCCACGCAATCGTCGATGGCTGCGGGTGCGGGATGCTCGGGTGCCAGCCGATAATCAAGACTGACCGCGACCATGCCGGCCTCCCGGCCGAGATACTCCAGCTGCTCGTCCCAGGTATCGTTGCTGCCGACGATCCAACCTCCGCCATGGATGTGAAGATACACGCCTCGCACCGCGTCGGGCACCAAGATGCGCAGACCGATAGGGCCGGCGGGCCCATCGATCGTCAGCGTCCGGGCGCGGGGCGATTTGGGCGAGGCGGGAAGGCCGAGTTCGCCACGGACATAAGCCTCGCGCGTCGCGGGCAGCCCGTCCGGCGGCGTGATCGTCGCCAGCACCTCCGCCAACCTCGCGTTCACGGCATGGGTCGAAGCGGTGATCGCATCCGGACTGGCCAGCGCTGCCAACGACTGATCGGCTGACAGGAGAAAAGGATTGTCCATGGCTGCACGCATCAGTGTCATCGCTCACTCCATCATGCGGATCAGTATTCAGCGTCACGATCTGTGATTTGCGATGATCGCAAATGACGCGTGGGAGGGCCGTGCGCCGCGCGCGACTGCTGCCGACAGCAAACGCGGCCGGTGGCTGAGCTTGGCCAAACGCGATATGGACGAGAAGTCGTATGGTGGCCAACATCCGGAGAATTGCGGCCAATCACGCTCCGGCGTTGCCATATATCTCCGATGGAGAGCCGATGTTTGAAATTGATCCCAACGAGAAAGTGTATTCGGTCTTCAAAATTGGCAAGATCGTCGACTATCTGAAGGCGGAAGGCGTTCCGCCGCAGGCGGCGCTGGAGGGCATCCGCATCTCCGAAGCCGAGCTGACGTCTCCCCTGACCAAGGTGTCGGCCAATCAGATCGTTCAGTCCTACAGAAATGCTCTGAAGTTCAGCCAGAACCCCAGTTTTGCTTTCGACGCCGGTTCGAAGTTTCACATTTCGAATTTTGGGATCTATGGCCTCGCGCTGCTGAGCGGGATCGATTTCCGACAGATGGCGACATTTGCACTACAATACTATCAGTTAACCGCCCCGCTCGTGAACGTCACATTCGAAGAGCGCAGCGCATTGGCGGCTTGGTGCATCACGGTGCTTCCGTTCAGGTCTCTCGACGCGGCATTGCATGATTTCATTGTTGAATTGCAGTTCAGCGCGCTTCTTTGCGTGCACCGCGACGTCATGGGCCCCGATTTCCGTCTCACCCAGGTCCAGTTGAATGCGCAAAGACCGTCCGGGGCGGCGCGCCATTCGGAACAATTCGGCTGCGAGGTCCTGTATGAGCAGCCGCAAAACAGACTGTTGTTCCCGGCCGAATGGCTCGACAGGAAGCCGGCGCTGGGCAATTCCGTCACCCACGCTCATGTCGCCGAAATCTGCGATAAACTGCTGACCGAGCTGAAACAGAATACCGGCGTCGCTGGCAGGGCCCGCCAAGTGCTGCTCGCGAATCTCGAATCCCCGCCGGATGCCAGTGCTTTGGCCGGACAGCTCGGCCTCAGCACACGGACGCTCCGGCGACGGCTCCAGGAAGAGAACACATCGTACCGTGAGCTGATCGACGATCTGCGCGCACAGACCGCCATCAGATATATGCGCGACACCCGCCTGACCGTGGAAAACATTGCGTTTTTGCTGGGCTTCAGTGACCCTGCGGCGTTTCGCTACGCATTTAAGCGCTGGACAAAGACGGCACCCAACGCGTTCAGGCGCTCCGGCAGCCAAACGACGCGCCATATGGCGCCCCGAACAATGTCCAGTCTTGACCCGTCAAGGGGCTGAGACGGCGCAGCGGGCGACGCTGCGCCGTAGCTAACCGTTGATACGTTAGCTCTGGCATGGTTCGGAGCTTGCTGGCCTCGCGCTGTCCTCGAACATCCGCTTAATGACAGAGCGTCGATGTCAGCAAGTGGACGTGTGGTGGACAGTTGCCAGGTCGCACGGCTCATCGCGCTTTGCCGGGCCCACGACCGCTGAACCGCTACAGTCGCGGAGGCGCGCAATCTCCTGCATGGGGTCGAGCCCTAAGGCAGGTTCTCGCGCAGCACGATCTCGGTGCGCGGCCGCTCCACGCCCTGCGAGGCCGGGCGGCCGGCGCGCAGATTGGCGAAGATCGAGACGCAGTCCATCATCGCGGCCTGCGGGTTCTGGGTGATGACGGCGTCCATCGCCCCCTCGATCAGCAGGCTGCGCGTATCGGGCGTCAGGCCATGGCCGACGAAGACGACCTCGTGCTGCCGCCCTGACTCCTTCAGCGCCCTGGCGATACCCTCCGGCCCGCCGCCGATGTTGTAGATGCCGGCGAGGTCGGGATGCTGCGCCAGCAGCGTCTTGGTCTGGCGGTAGTTGCGCGCCTCTTCGTCATGGCCTTCGCGCAGACCGACGACCTGGATCGCCGGGAACAGATCCTCGAACAGGTGCAGGAAACCCATCTCGCGCTCTTCATGGGCGCGGTAGCTCAGGCTGCCGGCGATCATCGCGACCTTGGCGGGCTTGCGACCGATGAAGCGCGCCAGCAGGTAGCCGGCTGTCCGCCCCGCCGAGCGATTGTCGAGCCCGACATAGGCGACGCGTTTGGTGTTGGCGATGTCGGAGATCAGGGTCACCGCCGGCACGCCCCGCTCGGCCAGCCAGTCCACAGCCTCTCGCACCGTCGGATGCTCCAGCGCCATGAAGGCGATGCCGTCGACGTCACGCCCGACCTTCTTGAGATGCTGGGCGAGCAGTTCCGGCTTGAAGCTCTCGATGTAATCGACCCGCGCCCGCATGTTGAACGAGGCGAGCTGGTCCTGGGACCCAGCGATCTGGCGCCCGACCATGGCGAGGAAGCGGTTGGACCCGGCCGGCAGCAGGAAGGCCAGGCGCAGCGGCCTGAGCGCCCCGGCAGGCAGGGCATCGTCGATCGTGTAGCCGATCTCGCTGGCGGCCTTGAGCACGCGCTGCACCGTCACCGCGCGCACCCCGGGCCGCTGGTTCAGCACCCGGTCGACGGTGGCGGTCGAGACGCCGGCACGCGCGGCGACATCGTCGATCCGCGCCGAGGCGCGACGCCGGGGCGCGCCTTCGACGAAAGTCTCATCCGACGTGTCCGCAGAAAGCGGGAGAATTGCACGTACCATTCAAATCACATCAAAAGACATCAAGAATTGAGTTTGACGCACATCACAACACCTTCCTATCGTTCCGGCAAGAAGACGGCAATCAATCAGATCGCAAGGCGATCCAGGGAGGTTACGATGACTGAATTCACGCGCCGCAGGGTCTTGCACACGCTCGCCGCGTCGACGGCGATCCCGCTGATCGGCATGCCGCACATCGCCCGCGCGGCCGAGTTCGAGCTGAAATACGGCAACAACCTGCCGCTCAGCCACCCACTCAACATTCGCGCCCAGGAGGCGGCCGAGCGCGTCGCCAAGGAAACCAACGGCCGGGTCGAGATCAAGATCTTCCCGAACAACCAGCTCGGTGGCGACACCGACATGCTGAGCCAGGTCCGTAATGGCGGCATCACCTTCTTCACGCCGTCAGCGCTGGTCATCGCGACGCTGGTGCCGGTCGCCGCGATCAACGCCGTGGGCTTCGCCTTCGCCGACTACGACCAGGTCTGGAAGGCGATGGACGGCAAGCTCGGGGCCCATGTCCGCGAGGCGATCTCGAAGCTCAATCTCTTCGCCTTCGAGAAGATGTGGGACAACGGCTTCCGCCAGATGACCACCTCCGGCAAGCCGATCGAGACCGCCAAGGACATGGCCGGCCTCAAGATCCGCGTGCCGGTCTCGCCGCTCTCGATCTCGATGTTCAAGTCGCTCGACGCCGCCCCCGCCAGCCTGCAGTTCTCGGAGGTGTATTCCGCGCTGCAGACCAAGGTCGTTGACGCGCAGGAGAACCCTCTGCCGATCATCCAGGTCGCCAAACTGTTCGAGGTGCAGAAGAACTGCGCGATCTCGAACCACATCTGGGACGGCTTCTGGTTCATCGCCAATGGCCGCGCCTGGCGCGGCCTGCCGGCCGACATTCAGAAGATCGTCGGCGACGCCATCAACGATGCCGGCGTCAAGCAGCGCGGCGACATCAAGGCGCTGAACGAAACCGTCCAGGCCGATCTCCAGTCCAAGGGGCTCGCCTTCAACAAGACCGACCCCGAGACCTTCCGGGCCAAGCTGCGCAGCGCCGGCTTCTACAAGGAATGGCAGGAGCGCTTTGGCGCCGAGGCCTGGAGCCTGCTCGAGGACGCCGTCGGCAAGCTCGCCTGAGCGCAGCCACAGCCTGTAAGGCGCGAAGCCCAAAAGACCAGGAAGCGCCCCATGGCTGCCCACACCGCAATGCTGCATGCCACTCCGTCGGTCCCGACCACTGTGATCGGCCGGATGGCCAACCGCCTCGACCTTGTCCTCGGCACAAGCGTCGAGGCGATCGCGGCGGCGCTCGTCCTGATCGAGATCTGCATCCTCGCGGCGGGCGTCACCGCCCGCTACGTCTTCCACGCCCCGCTGATCTGGTCGGACGAACTGGCTTCGATCCTGTTCCTCTGGCTCTCGATGCTCGGCGCCGTCGTCGCGCTGCGGCGCGGCGAGCACATGCGCATGACCGGCTTGGTCAGCCGCGTCTCGCCCGCCACACGTTCTCTGCTGGAGGCGCTGGCGATCACCTCCGCCATCGCCTTTCTCCTGCTCATCCTGCCGCATGCGCTCGAATATGCCGAGGAAGAAACCTTCATCGTCACGCCGGCGCTCGAGATTACCAATGCCTGGCGCGCTGCGGCGATCCCTGTCGGCATGGGGCTGATGCTGCTGGCGGCGAGCTTCCGGCTGCTGCGCTTCGGTTCGCTCAAGCCCGTCCTGCTGGCGATCGGCATCACGGCGGCGCTCGWGCTGCTCTTC
>NNBT01000038.1_pt1 | contig 16966 bp, 13 predicted proteins | sample 1173831 | NCBI WGS metagenome assembly NNBT01 (sample SAMN07173936, study PRJNA388173) | plant metagenome | isolation source: symbiotic tissue sample KVJ10 | place: Norway: Troms, Kvaloya island | reverse complement strand
AAGGCAACACCATGACTCAAGCGAAAGCCAAAAAAGACCACGGTGACGTTCCTGTTAACACTTACCGTCCCAATGCTCCGTTTATTGGAAAGGTAATATCTAACGAACCGCTAGTCAAAGAAGGTGGTATTGGTATTGTTCAACACCTTAAATTTGACCTTTCCGCCGGGGATTTGAAGTATATAGAAGGTCAAAGTATTGGGATTATTCCACCAGGATTAGACAAAAACGGTAAGCCAGAAAAACTTAGACTCTATTCCATCGCCTCAACTCGACATGGCGATGATGTGGATGATAAGACAGTATCACTGTGCGTCCGCCAATTAGAATACAAGCACCCAGAAACTGGCGAAACAGTCTACGGTGTTTGCTCTACACACTTGTGTTTCCTCAAGCCAGGAGAAGAGATAAAAATTACAGGGCCTGTGGGTAAGGAAATGTTGTTACCCGATGAGCCTGAAGCTAATGTGATTATGTTGGCAACCGGAACAGGTATTGCCCCCATGCGAGCTTATCTGTGGCGTCAGTTTAAAGATGCAGAAAGAGCAGCTAACCCAGAATACCAATTTAAAGGATTCTCTTGGCTAATATTTGGTGTGCCGACAACTCCAAACCTGTTATATAAGGAAGAACTGGAAGAAATTCAACAAAAATATCCTGAAAACTTCCGTCTGACTGCTGCCATTAGCCGGGAACAAAAAAATCCTCAAGGCGGTAGAATGTATATCCAAGACCGCGTAGCAGAACATGCTGATGAATTGTGGCAGTTGATTAAAAATGAAAAAACCCACACATACATCTGCGGTTTGCGAGGTATGGAAGAAGGTATTGATGCAGCCTTAACTACTGCTGCTGCTAAGGAAGGCGTAACCTGGAGTGATTACCAGAAGCAACTCAAGAAAGCTCATCGCTGGCACGTAGAAACTTACTAATTTGGTCATTAGTCATTGGTCATTGGTCATTAGTTTTAGACAAAGGACGAAGGACAAAGGACAAATGACAAAGGAAGCAGGATAATCAGTAGGTAGGGCAAACGCTCTACCTACAATTGTTATTGGTGAAATTGGGTGCAAAATGGGTGTGAAACTAGGAATACTGGGATTAGGCACCGTGGGAACGGGAACAGTGCAGTTGTTGCAAGATAGCGCTGGGCGTCACCCATTGTTGCAAGAGATAGAAATTTATCGGGTGGGAGTGCGATCGCTAGATAAACCCCGTGCAGTAGAATTGTCTACGGAAGTAGTAACAACAGATTTAGAATCAATTGTCAACGATCCGGCGGTAGATATAGTTGTCGAGGTGATGGGCGGACTGGAACCGGCGCGATCGCTTATTCTCAAAGCTTTAAGTAATGGTAAGCATGTAGTCACCGCCAATAAAGCAGCGATCGCCCGCTTTGGGGCAGAAATTTTCACCACTGCCAATCAAGCCGGCGTATACGTCATGCTAGAAGCCGCTGTGGGTGGTGGTATTCCAGTGATTCAACCCCTAAAGCAATCTTTAAGTGTTAACCGAATTCATACTGTAACTGGCATCGTTAACGGTACAACTAACTACATCCTGACACGTATGCAAACAGAAGGCAGTAACTTCAATGATGTCTTAGCTGATGCCCAGCGATTGGGTTATGCTGAGGCTGACCCCACCGCTGATGTGGATGGCTTAGACGCAGCAGATAAAATTGCAATTCTGGCATCATTAGGCTTTGGTGGACGCATCAACCTACAAGATGTTTATACTGAGGGGATTCGGCAAGTCAGCAAAACAGATATAGCCTACGCCGAGAAATTGGGATTTGTGATTAAATTGTTAGCGATCGCTAAACGTGATAGTCCCTCATCTCCTCTTTCTGTCAGAGTTCATCCTACTTTAGTGCCTCAAGCCCACCCTTTGGCTAGTATCAACGGCGTTTACAATGCCATTCTTGTCGAAGGAGAACCCATTGGGCAAGTAATGTTTTTTGGCCCCGGTGCTGGTGCTGGTGCAACCGCCAGTGCTGTCACTTCGGATATTTTGAATTTAGTTGCTGTCCTCAAAACTAATACAGCAGTTACAAATCCATTATTAGCTTGTGAGCATCAGGAATACTGCCAAATTGCGCCGATGGCAGAGTTGATAACTCGATTTTACGCCCGTTTCCTCACCAATGACCAACCTGGAGTTATCGGTAAATTGGGGACTTGCTTTGGTAATTATGGCGTTAGCTTAGAGTCAATTGTCCAAACTGGGTTTCAAGGGGAACTTGCAGAGATTGTGGTTGTTACCCATGATGTACGGGAAGGCAATTTTAGGCAAGCTTTGGCTGAAATTCGTGATTTGTCAGCGATCGAAAGCATTCCCAGCTTACTGCGTGTACTTTGAGATTAGTCGGGAGTGAAGTTCGTCAACTTGCTTTGCTCCAATTTTTAATTACCTCAAAGGATTCTTAGCTGCGAGTAAAACTTGGTTAAGTACGCAAGCTAAACTAAAAAATAAACTTCACCCCCAGCGCGAGGCTAGACCTATGACCTCTGCAACCGATCCATCCACTGCCCTCACCCCGTTCCCCGACCATACACAGCTACCAGAGTCAGACGGTACATTTGTGAAAAATTGGCAAGAGCATCCCCAAAGCATCTTACTCACTGACTCAATTACACCTATCCTCAAACAATTACATCCTGAAGGTGAATATTGTATAGGTCAGGACTTAGGTATTTACTGGCGTTTGACAGATCCGCCAGAACGAGGCGCAGAAGCACCAGATTGGTTTTATGTAGGAAATGTACCGCCTTTGCTTGATGGACAAACGCGGAGGTCTTATGTACTTTGGCGAGAATTTATTGCACCCTTGATTGCCTTGGAATTTGTTTCTGGGGATGGTAGTGAGGAACGAGATAAAACCCCTTGGCAGGGCAAATTTTGGATTTATGAGCAAGTAATCCATCCGGCTTTTTATGGCATTTATGAAGTGAATAAAGCCAGTGTAGAAGTTTATGAATTAATTGGTGGACAATATCAGTTATTAGCAGCAAATGAACGCGGACATTATCCGATTACCCGCTTGGGAGTTGAGTTAGGTTTATGGCAAGGAGAATATCAAAACGCCCAATTGCCCTGGTTGCGTTGGTGGGATTTGCAGGGTAATTTATTGTTAACTGGTGACGAAAGAGCCGAACAGGAAAGACAAAGAGCCGATCGCTTAACTGCTCAATTGCGATCGCTCGGTGTTGAACCAGAGTTTTAAGTATTTGGTTTAAGGGTGCGATCGCGCCAATTTTGGATTTGCCTGGGGAACGTAAACAAGTAATAGACTAGGTAGGTAGAGACGCTAAACTTTTCGCCTCTATAAGTTGTGGAGATAGTAGGATTGAAGTATGCCAGTTAAAAAGCCCCATTTGGTGATGTAGTAATACCAAGCATCACTAATAACTGAGTGAACAAACAAGTGTTAATACTAAGGAGTAAGCGCTGTGACAGATTTGAGTAACTACAATCTAGAATTAGCTGATGAAGAAACTTTAGAAGAAGATCAAGAGGAAAAAGTTACTTTCCAGTATGATCCCGATAAAATTAACATTGTAACTAGGGAACCAACAATAGAGTTATTGCTTAAAAGAATCAATGAAGAAGCCCTTGATTTAGCACCTGATTTCCAACGCCATGCGGATATATGGAAAGAAGATGCCCAAAGCAGGCTTATAGAATCTATTATTATCCGCATCCCCATACCAGCATTTTATATAGATGCTACTAATGAAGATAAATGGTTAGTAGTCGATGGATTACAGCGTCTATTTGCACTAAAACGCTTTATTCTCGACAAAAAACTCACACTATCTGGATTGGAATATCTTACAAATCTGGAAGGTAAAACCTACGATGAAATTGATCGCAGGTATCAACGCCGCCTTGAAGAAACTCAACTAACAGTATATTTGATCGAAAAAGGCACACCTCCAGAAATTAAATATAATATTTTCAAACGCATTAATACAGGAGGGCTTGCTTTATCTCCTCAAGAATTACGCCATGCTCTTAATCCTGGTAAGGGAACAAACTTTTTAACTAAACTTGCTGCATATCCAAAATTTAAACAGGTAGTTAAACTTGGAAATGACCGGATAATGCGTATGGATGATCGTGAATTTATACTAGGTTTTTTAGCCTTTACGTTGACTCCTTATAAAGATTATGCCGATAACAGAGATACTTTTTTAACTAAAGCACTATCTAAAACAAATAAACTCTCTGAAACTGAGCTACATAATATTGAAAATAATTTTCAAAGAACAATTATAGCTAGCTGTAATATCTTTGGTAAAGATGCATTTCGGAAAATATCTAATTCTCAGAAAAGACAGTTTCCTATAAATAAAGCTCTATTTGAATCTTGGTCAGTACTTCTGAGTAAATTGAGTGATGATCAAATACAAATTTTAATAGATAGAAAACAAAAATTGATTAATATATTCAAGACATATATAGACAAGGACAAATATTTTTTAGAATCTATATCTCAGGCTGCCGAGAAAGTACAGTATAGATTTAGTACTATAGAAAAAATAATCCAGGAAGTACTTCTATGATTGATTCTCTGACACTCATAAATTTTAAGCCTTTTCAAAATCAACCCCTGACATTTAGGGCACTTACACTTTTATCTGGACTTAACAGTACTGGGAAGTCTTCTGTTTTACAAGCATTATTATTATTAAGGCAATCTTATCAGAAAGGTTTACTGTCACAAAAAGGCTTGGTACTCAATGGAGATTTAATTAATATTGGTACGGCTAAAGATGCTATTTTTGAAGGTGCATCTAAAGAAGAACAACTAGTATTTGAAATACTTTGGAAAAATGGCACAAAAAGTATATGGAAATTTAAAAATGAAGAAGATGTAGGAGCTAATTTTTTATACTTGACTTCGGAGTATGTAGATGAGCAAGTTTATCACTTATCCAGTCTTTTTAATCAAAATTTTCATTACATTGAGGCAGAGCGTATAGGGCCAAGAACATTTAATCAAATGTCATATGACAAGGTTCAATTACTTGGAACACTGGGCGCTAGATGTGAATATACATTACATTTTCTTGCTGTCAATGAGAATAGAATTATTGCTAGTCAAAAATTAAGTCATCCTAATGTAAAAAGTTCACAGCCACAATACGACGATCCAGAGGAAAAATCACTAGCTTTAATAGATCAAGTAGAAGCATGGATGGGAGAAATTAGCCCAGGTACACGTATAAGGATAAAATCAAATCCAGACATGGATTTGATAAATTTGCAATGCGGGTATGGAGATAGCAACCCTTACCGGGCAACTAATGTTGGCTTTGGAATTACCTATACTTTACCAATCATAGTAGCTGTACTCGCCTCAGAACCTGATACACTAATTCTAGTTGAAAACCCAGAGGCTCATCTTCATCCCAGAGGACAAGCAAAAATGGGTGAATTGTTAGCACTGGCTGCTAGTTGTGGTGTTCAGGTGGTGATAGAAACTCATAGCGATCATGTTTTAAACGGAATTCGGCTTGCAGTTCATGGCGGAAAACTTGAGCCAGAAGATGTCCAGTTGCACTATTTCCAGCGCCAAGAAAAACAAGGACAAGCATTTACTCACGTAGTTTCACCACGCATTGACCGGAATGGCAGAATTGATCGATGGCCAGATGGATTCTTTGATGAGTGGGATAAAAGTTTGGAGGTTTTGTTAGAACCAGTGGGAGACTAAGACGTGGATTTAGAAATTGTTTTAAATGAACTCTCCCTTCAAACTTCTACCACTGATATTCAAACAGCACGGGAATTAATGTCAGAGCTGATAAGCACTTTGCGTCAAGCAACAGTTAGTGGTGTGAAACGGGTTCTTCGTACTCATAGCGATATCAACACTATACAACTTGCTCCGGGTTATCCTCTGGTTCGCTGGCGTAATGATCCAGTTGTAAGTCGAGAGGAGCGCAGTTTCTTCAGAACTCTTACAGCAAAAGCCCCCTTTTGGAGTGATGTGTCTGAAGAAATTAAAAACTACTTTGATTTATCTCAGGTTTTTCACCAAGGAGAGCAAGCAATAGGACTTAGTTTTGCACTGGTGAGTGATGCTCTCGCAGTCAGTTTACTTTCAGGTTCGCAATGGGATTGTAGCCGATTAGAGTTAGAAGTCACACAATTTGATGATAACGAAGAATTAATTGATAAATATGCAGAAATTATTCATGCTAGTCGTAAAAATCATGTGCTGGAACATACTGCTTGGATAAAAAACCGTATTCGTACTAGTGTTATGGATGGTGAGGAGCTTTGGAATCGCAGAGAGGAATTATTTCCTAACCTACAATTTTGTGATGCAGTTAGAAAGCAATTAGAAAACATACTTACTGGACAATTAGAACTACAACCTGTTGTTAATATCTTATCTGAACTCCAGAAATGCTCCACAAACTGGAATCAGGGCTATTTCAATCTCAAAGATTATCCTATTGAGGAGTCTGGAGAGAGTGAAGTAACTATGAATAAATACGGCAGAGAAAGGACCTTTCTTTGTCCTGATGACAAAGAACGTCGATTTGAACGGCATGTCAAATTAAAATTTTGCAATTGGCGAATTTACTTCTTTCCAGTTAAACCAGGAACGGTCTTTATTGGCTATGTTGGTTGCCATCTTCCTACGGTGAAGTATAGAACTTAACATAAATATTGCGATCGCCCCATCTCCCCTTCCACTGCTAAACTAAAAAACTGTCACATTTTAAGCGTCCAGTAGGCAAAGTGAGCGTGTCCACTGGAATACTAGGATGCAAGAGGGTTTTTATTTAAATTAGTCAAAGCCTTATTGGTCAAGAGGGTTTTTATTTGAATTAGTCAAAGCCTTATTGGTCAAGAGGGTTTTTATTTGAATTAGTCAAAGCCTTATTGGTATTTATCCCCGAAAATAGGGGATTTCCGAGCGTGGCACTTGCTCAATTTAGGCAAGGGTAAATTCTGATGTACATTAGGATAGCTGGGATAGTGGGTGACGAGGGAATCGAACCCGCAACCAATAGATTAAGAGTCTACTGCTCTACCGTTGAGCTAGTCACCCACACGAATAACAATCGTAGCATAACTTCTGACAATTTAGCTAGTGCTATGCCCAAAAAAGGAATTAAAAGGGGAATTTGACGGTGAAGGTGGTTTGACCTGCTGCACTTTTTACATAAATCGAGCCGCCTAAATGTCTGACCATTTTCTGCACTAATGCCAATTCCAGCCCCGTGCCGCTATGTTTCCAAGGATCGTGTTTGGAAAGGTGATAGAAAGGTTCAAAAATCCGCGAGAGTTCATTACTGGTAAGCTCTATTCCCGAATTAGTAATATTAAGCTCGACTGCATCCCCGATCAACTGAGCAGAGACTGCGATCGCTTCCCCGGCTGGGGTGTATTTACACGCATGGTTGAGCAGTTCGGTGACAATCCGCTCCAAATCAGTGATATCTGTCTCCAAAGGCGGCAGCGCCCGATCGACAGTCAGGTTTAACTGCTGTCGCTGGCAGTTGGTGAGGTCTCGAAAAGACTCGATAATGGGGTGAAGCCAGCTTTGAAAGTCAATGGCAATCAAGGTTGGGGGATCGGGTTCCGCTTCGAGATATGTGAGTGTGAGTAAATCGTTGATTAACTTGCTTTCTCGCCCACACTCGTTATGCAGAATCTGCAAGAGTTGCGGCACTATTTCTATCTCTGATATTTCTGCTGGTGTGAGGACACTTTCGAGAGTTTGGACTGCAAGGCTAATGCTTGTTATTGGTGTCCGCAGTTCTTGGGATAGAGTTCTGAGAAATTGGTTTTTGAGCCGATCGCTTTTTTCTAGTTCTTTTACCTGTGCCTGGTTTTGTTTGTAAAGCTGGGCTTGACGAATGGCGATCGCACATTCATTTGCTACCTGCTGCATTAGCTCGATTTCAAATTCGTCAAAAGCCTCTTGTGATGGCCTTGTTAACCAAATATTTCCCAAAATCCCTTGAGTATCAAAAATTGGACAAGCCATCTGGGACATAACTAGCAACTTTGGTTCCCATCCCGGTACAATTTCTAAAAATTGCAATGGTTGTTTTTGCAACAGCGGTTGATAAACTTCAAGATGGTCGGCAATCTGTTTAGTTAATCCTTGACACTGGGGCAAATTAATACTGTATTCGTAAGCAATAGTAACTAGAGTTTGACAGGTACTGTAGAGTTCAATTTGGCAACGCTCAAGGTTTAGTAACTTTGCTAATTCCTGGGTAAGTGTCTGCAACACCTGAGTTTGATCCAGACTGTCGCGAATTTGTTCTGTCATACGTCGCACCAAGGCTTCAAAGTTTCGCACCTGCTGCAACTGACTGATGTGCTTCTGTTTCTGTAACTCCATCTTGGCTTTGAGATCCTGGAGTTGCTGATGAAGTTCTGCCTGTTGGACTGCAACGCCGATTTGAGTTGCCAACTGCTTAAGTAAGTCAGTTTCCGTTTGTTGCCATTGACGCGATTCACGGCAATGCTGGGCAATCAATAGCCCCCACATATCTTGCTCTTGGAAAATCGGCACGACGAGATTGGCTCTTATCTGCAAAGATGTCAGGAAATCTATATGGCAAGGATGCAATCCGGCTGCATAAATATCTTCGACAACTTGAATGCAACCTTGTCCGTAGTGTTCTGGATGTTTGCCACTGAAGCAGGGATCGGTGATGTTTTTGCCCAATAGGGGATCGCTTGTAACTACAGTTGATTCGGCAATGATTACTCCACTGCCATCAGTCTCGAAACGATAAATCAACACGCGATCGCAATTCAAAAACTGTCGCAGTTCAATTGTAGTCTGATGCAGAATTGTCTCTAATTCTACAGATTGGTGAATCCGTCCAGCGATCGCTTCTAGCAGTTGCTCTCGTTCAACCTGGAGTCCAACTGCTTGTTCTGCTTGCTTCACAGGGGTAATATTAGTACTAGTACCAATCAATCGATAAACCTTGAAGTTAGCATCCTTTAGTGGGGTAAGAGTCGTACTCCACCAAGTGGGAACTCCTTGGAATTGCAAACATTGTTCGTAAGAAATAGTTGTGCCAAATTGCACGCAGTCCACATAATGTTGACGCACCTTTGCAGCATCAATAGCAGAGAGGATATCCTCTGGCTTTTTGCCCCGGAGATCGTCTGAGCGAATCCCTATCCACCGTTCATGAGTAGGATTAAGGGCCACATATTGAAAATCTCCATCCTCCAAAACATCAACTACAAATATTGATGCCTGTACAGAATCATACATGCTGAGTAGAAACTGCTCGCTACTACTTTTTTCATCTACTTCTGTGCCAAAAAGAATTTGAGGTGGCGATAATTTTGTCAACTCCATAGTTGATTCCACTGGATTTATATTCATGCGAGAGTCCCACTCTTGTATTACTGACTCTTCTAGGCGCTCTCTTGTCGTTAAGCTTGTAGTAGATGCACTTTAGCGCCTATAGCAAAGTATTGTCAGCTGTTGCTCATCGAAATTTTGATCTTTCTCTACTTCTTGTCAGAAATCTAGGAAAGCTAATAGGAGTCAGCTTAACAAAATCCTGCTTTTTGAAGGTGAAAATACATTTGCAGGTTAGGGCAAACTTACTGAAATTTTTTAACGGTTTTTTAAGATTGTTGCATATATGTAAGTGCAAACTTCAGTATAGAGCAATTAATTTTATAATTCTTAATAAAAATGCGATCGCTCGCGTCTGTAGCAACTTACAATCGCAATTTGTGAGCATTGATTCCCGTGAGGATACCAACTAGCAGCCAAGTGATGCCTAATCCGATGACTTCACCTAAAAATAACTGGCTTAAGTAGCGCCAGATTATTCCCACAGCAGAACCCACGGGGACAGCAACAGCCCAACTTGCCGCAGAGACAAATATCCATCGCCAAGCTAGAGGCTGGGGAATTGCTAACCATTGTGCTAATCCAATCCCCAAGCCGCCAAATGCTCCATAAACCGCCCCTGACAGGATTCTCACAGGAAGAATCTGAGTGCTAGGTACAATCCAACCCACAGCACCAATACCGATCGCGGTGATAATACTCCAACCCAAAAGACTTGACAAAATCCACCTGATACAATGTATCGGTTCTTTGAGAAGACAACCTTGAGGAAGTGCAATCGCAAATCCGCCGATAGCGGCCTCTACCACGCCAATATCTGGCTTTTCGCCGACTTCAACTAAGAGTAAACTCAATAAAAATCCGCCAAGAGTAGCTAAAGTCCACAGCAATGTAAAGCCCAATCTAGTATTTTTAGGCGCGAATGGCATCAAAGTTTCTTTGGTTTGAATAGTCTGACAGTTTTTGAATTAAACATCTCAAAAAAACCTTTGCGTCGCTGTTGAGGTGATTCCGGTACGATGTAACCCCACAGACTCTCCCAGTAGAAAAAGGAGATACCATCAAAATTGCGATCGCGCACTACCTGAACCTGTTCTCTAACTTGTGCCATTTTCACCGGATTACCTACCGTTCCTGTTGATATCCCAATACCTACAGGAATTAGACTTTGAGCCAATTTTATAGATGGAAGTTCTAGTTGAGCGATAAAAGACTTTTTATCATTTCGATACACCTGCAAAATTAACTCATTAACTAAACCTTTTTTTACCCAATTTTCCCAATCTTGCAAATAGTATTTATAAGCAAAAGCTTGATAATTGGGAGACAAAGATATTTTGATTTTGGGCTTAACTGCCTTCACAGCTTGATAGATTTCTGCCATGAAATCGGTAATTTTATCTGCCCGCCACCGCATCCATTCTGAGTTAAAAGGGTCATTAGGGGGACTTTTGCCTTGATGTTCTTGCTGGTAGAGTTGAATAGTGAAGCGATCGTAGCCGAACTGTACAGGCATCCCAAAATGGTCATCAAGTTGAATACCATCCACATCATAATCCCTAACTACTTCTAAAATTAACCCTTGAATAAACTCTTGTACTTGTGGATGTAAGGGATTCAACCAAGCTTGTTTAGTGATTAAAAGATTATCGATTTCTTCTGGTGGAGCATCTTGAATAGAGTTTATACCTTCTTGCCCAATTGTCAACCAGTCAGGATAACGCCTTGCTAATTGTGAATAATGCGGCGTCATGAACCCGTATTCAAACCAGGGAATGACTCTCAAATCTTTATTTTTGGCAAGTGTTACTATCTTTGCTAAAACATCCTGTCCACCGTGCATGAAGTTAAGGAAAGGTTGAGTTTCTGAACCTGTAGTTATTTTGGCTACAGTACTCTTATAAAAAGTATGTCCTCGGTTCCAAACTACAGGATAAATCGTATTAAAGTTGAGAGTCGATAATTGATTTATGGCACGGTTAATACCCCAAGGGACAAATAGTACACCACTAGCAACATTAGTAAGCCAAACGCCGCGAATTTCTGTAGTTAAAGGACTGGTTTTTTGGGAATAAACTGGCAGTGAAGAGGGTAAAAAACCTGTTAAAGCAACTACTAATCCCAAACACAGCAAGTAAGCAACACAACGGCGAGCAACCCGATTCATTTGTAAGCGTGACCTAGTGCGATCGGAATATATATATAACTACAAAATAAAGTTGCAATCCTCCGGATGATGTAAAGAAATGATGATTCAGAACTCAGAATTCAGAACTCAGGAGTCAGAATAGTTGAAATAATACGGAGCCAGTTCTGGTCATGAATATACCTAACGATACCAAAACCTAATAAATTAGGACTTAAAACTCTAACTCTTACTGCTAACTTCTAATTCTTAACTCCTGACTCCTGAATTCTGACTCCTGAATTCTGACTCCTGAATTCTTTCTTATTAAAATCTTTCTACACCTTCAAATTGCTTGAGTGCCGATGCATTTGCTGCTTCACCACAAGTCCGTGGTGTGGGGAATATCTTTTCAGGATTTGCTAACCCTTTAGGATTAAAAACTTGCCGCACCCATTGCATAGTTTCTAAATCAACTTGGCTAAACATCTGTGGCATATAGCACCTTTTCTCTGCTCCGATGCCATGTTCACCAGAAATACTACCACCGACTTGGACACAAAGTTTAAGAATTTTCCCACCCATTTCTTCTACTTGCTCTAACGCTCCATGCACAGAATTATCATAAAGAATTAGCGGATGAAGATTGCCATCCCCAGCATGAAATACATTAGCAACTCGATAACCATATTGTTTACTTAATGCCTCAATTTCATGCAAAACATAAGGTAACTGAGTCCTGGGAATTACACCATCTTGTACATAATAATCTGGACTTAAATGCCCAGCCGCAGCAAAAGCCGCTTTACGTCCTTTCCATAATTTCAACCGAGTTTCTGGGTCAGTAGCAGAAGTGACATTCCGCGCACCGTTCTTTTTACAAATTTCAGTAACTCGCTGCTTATTTCCTGCAACTTCCACTTCTAAACCATCAATTTCTATTAGTAAAATAGCAGTAGCATCGCGGGGATAACAATTCGTTGCGACAACATCTTCAACTGCATTGATGCTAAAGTTATCCATCATTTCCATACCACCAGGAATAATTCCGGCGCTGATGATGTCAGAAACAGTTGCTCCCGCAGCTTCAATGCTAGTAAAATCTGCCAACAGCACACAAATTGATTCTGCACTTTTAAGAATTCGCAAAGTAATTTCTGTGGCAATTCCTAAAGTACCTTCGGAACCAACAAAAACACCTGTTAAATCATAACCAGGCATTTCCGGGATTTGTCCGCCTAAATCGATAATTTCCCCTTCCGGCGTGACAATTTTTAGTCCTAAAACGTGGTTAGTAGTAACACCGTATTTAAGACAATGTACGCCACCAGAATTTTCGGCAATGTTGCCCCCAATAGAGCAAATAATTTGACTAGAAGGGTCAGGAGCGTAGTAAAATCCAGCACCACTAACGGCTTGTGTTACCCAACTATTAATCACCCCTGGTTGTACAACTGTCCGTTGATTTTCTAAATCAATGCTGAGGATTTGCCGCATTAACGAGGTGACAATTAAAACTGAATCTTCTACTGGTAAAGCGCCACCAGATAGACCAGTACCAGAGCCGCGTGCTATGAACGGTATAGAATATTGATTGCATATCTTCACCACTTGGGCAACTTGTTCTGTAGTTCTGGGTAATACCACCACAGCCGGACGTTGGCGATAACCAGTTAAACCATCGCATTCATAAGTAATGAGTTCTTCGCGGCGTTGCACCACACCATTTTTGCCAAGAACAGCCTCGAATGCTTTGAGAATGGGTTTCCAGTTGCGTTGTTTTTTATCTTGGGTAAGCATAGTTTTTTAAAGTTCAAGGTAGATGTTGCAGGCTGGTTAGTATAGCTGTAATTACTATATTTTAAATTCTATCTTCTTCCTCTGTTGTAAGTTCTTACTTCTCATCTCTTAATTCTTTTTTTAATGATGTATCTATCTCTATATCTTTTAAAAAATTAGAGTTGGGAGAATTGACCATTTGACCTGTATGGTCAATATATTTATGATTTTTGCCAATTCTGACTCGTGCTTGCCCTTTAAAAAACTTGTCAGCACCATCAAACTGAGGAGAGATTATTACCTGCCCTGATAAGTCAATATAGCCCCATTTATAGGCAATTTTAACTGCTGCCAAGCATTCCGAAAATCTATCTGCGTAATCAAAATTAAATGGTATAATAATTTGTCCTGATAAATCTATGTAGCCGTATTTCTTGCCAATCTTTACTCGTGCTAGACCTTGGGAAAAGCTCTCAGCCCAATCAAATTGACAGTTGATGACTATTTGCCCTAATGAATTGATATAGCCCCACTTGTAGTCAATCTTTATAAGTGCTAGACCTTCTGCAAACTGCCAAGCCTGAGTAAATTTAGGAGGTATGATTATTTGCCCTTTCTTATCTTTATATCCATACTTTTCACTATTCTTGAATCGCTCTAAACCTAATACAACGTGTTCCACTTCTTGAAACTGAAACGGAATCGTGACAATCTCTCTATTAACACTTTTTTTGCTAACTTCAAATCGCGTTACCTCATGAGACAATCTTTCAGGCTTATCAAATTGTGACTGAAGAATCATCGTCCCCATTTGGTCAATCTAGTCAACTTTATGACAAAGCTTTACTTGTGCTATTCCATTGAAAAATTTTCCAGCCTCATCAAACAGAGGTGGAATAACTACTTGTCCTTTTTGATTTTTGTAGCCCCACTTGCCCCTCTCTTGGAATGGCCTCAAGCCGTTGGTCATTTAGTTTGCCTACCTTTTATTTTCGTACTGACACAAACCTCTTATTGTCAATAATGGCACAATCATCTCTTAAAGCCAAAAATAGTGGACACACTATTTTTGGCTAACTTGCATCCTCTCATCCCCAATCAATTAACCTAGAAATAACGCTCTCAAATACTGGATAAAATCATGGTTCAGCAAGTTCTAATCAATGATGATGATTACTATGTGCCAGATGCCAACCAGCTAGTCACTGAAGATGATACACCTGTGGACAATTTTGCTTCTGAAAAACAACAACGTCTCTTGGTTGGCTCTCTTTACAGTACTCTACAGCAGCAGACTTTTTTAGCAGCAGCTAATGTCGGTATTTACCATACAGACGGTCAACCTGCAATTGTACCCGACGTTTTTCTCAGCTTCGATGTTCAAGTACCTCAAAATTGGTGGGAAAAACAAAATCGTTGTTATATGGTTTGGCGTTTTGGCAAACCTCCAGAAGTTGTCCTCGAAATTGTCTCTAATAAAGAAGGTGATGAACTTGGCAAAAAGCTGAAAATTTATGAGCAAATGCGGGCTAGTTACTACATCGTATATGACCAGAATCAGCAATTAGGAGAAAAACTACTACGCGTTTATGAACTTAGAGGAAGGCGCTACTTTGAAACTTCAGAAAATTGGTTAGAACAAGTTGGTTTAGGTGTGACTTTGTGGAAAGGGAAATTTGAAGATAGACAAGATACTTGGTTACGCTGGTGCTACCAAGATGGTACTGTTTTGCTGACTGGAGATGAACGCGCCGAACAGGAACGAGAACGTGCCGAACAAGCAGAACAACGTACCCAATTACTAGCAGATAGGCTACGGGCTATGGGCGTAGATCCCGACACTCTATAGGACATTTACTGTAAATGCGCAAAGTTTTTTGCGTCTTTGCATGAGTTTATAATTCTCACGAACTTGTGCAACTTATAAACTCATTTATCCGATGCCAAACCTTCTCTAATAAATCTGGATCATTAGCATCAAACCATTGAATTTGTGGATATGCTCGAAACCAAGTGCGTTGTCGCTTGGCAAATTGTCGCGTATGCAAAATTGTTAATTCTTTCGCTTCATCCAAGGAAATATCCCCAGCCAAGTATTGCTTAATTTCTTGATAGCCCAAAGTATTCAATAAAGATAAATCAGCGCCATACTTTTGACAAAGATACTCCACCTCAGCAACCAAACCATTTGCTATCATCTGTTGAGTACGCTGTTGAATCCGAGCATCCAATTTTTCAACATCGCAATCTAAACCAATTTGCAGAATTGGATAATCGGGTGGATTCTCGCCTTGCTGTTCTGAAATGGGATGACCAGTGACATAATATACCTCTAAGGCTCTTAAAGTTCGTACTGAATCATTGCCATGAATCTTTTGTGCGGCAACTGGATCGACTTGTTGTAAAATTGCGTAGAGTTGTGGTTGTCCTAGAGATTCAAGCTGCGATCGCAATTCCGGTTGCGGTGCTACTCTCGGAATCTTCATGCCTTGGACAATGGAGCGAATGTATAAACCAGTACCACCGACTAGAAACAGTGGTGTAACACCAACAGAAGCAATTAAGGCTTGTGTTTGTTCCTGGTAGTCTGCTACTGTCATCATGTCTGTTGGATCGCAGATATCTATTAGATAGTGCGGCACAAATTTTTGTTCAGCCACAGTTGGTTTCGCCGTCCCAATATTAAATTCACGATAAACTTGACGAGAATCAGCACTAAGAATTACAGAACCCAACCGCATTGCCAAAGCCAGAGCCAAACCCGATTTCCCCGTTGCCGTCGCCCCACAAATCACAATTAATTTAGTCATTAGTCATTTGTCATTAGTCATTTGTAATTGGTCAAGATTTAGAAATTCTTTACCCTGCCTCCCCTGCCCCTCTTCCACGGTACTGCAACCCCAGTATAAACTTCTCTTTAAAATGCCCTACAGACGCCAGCAAGGCTTTTGTGTTACAATTTTGGAGTGTTTTTACTTTTATTTGCCTTTCGGCGATTTCAACCTCACGCATCAGGAGAGTTTACATGACGAGCAGTTACAGTGCCGATCAGATTCAAGTTCTGGAAGGTCTGGAAGCCGTCCGCAAAAGACCAGGAATGTACATTGGTACCACTGGGCCGCGAGGACTCCACCATTTAGTTTACGAGGTGGTGGACAATTCAATCGATGAGGCTTTGGCGGGTCATTGCACTCATATAGAAGTGGATATCAACGCTGATGGTTCGGTGACTGTAACAGATGATGGTCGCGGTATTCCCGTCGATACTCACTCGCGTACCGGAAAATCGGCTTTGGAAACCGTAATGACGGTGCTGCACGCCGGCGGTAAGTTTGGCGGCGGTGGTTACAAAGTTTCTGGAGGATTGCACGGGGTTGGTATTTCTGTTGTTAATGCCCTCTCTGAGGTTGTAGAAGTTACAGTTTGGCGAGATAAAAAGGTTCATCTCCAACGCTATGAACGCGGTATCCCAGTTACCGAACTGCAAACCAAGCCTTACAAAGAAGCTAGAACTGGAACTTCTGTCACCTTTAAGCCAGATACTCAAATCTTTACAACAAGCATTGAGTTTGATTACATCACTTTATCAGGTCGCCTACGGGAATTGGCGTATCTGAATGCAGGTGTCAAAATTACCTTTACTGACAACCGTTTAGAACTACTAAAAAGCGATACACCGAAAGTAGAATCCTACAATT
>NNBT01002830.1_pt1 | contig 17006 bp, 32 predicted proteins | sample 1173831 | NCBI WGS metagenome assembly NNBT01 (sample SAMN07173936, study PRJNA388173) | plant metagenome | isolation source: symbiotic tissue sample KVJ10 | place: Norway: Troms, Kvaloya island | reverse complement strand
CCGTGTCCGTCTCGCGGCCCACGTTCAGATGCTCGGCATATAAGGGTAGAGCCAGGGTGGCAGGCATTGGCAGGAGACTGTRGATCTGGACGGCGGGSCTGWGACGCAGGGAKCCGACAGCGAGCACCAGGAGCGCCGCCACCGCGGTCGGCATGGCGGCGGCGAAGCGGCCCGGCACGTGCGCCTCGAGAAGGTCACCCGTCAGCGACAGGCCGATGACCAGGATATCGATCGTCACCGTGACATAGGCGATCCAGCGCGACCAGAAGCCGAAATGCAGAAGCGCATAGGCCAGCGCGCCCGCCAGAAACAACAGGCCGATGACGATGCGCGCGCCGGTGCGCGCCTCGACGACGCCGACATCGAGCATGGGGCCGCGCGAGAAGGCGAATTCGACAGCGATGAGCAGCGCCACGGCGACCAGCATGCGCGCCACGGCGACGAATTTCTCGGCCTCGACATCGGCCTCGCGCAGCAGGGCTTCCGGGGCGCTTTGCGGGGTTTTCGGCATTCAGGATAGTGATGGACGCGTGGGTTACCGGGATGGGGCCCCGACTATAGCACTCACCCCCTACCCTTCGCCAAGGAGCCTGTTCATGCCGATGGTGGTCAGACGGATTATAACGTCTTCGCGGCGCCGTTAGCCGTCTGCGAATGGCGTCCACCTTTCCGCGAAATGTCGCCCAGCGTCGTCCCGGTCTTCGCCCGGACGGCGATCTTCGCGAGATCGCCCAGCGACACGATGCCGACCAGCCGTTTGTCACGATCGAGCACCGGCAGGCGGCGGAGCTGGATGTCGCCCATATTGTTGAGCACCTGCTCGACGGTTTCGTCCTCGTAGCAATACATGACGTCTTTGCTCATCACCGCGCTCACCCGGTCTTCCGGTCCGAGACCTTTGGCGACGCCACGCACCGCGATATCGCGATCGGTGATCATGCCCACGAGCCGGTCGCCGTCGCGCACCGGCATGACGCCGGCATCGATCTCGGCCATCGCTTGGGCAACGGTTTCCAGCGTATCGTCCGGCCGCGCGATCCGGACATCGGCGCTCATGCAGTCCTTGATTTTCATGGTCCTCTCCTCGCAATGAGAAGCCGGTCCGGTTGCGCGAAGCAGCTCGGACCGGCCCTGTCCTGCGTCAAAATGGCAAAACCAGAATTCACAGGACACAGGTTTACGCGGTGAGCGTCATATGGTTCCAAGAAAACTTGCGCGCGCGCTTGGAAAGCGCACTCGGAACTTCACCCAGCTCCAGGGGTTGAAGTTCCATGGCCACCATTCCGACACCCGAAACGCCCGATCAACCCGAACCCCCGGCGCCGAAGCCCGATCCGATTCCGCCGGAGCCGGGGAAGCCTCAGCAGAATCCCGAGATCGAACCACCCGACCGGCGCAAAAATCAGCCGATGCGAGTTTGAGCGCCGGCGCGGTCAGCCCACGAGCGATCCCAACACGGCGGTCGCCTAGGGTGATCGAGCAACTTCTTCGTCTGATGCCAAGGCGTCGGCGCTCGCAGGCCCCGGCAGGATAATTTCCAGGATCGCCCCCGAGCGCGGCGCAAACTCTATGGCGCCGATCCCGCCACGCCCGGCCAGCAAGGCGCTGACAATGTCCTCCACGGCGACGTTTTCGCTCGGATGCGCAGCCTGGATTTTGCCGGCAACGCCGTAGACATCCAGGATTACATTGTCCTTTTCGGCAAGGTCCAGCTCGCTTTCTACAGCTTTGATGAGCAGCGGAGTCAGTTGAACTATCATGACCGTCACCTTTCTGGGGTCACGCTACCCGCATCGGACGGCAAATCAATCCTGCAAGTAACCCATTGTACTGCAAGACGGATAGGGCACCTTGCCAGACAAGGGAGAGTTTCGCTCATGGAACTCCATGCCGCGACTATGCGTTAGTTGAGTATTAGTCTAACATTATTGAATGTTGTAACTTGAAAGGCCTAAATGCCCATTCGTAATCGGCAAGCCCGACTTCAGATCATGCTGGATGAGGCGGAGGAAGCGGCGATTGAAGATTGGCGCTTCAAGAAGCGCATGCCGAGCCGCGCCGCAGCGGTTCGCGAGTTGATCCGGCGAGGCCTTGCGGCGGAAGGCTTCAACCTCGCCAATGTCGGCCAGAAATCCGCCGACTATGGGGTGATCTCGACCCCCGACAGCGATGAGAGCAAACTGCCGCGCCGGAAATAGGCGCGCCGCTCGAGCAGCCTCAGTGCGTCGCGCTCACGCCGATTACCAGGGCGGATAACGCCAGCACCGAAAGCGCCAGGCCGAAATGTGAATGCCGGCCCATATCGATGATGACGGCGAGGGCTCCGACCACGATGACGAGGAAGCCCAGACCCACCGGCAGGATATGGCCGAAAGCGAAGGAGACCAGTCCGGTCAGGGCGAAGGCGATCAGCAGCACCGCGGCGCGCAGCAGGCTGACGAAGAAGTCATAACCTTGCTTCTTGTCGACGGCCAGATGATCCGTCCAGTCATGGATCGGGGCGCCGGCGCCCTCGATGTCGGGATGAATGTCGACCATGTCGTCCTCCTTCGGCCCCTCAGGCGGTGAAGGCGGTTCCCTGCGCACGAGTCACCCCGATGACGCGCGACCGGGCGGCGAGTTCCCTCGCCGCCTCCGGCTAATGAAAATATAATGTGCGGACAGGTCTCAGGCGACGCAGATGCCCGGCACCGCGACCTTCTGGAACAGATGCGGCGCGGCGACGGCGGAAGCCGGATGGGCCGAAATATGCGCTCGGAATTCCGGATGGGTGAAAGCCGCGCGGAAATCGGCGATCGTTTCCCACACCGCCTCGTTCATATAGGTAGGGCTGTCGCCGACCGCGCGATGAAGCTGGGTGGAGATGAAGCCCGGCTGCCGCTTCATGAAGGCGGCATCGCTCTGCCAGGCCTTGAGAAAGGTCTCCTCATCGGCCTTGTCGAGGGTCATGACATTGACGAGCACGACCGGGCCGGCATCGAGGCCGATCTGACGGTCGATCGGAAAGGCGGGATCGAGAGCGCGCAATTGCGGCATGGCAAATTCCTCCTTATTTGGTATCATGATGTCAATAGGACATGATCGACACAATCATATTGACATCATGATGTCAACTGAAATACGCGGGGGACAAATGCGTGAAACCAAACGGACGCCGGCCGGCACGGCCCTGAGCGATCTCATCCTCGACCTGTTCCGGCTCAACAACGGGATCCTGACTGGCGGGGACAGGCTGGTTTCCGGCCTCGGCCTCACCAGCGCCCGCTGGCAGGTTCTCGGCACCATCATCGCGGCCGAGCGTCCGCAGCCGGTCGCCTGGCTGGCGCGCGACACCGGCGCCAACCGCCAGAATGTCCAGCGCATCGTCAACGACCTGGAGAAAGAAGGCCTCGTCGCTTTCGAGACCAACCCGCATCACCGCCGCGCCCAGCTCGTCGTGCTGACCGGCAAGGGCAAGCAGGCCTTCGACGCCGCCATGCGCCTTCAGGCCCCCTGGATCAACCAACTCGCGCAAGGGATTTCGGTCGCGGATCTTGCGACGACGCATCGTGTTTTGCGGGCGCTGCACAAGAATCTAGAAGCTGGCGATACGGAGCTCACGTAATGCTCTCATTGAACCACGGTTGGGAGCGAAGAGCTTTCTCAACACTGTGAAATTCAGCTTCACATTGTGGGCCAAAGAGTGAAATTTGGTAAATTGCAACGTCGGACGATCCAGAACCCGGAGCCGTGAGCTACCGGGTTTTCTTTTGTAGGCTCAGACAACCTTCCGACCGACTGCATGAGCAGGCTTGAAACGTTAGGCGTTCGACACCTTGTGAAGCATGTCGACTAGGCGAACCATAGCCGACCCATATCCTCCTAGTTGCTGGATCGCAGTTATTTCTCTTCGATTGCCAAGTGCTTCCGAACGACTGAAGGGCGCGTGAACACGCCTCAGTTTCGATTCCATTTCAACGAAAGGATCAACCAATGATGCTCGATCGCCGAGCGGCTCATCAAATCACGCGGGCCTTGCTCCGCGCAAAGGACAGGAACAGCGAAATTACGCCCTCCGAGGGGGCCATAGAGCCGCATGCATACGCAAGGAGAGGCTCGCCGATGAACATCAGTCCGGCCGCGGGCATAATTTCACTGCCTCCAGAAGGAACTGGAGAAGCGCTCTGGAACTGGCTGACCAAGCCCCCTCCATCATCTTGTCCGGCAGATAGCTTTCCGCCACTGTTCCCACCTTTGGAAATGCGGGGTAACATCGGAGGTTCCGACAAACGTGGCTGTGACGAAGAATGGACTGCCGCCAGAAGAATCTGCAAAGAAGAACTCTTGAAGCCCGTCCCCAATCGCCGCATGACTGGAGGCTATCGCGACATTGAAAAATGCGCAAAAGGATTTGTTAGTCAACGGTGCGGCGGGAATCGCGTAAAGTAGTGAAAATCATGATTTATCTAAGCCATTTCGGACCGGCATGACAGCCACCTATAACTCGCTCAGATCGAAGGTGTTTGAATTATGCAATAAGCTCAAATACAAAGACGCGATCGCGCTCTGCCAAGATAAAATTGAAAAGGCCAAAAGTGAAAATGAACGCGTCCGCATGTCCTTATTGATTCCCTACATCCTGGGCTGCGAAGGACGACTTTCTGAAAGCGAGGAGAAGCAACAAGCTATAATCGACGCAAGTGGACTTCATCGTGGAGAGTTGTACGATACACTCCTGACATTGATCAACCAGGGTGATCATAGGCTTGCGATTACGACTGCGGATCAACTCATTGAAGTTGACGCAAAATTTCCCCTTCAATCATTCACTTCTTCGGCTTACTTCCACAAAGCCTATGCAGCCTGGAAACTACGGCGTTTCAGACAGGCAATGGCCGCTCTCGACAAGAGTGATGAAAAGGGGGCGATTTGGATTGACGGGCATTTGCTTTCGAGAAGGCGTTTAGCCTCAAATATATCTCGTAAGAAACCTGATCCCGTCTAGCGCCGGTCGAGCCTCACCGCTTCGGCAGCCACTTCTTCGCGATGCGGCAGACCATGGTGTAGGCCGGGTCGTAGACATTGCCCACATCATAACGCACGACCTGACCCATGAGATGGCTCGCGGCCGCAGGCGACAGACCGTAGTCGCTGGTCAGCCAGTTGAACATGTCGGTCGTCGCATGCTGCAGCGCCTGGTCGAGCGGGCGCGCATTGCCGACCGAAAAGATGTCATCGGCGCTCTCGCCGCGCGGCCAGACGAGCGCGCGGCCCTTCTCGACGGTCAGCCGGAACTCGACCTCGAAGCAGGTCTCGATGCCCGTGCCGACAATCTCGCCGTCGCCTTGTGTCGCATGGCAGTCGCCGATGAAGAACAGCGCCCCCGGCACGGCGACCGGAAACCATACGGTGGCGTCGGGGCCGAAGCCCCGATAATCCATATTGCCGCCATTCTCGGCGCTGGTCGCGGTGGAGAAGGCCTGGCCGCCGGCCGGCGCCACGCCGAAGCAGCCGATCATCGGCTCGAGCGGCAGGACGAAGTCTTCGAGGCCCGGCACCGCGGGGTCGAGCGTCGCCGTCAGCCCCTGCCGGTCGATCCGCCAATTCGCTTTGTCCCGCGGCGGCAGGCCACGGACGAATTCCGGGTCGACGACATTGCCGGCGAGCGCCGCGCGCGTCCAACCGGTCGCCCGGATCGGCGTCATGCGCAGAATTTCGACCTTCAGCGCATCGCCGGGCTCCGCGCCGGTCACGAAGATCGGGCCGTTCATCGGATTGGGCTCGGGCGCGCGATTTACGCCCTCCTTGTCGAAGCCATGCGCGTCGATCGTTTCGGTGATCACGATATCGCCGGACGCGACGGTCAGGGCCGCCGGCAAAGTGCCCAGCACATTATACCATCGGGTTGCAGTAAAACGGTGTATTGTCATGATTTATGGCGCAGCCCGGTTGCACAGCGAGACATGTTGGTGGGCCCGGAGGAATTGCAATATTCCGGGCAGAACAACAGCATCATTCAAGGTGCGGCCTTTTCAGGCACTGTTGATTCTGCGAGACAATTTACACCGGGCCCCGCACCTCATCGAGCCCCTTTCCCCACCTCTTTCCTGGGGAGGCTGTGAGCATGGGGCTGAAGGTTCTCGATCTCTTTTCCGGCATCGGCGGCTTCAGCCTGGGGCTGGAGCGAACTGGCGGCTTTGAGACCGCTGCATTCTGCGAAGTCAACAAGGCGGCCCGTTCAGTGCTCCGCCGCTTCTGGCCCGGAGTTCCAATCCATGAAGACGTCCGCACTCTTGAGACAAGAGGCCTTGCCGTTGACCTTATCTGCGGAGGCGACCCCTGCCCGATCCGAAGCCGGGCCCGCTCCAATGGCGCCAGCAAACATCCCGACCTCTCCAGATACTTCCTTGCCCTGGTCGGCAGACTGCGGCCCGAATGGGTTCTCCGCGAGAATGTTCCTGCACCAGATGATGGCGAGTTCATCGCCTGCCTGGAAGCTCTCGGATACCGAGCGGCTATTATCAGGGCGGACGCCTCGCCGTTTACAACTCAACAGCGCGTCCGAGATTTCATTGTCGCGTGTCATGCTTCTGCCTGGCGGAGCTTCGCCGTCCTGCTCTCGCACTTCGAAAATGGTTCAAGGCCTACTCACGCGCGCCTTGCGGAGAGGGAGGTCACTCCGGCTCTTACATGTCACCGCACGCGATACGATTCCCGTGATTGTTACATTTGGGAGCCCGAGCGATCAGTCTTCCGAATCCTGGACCGTTACGAGCGCGAAGCCCTTGCCGGCTTCCCACGCGGGTGGCTTGACGGACTTTCTGAAGCGACAGTTGCTCGGCTCTGCGGAAACGCTGTCGTCCCCCAGATCCCTGAAGTGATCGGCCGCGCCATTCTCGAAGCGAGGGCCGCATGACCCCTCCGACCAGCGGGCCTATCCTCATGAGCGGGGCTGCCAATGGCTGACGAGACGCCCAACCTTCGCTGGTTCGAGCCGCTTGGCCGATGCAGATGCGGGAAGCCTGGCACTGGCATTCTCAGGGGCGAGCGCAACGAAAGCTACGGCGCCCATTGCCAGAAGTGCGCCGACAAGCGCCTCAAGGCATCGAAGCGAGTTCGCGCAGCAACCCACCCCGTCAACATCGAAACACGAAAGGATGCGCAGAGATGAGCCGAATTCCTGGCAGGCCAGAGCCCTGCTTGAGCGCTCCATGCAGATCACCGTTCGCCTGCAATATCTGGGGCTACTGCCGGGAGCGCAACATGACTCTCAAGAGCATGCCTACTGATGAGCAGCAGCGCACATGGCGGAAAGAAGCCGCCAAGCGCTCCACCGCCACCCCTTCAGATAAGGAGAATGCTGGATGACGAAGATACGCACGAAGCTTTCGAGCGAGTGGCAAATCTGGATCGTGGTCGAGAAGGTGAGAAATGGCAATCGACCGTTCATCGCCTCGATTGATGGCACGAAAAAGGCCTCTATCGAGCGCTTTGAGAAATGGCAGGGCGAGTCTTTCGAAGACACGCAGCGCGCCTATGACAATCGCCTCGAATGCATCAAGGCGACGCTGTCATGACCGACCTTCTCACCCGTCTCGAATCTGGGAGTGGAAATGACCATCAGCTGAACATCGACATCTGCGAAAAGCTGGGTCTGGCCCCGAAAGAATATTTCGGCAGCAAGGTCACCAGCTATTCGTGGGAAAGCGGCGTCATCAATACCGAGAAGGCTCGCCACCTCGATGCGCTTCGCCCGCCGCCGATCCTGACATCCCTCGATGCAGCCCTATCCCTCGTGGAAAGAATGCTGCCGGCGTGGCAATTCACGATCTATCACGACGGCGCGTATGTGAGCCGGAGCGATCCGCCAAGCATCGAATGGGGACGAGCGAAGACGCCTGCGCGCTCGCTTACTGCCGCCCTTCTCCGCGCCCTGGATCAGGAGCCCCAGCGATGAAAGCAGAAGTGATAAGGGAAAAGGTGGCGCAGGCCCTTTGCGCTTCTCGGAGCGGGAAGTGGGACAATATTGCCGAAATGGCGCGCGACAGCTGGCGCTTGGACGCCACCGTGCTTCGAAGCCTCCTCACCGCCTCCAACCTCGTCGTGGTCGACCTTGCGGAACTGGAAGCGGCGCTGAAGCCGTTTGCCGATGAGGCGAAGCAACCCAAGTACAGCGGATATTCGTCAAACCAGCCAATCGCGGGCTTCCACCCCGGCCTCGCCATCGCCGACCTTCGCCGCGCCGCCGCCCTTCTCGCCGCGATTACACAGGAGGGACGGGGATGACGGCTCCGTATCCTGGAAATGATGCGCGCTGCCCATGGTTCGCGATCAGAAAGTGCCCGCTTTATATCGAGAGCCATGACGGGCGCGGCCTTGGATGCGTTGACGATATGGCGCGTCCGTGTCGCGTCTCTCGGGGCGAGATGAATTATCACCAAGCCGTAATCGCGATCATCCGGGCTGGCATCGGCATTGCGCCGGAAGCGCTTGAACATCTGACAATCGGAGGCCGTTCATGACCCATAACCCCGCTGAGGCGCTGCGAGATATTGAGACGGCCAAGAAGTTGGTCGAGAAATTCCCCCGCTTCAATGTTGAGTGGCCTGAGACCACCAAGCAAGCGTGGTTCGAGACCCTTGAAAGGCTCGCCGCAATCGCGCGCTCGGCCGACAGCCACGCGCTCAGAGGCATTTTTGCTAGCTTAGACGCGGCTCAGAGGCGGGCCGCCCTCACATATGACGGGCCGACAGGTTCCGGTGATATTGCCCTCGCCGCCCTCACTTCCCCCGCCCCTGCGGGTGGGGAGGCGACGCCGAACGAAACCACGCTGATCACCGTCATAGCCGACATTCGCGAGAAATCCGGCGTCGGCTCAAAGCCCATGCTGTCGGAGCTGGCGGATGCGATTGCGGAGAGGATCACCCCTCCCCCATCCCCGGATGTGGCGGGAGTAAAGCTTGCCGACAGGGTCGACCTGACTGGCGGCGTGCGACCTGCCCATGTCCTGGAGAGCCTGACAGAGTCGGTCAATCAGGCGTGGGCAATCATCGGCGACAATGCACGTTGCAGTGTCCCGGCGACGTTCATTGGCTGGCTTCTCCAAGAATACGAATCCCTCTCCGCAGAGAAGGGGAGGCTGGTGGAAGCGCTGACCTGGAAGGAAATGGACAGCGCGCCGAGGCCAATCGCATCGCACCAGAATGATGAAATTCTTCTCCACCTCGAAGATGGAAGGCGCGTGATCGGACATTGGTTTCAGATGCGCGCTAACGGTCCTGGATGGTGGACTTCTCATGCAATGCCGGTCCGCCCCGTTCGCTGGTGCCGCGTTCCTGCTCGTGACCGCATGGAAGCCCTCACCCCAAAGGAGAAAGCATAGATGAGCGATTTGCGTGAACGCTGCAAACAAATGCTCTCGAAAATCAGCATGAACGGTATGCTGCGACAGGGTAGTCCAGTCGACGATCTCATGGCCTTTGTGCTGGCTGAACAGGGGCGCGCTGCTGACGCTTCGCTCAAGGAAGCCCTGCCGCTCGTGCTGTACTTTCCTGCCGACGCTGATCGTGACGAATTCATCGCAGCCGTCTGCGAAGCCAAGCCCGGCATGTACGCGAAGAAGCTGCCATGACGTCCCCCAGAGAGCAGGCTATCGAGGCGGCGAAGGTCATTGAGATGGTCGAGCAGCTTGATAAGCTGGAGGAGCGGTACGAACTCATATTCGATGAGCTGGCTCCGTTGCCAGGAAATCGCAGCGCCGAAGCTCGCGCGCTTGCTGGCGGCGGCTTCATCATGATCACCGGCTACCGCCCCTAGCCCTCTCCCCACCTCCAGTGGCAGGATGGGGGATGGACGACTGGGACATCGTATTCGAGAGCTTCAAACCGCCCTTCAAAACCCGCCGGCACAAGGAGAGCGGCAACCTCTATATCGAGGACGCAAATGGCCGCGTCCTGTGCTGGATCTATCCCAAGGGGACTGATACCCACAATCACAAAAAGCCTTCCGAGCAAGAGGCGCTGTCGATCGCCAGGGCCATCGTAAAAACGTCCAAGCGCAAAAAATAAGGCCCGCCCCCTGGTTTCCCAAGGAGCGGGCCGGAGGAATCCTACTGGCCAGACTGGCTGGCGGTCAGATTCGGGATGTCACGAGATCAGCCAGACAAGGCCGACGATCCCGCCGCCAATGAGAATGCCAACGACAACGAAAAGGGCGGCGATGCAGAACAGTTCTCCGTCAGTTGGGGACCGGATCACGGGTCACTTCCCTTCGGGTCGCTTGTCCAGGCCGGCCGACCCGACCAGCGCCGCCACATCGTCAATGTGGAGGCAATCGACCATGCAGGCATAGTCCGTCGCAGATTGGACGACTGCAATGCTTCCATTGCAATAGTCATTGCCGGGAACCGCACTGTGCAGCACACCGAAGGCGACGATCTTCCCGCCCTCCAGCTTCACGATTTTGTCGCCGTTCTTGGCCTCGCGACCATTTCTGTAGTGCATCTTGCTTCTCCTTGGGGAAATTGAGCCGTCAGGCTCGGATACCGGCGATGGCCGGGATTGGGGATTCACATTGAAAACGCAGTGTGATAAATTGGACGCGCTGGCGACGGCGCGGAAAGCTTGCTGCGCCGGTCGGTGATCTAACGGATAGGATACCGGCACAGCTCAGGCGCTGCAGCCCCGAGGCAGCCGGAAATGGTGGTTCGATGCCACCCCGACACGCCAGCATCTATTTCCCGGCCACGCGCTTCGCCTTCGCGTCTTCCCATATCTTCGTCACCTCCTGCTCGGAGATGCCCTTGCCGGGATGCAGTGCCTCGCTCAGCCAAGACAGCGCCTTGGCGCCGTTCCATGTGCCGTCGGGGTTTTGGGCGGCCTCGCCCAGCGTGGCGGCTTTGCGGGGATCAGTCATCGGCCAGCCCCTTCTCTATCTCCGCGACCATCTCCTTGATGATGCGCCGCTGGTAAGCTTCCGCTGCCGTCTGCGGGATGAAACCATCCGAGCCGGCGTAGACCTCATAGGCGCGACGCAAGGCTTCGCGTGGATCGCTCATCGCTTCTCCCTCACGGTCTTATAGAAGCGCTGCCAGCCGGCGCGCTTGCCTTCACAGGTCTTGAGGGCGCTCCGGGTCGCATACAGCGCCTGGACCGCGTCCTGGCCCACTGTGACGGCAGGCCTGTCGCATTTGGTCTGGAGGCGCGCCGGAGCCTCGGGGAGAGGCACGCGGATGTCGGGCGGTGGCCCGCCACGGCCCAGGCAGCCGGCAAGCATCAGCGCCAGCGGAACGATGAGGAGCGCGCTATTTCGCATTGTCGATCTTCCCGATTCCATCCACGTGGCTCTTTGAGAGCGGGCACGACTTGTCATTGCTCATGGTCTCCAGTAGTTCCTTGAGGCGCTCCGCTTCCTTTTCGGCGCGGTCAGCATCGGCATCCGACTGGCGCCGGATTTCGTCATTGGCCTCGAGCTTGGCCTGGATCGCCGCTATGGCGTCCTCATAGGCCCTGATCCGCTCGGAATAGACGCCTGCCATGTAGATCTTCGTGGTGAGCCAGGTGGCGAGGGCCAGGGCGGCGATAGCGGTCCCGAGCCATAGCCAGCCCTTGATACCGACGCCACCGAGTCCCAGGCGGGCAAGGAGGGCAATCATCCGATGAGCCCTCCCACCATCTTGTCCCACAGTCTCTCCCGGCGCTCGCGGCCGATGGCGATCAGGAAGCCGACGACGCCGGCAGCGGTGAGCCCCGCCACGACCAGAAGCACAATCGGAGGCAGGCCGTAGCCATAACCGCCGAACAGGCCCAGGCCACCACCGCCGAATAGCGCCGTAGCCCATTTGCCGGGGCCAGTCGGGGCTGGCGAGCTATCCGGAAATCCCGGAGAACTGCCCTCCCCTGGGTCCGCCTCATCGCCGTCCTCGATCTCGGGCGCCGCCGTCTCCATCATCAGGGAGGCCATGGCGGGCCGCATGCGCTTCGCCGCCGGCAGGCCCAGGTCCGCCGCCCACTCGATCGCGTCGAAGCATGGGCAGGCCTTGGCAACCTTCGGGAAGTCCCTGTGGCCCAGGATCGTGGCGCGGGGGTATTTCTGGGTCAGGCGCATGAGGAGCGTCTGAAGGCTGGCCCATTGCTCCGCGGTAAAGTTGTTCTGAGGCCTCTGGCGCGCGTCCGTGCCGCCCACCAGGCAGATGCCCAGGCTGTTCGAGTTGCGGCCGGCGACATGCGAGCCGACAAGGTTCTCGGGGCGTCCGAGCTCCACCTTGCCATCGCGGCGGATGACGAAGTGATACCCGATGTCGCTCCAGCCCTTCTGGACGTGCCACTGGCGAATCTCAGCGGCGCCGATGTCGAGCGTGGCCGGCGTCGCGGAGCAGTGCAGAACAAGGAAGTCTGTGGAACGGCGGATCATGCGGGTTCTCCAGGCGCTTCAGCAGGTGCGGCCTTGAAGTCGCGTCCGGCCCCGACAATGCAGGCCATGCCCGGCGGATGAAGGCGAAGCACGGTCCATGTGCCCGTCTCAGGGTTCGCATAGACGACGATCGGGAGCCGTGAGCCGCTCAGCGTTGCGGTGAACGCGGGCTTCTCCCGGTATTTGTCGCCGCTGATCTGAGCAATGACCTCCGATGCCGGGGCACAGGCCGCCTCCTGTGCAGGAGCGCTTTTTGCAGCGAACAGAAGGAATGCGGCGAGCGCGCCAGTGGCCACGCCCACCATAAAGTAGGGTGATTTAAGCATTGAAGCCGTTCCTTGGGGTTTAGCGCTTGGGCTTTTCCTGCAGCATCTGCTGCATGATCGTGTTCAGACCGTCTTTCATGGACGAGATGTCGTCCTTGGTCGTCTTCACGTTCTCTTTGAGCACCGCGAGGTCAATCGCGATGTTGTTCAGCTGGGTGTCCTTCGTGATGCGGGTTTCGTCGCCCTTCTCGAGCGCTGCAACGCGAGCATCGAGCCCCCGAGCCCACCAGACCAAGCCCCCGGTCTGAAGTAGCAACGTTGCTATCAGGGCAATCGGCACTTTCTTGTCCAGGTGCCATTCGCGGTCAACGGCGTCGGGCTTGGTCATCACGCGACCTTCCTGACTATGACGCGGGTATAGACCTCGGTTCCGAAGTTGGCGGCGGCGCCAAAGCCGTCGGTCGCTCTCGTAGAAAAACACCTATGCCGGATTTCAAAAGCCTTGCTGCCGCTTATGACGACAACAGCCGATCCAATGGAGGTGGTTGAGGGATCGCTAGCGCCGCCAGAAAGCTCGGTCGAACCCCGCTTGACCTCGGTGGAATCGGTGACGTTGTAGAGAAACGATTGGTGCGAGCTGACCGCGAACCCTGGGGCGCTCCACTCGATGTAATAGGACCCCGCCCCGAGCGTGAACTGATTGGACGACAGCGTGACGATGCTGGCGGGGTCGCTGACCTCGGTGTTGAGCGTGCGGGTTCGGTCGGCGCCGGAGGTGAAGGTGCCGCCGGCCGTGTTCGCGGCCTTCTGGTCTTCAAGGATCGCGATATTGACCAGCGGGTCCTGGCGCTTGAAAGAGGTGACCTGAATTTCGCCGGTCGTCCGGGCATAGCCCTCCAACACGTCGATGGCGCCGGCCGTGGTGGATAGCGGGGGAACATATCCGCCAGGCCATTTGTAAGCGGCATTGACCGCCCATGTCCGCCCGCCCGTTCCGTCCTGGATGAGGATGAGGCGGATTTTCTGACCGGCTGTGACGGTCGGCGCGTTGAGCGTGAGCGGGCCCGTGAGCGTGATATGGCGGGTTTCGTCGGCGGTGAAGTCTGGGGCGATTGTCGCCGCATAGGTGATCGAGACCGAAGCCGCCAATATCGGATTGTCGAGCAGCAATTCGGTTGCGGCGACGCGCCCGTCCAGAGCATCAAGAGCGACCTGTGAGGCCGCTCCGAGGTTCGTGCGGGCTCCGGGGGCGGTCGGCGCTCCTGTGCCACCAGAGGCCACGGCAAGAGCACCGGCATTGGTCGAAAGCGACGGGTCGATGTTGTCGTAGGTGGCAAGGAGAACGTCGGCCGCACTGTGGATCGTGACCTTATAGACGCCGGTCGAGACGAAGACGGGGGGGAAGATGCCAGCGCTATCCGCCACCACAGGCTGAGAATAGGCGATGGACAGAGCCGCATCCGTGTAGACCGTACGGGGGTTTGTCGTGCCGGCGTCGTAGAACCGCATCTTCGCGCCGGGCGCCAATTGCCCAAGCGTGTCGAATGCCGGGACCTGTGGCAGTTGATGCCGTACAGCCATTTGGGAGATTCCTTGGAGGTGTGGTTAGATCAGCCTGGGGGCTCAGGGGAGGACAGAATGGTCAAGCGGTTCATTGGAATGCAGGTGACCGCCGTGGAGGGGTACGACCACATGAATGGTCAGCTACTCATCCAAGTCGTCTGTAAAGATAATCCGGTCAGCGTCTTCATGATGAGCCCGGCGGTAGGCGAAAAGCTCATCCGCGCGATCAATCAAGCGACCGCCATGGTTCAGCGCGCTCAATTGCCAGATAAGGGGACGCACTGAAGAAGCTGACCAGCCGCTGCCACAAGGTCGGCCGGGTCCACTTAATGGCGGATTTGCCGTCCATGCTGGAATCTCCTATATAGCGGCGATGGCTGACCGTCGTCTTATGATGCTGATGACCAAGATCGGCCTCGTGATCGGAGTTCCGATCCTGCTGATTATCGAGGGGATGGAATGGCTGTTCGGGGTGTGCCTGGGGCCGATTTGCCCCTAGGGCTGGAATCCCCTATATGACGGGGGATGAAGCTCGATCAGATCCTGTTTCTTCTGCTTTTCGGCGCCTTTGTCGCGGGGCTTTGGTACTTCGCCAATTGGGGTGTCGATAAGTGGAGCTGGTACTTCACCATTCCGGTCATTGCCTTCTTCTTCCTGGTCGCATGGCTCATTGACCGCCGGAAGAAACGTAACTCGGAAGAGCCATAAAGCCCGCCGCATTGACGCCCTGGCCCACCCTGCCGGCTGTCCCCTGGCGCTTTGTGAGCTTTTGGATTTCGATTTCCATCAGCCGCTGCGCCCGCTTGATCTTCGCCGGATCGCGCGATGTGAACAGCTTGATGATCTCGTCCGCCACCTCCGGCCGGAGACCCGTCGCATAGTTCTTGGCCCGTCCAAGCCAACTGACCGCGGCATCTACGAAATTGCCCCTCGCCAGCTTCATGCCGATGTCGGCCGCCTCGCGGATATTATCCGCTTCGACACCGCCTTCCATCCCCTCGGCAAGCTGCGCCGCCGTGCTGGAATTGCCCTGCACGGCGTTCCTGACGGCATACTGCCGGTTCTCCATCGAGAGAGCGCGCAGAAAGTCCTTGCCGGACTTGTCGTCCTTGAAGGCGGCGCGCAGCCGGTCGAGATACCGGGGAGACGACAGAATATCGGCCCGGTTGGTCCCGGTGCGGCCGGCATCGCGTAGTTGATTGACGACACGGCGCGCGAATCCCATGCGCCAGAGATCTGCCTCGGTTTGCGAAAGGCCCTTGAGCGTCTTGACGATGGCCTCGGGCTCCATGGTGAGCGCGTTTTCAAAGCCATCGTCTATCGCGTTCATCAAGGCGCTGTCACCCGCAAACTGATTGAGCGCTTTCTTATAAGCCGGGTTCTGGATGGCGTTCAGATACTCGTGTTTCAGCATCGTCAAGTCACGAATATCGACATTGCCGAGGCTAGTTTCAGATCGGTTTTTGAGGCCGGTAATGGCCTTGTCGATTTCAAGTTTGATCCGGTGCAGATCTTCCGTCCCCGGAACACGAGAGAACTTGTACCGGCCGTTCGGCATTTGCTGAGCGAAAATGCCCTTGAAGACTTCGCCTTTGTTGGCTGCCGCTCGCTCTGCTCGGCCGACAAACTCACGCATGATCGGACGCTGAAGGATGTTCTGAAGCGGGACCGACCAGGGCGTCCCGGTCGCGAATGCTCGATCATAGAGCGGCTTCGCATTGGCTTTGCGCGTGAGAGCGAGCGTTTCGACTGTGCCGGTAAACGCTTTAGGGTCTCCAAGCGCGGCGCCAACATCTGCGCGCAACCGCTCAAGCTGTCCACCTTGCCGCTTGTTCAGGTCGCGGGTGAGCTTGTCGCGGGCCGGGCTCGGCACGTTTGCGGCGGCGCGCAAAAGGCTGTCCGTGTTCTTGCCCCCGATGTCGGCGAGGATCGTATCGGGCTTCACTCGCTGCTTCAGGTTTAGGACCACCTCAGCACGTTGCGGCGGCAAGCGATCCCGCTTAAGCGCCTCCATTGCCTTGGAAGCGGCGAAGCCCTCAGCATCGGCCAGCGAACGAACAGGTGCGGTCGCGGCCCGGCCGACAGCTTTCACCAGGCGAACGCCCTGGCCGATGGCGCTGGCGCCTACGGGTATGCCGCCGCCAATAAGAGCCCCAACCTGCGCCCCCTTAGCGCCCTTTTCCAGTCGATCCTGAGTGCCTTTGCCCTCACCGGCACCTGCGATCCCGCCGACAATACCGCCAGCGGCCACGCCGCGCGCCACCTTGCGCACTAGATTTACGCCCTCAAGGACGCGCTTTGCTGGCATCGCCATTGTGGCAACCGTGCCCGCAATCTCCTCGGCTCCACTTTCAATCGGGCGAAATTTTCGGGCCGCCGCCAAGGAGGCGTCCAGGAGCGCCTTTTGCTGATCGTAGTTTTCCTGAAGGCCGACAGGTCCAGCTTCACCGGTCAACTTCTGCATCAGCATCTCGATCGGCGCCGTGATTCCTGCGCCAACCTCATTGCCCCAGTTCAGCAGGACTGCATCGCCACGCGCGAGCATCGGATCGGGGTAGACATTGGAGCCGGGCGCCTTGCTGCCCTTCCGCGCAATGTTCGCTTCCTGCTCGCCTTCCATTTCCGCCGTGTCGCCACGCTGCCCCGTCACGCCTGGCGCATGCTGCACCGGCCTCGGCATGAGGTCGGCGAACATGTTGGAGCCGGCGACCTTCTTCGGCTTCGGTGCGTCACGCGGGATGAGGTCGGAAAACATGTTATCGGCCATCACTGACCCTCGATTTCCAC
>NNBT01002306.1_pt1 | contig 17021 bp, 13 predicted proteins | sample 1173831 | NCBI WGS metagenome assembly NNBT01 (sample SAMN07173936, study PRJNA388173) | plant metagenome | isolation source: symbiotic tissue sample KVJ10 | place: Norway: Troms, Kvaloya island | reverse complement strand
TCGGCGAGCGGCTGGATGTGGCGCTGGTCTATCTCAGGGGATCGCGTGAACTGATCGGCGCGCGCATGGCGTCCCGCCAGCATCACTTCATGCCGACCGCCCTGCTCGACAGCCAGTTCGCGACCCTGGAGGAGCCGGCAGACGATGAGCGGCCGCTCGTTGTCTCGGTCGAGTCCTCCAAGGAGGCGATCGTCTCGGACGTGATGGCGCGGCTTGGGCTGGGTTGAGGGCCTGACGTCATTGCGAGCGGAGCGAAGCAATCCAGCCTCACAGAGCGCGCGGCCCTGGATTGCTTCGCTCCGCTCGCAATGACGTCAAACGGTCACCGCCGACGCCAGGGCAAGTCGGTGACGCCACCGGCATAGAGCGCCCACCAGATCAGCACGGGCTGCGCCACGAGCCTCGGCCCGTGGTACCACCAGCTCGACGGAAGGCCTGTCAGATCAACGCCTTCGAAGGCGTGCTTGATGTTGGCCGGGAACACGCCGAGCGCGTAGAGCGCCAGCCCGATTCCCGCTGCCTGGCGCAGGCGCGGGATCAGGAGACCGATCGCGCCGGCGATCTCGGCGACGCCGGTGAGCAGAATGACCTGGCGCGGGGCGGGCACCCAGTCCGGGACGATCGGCAGGAAAGATTCGGGCCTGGCCAGATGCAGCAGGCCGGCCGCCAGATAGAAGGCCGCCATCAGCCAGCGCATCGCGGGGCGGGCCGACGCAAGCGCCATCACGTGACCTCGAACCAGGTCCAGAGGCCTCGGTCGAAACGCTCCAGCACGGTCGATGAAATCAGCCAGCGCCCCGGATTCTCGGCGATGAAGGCAATGTGCAGCCGCTTGCCCTCGGGGATCTGTACCGTATCGAGGAAATAGGGCTCCCAGCCATCGTCGAGCGGATGCAAGAGCCTGAACGTGTGGCCGTGGACATGGATCGGCTGGAAAAAGGCCGTCCTGTTCTCGATCGCGAGCACGATCGGGGTGCCGCGTTTCACGCTGAACAGCGGCTTGCCCCCGGCATCGCCAACGCCGCCATTGATACGCCAAGGGCGGGCCGGGTCGATGCCGGCGAGGTCGAGCTTGAACTCCGGCGAGACGCGCGCGCCGCCTTCGATGACGATGGCGGGCCGCACGGCTTCCTGCAGGCGCACCGCCGCCGGCAAGGTCGGATTCGCCTTCAGCGCCATCGGCGCGGTCGAGGGCGGTCTGGCGGTTCCCTCGGTCACGAGCCGGACGAGCGGCACGCCGGCCCCGACGAGCGCGGTGATCATTGCCGTCGCGCCGACCTCTGACGGCATGTCCACCAGCAGGTCGTAGCGCGTGCCCGGAGCGAAGGGCAGTTGCGCGCGCACGGGCTCGAAGGATTCGGTCGGCTGCCCGTCGACGGCCACGACGACCGCTTTGATGCCGTCGAAACGCAGCCGCATGATCCGGGCGTTGCAGGCATTGGCGAGCCGCAACCGGACGCGCGCGCCCGGCGCGACGCCGGTGCGCTGCGGCGGCGAGCTGCCATTGACGGTGATCCAGCTGCCCAGCCGCCCGGCTCCCGCGCCGTCGGGGCTGTTGGGAGCGAAAGGCTGCAGCGCGTTGTCGTCGCCCAGGAGCCAGTCGGTGACCAGCACCGGCAGGTCGAGATCGACCGGAGGGGGCTCCGCCTCTTCGATGACGAGCAGCCCGGCGAGCCCCCGCCCTGCTGGCTCGGAGGCGCCGCCGACGACCAGCGGGCGGTAAAGGATCGTGCCGGAATCGGGCGGGCGCAACCGGTAGGTGAAGCTGTCGCCCGGCGCGATCGCAGGTTGGCTGAACCCGCCGACGCCGTCCATCGCGGCTTCGCCGCGCAGTCCGTGCCAATGGAGCGAGAGCGGGCTGGTCGTCCGGTTCGTTACCGTCAGGTTCAAGGTCTCGCCCAGCTTGATTCGCAGGGCGCGAGCCGGAGTCACGCCATCGAAGCCCCAGAATTCGGTGTCGGCTGCGGGGGCGGGGCGCAGTCTGGCCCTTGCGGGGCCGGCCGTCAGCGTCCGGGTCACGGCTGTCGCGGCCGATGGGGCGGGCGGCGCCGTCTGAGCCGCTACGCGGCCCGAAAGCGCCGGCAGGGTGGCGGCGCTCAATCCCAGCAGGGCGGCGCGCCGTGTGAAACGGGCAGGGCGGTCGCTTCGTTTGTTCATGAGGATCGGCATAATGGCGAGAACGCCCGATGGCGAGAGCCGTCCGCGCAACAGCGCGTCCGGGAGCCCGGGCCGGCGTGTTTTGCAGAACCGTCATTTTTTTGCTGCATGGCCCGCCCGAAATGCGTATAGCACCGGCGCCCAATGATGGCCGCGCTGCGTTTGCTCGCGTGCAGCGCTATCGGGCCGGCGGGCGTGGCGGAATTGGTAGACGCACTGGTTTTAGGTACCAGCGGCGAAAGTCGTGGGGGTTCGAGTCCCTCCGCCCGCACCATCAAGCGTGCGATCGCATCATGCTTTACGGCATTGATGCGTGAATCGCGCGCTGCCGGGATATGAATTTCGCGAGCGCGGCGGCGGTCTCCCGCTGTCGCGCTTTGGACATTGAAATACGAGCTGTTGACGGATCGAAAAAGATGAACGTGACCGAAACCCTCTCGCAGGGCCTCAAGCGCGAATTTCAGGTGGTGCTGAACGCCGCCGACCTCAAGACGCGGCTCGATGACGGCCTGCAGGGGCTGCAGGGCAAGGCCAAGATCAACGGCTTCCGCCCCGGCAAGGTGCCGGTCGGCCATCTGCGCCGGCTCTATGGCCGCTCGGTCATGGCGGACGTGCTGCAGAACGCGGTCAACGAGGCCAACCAGAAGATCGTCGCCGATAACGGCCTGAAGCTGGCTTTCGAGCCCCAGATCAAGTTCCCCGAGAACAAGGACGAGATCGAGGCCGCGATGGAGGCCAAGGGCGATCTCGCCTTCACGGTCGCGCTCGAGGTGCTCCCGAAGATCGAACTCGCCGACCTGTCCGACGTCGCGCTGGTCAAGCCGGTCGCCGAAGTCCCCGACGCCGATGTCGATTCCTCGCTCGAGCGCATGGCCTCGTCGAACCGCACCTTCGCCAACAAGGGCGAGAAGGCCAAGGCCGCAAGCGGCGACCGCCTGATGATCTCCTTCGTCGGCACGCTTGAGGGCAAGCCCTTCGATGGCGGCACGGGCGAGGGCATCCCGCTCGATCTCGGCGCGGGCCAGTTCATTCCCGGATTCGAGGAGCAGCTCGAGGGCGCGGCCGCCGGCGAGACCCGTACCGTCAAGGTGACCTTCCCGGAGAACTACACCGCCGAGCAGCTCGCCGGTAAGCCGGCCGAGTTCGAGGTCACTGTCACCGAGGTCCAGGCGCCCGAGCCGGTCAAGATCGACGACGAACTCGCCAAGGCCTTCGGCCTGGAGTCGCTGGATGCGCTCAAGGGCGCCATCCGCGAGCAGATCGGCCGCGATTTCGGCCAGCAGTCGCGCCGCAAGCTCAAGAAGAGCCTGCTCGACGCGCTCGACGGCAAATACACCTTCGAATTGCCGCCCACGCTGGTTGAGCAGGAGTTCGCCAGTGTCTGGAGCCAGGTCGAGGCCGACATGAAGGAGGCCAAGAAGTCCTTCGAGGACGAAGACACCACGGAAGAGGCCGCCAAGGCTGATTATCGCAAGATCGCCGAACGCCGCGTGCGTCTCGGCCTGGTGCTGGCCGAGATCGGCGAGCAGGCCAAGGTCCAGATCTCGGATGACGAGGTCACCCAGGCCCTGGTCGAGCGCGCCCGCCAGTTCCCCGGCCAGGAAAAGCAGGTCTGGGAGTTCTATCGCAAGAACCCGCAGGCCCTCGCCGAAATCCGCGCCCCCATCTTCGAGGAGAAGGTCGTCGACCATCTGCTCGGCCAGGTGAAGGTCGAGGACCAGACCGTTTCGCGCGAAGCGCTCTATGCCGACGAGGACGCCGAGGCTTCCACCGACGCCAAGCCGAAGAAGCCGGCCGCCAAGAAGGCCAAGAAGGCCGACAAGGCCGAGGACGACGCTTCGGCCTGAGCGAGCCGGAAACCTTAATCGGAAACATTTGCGCCGCTCGGCCCCGTGCCGCGCGGCGCTTCTCTTTTCAGCCGCCTTTGCCGTGCTTATGTGGATGTCTTCTCAAGACAGCCGCGATTCGATCCACCGCCGTTTCCCGGCTTCCGCCATCCAAGGACATGTTCATGCTGCGCGATCCGATCGAGACCTACAACAATCTCGTCCCGATGGTGGTCGAGCAGTCGAGCCGCGGCGAACGCGCCTTCGACATTTATTCCCGCCTCCTGCGCGAGCGCATCATTTTCCTCACCGGCCCGGTCGAGGACTACTCCGCCTCGCTGATCGTGGCGCAGCTCCTGTTCCTTGAGGCCGAGAATCCCAAGAAGGAAATCTCCTTCTACATCAACTCGCCCGGCGGCGTGGTGACCTCGGGCATGTCGATCTACGACACGATGCAGTTCATCCGCTGCCCGGTCACGACCCTGTGCGTCGGCCAGGCCGCCTCGATGGGCTCGCTGCTCCTGACGGCGGGCGCCAAGGACATGCGTTTCGCGCTGCCCAACGCGCGGATCATGGTTCACCAGCCCTCGGGCGGCTTCCAGGGCCAGGTGACGGACATCCTGATCCATGCCCGCGAGGTGGAGAGCCTGAAGCGCCGGCTGAACGAGATCTACGTCAAGCACACCGGCCGCTCCTATGCCGAGATCGAGGCCGCGCTTGAGCGCGACAACTTCATGACGGCCGAGCAGGCGCGCGAATTCGGCCTGATCGACAAGGTCATCGACAAGCGCCCGGAGGAGGCCGCCTGATCGGCCCTGCGACCAGTGGGCGCGCCGCCTGTGGGTTGGCGCGCCGGTTCGACGTACACATGTTGCAAGGAAACCGGCCTCATGTTTGCATGGGGAATCGGACAGACCCGGGATGATCCCGAACGTGCTCCAGCCTGATCCGGTTGTGGATCGGCCGCAAAATCAGACGTGCCGGAACGGGGGGTTAACCTGATGAGCGTGAACTGGGCGCCTGTTTATGACGGAGAGACGACGGTTGCATCCGCTTCTGGCTGGTGTGGTCCCGGCTCCGAGAATGGAGATGGACGATGAGTAAGGTCAGCAGCGGCGATTCCAAGAGCACGCTCTACTGCTCCTTCTGCGGCAAGAGCCAGCACGAGGTTCGCAAGCTCATTGCGGGGCCGACCGTGTTCATCTGCGACGAATGCGTCGAGCTCTGCATGGACATCATCCGCGAGGAATCGAAATCCGCGCTGGTGAAGTCGAAGGACGGCGTGCCGACGCCCAAGGAGATCCGCAAGGTCCTGGACGATTACGTCATCGGCCAGGAGCACGCCAAGAAGGTCCTCTCCGTCGCCGTCCACAACCACTACAAGCGGTTGTCGCATGCGACGAAGCACAACGATGTCGAACTGGCGAAGTCGAACATCCTGCTGATCGGGCCGACGGGCTCGGGCAAGACGCTGCTCGCGCAGACGCTCGCCCGCATCCTCGACGTGCCCTTCACGATGGCCGACGCCACGACGCTGACCGAAGCCGGTTATGTCGGCGAGGATGTCGAGAACATCATCCTCAAGCTGCTCCAGGCCTCGGACTACAATGTCGAGCGGGCGCAGCGGGGCATCGTCTACATCGACGAGATCGACAAGATCAGCCGCAAATCCGACAACCCGTCGATCACGCGGGATGTTTCGGGCGAGGGCGTCCAGCAGGCGTTGCTGAAGATCATGGAAGGCACCGTCGCCTCCGTGCCGCCGCAGGGTGGTCGCAAGCATCCCCAGCAGGAGTTCCTGCAGGTCGATACGACGAACATCCTGTTCATCTGCGGCGGCGCCTTCGCCGGCCTCGACAAGATCATCTCGGGACGCGGCAAGGGAACGTCGATTGGCTTCGGTGCGAGCGTCAAGGCGCCCGACGAACGCCGCAGCGGCGCGATCTTCCGCGAGGTCGAACCTGAGGATCTGCTGAAATTCGGTCTCATCCCCGAGTTCGTCGGCCGTCTGCCCGTCCTGGCGACGCTCGAGGATCTCGACGAAGCCGCGCTGAAGACCATCCTGACCGAGCCCAAGAATGCCCTCGTCAAGCAGTATCAGCGCCTGTTCGAGATGGAGGACACCGAGCTGACCTTCACCGACGAGGCGGTGAGCCTGATCGCGCGCAAGGCGATCGACCGCAAGACCGGCGCACGCGGCCTCCGCTCGATCATGGAGAGCATCCTGCTCGAGACGATGTACGAACTGCCCGGCCTCGAAGGAGTCGAGCAGGTGGTAATCGGCCCCGAGGCCGTCGAATCCAAGTCGCGTCCGCTCTTCATCTACTCGGAGCGCGAGGACGAGGCGAAGACGGCGTCGGCCTGAGAACGGCCCGGCGCTTGAAATCGCCTGTCGCTTTCAAGCATCGACATCGACGCGCAGCCATGGCTGACAGATGTGAACCTGTGAAGCGCGCGCCTTCGGGCGCGCGTTTTACGTATCGGACTGGCGCGGGTCTTGCCCGGTCGAAGGCGCGACAAAGCCATATGGGGCCGCCGACGCCGATGTCTGAGACGAAGACAAGCGTTGATCTGTCCCGGCGCAGATTGACGCACTGCAAACTTCTGGGGGCGCGCGACCCGAAGTCGCTTGAAAGCCGGCGAGGAAGTCTCCACCTTAGCTTTACCCGCGAGAGTCGCATGCCTGTTGAGGGTGTGGCGCGCGGGGGCGGACGGAGTGAATGGTCGCTTCGGTCGCTTACGTTCGAACGCTTCGCCCATCTCGGGGCTGCGCCGGGCGCAACCACAAAGGAAAAGTCATGACTGGCTCGGCGCCCCGCGCTCCTTTCGTTTCCGGTGAGACCGGGACCTATCCCGTTCTCCCCCTGCGCGACATCGTCGTTTTCCCCCATATGATCGTGCCGCTCTTCGTCGGCCGCGAGAAGTCGATCCGTGCCCTCGAGGAGGTCGTCAAGACCGACGGCCTGATCCTGCTCGCGACTCAGAAGAACGCCGGAGACGACGATCCGGAGACCAAGGATATCTATGAAATCGGCACGCTCGCCCGCGTGCTGCAGTTGCTGAAGCTGCCCGATTCCACCGTGAAGGTGCTGGTCGAGGGCGTCGGCCGGGCGAAGGCGACGGTCTATGCCGCCGACGAGGCCTTCTACCAGGCAGAGGCCGTCGGTCTCTCCGAGGAGGAGGGCAAGAAGGTCGAGGTCGAGGCGCTCGGCCGTTCGGTCGTCAGCGAGTTCGAGAGCTATGTGAAGCTCAACAAGAAGATCTCGCCTGAGATCGTCGCCGCGGTTTCGCAGATCGACGAGCCCTCCAAGCTCGCCGACACCGTGGCTTCGCATCTGGCGGTCAAGATCGCCGATCGCCAGGCCGTGCTCGAGATCACACATGTCGCGCATCGGCTGGAGAAGGTTCTCTCGCTGATGGAAAGCGAGATGTCGGTGCTCCAGGTCGAGAAGCGCATCCGCTCGCGCGTCAAGCGTCAGATGGAGAAGACTCAGCGCGAGTACTACCTCAACGAGCAGATGAAGGCGATCCAGAAGGAGCTCGGCGACGGCGAGGAAGGCCGCGACGAACTGGCCGAGCTGGAAGAGCGCATCGCCCGCACGAAGCTCTCCAAGGAAGCCCGTGACAAGGCTGTCGCGGAGATGAAGAAGCTGCGGCAGATGTCGCCGATGTCGGCTGAAGCCACGGTCGTGCGCAACTACCTCGACTGGATGCTCGGCATTCCGTGGGGCAAGAAGTCGAAGATGAAGAAGGATCTGGCGGCCGCGCAGGCGGTGCTGGATGACGACCACTTCGGCCTCGACAAGGTCAAGGACCGCATCGTCGAGTACCTCGCCGTGCAGCAGCGTACCAACCGGCTCGCTGGCCCGATCCTGTGCCTCGTCGGCCCTCCGGGCGTCGGCAAGACGTCGCTCGGCAAGTCGATCGCCAAGGCGACGGGGCGTGAATTCGTCCGCATGTCGCTCGGCGGCGTGCGCGACGAGGCCGAGATCCGCGGTCATCGGCGCACCTATATCGGCTCGATGCCCGGCAAGATCATCCAGTCGATGAAGAAGGCAAAGACCTCCAACCCGCTCATCCTGCTCGACGAGATCGACAAGATGGGCCAGGATTTCCGCGGCGATCCGTCGGCGGCCCTGCTGGAGGTGCTCGATCCCGAGCAGAACGGCACCTTCAACGACCATTATCTCGAGGTCGACTACGATCTGTCGAACGTCATGTTCGTGACGACGGCCAATACGCTCAACATTCCGCCGGCCCTGCTGGACCGGATGGAGGTGATCCGCATCGCCGGCTACACCGAGGACGAGAAGACCGAGATCGCCCGGCGCCACCTGATCCCGAATGCGATCAAGAAGCACGGCCTCGAATCGAAGGAATGGTCGATCGACAATGACGCGCTGCAGACGCTGGTCCGCCGCTATACGCGGGAGGCGGGCGTCCGCAATCTCGAGCGCGAGCTGTCAAACACCGTCCGCAAGGCGGTCAAGGACATCGTGCTGACCAAGAAGAAGAAGGTCGCGGTCACCAACGAACTGCTCGAGGAGTATCTCGGCCCGCCGCGCTATCGCTATGGCATGGCGGAAACCGAGGACCAGATCGGTGTCGTCACCGGTCTGGCCTGGACCGAGGTCGGCGGCGAACTCCTAACGATCGAAGGCGTCGTGATGCCCGGCAAGGGCAAGATGACGGTCACCGGAAATCTTAAGGACGTTATGAAGGAATCTATTTCGGCGGCGGCGTCCTATGTCCGCTCGCGCGCCGTCGATTTCGGCATCGAGCCGCCCCTGTTCGACCGGCGCGACATCCACATGCATGTTCCGGAAGGCGCGACCCCCAAGGACGGGCCCTCCGCCGGCATCGCGATGGCGACCTCGATCGTCTCGATCCTGACGGGCATCCCGACCAACCGTGACGTCGCCATGACCGGCGAGGTCACGCTGCGGGGCAGGGTGCTGCCCATCGGCGGCCTGAAGGAGAAGCTCCTGGCGGCGCTTCGCGGCGGCATCAAGAAGGTGCTGATCCCCGAGGACAATGCCAAGGATCTCGTCGACCTGCCGAAGTCCGTGCGGGAAGGAATGGAGATCATTCCGGTCTCGCGCATGGAGCAGGTGCTCCAGCACGCGCTGACGCGCCAGCCGGTGCCGATCGTCTGGGAGGAGGACCTCAAGGCCCTCCCCAAGGTCTCCGAGGACGACGCGGCGGGTGTTGTCGCCCACTGATCCCTATCGTCGGGACGCTTAAAGGGCCGCCGGGAAACCGGCGGCCTGCCCTATGGTAAAGCATTAACGTCATCGGTCCATCATCCCGGCATTCTCGGGAGTGGGACGTTTGAAGACCGCTGACCTTTCATCGATGGGAGACCGCGAAGGCCAGGCGCGCTTTCCGGTCGGGCTGGTCGCCGGCCGGTCGCTCGTCTGGTCGATTATCCTGCCGGGCGTGACGGCGATCTGCCTGCTGATGGCGGGACTCGTTGCCTATCTCCCGGCATCCATCGTCGCGATCGAAATCCGCTCGGCTCGCGCCCGGTCGGTTGCATGGGCGACCCAACTGGTCGCGTTGCGAGCGTTCTATTCCGAGAACGTCGTCTCTAAGCTGCCATCGACCGGCGGCGTCGATGCGACGGCTGAGTATGCCGGGCAGCCTCATTCGATCCCGGTGCCGACGACCTTCATTCTCGACTATGCCGCGCGCCTGTCTGCGGGGGGCAGCGAGATCAAACTGATCAGCCCCTACCCGTGGCCGCAGCGACAAGGGCGCCCCGATCTGGACGACTTCCAGAGCGAGGCATGGAAGGCCCTCCTGCCGGGCGACAAGGCCTCCTTCAGCCGCATCGAAGGCAGCGGGCCGGATGCTGTCCTGCGGGTCGCGGTGCCCGATCGCATGAAGCAGGGCTGCGTCGATTGCCACAACGCCCATCCCCAGTCCCCGATGCGGAACTGGAAGCTCGACGATGTGCGGGGACTGATCGAGGTCGCGCAACCCTTGTCGGTCGTGACCAGGGAGGCCCGTGAAATTGCCTGGCAGTTCACCCAGTATGGGGCGCTGGGGACGCTGGTGCTGCTGCTCGTTTTCATGATCGTCGCGCTGCGCGTGGTCCGACCGTTGCGGGATCTGACCGGGACGATCCAGCAACTGGCCCACGACCGTTGCAATGTCCCGATCCCCTATGTCGAGCGGCGCGACGAGCTTGGGGTCGTCGCCCGCGCCCTGCAGATGCTGAAGCGCGAGCGTGAGGCCGCGCTGAGCCTGCAGAGCAGGACGGACGACGAGGCGCAGCTTCGCCTTGCGCGCGCAGGGCGGCTGCATCAGTACAGCTCCGGGCTGGAGCAGGACCTCCACAAGCTGCGCGGCGAGGTCGCGTCCTCCTTCACGGCGATCCGCGCCGCGGTCGACGAGGTTTCGACCCTGTCGGCGGTCAGTGGCGATCTCGTTCAGGAGGCCGAGGGGCACGCCGCGCGGCTGGACGAGGCAGGGCATGCGGTCATTGCCCTGGGAGAGGCGGTAGGGAAGGCCGTGGGCGCCGTCGAAGCCCATCTTGCGACGGTGGGCCGCGATGCCGATCAGACCGTCCAGCGCTCGCGCGACACGGAGCACCGCACGCTCCGCCTGGCGGCGGAAGCGACGCGCGTGGGAGACGTCGTCGGGGTCATCCGTGACATTGCCGAGCAGATCAACCTGCTGGCCCTGAATGCAACGATCGAGGCAGCGCGGGCCGGTCCGGCGGGCAGGGGGTTCTCGGTCGTTGCGGCCGAGGTGAAGGCGCTGGCGGAGCGCACCTCATCGGCGACGGCCGACATCGCCGACAGGATCTGCAAGATCCAGGAGGCCTCGGCGGAAGTGGCGACGCAGATCACAACCATGACCGACGGCCTCGTCGAGGACGGCGCGACCGCAAAGGCGCTGGCGCAGAACCTGCGCGAGGATGTCGCCGTCTCCGGCGACATCGGCCGGCATATGCGGACCGTTTTCGACGAGGCGAACGCGATGCTCCGGGCGCTCGATCGAATCAGGGATGGCGCGAAGATGGCGCAGGGCAGCTTCGAATCGCTGGACGATGCCTCGCGCAAGGTCGACGCCGCCGTCCGCACGCTCGATCGGCATGCCTGCTCGCTCTCGCAGGAAATCGCAGCGCAGTAGGCGATGACGATTCGCAGGCCGCCGGAATGACTGGTGGGCGGTGACGGGCTCGAACCGCCGACCCTCTCGGTGTAAACGAGATGCTCTACCGACTGAGCTAACCGCCCGGCGATGCAGGATGTAAGCCCTGGCGCCTTCGCCATCAAGCCGAGAGTCGAACCCGATCCCGCGAGCCTCGCGTGATTTGTCCCACGGTCAATTCGATCCATCGACATTTTGCCAGCAGCGCATGCTTGACACTTCCGGCCCGTCGCCATAATCCACACCTCGCTGACGGCCACCGCGCCTCGGCAGCCCTGCGCGGGCGTAGCTCAGTTGGTTAGAGTGCCGGCCTGTCACGCCGGAGGTCGCGGGTTCGAGCCCCGTCGCCCGCGCCATTTATTTCAAGGGCTTGGCTTGAATAGCCCTTTGGTCGCCACAGCCTTCAATGCGTGGGCATCTCCATTTTCAGCTTGGTTAGTTTTGGCTCGGCGTCGCTCACACGGCTGCCTGCTGACCTCTAGTCTCGCAGGCCACGCTGGCTGATGTGAGGTTCCCGCCCTTGCGTCTGATCCCCACGTCGCATGACGGGTGAAGGTGGCGAAGCCCGGGCTCAAGGACCATTGTGGGCGCGACGGCACCCCGATTCTCCAAGCGGAAGAACCGAGGCCCGACGCGATTAGCAGCGTGCCGGTCAGGGCGCCGGCGTCAGCCCTTGGCCCACGCAGCATACCAGCTGTTGAACAGCGCGAGCTGGGTGCGGGCGTAGTGCTTCTGGCCGTCGCTGAGGCTGTCGGAGGCGTTGAAGTGCAGCTCGTATTCCGTGCTGCCCTCGAGCACCATCAGGTACTTGTAGAACAGCACGAGATCGGGCCCCTCGTCGAAGCTCGACAGCACGGCGAGCGCGCCGTCCAGTTCCAGCGCCTTGGCGCGCGCCGCGACGTCGCCGGTGGCGGCCTTTTCGCAGAGCGAAACGAGGTGCAGCACCGGCTTGGGCAGCACATTGCCGATGCCGGTGATCGCACCGCTGGCGCCGCAATTGACGAAGCCGTGGAAGACCTGGGTGTCGACGCCGACCATCAGGGTGATGTCCTCCGACTGGCCGGTGATGTTCTCGGCCGCGTAGGTCAGGCTCCTGGCGCCGCCGAACTCCTTGAAGCCGATCAGGTTGGAGTGGCTTTCGCGAAGCTTGAAGAACAGGTCCGCGCGGGTCTCGAAGCCGTAATAGGGGCTGTTGTAGATCACCGCCGGCAGGCCGTCGGCGGCCTGAAGGATGGCGCCGAAATGCGCGGCCTGGGCCGAGGCCGAGGGGCCGCGCGAGAGCACGCGCGGGATCACCATCAGGCCCTTGGCGCCGACGCGCTTGCCATGGGCGGCGAAGGCGGCGGCGCGCTGCGTGTTCTGCGCGCCTGTGCCGACGATGACCGGAATGCCGGCCTCGCAGAGGCGGGCGGTGCCTTCCATGCGCTGCTCGTCGGTCAGCAGCGGCCAGTCGCCCATCGAGCCGCAATAGACCACCGCCGACATGCCGGCGGCGATCATCTCCTGGCCCTTGCGGACGAGCGCGTCGAAGTCGGGGCTGCGGTCCGCCTTGCATGGCGTCATGAGGGCGGGGATCGTACCGGAGAAGATATTTGAGGCCATTGGACGTTTCCTCGGCGTTTTCTTGTGTCGTTGGGATGAGGGCAGGAAATCAGCTGAGAGGTCAGGCCTCGTAGCCGAAGGGGTCGTCGACGGTGTGGGACGGCTGGGTGAACCAGCGGGCGCCGTCCTCCGTCATGTAGGCGATGTCCTCCAGGCGGACGCCGAACTCGCCGTAGATGCACATCATCGGCTCGATCGAGAAGCACATGCCGACCGCGAGCGGAGTCTTGTTGCCCTTCACCATGAAGGCTTCCTCATGGACGTCGAGGCCGAGCCCGTGGCCGGTGCGATGGGGCAGGCCGGGCACCTTGTAGCCGGGGCCGTAGCCGGCGGCCTCGATCACGCCGCGCGCGCCGAAATCGACGTTCTCGCAGGGCGCGCCGAGCTGGGCGGCGGCGAAGCCGGCGAGCTGGGCCTTCTTCTCCAGGTTCCAGATCTCGCGCTGGCGATCGGTCGGCTCGCCGAAGACATAGGTGCGGGTGATGTCGGAGCGGTAGCCGCCGACCTTGGTCCCCATGTCGATCAAGACCATGTCGCCGTCGACCAGCGTCTGCTCATGCGGCACGCCATGGGGATACGCAGTGGCCTCGCCGAACTGGGCGGCGCCGCTGGTCCAGCTCATGCCGAGCTTGCGATGGGCGCGGTCGAGGAAGTCCTTGGTCTGGGCGGTGGTCACGCCAACCTGCAGCGCGAGGGCGGCGGCGCGGTGGACCTCCATGGTGATGTCCATGGCGCGCTGGATCAGGGCGATCTCGGCGGCCGATTTCAGCTGGCGGCAGGCGGCGGTGATCGCGCTGCCTTGGGTGAAGGTGAAACGGTTGCCGGCCCGGCGCAGGCCATCAACGATGTAAAAGGGCGTGTGGGGATCGAGCGCGACCTGGCCGCTCTCATAGCCCATGCTGCGGATGGTCTCGACGACGAGCTCGGTCGGATCCTCATGCTCTTCCCAGCAGCGGACATCGTCGCCGAACTTCATGTATTCGCGCGTCTTCGGCTCTTCGAAGGTCGGGCTGAGATAGGCGATTTCGCCTTCGACCGGGATCACCGCGCCATGCAGCCGCTCGGTCAGGTTGAGCTGGATGCCGGTGAAATACGCCAGGCTTGTCGAGGTATCCAGATAGAGCGCCTGCAGGCCCTGCTCGCGCAGAAGCTTCTGCGCCTTGGCGATGCGCGCTTTGAACTCTTTGATCGCGATCGGCTCGATGCCGTCCGTCATCGGCTTCAGTTTGGCGAGTTCCGCCTCGAAGCTCGATCCGCCCACTCCGGTCGTCATGGTCATTATCCTCGTCGGTCAGTCTTGAGCCTGGTTGGAAAACGGGGGGACGCCTCAGGCAGCCGGTGCGTGAGGCTCGGCCAGTCGGTCGCCGTCCGGCTGCAGGAGCTGCAGCAGGTCGTGGCGGACGGCGAGCACATGGTCGAGCGTCAGCCTGGCCGCGCCCTCGGCGTCGCCCGCGCGGCACAGCTCCAGCAGGGTTGCATGTTCGCGCTTGGCCCGGGTGGTCGCGCCGTCGGACATGGCGAGCTGGACGCGGGTGTAGCGGTCGGTGTTGGCCAGCAGGACCCGCACCAGTTCGAGCGTCTGGTTGCGGCCGGACGCCCGGTAGAGCGAGAGGTGGTACTCCCGGTTGAGCTCGCCATAGGCCTCGAGATCGCCCCGGCCGATCGCGGCGGCGTAGTCGGCGAGCAGCGTTTCGGCCCGAGCGAAATCGCTGGCCTGGAGGCGCGGCACCGCGCGCCGGATCAGCTCCGGCTCCAGCATGGCGCGCAGGTCGAAGAGCTCGGCGATGTCGAGCGCCGAGAGGGCGGTCACCACCGCGCCGCGATGCGGGTGGAGCGTCACCAGCCCTTCGGCCGCGAGCTGGTGGAAGGCCTCCCGGATCGGGATTCGGCTGATGCCGAACTCCCTCGCCAGAGCGTCCTGCCGCAAGGCCTCGCCGGCGGCGACCGCTCCCGACAGGATGCGCCGGCGCAGCTCCGTCACCGCGGCGCCGGTGACGGTCTGGCGTAGCAGCGGTGGTCTCGAACGCGGGGGCAGGGGGGTGATCATGTGACCTCTCGGTTCACTGGGCCTTGTAGCGGCGCTGGACCAAAAGCCCGGAGATCGCCGTCAGCGAGAGCGTCGTCAGCATCAGGATGAAGGCGATCGCCGCCGCGAAGGGCCAGTTGTTGTTCACGGCGAACTCCCGATACAGCATCGGCGCCATCATCTGGAAGCGGGCCCCGCCGAGCAGGAAGGGCGTTGCATAGGCGTTCATCGCGAGGATGAAGACGAGGATGCCGCCGGTGCCGATGCCGGGCAGGGCCAGCGGCAGCACGACATGCCAGAAGCGGCGCGTCGGATCGGCGCCGAGGCTGTCGGCGGCTTCCTCCAGCCGCGCGTCGATGCCCTCGATCACGCTCTGCAGCGTCAGGATCATGTAGGGCAGGTTGATCGAGAGGATACCGATGCCGACGGCAAACGAGGTGTAGAGCAGCGAGATGCCGCTGCCGCCGAGCGCGCCATAGAGCGCATCGACGATGCCGCCGCGGCCGAGAACGCCCATCCAGCCGAGCGCGCGCACCGTCGACCCGATGAACAGTGGCAGGATGATCAGCAGCACGCCGATCGACTTCCAGCGGCTCTGCGAGCGAGCGAGCTTGTAGGCGATCGGGAAGCCCAGGAGCAGGCACAGCAGCGTCGTGACGATCGCGATGCTGAAGGTCGTCCAGAGCACGCCGGTGTAGAACGGGTCGGTCACGAAGCGGAGGTAGTTCTCCGGCGTGAAGGCGTCGATCATGAAGGTGCGGCGGTCGTATTTGTTCAGGCTGTAGCGGGCGAGCAGCGCCAGCGGCAGCACCAGCGACAGCATGACGACCATGGTCGCCGGCCCGATGAGCAGCGAAGCGGTGAGCCCCTCGGGCCGGCGCGCACTCATCTCAGCGCCGATCCAGCAGGCGACGCCACCAGTCGTTCATGTCGTCGCGGACGGCGCTGAGCTGGGGGTAGGGGGCCGGCATGAGCTTGGCCCCATCCGGCAAGGCGAGGCGCGTGGCGACCTCGCCTTCCAGCGCGGCATTGGTGATGGTCGGGTGGTAGCCCATGCTGTCGGCGAAACCGCGCTGGGCGCGCGGGTCGAGCGCCGCATTGATATAGGCGAAGGCGGCGGTCTTGTTGGGCGCGTTCTTCAGCACGCACATGCTGGAGACATAGGTCAGGCAGCCCTCGGCCGGGAACGACGACTTCATCTCGACGCCGCCCTTGGTCCAGAACAGCACGCGGGCATGCCAGACGAGGCCGACATCGATCTCGCCGGACTTGATCGCAGGAGCGAAGGCCTCGGTCGAGGTGTAGGCCCTGGCGCCGGCCTTGATCAGCTTTTCGAGCGTGCCCTTGACCTCGGCGATCTTGCCGGGGTCGCCCTGTTGCTTGAGCGCGGCGGCCATCGCGACCCAGATATAGCTGTTGTCGAGGATGCCGACCTTGCCGCCATAGGCCGCCATTTCGTCGAAGTTCTTCGGCGGCGTCTTCACCCGCTCGGGGCTGTAGGCGATGACCTGCGGGCTGTAGATGTGCGGGATTGAATAGGGCGTGGCGAAGGCCGGCTGGACGTATTTCAGGTTAGGAATCTTGCCCTCGTCAAGGGGCTCCAGCATGCCGGAATCCTCGAGGTCATAAGCCGCGGGCGCCTGCACGCAGATGACGTCGACGCTGCCACGCGGCAGGCGGCGCTGGGCGATCGACTTGGCGACGCGGGTCGGTTCGGTGCCGGCGTCCTGGACGACCTCGATGCCCTTGGGCTTGAGCAGTGGCTCCTCGATGTTCTGGGTCAGGAGCTTCGCGTAATCGCCGCCCCAGGTGCTGAGCACGCAGCGGCCGGGCTCCTGCGCGCGCAGCACGGCGGGGGCGAAGATCGGCGTGGCGGCCGCGCCGGCTGCGAGCGTCAGGATACGGCGTCGATTGGGGGTGAACAGGTCCGTCATCGTGGTGGCTCCCTCGTTTCTGGTCGTCGTTCGGTCGTCGCGGTTCAGGCGTCGGCGGCGGTCACGATCGCGCCGTTGGGATCGAAGAGGCGCTCGTTCTGGGCGTCCCAGGTGAGGGCGACGCGTTCGCCCCGGGCCCGGCGCGTGCCGCCGGTCGCGCCTGTGGGCTCGTGCAAAGCGAGGCTCGCGCCGCCCTCGAAGGCGAGGAGATAATCGACATGGCCGCCGACATAGGTCGCGTCCTCCACCGTCGCGCTCGCGCGCGGCCGGGCGCCGTAGCGCTCGCCATGCAGGCGCTGTCACATATACACATCT
>NNBT01000413.1_pt1 | contig 17076 bp, 16 predicted proteins | sample 1173831 | NCBI WGS metagenome assembly NNBT01 (sample SAMN07173936, study PRJNA388173) | plant metagenome | isolation source: symbiotic tissue sample KVJ10 | place: Norway: Troms, Kvaloya island | reverse complement strand
TTCCACGGGAATATCGGGAGTGACTGTTGTAGCTACTGCGGGATGAACGTGTGGAACTCCTGCGGAGTGAAGGTTATAGCCACACTGACCGCAGAATGCAGCATCTGCCTGCACAGTTGCCCCACAACTGGGACAATTAGTAGTCGCAGGTAACGGTGTATAACAAGCTTCACACTGAACAGCGCCGTCAGGGTTGGGATGATTGCAATTAGGGCAGACGATCATCGATATTTAGCCTTTGTTCAAGATCATCATAAATATAGGTAGGACTGGCAAGCAGAGGGCGGCCCTAGCTTTAGATTCTAGCAATTACTGCTAATGGAACAATGAATTGGACACTCTTACACGGGGAAGGGGAGCAGCACTTCGGTTACGCTCAGTGACCGAGAGGGGCAGAGGAGCAGAGGGGCAGGGGAAATGAATAGTAACTCCTAACTCCTAACTCCTAACTCCTAACTCAGCACTCCCGATTGTTCAATGTTGAAGTTCCAAACCTGCTGCCGCATCCAGCAGCCACCAAAGTTCTCCTTGGGGCTTAATTAAGCGGGATGGGTAAGTGAAGTCATCAGCTACAGGTGCAAAGACTTGCGCTAAAGCTGGTCGTTTATTCGCACCAGCAACCAGAAAAATCACGCTACGAGCAGAGTTGATGAAGGGGTATGTGAAACTTATCCTGGGGTTTCCGTCTTTATTACCCACAGTTACGAGGCGATCGCGTACTTTAAGAGCCTCTGTGTGGGGAAACAAAGATGCGGTATGTGCATCATCACCCATTCCTAGTAATACTACATCCAAGGGGGGAAACTCGACCCCAGAAGAATTGAAAAATTCTTTGAGATGTTGTTCATACTTGGCAGCAGCCAGTTCTGGATTGGCTTCTAAAGTTGGTACGGCGTGAATATTAGCCGCTGGGATATCAACGCGATCTAGCCACGCACGACGCGTCATCAGTTCATTGCTATCGGGGTGATCTGGTGGTACGTAACGCTCATCTCCCCAGAATATATGAATTTTATCCCAAGGCAGTTTTTGAGTAGCAATCGCTTCGTATAACGGTTTAGGTGTACTGCCGCCCGATAAAGCGATAGTAAACCGCCCCCGCTGCTCAATGGCAGTTTTTAACTTAGACAGAATTAATTCTAGCGCTCGTGCAACCAGCGCCGGCTGATCCGGTAGAACTTCAACGGTTTTGTTCATGGCTTCATCATCATATTGCTGGCTTCCAGCAATACAATACCGAACTTATTACAATCTCCCTTTTTAACTTTTGAAACATTTAACATCGTGGATTAAGTAGACTGGAAAATATAGACCCTCCCTATCACCTTTTACCGTAAGTTGTCAGTAGTGTGTCGTACTAACTACTAACCACTTTGATGATTATTTTTATTTACATCCAGTTACTTGATACTTTGTTGATTAACGCCATAAAGGATACGTTTATTAATTCTTATTAAAAATTAATAAAATTAATCGATCGCAAACAACCCTTCCCAATTAGGGATCGCTTCACGTTGGGCAATTAACAATTCTTGAATTCCTTTTTGGGCAACATCTAGCAGTTGATCTAACTGAGTACGGCTAAAGCAGCCTTCTTCGGCTGTTCCTTGGACTTCAATGATTCCCAGATGTTGATTCATCACCACATTAAAATCTACTGTTGCAGCCACATCTTCGATATAATTTAGATCCAAAAATGGCTCTCCCTCCAGTAATCCTACGGAAACTGCTGCTACCTGTCCACACAAAGGCGATCGCTCCAACACGCCCTCTTGCAATAATTTAGAAATCGCATGAGCCAACGCCACAAACGAGCCTGTGATTGCTGTTGTCCGAGTTCCGGCATCTGCTTGCAGTACATCAGTATCCACAGTCAGCGTGCGTTCTCCCAGTGCCTCAAAATCCACTGCTGCGCGTAAGCTACGTCCAATTAGACGTTGAATTTCTTGCGTCCGTCCAGATAATTTCAATAATTCCCTTTCTTGGCGTTTTTGGGTAGCAGATGGTAACATTCGGTACTCAGCAGTTAACCAGCCTTTACCAGTTCCTTCGAGAAACTTCGGAACTCCCTTATTAACGCTAACAGTACAAAGTACCTGAGTATCACCGCATCTTGCGAGAACAGAACCGGGGGCAAAGCGGGTGAAACTGGGGTGAAAGCTAATCGGACGTAGTTCGTAGGAAATCCGACCGTCAGGACGCTGCCAAGCCATTGGAATTGCCTCAAGTTTTACAATACTGCCTTAAGATTACCTTAGTGTTGTAAATCATCTGTTTTGGGCATTGGGCACAAGAGGCAGAGATGCGGGGGGCAGAGGGGAAAAACTTACTGAACTTCTCCTCTGCTCCCCTGCTCCCTGCTTCTCTTCTAAGGAACTGAAAGCAGTGTTAAAATATTTTGCTGTACCATTTCTGGTGATTGGTCGCCGTTGATGGTCAATAAACAGCGACGACGATCGTAATATTCTAGGATGGGAATGGTGCGATCGTAGAATAATTCTACACGGCGCTGCACGATTTCTGGTTGGTCATCTGGTAGCGATCGCCCCAAGGATCGACTAACCATAACTGCTTCCGGGACTTGGAGATAAATTGCCCAATCTAACTTTTGCCCTAAATCATCCAATAAAAAATCTAATTCTTCAGCTTGGAAGGCAGTGCGGGGATAGCCTTCTAACACCCAATCGCAATTAATATCTGGTTGTCTGAGGCGAATTCGGATCAATTCAACGATCATTTCGTCTGGAACTAACTCCCCTTTTTGCATATAGGGTCGTGCGTGGTAGCCTAGTTCACTCAAGCTAGCGTAAACCGAAAGAGAAGTCCGAGGATCGGCTTCCAACCATCGAAATTCCGGCAGGGGCTGATTGCCAGATATTGCTTCTCGTAAAATCTCACCTGTGGAAATCAGAGGAATATCAAAGTATCTGCAAAGCCTTTGTGCTTGAGTGCTTTTCCCCGATCCTGAACCTCCCAGAATCACCAATCTCACAACGATTTACTCCTCATCCTGTCAAATTCACTACTAGCTAAGTCTGTTTTGCCCAAACAACCGACAAATCTAACATTTAGCGATTTTTAGGCGTTGTGCCTAGCTTTTTTGAATAATTGGAACTAAAAATTTTATGTTTTCATTTTTACAACTCATTACAGAGAAAAGACGAAAATTTACAGCAGTTAGCGGTTTTATACACTATATCTAGAGACGTTACATGCAAAGTCTCTACAGGCTTTCGGGTTTTGTCTATGTACTTCATTTGCTTGAAATCTGCTGTAAATCAAACAGGACTCTTGACTTCAATACAAACCTAGTGTTTGACTAAGAATGCAATTTGCCAAATCCACCACACCTGTGAAAAACAGATTGATTATACAGGCAAATTTATCAATTTCACCGTCAGTAATAACCCCTTACTTATTGTATTTTTTGAACTTAACTTTATGGTTGCCCAGCTAGAAACTCAAAGTATCAATTCAACCCTAACCCTACCATATCCAGTTGAAGGTCTAGTGCAAGTTTTCACTAGCTCGCATCGTAACTTTTTTACGGGCGTGATGGCTCAATCACTGAGAATAGCTGGACAAGGAACGCCAGTATTAATAGTACAGTTTCTTAAAGGAGGTATTCGCCAAGGGCAAGATCGACCTATACAATTAGGACAAAATTTAGATTGGATTCGCTGTGATTTGCCTCGTTGTATCGATACACCACATTTAGACGATACAGAAAATCAAGCCTTACAAAAGCTGTGGCAGTATACACAACAAGTTGTGTGTGAGAGTAAGTATTCTCTCGTGGTGTTAGATGAGTTAAGTTTAGCGATTAACTTTGGTTTAATTCCTGAAACGGAGGTTTTAGCGTTTTTGGCAAAACGTCCTCCCCACGTCGATATCATTCTCACAGGGCCAGAAATGCCGAAATCCCTCTTAGATGTAGCAGATCAAATTACAGAAATCCGCCGGAGTTATCGACCTTAAACAAAATACTCAATTCAGGATATCCTAGTAATTCTGTTTGAATTAGCTGTGAAGTTGTGATTAAAAACGATATCTGGATTACTGAAATGGCTCAACAGGGTCTAATTTCCCCCTTTGAGCCAAGTTTAATCCGAAAAGTGCAAAAAGATGAATCAGTAGCAGTTAAACATGTAATTAGCTACGGTTTATCTTCTTATGGCTACGATATTCGCCTTTCTTCGGCCGAGTTCCGCATTTTTCGTCACATTCCCGGAACTGTAGTCGATCCCAAAAACTTTAATCCTCAAAATCTGGAGCCAACAGCACTGCATACCGATGCTAATGGCAGTTATTTTATTTTACCTGCTCATTCCTATGGACTTGGGGTTGCTCTAGAAAAACTAGAGGTTCCTGAGAATATTACTGTAATTTGTATTGGAAAATCTACGTATGCACGTTGTGGCATAATAGCGAACCTAACGCCTGCTGAGGCTGCATGGCGAGGTCATTTAACTTTAGAATTTTCCAATTCTTCCAGCGCAGACTGTCGCATTTACGCGGGGGAAGGAGTGGTGCAATTGCTATTTTTAGAAGGCGAACCCTGCGCTATTAGTTATGAAGCAAGACAGGGTAAATATCAGGATCAGCTAGAAATTGTAACTCTAGCTAAAGTCTAAGTAACAAGGAACTAATCTTGCCTTACTTAGATCCTGTTTTGCTTACTATTGTGCGATCGCTCTAAATCATACCCAAAAATTAGAGTGCGATCGCAGGAAAAAAGCAACCTTTTTGTTTGATGAGAATTCCTATAAGTTCAATGCACTATCACTTGCCACTATCAAGATTGAAGGGTTGTACTTCTCCCTCATCGTTTATTAACGTTACAGAACTAGGTGCTAAAGATTCCAGTAATCCACTAACTTGAATTATCAACGGCACCAAATAGTCTGGACGCGTACTAAGTGTATCCAACACTAAAACTCGGAGTGTAATAACTCGAAAATTTTGCTGATATGGTAAGTTCTTGTCTGAGGTAACAAACACATCAAAAGGATGTCTATCTGCTAAAGCCAAAAGTTCCTTATCTTTGACACCACGCCAACCCATATATTCTACATTTTGCACTGAATGTCCTGCATCTATAAACGGCTTCTTCAACTTCTTACTCAGGAGATTTTCATCCAGCAGAATCAGCATAAATAATTTGCTCCTGATTCAGCATTGCTTTTGCAATCACCTCCAAAATTTGCAACACCTGAGTTTGCAAATGTGGAAAATCTTCTAAGAATTCGGTTAAACCTGATTCACCTTTTAGATAGTCGAAAAAAGTCTGCAATGGAACCCGTGTTCCAACAAACACAGGAGTTCCACTCATAATATCTGGATCGGAGGAAATAATTCGTCGATCGCGTAGAACTTTTTGAATATCCATCGTCCTACAAAAGTCTATATGAGATAGTCAAAACCTTCATTTCATTCTAGCTCTAAAGCAGGATTTGGAGCGATCGCTTTATCCTACAAAACATTCCGTAAATCTTGAATTGTATTTGCTACAACAATCCTGCGTAAAATCTCTTTCAATTGCTCTAAGTCAGAAATTTGTGAAATTTGCGACATCAACTCCAAACCATCGCTGCCAAATTTCGCCTCTAAACTTGTTTCGATGCTAGAGATTATTCCACGTACTTCTCCTCGTGCTTCTCCTCGTGCTTCTCCTCGTGCTTCTCCTTCTGCTTGTCCTCGTGCTTGTCCCTCACGTAAAATTTCTTGATACCAAGGTGACTCTCTTAAGACTGTCATATCCCACCTCATGATTTCCTGAACTAAAGTACTTTCTAATACAAAGGTTGCAAAAAATGCCAGAACTGTCTCAAGTTGATTTAATTGCTCATCAGCACGCAGCATTCGCAATGCTTCCTTAATTGTAGACTCGTTTTCTCCGCCTTTAAGAATTGGTACAAAGGGAAGCAGCGAGGGTAACGGCGTCTCAAAAGCAATATTTACATCAACCTCCCAAAGGTTGATTACGCGGTAATCTTGAATTGCCCTTAACCCGATAAAATTTGATGCAAAGCTTGTAGGTATTTCACTGTTGCTGATTTTGAGAATGTTAATCAGTACAGGGTAGGTTTGTAGTTTATATTTCTCTTCCGCAAGAGCCGCATAAGCACGCATCCGACGCGGCATTTCTGATGTGTGGCGTAATTGTAACTCATTGAGGATGAGAAATTTACCGTATTGGGGACTTTCAGCCTGAATTACAACATCGCTTTGTCGGCTAATCCATTGGAATTCTGTATTTAAGATTTCGCCTGTAACAATGTCGGGAATTCCTGTCACCCATTTTGCCCAATTATTTGGTGCAAGGCTGATTAATTTTTTAGTGCTAATATCGACAGCTTTGTTCATCAAAAAAAATAGATGCGATCGCCCTAAATAAAACCCAATAACTCCGAGGATAATCGCTTCGCCTTATCCTACCGTAAATTGTGTCAACTTTCAGCCATTATCTAAGGTGCTAACCTGGCTTTACCTAGACGCTGCTTTTCATACCATTGTGCGATCGCAGGTGCCCAATCTTCAAAATGAGGCCACATCATTTCACACAACTTTTGAATTTCAAGTTGAGCATCTTTCTTATTTCTCAAGTCACAAAAATGCAAGAAAGACCTTAAATTAAAACTAACTACAAAATGCTGGCGATAATCAAAAGGCACTTTGCCTCTAGCATGTTCTTCAGACATTCCCGCTTCAAAATCAGCTTTATATCGTTTAGCCGCTTCTAAACACCACTCCAAATCTGCTGTTCGTTGTTCTGGTGAATAGTAATACTTTTTGCCTTGTCTATCAGTGTAATAACCAACGGGACGTAGGTAAAAAACATCTTCTATGTCTTTCTTACCTTCTACTACATCAATAAATTGGTTGCCTGTATACCTAAAAGATTGCACATCAAATGATACAGAAACACGATGAGTCCGGGCCTGCTGCATCACACTGTGGGGAAAGTAGCCACAGTTGAAAACAATCTGAGGATGCTCTAAAGGCCCATAGTGTCCCCTCTCACCTGCTAAAAGCCGCTTCACAATTACTTCGCCGCTTTGTGACTCAGAAGGCCAGGAGTCGCGCTCATCAAACACAAACCCATCAGTATAATCCTGGTGCATCGCGGCATAAATCACCTGCTGCGGGTTTGGTGTTTTGGCAATAACCTCTACTCGAAATCGATGCATTAGCTGTTGGGGAATGGATTTGTGAGGTAGTTCGGTCTTGGGGGTTTCCCCATGAGAAACTACCGTGATTGAAAGTGCTTACGCACAAGGAGCGGAGCCTGTTGCTTAGACATGGCTTTGAACTCGATTCATCATCATATCTTTTCTCTGGCTTGCTTGGACTACTACTTGATTAGATTAAGATACTTTACAAATATTAATAACTTTGTTACAGTTATTTACATAAAGAGAAGACAGGGGAAAATCCATGCGTACAAGTACTGCTATCATTGACGACCAAGGAAAACTAAACAACTTTGCGATCGAGCCAAAAGTATATATAGATGACCAAGGCGATCGCACTGGTTTCACTCCCTATGCAGAAATGCTTAACGGTCGGTTAGCAATGATTGGTTTTGTCTCTCTCATAGCATTAGAAGTATTCACAGGACACGGTATTGTTGGTGTTTTGGCAAGTCTGTAAAAACTAATTTATTTAAAATAAATCTCAAAAAATGTAAGAGACGGTAAATTTACCGTCTCTTAATTTATGGAAAACTTAGTGTTAGAGTGAAATTGTCAGCTGACCGTTGCCGTCTAACTTGTGGCGGGCACTTCCCCAAAGTCGGCTTCCTTCCAGTGATTATCCTCTGCTTGTTGGGGCGCAAGTATTTCATCCCAGTAAAGATCGTGAACCGTAATTTTCTTTTCAATTGGTGCAACAGTCAACAGTGTTAACTGTCCCGGCACATCAGAATTATGTTTCATAATGGGCTTGATCTCCTTACCACTGAGAAATATGAGCTAACGCATGTTCAACACTAACGCGCTCAAGGAAGCAGGAAGCAGTTCGGGGGCTAATTCAAAAGCGAACGCGGCATCTTTGAGTACGTTAGCGTAGCTCACCGCAGGCATCGCTAATAAATTCATCTACCAATGTCAGACTAGATTGCTACCGCCCCTTTGGGGATGGTTAGCATGGAAAGCTGATGAGCAAGGTAGTTAATCTACTGTTCCAAGAATTGTGTAAAGTGATTCCCGTGACCTGATGTTAAAACCCTTCATCCAAATGAAGGGTTTTGAACCCTAAAGTTTCAGTTACCCTGAAATTGATATATAAAAGAGCAATTTTCAAATGACCATTTACTTTTATAAGGTTTGGCAGCCTTATGGCTGTTTTTCTAACTTTTCTCTCCACGGAATCCACATAGAGGGTGCTTACTGGCCAACGGTTGAGCATTATTATCAAGCGCAAAAGTTTGTAGGCAGCACAGATGCGGCAATTATACCTCTCATCCATGCTGCCACCACCCCGGAAGAAGCTGCCATCTTGGGAAGATGTAGCACTCGCCAACTCCGACGAGACTGGGATTTGGTTAAAACTCAAATTATGCGAGAAGCTGTACTCAAAAAGTTTCTCACTCATACTGATATTCGAGAAGTTCTCCTAAAGACAGGTGATGAGATTTTGGTTGAAAACTCCCCAACCGATTCTTTTTGGGGCTGTGGTGCTAATAAAAGCGGTCAAAACCATCTCGGTAAAACTCTTATGAGTGTGCGTGAAGAAATTCGTAATTTACTATCTTTAACGGTAATTTACGAATAATTTAATCAAAATAGTTACATTCAACATAAAGTCAGCAATTAAACGGGGAATAGTCAAATTCCCCAGCCAAAAATATTTTAAAAAATTACTAATAATTGAGTTATTGCTTTGAAGAAATTTTAATTAATTGAATTAATGGGCAAAAATGTTAAAAAAATATTTTTAATTTCAAGAAATTATTCCAGTTCTAAATTAAGTAAAATTACTGGAATAGTTTAATGATTGAGAATATAAAATTAGTAAATGTCAATGATAAAAAATTTATTAACTTTAGACTTGAAATGATAGTTGAAAAGTATTGAATGATACAGCGTTTTTATATCTCCCTAAATCCACTTTACAAGGGCTACAGGGAACAAGCAAAATATCTGTTACTTTTCAAACATCCTCTAATCCATTTCCAAAAATATTTGTAATACATGTATGCCCTGAGAAACGCATTAGTAGCAAGAATTTATTGAAATAGGATGATCGTCAAAGTATTTTAAGTTGAAAATTTCGATCAGGGACAAATATATAAAAAATTATACTTCAGTCATGGTGTATATAAGCAATGACACGTAGGGATAAACCAAACGAGTTGCAGCAAAGCTTTGACCAAGGAAATTTACTGCACCGGATGACAAAACAGATCAGGCGATCGCTCGACCTTCAAGAGATATTAACGACAACTGTTAGCGAAGTGCGTTTATTTTTGGGTGCAGATCGGGTGAAAATGTATCGCTTTGATGCTGATAGTAGTGGTGAAGTCATTGCAGAATCTATTTATGAGCAACGTTTGCCATCTTTATTAGGTCAACGCTTCCCATCTGATGATATTCCAGAAGCCGTCAGAGAAATGTTTTTGTTAATGGGGCAACGTTCGATTGTCGATGTGGCAAATGGGAAGATCGGGCTATTGCCTCTACAGTCAAAAGAAACTGGCAAACGTCTAGAAACTAATATCTACTATCGGCAGGTAGACCAGTGCCATATTCAATACCTCAAAGCAATGGGCGTGCAGTCTTCGTTGGTAGTACCCATTTTAGATTGCGATCCACAAGAACAATTGGCAAAGCCTAAATTGTGGGGATTGTTAGTAGCTCACCACAGCGAACCGCAAAAGATTTTGAAGCGGCAACTAAAAGTATTGCAGCAAGTTGCTGACCAGGTAGCGATCGCGATCGCTCAAAGTAATCTACTCACTGAAGCCCGCGCCAAGCAAAAGCGAGAAGCTACTATTAATCGAGTCACCACACTATTGCATAAACTGCCGACAATCCAATTACAAGGAGCCCTAGAAGAAGTTATTACTGCCTTCTGTGGAGTCGGTGGCAGGCTTTACATTGCAGAGAATCGAGAACTATACACTTGGGGCGACCAACCGACACTCCCCTACGAGTTAGATAACACTATTATCGAACAGCATCCCATCTGGCAAAACTGGATGGCTGAGTTTCAACAAGGTAATATTTGGGCAACTACTGACCTCTATAAAGAACCACGTTTGCGAGTTTTGGCTTTAGCATTCCGTTCTACTCAAATTCGCGGACTCATGGTGATTCCCCTACATTACCGCGAAAAATTTATCGGGGTGTTAAGTATTTTTCGCTCTGAATTTGAAACAGAAATCTTGTGGGCAGGACGATGCGAACAAAATCGGCGACAACTTTTACCCCGGCTTTCCTTTGAGGTTTGGCGAGAGCAGAAAAAAGGGCAAGCACCTGAGTGGAAGTTGGAAGACATCTTTTTGGCACAAGCCTTATACGATCATTTCTCAATGGCAATTCAGCAGCAGCAAATGTATAAACAGGTGCAATCTCTGAATGCCAACCTAGAACTGCGGGTGCAAGAGCAAACCGCTGAACTCGAAAAATCATTAATGTTTACCAAAGTCATCAAGCAAGTCACAGAGCATATTCGCCGCACATTGGATTTGCAAGCAACTCTGCAATCCATAGTTCGGGAAGTCCGTCCCCTACTAAATTCCGACCGAGTGCTGATTTTCCACCTGAAGACTAAATCAGTGATTGTGGAAGAGATTAATGGCAATTGGCAGTCAGTTTTGGGAGTGAATGCACCACAACAATGCTTTCCTGATGATTATACCCGTCTATACTGTCAGGGTAGGGTACGGGCAATTAACAACGTTTCAACGGCTTCTTTAAGTGATTGTCATCGAGAATTTTTGCAAAGTCTGCAAGTGGAAGCAAACTTAATAGTTCCGATTAATATGGGTATGGAACTATGGGGTTTACTAATTGCCCATGAGTGTGAGGCTCCTAGAAATTGGCAGGATACAGAAATTAATTTATTGCAGCAGGTGGCAGATCAGGCTGCGATCGCTATTCAACAAGCACAACTCTACGAACAAACCTCTGAAGCCGAAACTGAAGCCAGAAATCAAGCTATTCAGTTAGAGCAGACCCTACATGAACTCCAAGAAACACAGACAAGGTTGATTCAGACCGAAAAAATGTCCGGCTTAGGACAGTTGGTGGCAGGTGTCGCCCACGAAATCAACAACCCCGTTAACTTTATTTACGGTAATCTGTGCCATGCCAGTGATTACACTGAACAACTGCTAGAAATTTTACGTCTCTACCAGCTACACTATCCCCATCCCCATAATGAAATTAAAGCCGCGATCGAAGCGATCGATTTTGAATTTTTGGTAGAAGACTTGCCAAAAATCATGACCTCAATGCAAGTAGGAACCGAACGCATTCGCTCAATAGTGTTGTCGTTACGCAATTTTTCTCGCTTGGATGAGTCTGAAAACAAGCGCGTTGACCTGCATGAAGGCATTGACAACACCTTATTAATTTTGCAACATCGGCTGAAAGGAAATGCTGAATTTCCACGCATTGAGATAATTAAAGATTATGGCAACATCCCACGGGTGGAATGCTATGCCGGTCAAATGAATCAAGTATTCATGAATATTTTCAGTAATGCCATAGATGCTCTGGAAGTAGGGCGTCGGGAGTGGCGGGATCGGGGTGATAAGGAGAATAACTCATGCTCAATTCCAACTATCCAGATTTCCACTAAAGTCTCAGCGGACAACTCTCGCCTTTTAATTCGGATTACTGACAATGGGCCCGGAATGAATGAAGACGTGAAAAAGCGAATTTTTGACCCGTTTTACACTACCAAGCCTGTGGGCAAAGGTACAGGATTGGGACTAGCAATCAGCTATCAGATTATTGTCGAAAAACATGGGGGAATAATGGAGTGCATTTCAGAACCTGGCAAAGGTACAGAGTTCTGGATTGAAATTCCCGTCAAGCCTCCAGCCAAAATAGTTAACTAGCAATAGAAAGTGGGAGATGAGGAAGCAGGCGAAGAATCACTATTGGTAGTTGACCAATGCTCAATTGTTAGTTTCAAAACTTAAAAATTAACTGAGCAATTTTTAAATTCATCCACAAGATAGATGATAATTTTCTTAACATATAAGCTAAATAAATAGCTATCAGCGATCCAGGGTGTGCAATATATTGAATTTGATTAAAAATCATTTTAAAGTAAAGTTTAGTTGCAAAATAAATTCCTCCCAGCTACAAGTGATAATTTAATAGTTGAAGCTAAAAAACAAGCTTCTCGTGGCAGATAGAACAGCTGCATTTGAAATGTTAGTAAGAGGTATAAGACGCTGTTTAACTTACATCTGTCTCGTCAAAATACAGCAACACCCAACGCGAAAACTGCTGTTTCCTCAAATCTATAAGATTAGGGGGCACTGTAACTGATTTTCATTACTTGTTTACAAAAGCAATGGAAGTTAGTACATCCCTAACTACGATCGACAAAGAGAGGAGATAGTTCAGGGAGTAGAGGCTTGGGTGTTGTTGTGTTTAAAGGGAAGTCTGAAATAGGGACTCCTCTGGGTGTAAGATTATACGAAGTTGAATAGTGAGAAACATTTAAAATAGCGCCTTATGTCAATAATTGCGCTCAGAGCGTGGTATCTACAGGATTATGAGCCGATTCCAGAACTGGAAAAACGTCCGCCAGACATTCGCTTAAGCAAAAAAAGTCTGCTGAAATCAGCATTGCGAGCAGACTTTTTGGAAGACAGTGACGAAGTTAAGAAATCAACTTGGTTTGGGCGCTATTTGGAAGGGGAAAATATTGAATTTTATATTGAAGGTAGTGGTGGCTATTGCGTCTCTAACATTGACTTAATTAGTCATGAAATTTATTTCACCAAGCAGGCGGTGTTGGCTCAGTTAGAACCAACGATTTTTTTATCCTATCAAACTGAGTATGGCGCAGCGACGAATATTCTCAAGGAAGAACTGCGAAAAAGTTTAGACAATTTAAACTTGCGATCGCGTCTTCCCCTAACATTAATAGAATCTTCTCGTCCTAGCGGTGCTACTTTCCGAATTAACCGCACAATCATGCGGAAAATCCGTAAGAGTTTGTTATTTATAGCTGACACCACGGCCATTGCTAGTATTGATGGGAAAGAAGCCTCCCAATTGATTCCCAGTCCCAATGTCTGTATTGAGATTGGCTATGCCATCCAAAGTAAGCGATCTGAACAGATTCTACTAGCGCAAATGCAACGCCCAGATTTTGAAGGTGAATTTCCCTTCGACTTACCGACACAGCAAATTTTACAATTTCAAGACACTACAGAACTGGACAAAATCCTGACAGAGACGATTAAAAACCAGCTAGCACGATTCAAATTGTTTTTTTGACCTTATTTTCCAGTCAGACTTGCTGGCTGTTTTTTATTGTCAGTTTATACTTTACAAAATTTAGCAATAACAATACTGTTTTTAACAGCAGGGCTTTTTTTAAAGAAAGCAAAAAGTTGAAGAATAACCGTGTAGAAAAGCTGAGTACCACTTTTTAACAGCAGGGCTTTTTTTAAAGAAAGCAAAGCCTGAAAGTATTGTTATTGCTTTAATTAGAATAAACGAACAGGTTTATTTTGCAGCTTGGAACTAATTGAACTTACCCGATCGACCACGGAAATCATGTATTTGTAATCTGGTACTTGTCCATTGGGTACATATCCTACTTCTTGAGCTAAACCTGAAGGCGAATCACTCATCACTTTGCGGATAAATTCTTGACGGTTACGTTCTACATTTGGCCCAATCAAAACCACACCTAATGGTACATAGTGAGGGTCTTTAAATAGTATGCGAAATTCGGTTGGCGCCAACTGTGAACTGTAGAGACTTAATTCCGCTTCTGAGACTGCACAGGCGATCGCTTTTCCTTGAGCGACCAATTCCAGTGCTGCTTTGGGTGTGGGTGCAAACAGTATCTCAGCCAGCGTTGTACCATAAAGATTGTAAAGAGGAAAATAATATCCTGTTGCTGAACCCAACTGTCCTAAAGCCACTGTTTTGCCTTGCAATTGTTTCAAGTCAGCGATCGGATTATCTTTACGAACAACGAAGATTGAACGTAAATTACTAATACCTATTAAAGGAAATAGGGGAACATATTGGTGACGTGCGATCGCAATAGCCGCTAAACCCGGTGGAGCAAATACTAATGACCAAGCACGAGCATTAAGGCGCTCAACCGCTCTATTTTCATTAAAAACAGGCTCTAGCTGAATATATGAGTTTGTTTTTTCACCTAAGTAACTATTAAATTTAGCGTATTGATTAATTATCTGTTCGCCTCCACCATAGTTGATTACACCAATAGTTAACGTGCCCTCAACCCCATCTCCATTTTGTGGTTTGCAGGCAGCAAATGTAAAACCTAGTAAATGAAACAGAAATAAACGACGGGGAAATCGCACAAACATCACTAATTATGGTTAAGGAAATATATTTGGCTTTCAGGACTAATTTAGATAAATTTAACTGCTACCTAAAGGGGTTATATTGCAGCAAAAAATTAATATTTATTTAAATATTGTTGAGATGCTTTCTAACAGGTATAAATAAATATTAGACAAACTCACAGGCTACCTTCGTTGCTTAGGTTATGTTAAACAACATTACGTTAAAAAACTTAAAAATAGGTGCTAAATTTAACTTGCTTTTAATATTAGTTTTCATCATCAGTATTTTGGGAAGTGGTGTTGCCTTATCCAGTGTACTTCAAGGGAGAGCACAAAATGAAGTAAGTTCTCAAGCGGAGATTCTCATCCAAATGGTGAATGCAGTTAGAGATTATACACAAAATCGTATTGCTCCTCTATTAGAACCTAGATTAGATACTAACCCAACATTCACACCTGAAGTAATACCAACTTTTTCCTCTAAAGAGGTTTTTGAAAATTTTCGTAAAAAGCCTGAATTTAAAAACTTTTTTCATAAGGATGCAACACTTAATCCAACCAATTTAGCGGATAAAGCTGATAATTTTGAAACTCAACTTGTCGAGCGTTTTCGCAACGAACCTAATACTCTAGAAATCACAGGCTTTCGTAAATTGTCAGAAGGCGAAGTATTTTACATTGCACAACCACTAAAGATTACACAAGCCAAATGTTTGCGATGCCATTCTACACCAGATCGGGCTCCTAAAAGTCAGTTGCTAAATTATGGCTCGGAAAATGGTTTTGGCTGGCAACTAAATCAGATTGTTTCTGCTCAAATAATCTCTGTTCCTTCTCAAGATATTTTTGCCAATGCCAAGCAGACTTGGATATTGATAATGGGACTTTTAATTGCGATCTTTGCGATCGTAGTTTTCTTAATTAACTTCTTAATTACAAAATATGTGATTCAGCGCATCAGAAGAATGGAGAAAATAGCTCAAAAAGTTAGTATTGGTGATATGAGCGCTGATTTTGAAGAAAGTTCTCATGATGAAATTGGCGGGTTAGCAGAAGCATTTAATCGGATGAAAGCTAGCTTGAAAATAGCTTTGGACATGTTGAATAATTAAAGCTAATAATCCGTAATTCACAGAGAGAAAAATGCAATTTCGAGAAAATCAAGAAAGTAAGCGTTGCTCAAATTGCAAAGCTTTTTGAGGTTCAGGGATTTGTGATGCTAAAATTTTCACAAATTCTGCACGAGAGATTTGTCCAGCAGATTTCATAGCTTTTTGCACTAGAAACTTAGCTATCGGGCCAATTAAATCAGCCAACTCACGTTCGCACTCTTCCAGAAATTTTTCACTGATGACTTGAGATTCTTGGTTTGGTAAATTATTTGAGTTAATACTAGATTGGTCGGATTTTATAGTAAGTTCTTGTAAGAGAGTAGGTTTCTCTAGTAAAAAGATCGTTTTCTTCTTAAAATCAATTTGTTGATTTTCTCGAAGATGAAGGGCTAATTGACTAATTAATTCTTCCAAATTGGACGCTGATGCCGCAACTTGTCGTAGTAATCTTGAGGCGATGGGGCCGACAAATTCTAAAAGAATTTTTTCTAAGCGGTTGTAACTTTCCCCAGACAGAATAGAAGCAGTCGGATACCCAATTGAGTTTTGTTGAGAAAGCGAAGCTTGAGGCGGTTGTGTAAAATCTGGTACTTGAAATGATTGCGCTTCTACCTGGTAATCTTTACGATAATATTCTTGCTCTTTGGGTGTCAAAGATGGTAGTTGAAGCGATCGCGCTTCTCCTCTAGTATTGAGATGCTTAAGCACCTGTAAAACTTCAGCGGCAGACTGATAGCGCTGTTTAAAGTGATGTAGCACCATCTTAGATAGCACAGATGCCAATTCAGAACTGACGTTAGCTTGATGCTGCCAAGAAATTTCTCCTGTATCTGGGTCTTCCTCAAAGTTTATCGGATGTAACCCTGTCAGCGATTGTATACCAATAATGCCTAAAGAATAAATATCACTATTGGGGCGGGGCTTACCTTGTCCTTGCTCTGTAGACATATATCCGGGAGTACCAATAATAATAGTAGCCCCCGTGTGCCCTGCAATTGTGAGCAGTTGAGTTTGGACTTGTTTAACAGCACCAAAGTCAATCAGCACTAGCTTACCGTCTTGTTGCCGCCTAATTATATTGTCCGGTTTGATATCTCGATGAATAACGTTGTGGCTGTGAATAAATTGTAGAATACCCAGAACCTCTTGGAGCAGTTGAATTACTCGATCTTCTGTCCAACGTTGATTGGGGAATAGTTCCGCTTTCAGGGTATGTCCTTCAATGAACTCTTGCACCAAGAAGAACTCTTGGTTGTCTTCAAAATAGGCTAAAAGCCGAGGAATCTGGTCATGGTAGCCCAGTTGTTCTAGCGTTTCTGCCTCACTAGTAAATAGCCGTCTGGCAGTTTCGAGAAATTCAGGGCTACGAGTGACGGGCTTCAGGTGTTTGACAACGCATTTTGGGAAACCTGGCCGATGGGTATCTTGGGCTATGTAGGTTTG
>NNBT01000068.1_pt1 | contig 17094 bp, 16 predicted proteins | sample 1173831 | NCBI WGS metagenome assembly NNBT01 (sample SAMN07173936, study PRJNA388173) | plant metagenome | isolation source: symbiotic tissue sample KVJ10 | place: Norway: Troms, Kvaloya island | reverse complement strand
CTAAGTCTATTATCCAGACAGAAAGAGTGTTTTACTTCTGAATTCTGCTGTATCTGTATCTGATACCAAAATTTGGTGTAATCCTGGCAGAGTAGAAGTAGCACTAATTCTTTTTTATGCCTAGAGATGATAAATCCGAAGCTTCACAAAAGAGTGCATCTGCGATCGTTGGTTATGAAGATTTTTTAACTGAACTAAAAACACGAATTTCTAGCGCTCAGTTACGAGCCGCAGTTGCAGTCTAATAGACCTCTTGCAAAAGTCTCTAACACCCAACCCCCAACCCCTCCCCGTTTGCGGCTACGGTGTACACACAAGTCTTCTAGAGTTGCACCACAGCCTTTTGATCCCCCCAACCCCCCTTAAAAAGGCTACGGTGTACACACAAGTCGAAAAAAGCTTGATTGTTCCATTCTTCTCTCGTTTATCTCGAACACAAGCTCTACATGGGAATGCTCCTCGTGGAGGCTCTGCCTCCAGTCTGGCATTGAGTCAGAGACTCAATGAATGCATTCCCAGCCGGAGACTGGGAACAAGGAAAGTCTTATCAAGCTAGGTTTTTAGGACTTGTGTGTACACCGTAGCTTAACCCTGTTTTGTTACTCTCGGAAAACAATAATCGAAGCAAGATTCCGAAACTTTGATTGAGTCAAGCTTTGAGTGTTTATTTTCTAACAGGAACTAAAATTTGTAACCAAAACCTGGAGATTAAAGCTCTGAAAGGCTTTCAGTGATTGGTTTCTCCCAAAGTGATAAAAAGAGGTTAAAAAGGGGGGGGCAAAAAGCTCTCAAAGTCCCCCTTTTTAAGGGGGATTTAGGGGGATCTACGACGATTTTGGTTTTCTAGAAAGATGTGTGTACACCGTAGCCGTTTGCGGGGAGGGGAGACAAAGCGTAGCTTTGGTGGGGTGGGGTTCTTTCTTATTTTTGATTTATGCAAGAGGTCTAATAAAGAAAGAATTACTATTACTCTACTGGCAAATTTGGCGAGATATTCTGAATCGCCAACAGCAGCAGGGTTGGGGCGCAAAAGTTATCAATCGTCTGACTGAGAGAAAGCTTTTCCAGAAATAGAAAGCCTTTTCGCTTCGCAACTTCAAGTATATGCGGGCATTTACCGAAGCTTATGCAGATGAGCAATTAGTGCAGCAAGCTGCTGCACTAATTGCCTGGAGTCATGACAAAAAAACTGAGTTCTCATCAGAAGAAATAGAAAACGAAGTTGCAAAAATTCGGAGCGAAATAAATGCTAATACAACTAAAGATTCTGATTTAATTTAGAGTGTATTCCAATGCAGAGAAAAATATCTTCAATCTGCTGTCAGCGCGAGACGCAAAGAAGCAGAGAGTATTTGATAACTTCTCTGTGTCCCTGCGTCTTCCATAAACTACTACTACCAAATTCGATTTCCATTTTCATCAAGTCGTGCCTGCCGAATTACGTCAGAGATTTCTTCAGCATCTTTAACGTGATGGAGTGCCTTCTTTTCGCCGTTGGGTTCATCCACAACAAAGTAAGTCGGGACTGTGATTCTGTCGCCTGTAATGTCTGGTACATCATCAACAGCTGCCTGTTTAGCCTTCTCTTCAATTGATTGAGGCTTATCGGAAATTCTATCTCCTGGATTCGCAGTTAAGTTTCTTTCGTTCACATCTGGCTTATCACGAGAATCTCGATCTTCGCTTACTGGTTGATTAATTTGATTTTCTTGATTTTTATCGCTCATGGCACTTTCAGTTATTAAAACATGTTGCTTGACTAACAACAGCTTAAAAAATCAAAGGCATAAAGAGTTCTTTCTCTGGAGAGAGTTTGAGAATATATTTTGAAGAGATTTTGTGAGGAACATATCTTAGGTTATAGCCTAGCTCTGAGGTTTATAAATAACCTCATACTCCAGAAATAAATAATAATTAAAAATTAAAGCTTAGGCACATCTATTAAAAAAAGCCAATTTTATGAAAATCAACCCACAGTAAACACAAATGTACATTAATATTAATGCGATCGCACCGTAGTATATTAGTAGACCTTTCTTGGTAAATCGAATCATCATGGAAGATTCTTCTAGTAATGGCAAAATTCCAGCGAAGATAAAAACGCGCCGGGATTTTTTAACCTATATGCTAGGTACTACAGTTGCATCAGTAGCTATCGGATATCTTTTTCCCAAATTCAGCCAAAGTCGTGAGATAGACCTAGAAACCCTTTGCTCGCTTTATCCCAAGAATTCACGCTGTCAAAATTATCTTCCAGGATCGGTGGCACTGGCTGAAGACGGCAAGCAAATTGAAGCTAATGCACTATTAGCAACCGCAAAGCCAGGAATTCCGATTCTCGTAAAAGGCTTGCCAGATCGTAGCGTTGATTATCTGATTATTCAAGACGGGCCACAGATTGCTGAGTACGCTATCAGTCCAATCTGCACCCATTTAGGATGTACAGTCGAGTGGGATCTTGAGAAAAATCACTTTATTTGTCCTTGTCATGGATCTCAATACGATTCTCAGGGTCGAGTTGTTCGTGGCCCAGCTAAACGTTCCTTACCACTAATCACTGTAGTAGTCAAGCAAAACCAAATTCGTTTAGTCGATCGCAAACCTGCTGTAGATCCTCGTTAACCTACCAGTAAAAAATCAAATTTAACAATGCCACCAGACTTTTTCAGCAAATTTATGAATTATAAAAGACTAACAAAAATTACTGCATCATTTAAATTTGTCGGGTAAGCTGACAACAGCAGTTTCATTCTCAAACCAATGACCGCAAGTAGTCCCAAAATTTTAGCCCTGGACTTTGATGGAGTGATTTGCGACGGATTAATTGAATACTTTGAGGTAGCATGGCGTACCTACTGTGAAATTTGGTCTTCTGCTAACGATACACCACCAGATGATTTAGCTTTGAGATTCTATCGACTAAGGCCTGTTATTGAAACAGGTTGGGAAATGCCCATTTTAATTAAAGCCTTGATAGATGGAATTTCTGATGAAAAGATTCTGCATGAATGGGTAAGTATTGCTCCACAAATTTTGTTAAATGACAAGCTCCAAGCAAGAGAAATTAGTGCGAAACTAGATAACCAACGAGATGAATGGATTACCACAGATTTAAGTGGTTGGCTGAGTCTGCATAGATTTTATCCGGCTGTAGTAGAAAAAATCAAATTAACTATTGACAGTGGAGTTAAACTATACATTGTAACAACTAAAGAAGGCCGTTTTGTACAGCAGTTGTTGCAACAAGAAGGGGTGAATTTACCACCTGAAGCAATCTTTGGAAAAGAAGTTAAGCGTCCCAAATATGAAATTTTGCGAGAATTAATTCAGTCATCAGAAGACAAGTCAGTTAGTCTCTGGTTTGTAGAAGATAGACTCAAGACATTACAGTTAGTCCAACAACAAGCAGACCTTGAGGATGTAAAACTTTTCCTGGCGGACTGGGGCTATAATACCCAAGCAGAAAGGGAATCTGCTCAAAACGATCCGCGAATTCAGTTGTTATCACTTTCTCAGTTTGCCAAAGATTTCTCAGCTTGGCTTTAATGTATTAAATATCTTGTGAAAAAGAGACGTAGCAGAGCTACGTCTCTACAAGGATTCTGAATAACGCATATTTAATTTGTGAACGTATATATAATATAAATCAAACTATAGCAATCCTAAATGAGTCGTGAAAAATATAGATAAGGAAACGAACCGCCAAGGACGCCAAGGACGCAAAGGGAAGAAAAAAGAAAGAGATATATAATTTTCACAAATGATTTAGGACTGCTATATGTGTTTTATAAATTTAGGTGAAATAATAACTTACAAGTATTCACTCCTCACTTCGCACTTACTTTTATGCTTGACCTAACAAAACTGGCGCGACAAATGCAGGGTTTAAGCCAGCATCTTACCTTAGAAGCTGCTGCCAGTCGTCAGCGTTTGGAACTGGCACAACAACATTTAAAAAATGCTTACGAGTCTCAACAAGATTTAATCGATCGCCAGGAAAAATGGCGCGATCGCATTCTCTTTGCTAATGCTACCCCAATCGAGCCGCTAGAAACCTGCATCGATATCCCAGTTCCCCCAAAAATTCATACTGTCATCGCTACCGATGGTTCCCAAATTGCCCCCAACCATCACGAAATTGCTTACTGTTATCTGCTAAATATTGGCAGAGTCGTCTTGCACTACGGACAAAATCGCCATCCGCTACTCGATAGTTTGCCAGAAGTATTTTACCGCCCAGAAGATTTATATATGTCTCGGCAGTGGGGAATTAGAACCGAGGAATGGATGAGTTTTCGCCGCACTGCTTCCGAAACAACGGTGTTAGCAGAACTTGCGTGTAGTGCAGCACAAGCGGAAACGCCAGCGCTAGCAATGGTAGATGGTTCGCTAATTTACTGGTTTTTAGAACAATTGCCGATGGATGCACGCGATCGCATTTTACCCCCCATTCTAGAAGCTTGGCAGCAGATGCGTGATGCTCGAATTCCTTTAATGGGCTATCTTAGCGCCTCTCGCAGCATTGAAACAATGAACTTTTTACGGTTATTAGCTTGTCCCCATCCAGCGCCAGACTGTAAAAGTCATTGCCCAAATCAGCTAGAAAAAGTACCTTGTAAAATTTTTGAACAGTTGCGAGATACTTCTGTTTGGGCAAGCCAACTCAAACCAGGACAACGCAGTACTCTGTGGCGCAGCAATTCCCCCATTCTCGAACTTTATGGCGATCAAACAATTTACTTTTGCTACGTCCACGTTGGCACTGAAATCGCCCGAATCGAAGTTCCGGCATGGGTAGCCGAGAATGCAACCATGTTAGACCAAGCATTGGGACTGATGTTAGCACAAGTGCAAAAAGGGTATGGTTATCCTGTAGCGATCGCCGAAGCCCATAACCAAGCAGTAGTAAAAGGTGGCGATCGAGCGCGTTTCTTTGCTCTTCTCGAACAACAAATGATTAAAGCTGGTTTGAAAAACGTGGGAACTTCCTACAAAGAAGCCAGAAAGCGCGGGAGTATTGCTTAAAATAATTTGTAATTCGTAATTCGTAATTGAATTCTTAGCTACTTAAGGACAATTACAGATAAAAATTCTGATTAATTCAGTTTATGTAACACTTCTTATCTTAAATTTAAAATATAAATGTTTACTTTACAGCTTTTTAGGGAAACCTGTATTTAGTAGAGAACTAAGTCAACAGCTAGCTAGCTTACTCAGTAAAAACTAGTAGATACTTATTGGCTTTACTATCAAGCTCATTATGTTTTTATTCAGAAGTAGCCAGTCTTCGTCATAACTGATACTAGGCGAGTCTCTAGATTGAAACATCCTATTGCAATGGTTCTTAAATTTTAACAATAAACGTATTAACTTTTATCCAAAATATTCATACCTAAAAAAAGCTGATGAAACTAGTTAAATCTGAGTACAAAAAATCCGAAGAAAAATACTCTCGATTTTTCTCACTTTCTATAGATTTATTGTGTATTGCTAATTTTGATGGTTATTTTAAGTATTTAAATCCAGTATGGACAAAAACACTAGGTTGGTCAATTCGTGAACTTGTTACTAAACCTTTCATCGAATTTATTCACCCTGAAGATCGTGAATTAACTATTGCAGTAGCCCAAAAAATTACACAATCTGTAGATTCAGTCAGCTTTGAAAACCGCTATCTTTGTCGGGATGGCTCTTATAAATGGCTGTCATGGAATGCGACTAGTTTCAGTGAAGAAAAATTAATTTATGCAGTAGCTCGTGACATCACTGCTAATAAACAAAATGAGATAGCACTAAAAAATTCCATCCAAGAATTAGAAGCTTTTAGATTTGCTTTAAATGCCCATTCACTGGTAGCTATTACTGATAGAACTGGAAAAATCACCTATGTCAATGACTTATTTTGTGAAGTTTCTAAATATTCTTCAGAAGAACTTTTAGGGCAAGATCATCGGATTATCAATTCTGGATACCACACAAAAGAATTTTTTGCAAACTTATGGAAAACTATTGCCCAAGGGAAAATCTGGAAAGGAGAAATTCAAAATAAAGCTAAGGATGGCAATTTTTATTGGGTGGATACTTTGATCGCCCCAATGTTGGGACAAGATGGAAAGCCCTATCAATATGTATCGATTCGTACAGATATTACACAGCGTAAGCTTTCAGAGTTAGCTTTGTTGGAGCGATCGCGCTTGTCAGTTTTGAGTGCAGAAGTCAGTTTAGCCTTATCTCAAAGTGGCACACTTCCAGAAATTTTGCAAAATTGTACAAATACTATTTCCCAATATCTTGATATCGGCTTTGTTTGTATCTGGACATTTGAACGACAGACAAACCAACTACAATTGCAAGCTGGCGTTCATTGTACAGATATTACTTGTAGTACTTTGAGCGATACCCAAGATTTCCCAGAACATATCGCTTTAGTCAATAATATTATTGGCTTAATGATTCAAAACCATCAAGCTATTTTTAACCAAGAACTGTCAATTAATAATTCAGGAAAACTTGTAAATTCTACATTTTCAATTTCTCGATTTTCTGCTTATCCCCTAATAGTAGAGCAGCAAATAATCGGTATAATGGCTTTATTTAGCAAGCAATTATTTACCGAACCAACTCATAACCTATTAAATTGGATTGCTAATAATATTGCTGTGGCTATTGACCGAATCTGGGCGCGAGAAGAACTCCTCAGTCGTCGGGAAGCTTTGTTACTGCGTCTAGCTAGTCAAATCCGCAGTTCTCTTGACCTAGATATGATCCTAGAAACTGCTGTGAACGAAATTCGCAGCTTATTACAAATTGACCGTTGCTACTTTCTTTCTTATTTACCGCACCCATCCCAAGCAAGCCTAACTATTACCTATGAAGCACGAAACCCTAACTTGGCAAGTATGTTAGGCAGTATTCCACTGCAAAAAAGCACTTTTTTGACTCAAAACCTTCTCTCTCAAGAGCTAATTTGTATAGAAAATATTAATAAGAAATCACAACTTGATTATGATACGCAAGAACTTTTAACTGAGTTTGGGATCACATCTCAACTAATGCTACCAGTTAAAAGCAATTCTGGAGAAATTGGAGCAATTGTGTGCAGTCATTGTAGTGGCGATCGCATTTGGAATAACAGTGAAATTAGCCTGTTACAAGCTGTTTGCGATCAAATAGCGATCGCCATCGATCATGCACAACTTTATACCCAAAGTCGCACTGCTACTTTAGAAGCTCAAACTCAAGCTGAAAAACTCACCGAAACCTTGCATAAATTGCAACAAACTCAATCTCAACTGATCCAAAATGAAAAAATGTCTAGCTTAGGACAATTAGTCGCTGGAGTTGCTCATGAAATCAATAATCCAGTTAATTTTATTCATGGTAACTTAACCTATGCTAACGAATACTTTCAAGAGATGTTAACTCTCTTGCACCTTTATCAGCAACATTATCCCCAACCGGAAGTAGAAATTGAAGATTTTGCTAAAAAAATTGATTTAGAATTCCTTACTAGTGACCTTTCTCAACTTCTATCCTCGATGAATATGGGTACTAATCGTATCCGTGAAATCGTTTTGGGATTGCGAAATTTTTCTCGCCATGATGAAGCAGATAAAAAATTAGTTGACATTCATGAAGGAATTGAAAATACGTTATTAATTTTGCATCACCGCTGGAAAAATAATGGAATTGGCTTAGATATATCTATAGTGAAAGAATATGGTAATTTGCCTCTAGTTGATTGTTATGCTGGGCAGCTAAATCAAGTATTTATGAATATTTTAACTAATGCGATCGATGCCTTAGAAGAATCAATGGTTAAGATAAAAACAAATTATAAACCGCAAATTGTAATTCGTACTGAAATTTTAAATAGTAAATTTGTTGTCATCCGAATTGCTGACAACGGATTAGGAATGGTAGAAGATATTAAAAAGCGGTTATTCGATCCATTTTTCACCACGAAACAGGTAGGCAAGGGAACAGGTTTAGGACTGTCAATTAGTTACCAAATTATAGTAGAAAAACATGGTGGAATTTTGAATTGTCTATCAGAACCAGGAAAAGGCACAGAATTCTGGATTCAAATTCCAATTTAAAAAGACTCTACCAGAACATCCCAAAATTGAAATAATCAAGGAATATGGTGAGTTACCTGTGTTAGAGTGTTATGCAGGGCAGTTAGATCAAGTGTTTATGAACGCGATTAACAATGCGATCGCAGCACTTGATATGTGCAATCTTCAACGTTCTCTGCAAGAGATTGAGAGCAATCCTAGTAAGATTATAATTAGTACTAAGCTGATTAGTAATAACCGAGTAGTGGTGAGAATTCCAGATAATGGGCCAGATATGACCCAAGAGTTGAAAAATAAACTGTTTGATCCATTTTTTACCACTAAACCTGTGGGTCAGGGAACAACGTTAGGCTTATCGATTAGCTATCAGATTGTGGTGCAGAAACACTCTGGAGTACTGCGGTGTGAATCAGAACTAGGCAAAGGAACCGAGTTTTGGATTGAAATTCCTTTGCATCAGGTGGGGAAATCGGTAAGCCACAACGGATTAAAATTGCTTACTGATTTGCAAGAGTCAAAAGTCTAGAGAAATTATTGACTAAAAACTATGCAAAATTTAAGTACATCCAACGCTATTATCGGACTGAGTTTAGAACTTTTTCATGTCCAAACCAACACTGCTTTTGAGTTACCACCAAATACTACGGTGTTTCATGTCGGTAAACCCAATGACCAAATTCCACCGGATATTGATGTTTCCAACTTGCCAGATGCAGATGTAGTGTCTCGCATCCATGCACAGATTAAAATCTACAAAAATAATTACTTTATTGAAGATTTAGGAAGTTCTAATGGGACATTTGTCAACAACACTAAATTAGAACCTAGAACACCCTGCCAAATCAATTTAGGAGATAAAATAGACCTTGGTCAAGGAGAAAAAGTCACGTTTATATTTCAAGATCGGATACAACATCAACAAAATGTTCTTCCTCTTGCAAGTTCCACAAAAATGCAGGCTCAAATTGCTGTTAACAATACACAACCTCCAGTCAAAAAGACAAGCAAGTATATGGGCTTGGCTTTGATGATTGCAGGTATCATCATTTTAACTGCAAATATTCGTGTTGGTATATTTTTTGGTATTCCTGGTTTATTACTATGCATTTCCGGTATTTTTATCCTTTGTCAGCAGCGAATAAACCCTAACTTAGGATGGATTTTGATAGCGCTAGGCATTGTAGTCATAGCTTTTACTGGTAATGTATTTGCGTCTGTTAATCTTTTAGTTGTTGTGGGATCATCTGTGTTATTTTTCGCCGGATATCAACTTTTGAATACTGGAAAAATCTTAAATTATGATTTGCGATCGCTCCACAAATTAATTAAAAAATAACTATCCCACTTCTCTGCGAATGGCATGATTCATCGAGTTTATTTGCGATGCATGAAACGATGGAGGCATTGAGCTATGAATTATATGGTCAAGTCCATCATGCATTACATCCGTTGGTAGTGCAGAATGATCGAGTCCTAATGTATGTCCAATTTCATGGGCTATGGTATTGGCAATTAAATTAGACAATTGATTAACATGAAGACTGGCATTGTAAGAAGCATAGAATACTTGATCGATGCGGATAATAGCACGATTTGTAACCATTCCTAATTTAAAAGTAGCTACTCCTAGGTAGTCAACTGGTTGGTTATCAGCAAATACATAGACGTGAGTAAAGTTGTCTCCCCACTCCTTGGTTTCAGGCGGCTCTGATGTCAAAAATACTTCAACACTTCTAAATGCACCGTAGAGTTTAGAAAAGGCATCACTGAGAATACTGTTGATTAATTCTCTATTTTCCTCTTCAATGTCCATTCCCGAAACGTCTACCCAGATGCAACGGCGAAACTCGCTATTTCTCTCTATGAGAATTCTTCCACAGGAAGGGCAAAACTCCCACTGAGACTGAATACGCGAACTACATCCCTGACAACGGAGTTTGGGGGGTCTAATCAAGTCTATGCGTTCCCAAATCGGGACTTTGAGCTTGCGATTGGGTTTAGTTAAATCCAGGCGATCGTAGAAAGACATTTATTTAGCTCCAGCAGTCCAATCAATACCAAACCTATAGTTTTTACTAGCTTCTTCATGTCCTAAAAAGTATTTTTCTTCTTTGGTAATGATAACCTCTGATTTGATGGTTTTAATCATTGCAGCAGCACAGAAACGTCGATTACTATCTGGGTTATTGAGTTCCAGGAATACTTCTTCGCCGTTGCTTATTTTAAAAAATATACGCCCATGCACCGATTTAAAATCGGGTGTCCCCTGGTAAATAAAGGCGAAGAACATGATCCGTTTAATCAAATCGGGCCTAAAAATGTAAATATTCTCGCCATTAGCCGCTGCTCCAGTGCGGTCATCTTTATCAAGAAAAATATACGGTGAAGAATTTTTAGAGCCAAAGCTGTTTCCCAAAGGCTGAATAACTCCTTTTTGACCATCGACCATCTGATACATACACCCTAAGTCAAGGTCTGGTTCTTTGTTACCACCGAGTATATTTTTAAATAATCCACCAATATTGTTTTGCTGACGATTCCAGTTAAGGTTGACATGAATCATCAGTTGTGGGGAATCACTCGACTTATTGAGGTCAATATTATGTGAATCTCCATTCTTTTTAAGTTGAATAGCCATATTATTCTGATTTTTATGGCTATTTTCAGGAATGACCAATTTAGAATATTCTTTCTTTTCTTCGTGTTTAGTCTCGGCAATATATTTATCTACAAAACTTTGTAGTCCAGAACTATAGCCTTCTCCTACCGCTTGAAATCTCCATTCATTCTCTTTTTTATACAAGCGTCCAAATTCCAAAGCTGTCTCTTGAGAAAAAGCCTCTCTTAAATTGTACCGAGCCAGAGAATTTTTGCTTTCGTGATTGTAAATCTTGATAAAGGCATTTTTGATTTGGCTAAAGTTTTGATTTTTTTCTTGCCCCTCATGAATAGTGACAACAAAAACTATCTCCTGAATAGCTGGATTGACTTTTGCTAAATCAACATAAATTGTTTCATCATCTCCATTACCTTCCCCAGTTCTATTATCTCCTGAATGTTTTAAAGATTCATCAAATGAGTGAAGGTTATTGTAAAAGACAAAATATTTATCATTGGGTATTTTACCATCTGCACCTAACATAAACACAGAAGCATCAATATCATAGCTTTGCCCAGCTTGATTTACTTGCCAACCCAAGCCAATAGCTACCTTTCTTAAATTGGGAGCTTCTTTAGAAAGATTAAACCTGCCACCTTTGCTTAATTCAATTTCCATTTTATACACATCCTATCAATTAAAAACTCGTTAACTTTTTATACAAAAAAAAGAGGGTAACAACAATGAATACCCTCTTTGGATTAACTTTTGAGATATATACTAAGCAGCGTATCGCTCTACAAAACTTTGCAGCCCTGATTTATAACCAGCACCGACAGCTTGGAATCTCCAGTCTCCATCTTTTCGATAAAGTTTACCAAACTCAATTGCAGTTTCTGCGGAAGCATCTTCATCTAATTCATACTTAGCAATTTGTTTTTCTGTGGCGTTGTCATAAATTCTGATAAACGAGTTTCTGACTTGCCCAAAGTTTTGCTTTCTTTGCTCTGCTTCATGAATAGTAACGACAAAAACTATTTCTTCAACCGAAGGATCCACTTTACTTAAATCAATTTGAATCGTTTCATCATCCCCTACACCCTCTCCAGTTCTGCTATCTCCCTCGTGTTTTACAGAACCATCAGGTGATTGTGAGTTATTGTAAAATACAAAATATTTTTCATTAGGAATTTTTCCGTTGCTACCTAACATAAATATAGAAGCATCTAAATCAAAACCTGAACCTGTATCTGTAACATTGATATCCCATCCTAAACCAATTCCAGCATTTTTTAAGCTTGGTGCTTCTTTTGAAAGATTGATTCTTTCACCTTTACTGAGGTTAATTGACATAATTTTTACCTATTTTTGAAAATGAATTTGATTCTGAATTGCTATGGATTTGAGTAACTTAAGATGTACTTAAGCATAAACTTTCACAAGTCCTTCTAAACCATTAACGTTAATGCCGTTGCCAATAGCTGCCAATTTCCACTCATTATTATGATTGTAGATTTCAGCCATAACCATTCCGGTCATTCCTTTATATTCAGAACAAGATAGATGATACTTAGCGAGTTCTTGATTATTAGATGTATTGACTAGGCGTACAAAGGCATTTTTTACCTGTGCAAATTCTTGCTTCCGAGTAATACAATCATAAATATTAACTGTAAAAACCAATTTTACAATCTCTTTTGGTAGTCGAGCTAAATCTACAATAACCTGCTCATCATCACCTTCTCCCGCACCTGTAAGATTGTCACCCAGATGGGTAATAGCTCCTGATTTATGGGATAGATTACCAAAGTAAATAAGATTGCCTATATCTGTTATTTTGCCATTTTGATCTAAACAGATTACAGAGGCATCTAAATCAAAGTCTGGAGCATTACTAAAAGCACCAAAAAAACCGCCACCAGGACGTTTTGCTAGATCCCAGCCCAGTCCGCACATCAGTTTTGTTAGCCCAGGAGCTTCTTTAGAAAGTGATATGCGTTGTCCTTTTTGTAAGTTAATTCCCATGTAAGTTATTTCAAGGTATATTGAATTGACAAGATAATATCTAAGATTTTCTCTATAGCTTTAGATTTTTAGCAAGTATCAAACATAGAGCAATATAGTTTTCTGAAATCAGCTTTATGTCAGCATGAGAAAACATCTTAGAAACTTCTAGTAGATTTATTAGCTATAGCGTTCAAGTAGTGATTTTAAACCACCTTGATAGCCTGAACCGACAGCATTAAGACGCCATTCACCATCTTTACGGTAAAGTTCTGCCATGATTAATGCTGTCTCTACAGAGTAGTCTTCAACAAGGTCATAGCGGACTGCTTCTTGTTTTGTTTGAGCATTGACAATACGCACAAAAGCATTTTTCACTTGACCAAAGTTCTGATTACGTTGCTGTGCTTCATGAATAGTTACAGTAATAACTATCTTTTGAACATCTGCGGGTACTTGTTTGAGATTGACTTTGATGACTTCATCATCTCCTTCTCCTACACCGGTAAGATTATCTCCCATGTGCTGAAGCGATTTATCAGAGTCGGGACTTGTGAGGTTATTATAAAAAATAAAGTGGTTGTCAGAAATAAGTTTTTCGTTGATACCTAGCATGAACACTGAAGAGTCTAGATCAAAGTCATTACCTGTATCTGTAGCTTTAACGTCCCATCCAAGTCCAATAAAGACATCTGTTAAGCCAGGAGCAACTTTTTCAAGTGAAACTCTTTGTCCTTTTGTTAGTGAAACTGCCATAATTTTTCTTCCTATTTATAGCAAATTAATGCACAAACTAAGCAAGCTTTTTATTGTTGCTTTACAAGAATTGGGGAATTTTTAAATAGCAACAACAAATTAGTCAGCTATGACGCTGATTGTTTATAAAAACTTCACCAGTAATTATTTAACTTTTGAATTGACTAGTTTTGAAGGTTAATTGTATCAACCTACTTTTCTATCAGAATTAACCAATAAGCTTAACGATTTACAGTTGAGTTATAACAAGCTACACAATTGAATGTGTGTTATATTTGTTATGCGCTCTATGGTAGTCACCTTCAAGAAGCACTGAAATCAGGAAAAATACGTAAACTCAAAAACGGAGTTTTTGGGGTTACTGGTGTCTCCCCTTCTCTGCCTAAGGGCGTCTTTCTGAGGTAAAGATTATGAAACTTAAAGGCGAATTAGTTTATTCTCTCCACATTGCCACTTGCTGTTTCAGTTCAGTCATATCCAAATAATCGTTAGCAAAAGCTTTTCGTAAAAGTGAATGAGGAATAAAACTATCATATTTTTGAAGTTCTGGTGCTTCTGAAGTACTTACTAAATCTTCTGAAGTAATTCTTTGTTCACATAATGAAGTAATTTCACGATAAAGATATTTAAATTTATCCTTGCCTAATTTAATTGTCAAATAATAGGGGTTTATTCCGCCAATACTCGTAATTTCCAACGATTCCCGACAGTATGAGTTGAGTAATCTTTCTAAGGTGCGATAAGCAACCGTACCCATCCAAGGAAAAATACAGCATTTACCTTTTTCTAATTGCAAAATATTCTGCTTATCTAATCCAACTTGCTGCGCCAATTGCCGAACTTGACGTAACCGTTGCAAAGCATTTTTTTGTAAGTAACTATACTCAACATTCTCAAATAAGACTTGCTGCATTCGTTGTAAAACTTTGGTATGAATAGTCCCACCACCACCACGCCAATAAATACTAGCTTTACCCTCAGCTTGTTTAACAAAAATAACCTTCTTTTTAAAGTCAACTTCTACGACTTCCCAACTTCTGCCAGCTAAAGCAAATTGATTCCCAACAGGAAGTGGCGTGACAATACTGCCAATTTCTGTTGCACCTTGCTTAACAATATATTCTTGCTGTTCAGCAAAAACGGCATAAAACTGAAATTTTCTTACTACCTTTTCTCCTGACAAACCCAGGATTAATTTACCTTGTTCAGTCTGCTGAATATGACCAATATCAATTAAATAGCGTAGTAATAATTGAAAATCTTCTTTTAAAATAGCAGCAAAGGGCGGCAGACTAAAAATTTGTTTAGCTAGGGCATTAGCTGAAATTTCCCCTGCTGCTGTTAAAATACTCATTGTTTGGTGATAAAGCAAACTCAAAGGATATTTAATTGGTCTAATTGGTTCAATCCATTGTTCTTCTAAATAAAGTTGAATAATCGCGATACACTGCAAAAGTTGCCAGGGGATTTGTTCTGGTAGAGAAGCTTCTGATAAGGGCTTATCTTCAGCGCAGACAAAACGCATATCAGCAGCTTCTCCTCTTCTACCACTTCGTCCCAAGCGCTGTAAAAAGCTAGCTACAGATAAGGGTGATTCTAACTGAATAACTCGCTCTAGATGACCGATATCTATTCCTAATTCTAGAGTCAAAGTAGCGGCAGTAACAGCGGGATTGTTAGGTTCACGCATCACATTTTCAGCAGCTTGCCGTAAGCTAGCAGATATACTCCCATGATGCACATGATATATATCTGGTAGTCCTTGTTCTGTGGCAATTTGTCGCAAAGATGCAATTACAGATTCGGTTCGTGTACGATTATTAGCAAATATCAGGCATTTGCGAGACTTGCTGAGGTTGAAAATATATTGTTCATCTGCTGTCGCTTCTGATTCATCTACTTCATCAGTAATATAAAAATGTTCTACAGCTAGTTTTATTTGCCGTTTTATACCATCAATTTTTGGTGTAATTACTGGCTTATCTGTTCCCGATCGCAGCCAATTTTCCGCTATTGAGTAATCACCAAGAGTTGCCGATAAACCAATACGACGCGGTTGTTTTTGCGTCAACTTTGCTAAACGTTGTAATTGGCAAATAATTTGACAACCGCGTTCTGAACCCATAAAGGCGTGAATTTCATCAATGATGACAAATTTTAAATCACCAAATAAGCGAAGTAAGTCGTTATTTTTATTAATTAACAAACTTTCCAGAGATTCTGGAGTAATTTGGAGAATGCCTTGAGGATTCTTCAAAAGCTTGTTTTTTCGAGTTTGCGAAACATCGCCATGCCAGTGCCAAACTGGAATATCTGCTTCTTTGAGTAAGTCGTTGAGACGCTCAAATTGATCGTTAATTAAAGCTTTGATTGGACTAATATATAATGCGCCAATTGTGGCAGCAGGGTTTTCATGTAATAGAGTCAAAATTGGTAAAAAAGCTGCTTCTGTTTTACCCGCAGCAGTTGCAGCCGTAACTAGCAAGTGAGCATCAGTGTCAAATATAACTTGACAAGCGGCAATTTGAACTGGTCGTAATTCAGTCCACTGGTGATGATAAATATATTCTTGGATGAAGGGTGCAAGTCGGTTAAAGGCATCGCTCATATTTTTATGGATAAAAGTGTTAGTAAAACTACTCCTTGGTATTTCAGAACCCTCGAATCATGGATCAACCAGTTCCATGCTTGGAATTACCGATTGCTAAAAGCGATCGCTACTCTTAAATTTCTGCCATAGAGATTTTACGACAAGAACATTGGTAGCAGAAGTTCCACCTGCTATGTCATATATGGAGATTGTTGCTTAATTATTTTATGTCTATTCAAGTCTACGGAATTCCCAATTGCAGCACTTGCAAAAAAGCTTTGACGTGGCTCCAATACAACAACATTGACCATGAATTTATCAACACCAAAGATACTCCGCCGACTCGTGAGATGATTCAAAACTGGGTAAAGTCTTTGGGTTTTGCTCCTATGCGAAACACCTCCGGTCAATCCTACCGCGCTTTAGGAGATGAAAAGAAGACTTGGGCTGATGAACAGTGGGTTGATGCATTCACTCACGACGCCATGCTGCTTAAACGTCCACTTTTCGTCAAAGATGGAACAGCTGTGCTGGTTGGTTTTAAAGATGAGGGAATAGTTCGAGAAAAATTAGATTTAGCTTTAGAAGTGCTGAGTGCTGAGTGCTGAGTTTCCCTATAAGTAGTTGGACAAAAATATTTACAGTCATTGCGAGCAAAGCGAAGCAATCCCAGCCCATGCGATTGCTTCGTTTCGCTCGCAATGACATTGTGTAATTAATTCTGTCTGACTACTTAGTTACATCATAGCCTCCTCCACGAGACAGCCTACAGTGTACACACATCTCTAAAAATCCTACCCACCCAATATTTCTGTTCAAGTGAAAGTCGCACACTGAGCAAATATTACGCCCAGAACTAAAGTTCCGGGCTGATAGCTAAAGTCCACTAAGCGTGGACTAAACTAAATTTCTTGTTTAGTCATCTTTTAGATGACTTTCGCTATGAGACTGGGAATTTATTCCGAGGCGGGATAGATACACTGCACCAACACTTGTGTGTCGTAGCACGAGACAGCGGGGAGGGGGTTGGGTTCACTACCCAATACGGTTCAGTTAAGGTCTACTGG
>NNBT01000589.1_pt1 | contig 17125 bp, 13 predicted proteins | sample 1173831 | NCBI WGS metagenome assembly NNBT01 (sample SAMN07173936, study PRJNA388173) | plant metagenome | isolation source: symbiotic tissue sample KVJ10 | place: Norway: Troms, Kvaloya island | reverse complement strand
CGTAAGTCCTATCTAACAATATCAATCTCAGATTTTCGTCGAAGAATACCCCGAACAATTTGGTTGTTAAAGTTCTCGTCTGCTAAAAGGCGCAGCATTTCAACTCTGCCCTTGGTGGGTAAGTCTTGCCATGAGGCGATCGCGTATTCCAATTGGATTGAAACGACGCTCATTTTACTCATTACTCATTACTCATTACTCATTACTCATTACTCCTGCAAATTTGGTTCACCGATGATGACACCAAAACTGTATGAATAAAAAATGGGTAAATCTCATCAAAGTCAACACCCTAGGCAGAGCTTCCAATCTGGCATTGAGTCAGAGACTCAATGAATGCATTCCCAGCCGGAGACTGGGAACGAGGAAAGTCTTATCAAGCTAGGTTTTTAGGACTTGTGTATACACAAGTCTTTGAGAGTTGCCTCCCAGCGTTTAGATCCCCCCTAGCCTTAAAAAAGGGGGAACCAGAGTCAAAGTCCCCCAATTTATCGGGGGATTTAGGGGGATCTTCAACGATTTTGGTTTTATACAAAGATGTGTGTACACCGTAGCCCCCACGGGGGGAGAGGCTTTGAAACCCAGTTTTAGTTTTTCTCTCGTTGTATGAAACCACTCTACTCATCGCTTGCGGGGAGTGGGTTAGGGGTGGGGTTTTTGTACCTCACTCAACTCAGAACTGCTATAAAAATTATTTTAACAAGGCATCAAAGCATCAAATCTCCCTAGTACTGCCATATCTTCTTCATCTAACTCCGCCGGAATCCCACTGCGAATCAATTCCGAAAAGTCTTCATTGGGAATCATCACAGTCAACGTGTACAAGCGAGTAGAACCAGTATTTTTAATCAAATGAGTACCAGTGGGAGGCACTAATAAACTATCTCCAGCTTTGATCGTGGCACTCTTGCCATCACATATAGCGATCGCTTCCCCTTTGAGAACGAAAAACATTTCCACTGCCCACTGATGGCGATTTGGGGGTGTTTGTCCACCAACATCAAAAATTTCTATGCAGCAAGTCAAAGAAGTATTAGCATTTGTCGAATCGAAGATAATTGCTAATCGATTAGAGGCGTCGGGACTGATGCGATATACTGGGTAATCTTTGCTAGATTTGATAACCGGAATTACACAACGAGTAGCGTACATTTATTTATCCCCTCTGAGTTATCGATGGGCATGAAAATTCCTAAAATCCGAGTACTGAATCACAGAATTTTAGATTTTAAATTTTAGATTTTGGATTAAACGCTTACACCGTAACCCTCCGGGGAAGCAAGCTACGCGTAGCGTTCCGCAGGAAAGTCCAAAATTTAAAAAAGTCTGAGAGCAAGGGAATTTAAACGCGAGAACAAATCTAAAATCTAAAATTCTTGAGCGTTCGCGCAGCGTCCCGTAGGGAAGAAAGAGCATTAATGCATGGGTTCAATCTAAAGTCCAAAATCCAAAATCCAAAATCCAAAATTGATTCACTCCTCACCATTTTGCAGCGCTGTTAAAATTCCTTGCGAGTCAGTGACAAAACCGAAGCATTGTTTGACATTATACAATGTCGCCAGCCAACAATATTCAGGAGAAGTGGTAGCGGTGCAATCTTTAATCAACACGCAGTCATATCCTAAGAAGTTGGCATCACATAACGTGGTTAGTACACATTGATCGGCATTAACACCAGCAAAAAATAATGTTGTCCTTCCCAGATTCCGCAAGATACTATCTAAAGGTGTATCCCAAAACCCACTCATGCGGTATTTATCCACACGAATATCTTCGGGTATCTGTTCTAGTTCGTCTACGATTGCCGCTGCCCAACTACCTGCCATGAGTACTCTAGCACCATTCCTTGGTAGTGGATCGCCCAATCCCACACCTTCCCCTGTGGGATTATAGACGTGGCGCGAACTAGCACTAATATTGAGCAAGTCGGGACGATTCCCCCAATTTACCCAAATAACTGGAACGCCAACCTCACGCAGTTCGGGAAGTAAGTTGTTCAACGGTTCAATAGGCTGACGCGCCGGAGTTACGTCCACGCCGATATGCGCTAACCAGCCATCAGGGTGACAGAAGTCGTTTTGCATATCAATGACGAGGATAGCAGTCTTTGCCAAATCTAGGCGCAGGGTTTTAGTTTCTGTTGATAAGATAACGGGTTGTGGGGTCTTTGGAGGACGAGTGATATCTGCGATCGCATCATTCACTGTCCACGCATTTGGTGCAACTCCCAATGTCCGTAATGGTAGATTCATAAAATTCCAGTACCCAACACCATTTTCTATTTTGTAACTTGAAATTCAAGTCAAAATACAATTACTTAATTAAGGTTAAATATGGTAAATTTCACCATCCAGAATGTTTTGATTGCCGTCAGTGATGATTATGCAAAGGTAGATGTATAGATTGTAAATGGTTCAACTGTAGCTATTTCACCCAATCTACAAGTAATTGCCACTTATTACTACCTGGCTTTTTCAACACCCACACCCACCGATCGGAGATGTGGCAGCGAGGAATTATGTAAATGTTCTCTTTAGAATTATGGTTGGCGAAACTGTATGATTTTGCCCCCTCGATCCCGAACAGGTTTATCTCAACACCTTGGGTACTGCGGTGGAAACTTTATTTGCGGGCAGGACGAGTGTGATAGATCGTCTGGTGTTAATTCCCGAATTTGAGTTAAAAGCGATCGCCAAATCAATGCACCATGTGGAAATTCCAATACTCCAGGTTCTTACGATTTGTATGTTGACTAGAGCAACTATGCTGAAGTTATGTCGGGTATACAAAGAGATGAACCTATAGTTATTGTTGCAAACTATACCTGGCAAATCATACCACAAGCTATGGTGGCGAAGGATGGGACATGACATCACACACACCAAGCTTTGCAAAGTCACCCAAACTGTTAGCGATAGGTGCAAGATTCGGGTTGTGCAGGGAGTGCAGCACACGCGCCAAATGACTTCTACACATTAGACCTCTTGCAAAAATATATTTTTGCACTCTTAGGAAAAAGGGAAAAGGTTAAAGGGAAAGGATTTTGAGTTTTTTTCCCCTTTTCCCCTTCCCCTTTACCCCGACTTTTGCAAGAAGTCTATTCATTGACAGCCATCTTAGCTTTGGCTACCCGCGCCAATAGGGGTAATTTTAAATCGGAATTTGAATCACAAATTCTGTACCCTCTCCCTGTACGGAATTAACCTCTAGAGTACCGCCATGTTTTTCTACAATAATTTGCCGGGCGATCGCTAATCCTAATCCTGTACCTTTACCGACAGATTTAGTTGTAAATAAATGGTCAAAAATCTTTTGTTTGACTTCATGAGACATTCCCATACCATTATCTTGAATGTAAATTAAAACTTGATGTTTGTCTTCACTAAAATAAGTTTTAATCTCAATTTTATTAGTAATATCGTGAAAACTATGTCCAAGATTAGACTCCTCTAAAGCATCAATGGCATTTGCCAATAAATTCATAAATACTTGATTCAGTTGCCCAGGAAAACATTTGACTAAAGATATATCGCCATATCTTTTCACAACTTTAATCTCTGGATGTAGTTCCGATGCTTTTAAGCGATGCTTCAGAATCAAAATTGCACTGTCGATACCATCGTGAATATTAAAAGCAACTTTGTTTTCTGTATCTGCCCTAGAAAAGATTCGCAAACTGTTGCTAATACTCCGAATTCGGTCAATACCTAGTTTCATCGAAGAAATCATTTTTGGCAAATCTTCTCGGATATATTCTAGGTCAATTTCGGCAATTTCTTCTTCAATTTCTACACCCGGATTTGGAAACTTTTCCTGATAAAGCTCGATGAGGTGAAACAAATCTTCAACCAAATCAACAGCAGGTTGAATATTACCTGCAATAAAGCCTACAGGATTGTTGATTTCGTGGGCTACACCTGCAACTAAATTACCTAATGCTGACATTTTCTCACTTTGTACCAGTTGTAGTTGCATTTGTTTTAAATCTGTAAGTGAGTGTTCTAATTGTTGGGAATTCTCTTGCGATCGCTGATAAAGAGAAGCATTTTCTAAAGATATGGCAGCTTGCGAACACAATAGATTTATTACTTGGAGTCTATCATGGGTAAAGACTCCAGCAATGAGATTATTTTCTAAGTAAAGGATGCCGATTAACTTCCCTTGATGGAGAATGGGGGTACATAGCAAACTCTTGGGTTGTTGTCGGATAATGTAGGAGTCAGAAATGAAGGAATTGTTCGCAGTTGCATCATCAACTACCAATGTTTCTAAAGTGCGTTTGACATAGTTAATTGCAGTTAGAGGGATATCTTGGCTAAACTCAATGGGAATAGATTGCAGAATAGTTGGCACTTTTTGGAATGTTGCAATTGCTTCGATCGTCCAAATATTATCCTTGAGTAAAATTAAAGCAGATTTTTTGGCTCCGGTATTTTCCATCACCACTTGCATTAATGTAGAAAACAACTTCTCTAAATGAATTTCGCTAGATAGTGCTTGAGAGGCTTTGAGAACACTTGCTAAATCTAAAGCTTCGGAAATGCTGGTGCTACTAGATGAAATTGTTGCACCAGCATTAAAACTAGACAGAGGCATTTTATTATGGAGAGTAGATGCTATTTCTGTGGGATTGAGGCGAATTGTTTCCCATTGGAGAATCGGGGCGAGTAATTGAGGATAACGTTTTTCTAAATCATAAACTTTGGCTTTAGCGCCCCAACGAACATAGCAGTAGTAAGCGTTTGTCAGATAGGTTTGGGCAATTTGTTCTTTACCCCATCCTAAATAAAATTTGGCGGCGAGTTCGTGAGCGAGAGCTTCTTCTTGGATATATTCGTTTTCTTTGGCTCCTTGAATGGCGCGATCGTACATTTCCATTGCTTGGATATATTCGCCAAGAATGCGATCGCGTTCAGCCTCCACTAAATAAAACTTATGTAAATGATTCATCGGCGCATGATGCGCCCAGTTCTGGATTTTTTCCTGATTGGCTGTAACCCTTTTGAGAATTAATACTTGCTTATCTTCAGAAGCCTCATAATATACGGCTAATTGGCTCAGAGAATCATAAAAATGAAATAGAGCAAGGATAATACTTCCAAGAAGACTTTCTAAATAATTCTGTACTAAATCAGCATTTTCAATAGCATGAGTATAGTCAGCAAATAAATAACAAAGAACCAATTTATTAAAATACAACGAACAAATCATAGTTTGATCGTTGCCTTGGAGATGAAGTGGCAACATGGTTTCTTCATTGTAAGCATCACCGATTAAGCGGCAAGGGTTTTCATTTTTTGAGAGTAAGTTAAGCACTACTTGCCGATAGAGTTCATTTTTATGTAAGGATGGTTCTTGACGAATTTGTGCGAGTCCTTGACTATAATTTCCTATTTCCTGTGCTAGAGAAGATAATTCTTTACCAGCAAAATATGAACTCAAAGAATAATTACATGCACAGTAACCTGCAAATTCTAAATCTCCTATTTCTACCCCGCTATAATAAGCTGATTGTATAGGAAGTAAAAGTTCATTAAGATGCTTCTTCCAATGATTCAAACAGCCATAAACAATCATATATGTTTTAGCAATGAATTCTTTAGCATTTAATTTATCTAATAGTTTTAGACTTAGTTGACCGAATTGATAACCTGAATCAATATCTCCTACAATCCCGCCAAGAATCAGCCCATAAGATGAATATCCATAAAGCGAATTAGCAGTATTTCCATAATTTAGGGATAAATTAACCTGTTTAAATAATATTAAGGGATAGAGTTCGGGGATAACTAGATAAGCAGCAGCAGCAATATTTGTCAAAATATTCATGGCTGCTAACTTATCTGGCTCAGTCATTAATTTTAACTCTAGTAACCCTTCAATAGATTTACCATCTAAAGCTAATTGTGTCTCCTGTAGTCCACGGTTAATATCTTCTGGTGTTGGCTGTTCGGGCAGTTCTATTCCCAATATTTTAAGAACATGGAGTCCTGTTTTTATAGCTTCCCACATTCTGTTTTGTGCTACCTGAGATAAGATTCTGACTTCGTAGGCTTTGACTTGATCGATCGGTGTTTTGCCATGTTGTAATATTACTTGTATACATTGTTCCGTCTGTTCAAAATCACCGTTAAGATGGGCGACTTCGGCAGAGGTTGAGTATAGTGTTAATGCCAACTCATACTGATATTGCCAACAATCTTCTGTGAGTAACTTAATTCCAAAATTTGTGTATTCTACAGCGGCTTCATAAGCAGTAGAAATTTTGGCTTTATGACTTGCGGTTAGGTTTAATTTTGCCAGTTCTTCTCGTTCCTCTGATTGAGTAATTAATTCAGCTCCTAGGTTTAACTGATTGACTAATTTAAACAAATTTTCTTCGCGTTCTTCAAGCGAGATATTTCTCAACATTAATCGCCCAATTTTGAGATGTACTGTCTGTTTTTGGTCTTCAGGAATTAGAGAATAAGCAGCTTGTTGAACCCGATCGTGCAAAAACTTATATGAACAGGAAGTAGAATTGAGCATCGAAGAATCAGAAGTAATTATAGATTCTTCCAATTCCTGTTGATAAAACTTGTAAACTTCAGTTGTGGGAATGACCAAACCTTCTTGCAAAGCTTTCCATAAGTCTGCTGCTGTCTCTGATAGAGATTTTTCATGGACAATTGCGAGAGTTGCTAAGTCAAACTGATTATCAATAGAAGCTGCAAGCTGCAAAACTTTTTGAGTTGCTTCTGGTAACTTCTGCAACTGAAGCACCATAAACTCTACCAAATCATTAGTAAATGTTAATGCTCTAATCTGAGCAATATCACATTGCCAATGACCCATATCAAAGTTATAGTTAATTAACTTATCTTCGTGCAGTAATTTGAGGAATTGATTAGTGAATAAGGGGTTTCCTTGCGTTTTTTGATATATTAAATCTGTGAGGCTTTGGGTAATTGATAGGTTACATTTAAGAGTATCATTAATTAGATGATTGACATCTGTGCGATTAAGATTTTCTAACGTAATAGTATTAAGACAATCTCTATATTTATGAATTTCTTCTAATGTCAATATTAACGGATGTCCTGGATAAACTTCATTATCGCGATAAGTACCAATAACTAACATATAGTGAATTTCAGCTTCACTCATCAGCAATTGCATCAACTTCAAAGATGCTGAATCTGCCCATTGCAAATCATCGAGGAACATCACTAAAGGATGCTCTTTGGTTGTGAAAACTTGGATAAATTTCTGAAATAGTAAATTGAAACGATTTTGTCCAGCAGTCCCGGAAAGTTCGGAGACTGGCGGTTGTTGCCCAATAATTTTTTCTAGTTCGGGAATAACTTCGATAATTACCTGAGCATTTTCACCCAAAGCTGTGAGAATTGCGACTTTCCATTGTTCAAGTTGAGCATCAGTTTCACTAAGTAATTGCCTCATTAAATCTCGAAATGCTTGGACAAAAGCTCCCAAGGGAATGTTGCGTTGGAATTGGTCATATTTTCCTTTGATAAAATAACCCCGTTGCCGCACAATGGGTTTATGAACTTCGTTAACAACGGCAGTTTTACCAATACCAGAGAAACCTGCTACTAAAATCATTTCTACCCCCCTTAGTCCCCCCTTACCAAGAGGGGATTCAGGGGGGTTAGCTACTCTATCAAATGCTGCGAGTAAGTTTTCTACTTCTGCTTGCCGACCATAGAGCTTTTCTGGGATGATGAAGCGATCGCAAATATCTCGCACTCCTAATTCAAAGACATCAATCTTGCCAGTTTCTCGCCACTGACGCCAACAAATTTCTAAGTCATACTTCAACCCCAATGCACTCTGATACCTATCTTCGGCGTTTTTTGCCATCAGTTTGCCAATGATTTCAGACACAGTTGGCGGAATGTTGGGATTGAGACTATGTACCTGTGGAGGAAGCTTTGCCAAATGACAATACACCAACTCCATCGGTTCATCAGATTTGAAAGGTAACTCTCCGGTAAGCAGTTCAAAAAAGGTGACACCCAAGGAATAAAAGTCGCTGCGATAGTCAATTCCCCGGTTCATTCGTCCAGTTTGTTCGGGAGAAAGGTATGCTAATGTCCCTTCCAAAATATTTGGATTAGTCAGAGTTTGTGTTTCTCTAGAAAGTAAAGAGGCGAGACTAAAATCGATCAGTCTTATATCTTTTGTGGTAGGGTTAATCAAAATGTTGGCGGGTTTGATGTCTTTATGAATCACCCGATTGTGATACAGTCCATCAAGAATTGAGACAATTTGCAAAGCAATGTGAAAAAATGTCTGCAACCCATCAGCAGTTGCCCCCATCCCCTTATCTCTCCACCTCGCCATCTCTTCTTGGAGAGAAATACCGCCCAAATCTTCCATGACTAAGGCATAGCTGTTTTGATAGTTCTCCAGGCTATAAGTTTTAATAATGCCGTCAATATCTAGATTTTTCGCAATGGTGTACTGATTGCGGAACCGCACGAGTTCATAAAATGTCGGATACTCACGCCGCAACAGTTTAATTACTACTGGCTTTTTATCTGATTCTCTAATACCGCGATGCACTAGGGTTTTAGATCCCGAATAAATTAGCTCATGTATTTGATAACCGGTCAGTGCCACCATAGTTTTCTTTTCCCTCCAAGGTTAATTTTTTCTTATTTACATTGATTGTTCCTATTAATACAAATGTGCTTAAGGTTTGGGAAGGCAATTTTGTAACAAGATATGAATGTGCGTAGGCGTAGCCCGTCGTAGACATCGCTAAATTCTTATTTACAGCATTAAAACTTTAGTAATTGGCTACAAAACCACAAAAAAAGGCAGATTTTGTGTATGCTCTGTGACTAAGTGCCTTAGCAATACTTTCCGGGAGTAAACATGGAACGCGCCATCTCTGCGTTGGGAATTTTAGTTTTTCTCAGTATATCCTACGCCTTCTCTGTTAATCGTCGTGCAGTGCGTTGGCGCATAGTCGTATGGGGTTTGGGATTGGAATTTTTGTTTGCACTTGTGATTCTTAAAACTCCTTGGGGTTTAAATGTGTTTAAATCTCTGGGAGATATTGTCGGTCAATTTTTAGCATTTTCTGATGTTGGTGCAAAATTTGTCTTTGGAGAAAATTTTAAGGATCATTTCTTTGCCTTCCAAGTGCTGCCGACAATTATCTTTTTCTCTGCCTTCATCAGTGTCTTGTATTACTACGGCATTTTACAACGAGTCGTAAATATGATGGCGTGGGTAATGATGAAAACGATGAAAACATCGGGTTCTGAATCTTTATCCTGTGCAGGTAACATCTTTTTGGGGCCAACAGAGTCGGCGCTGATGGTTAAACCTTATATAGCGAATATGACGCAATCGGAACTCCATGCCGTGATGACGGGTGGTTTTGCCACAATTGCGGCGGGAGTACTAGGAGCATATCTTTCCTTTGGCATCCCAGCAGAACACCTGATTGCTGCTTTCTTTATGACTGCTCCCACTTCGTTGGTGGTATCAAAATTACTTTATCCAGAAACAGAAGTATCAGAGACGGCTGGCAAAGCAAAAGCATATATAGAAACCAATTATGTAAATGTAATTGATGCTGCTACCACCGGAGCAATTGACGGCGTGAAGCTAGCAGTTAATGTTGGGGTGATGATTATCGCCTTTTTAGGGTTATTGGCTGCCCTGAATGCACTTTTGGGATGGTTAGGGGCATTTGTGGGCTTACAGCAACTCTCATTACAGTGGATTTTGTCTTTTCTTATGGCTCCCGTGGCGTGGCTAATGGGCATACCTTGGGCTGATTGTCGACAAGTTGGGGCTTTATTGGGTACAAAAACAATTTTGAATGAGTTTATTGCTTTTTTGGATTTGAAGGCACTAATTGAAAGTGGAAAAATTTCTCAACGGGCAGTAATTATTACAACTTACGCATTATGTAATTTTGCAAATATCGGTTCAATTGGTATTACCATTGGCGGCATTGCGGGGATAGCACCTAATCGCCAGCATGACTTAGCTCGTATGGGTGTAAGGTCAATGATTGGCGGATTGTTAGCGGGTTTTATCACCGCTTGTATTGCTGGGGTGTTGATTTGAAAAAGCCCTATTCATCTCAATACGGTTCAGTTAAGGCTAAAACTCTTTATCAAAGTCAATTTTTTTAACGAACCGCAGAGGCACAGAGGGAACAGAGAGAGGAAAAAAATGCTTAACTGAACCGTATTGCTATTCATCTGTAGAGTAGAACTGTTGGGCGTAAAAACGGGCATACCGTCCTTCTTGAGACAAGAGGGAGGTGTGAGTACCAGCTTCAACCACCTCTCCTTGTTCGATCACGAGAATGCAGTCAGCCCGACGAACGCTGCTCAAGCGATGGGCGATAATAAACACGGTACGATTTTGCATCACTCGTTCTAGTGCCTCTTGAACTAGTGCTTCTGATTCAGAATCGAGGGCAGAGGTGGCCTCATCCAGGATGAGAATTCGAGGATCGTTGGCAACTGCTCTGGCAATAGCTAATCTTTGGCGTTGTCCTCCCGATAGGTTAACTCCACGCTCTCCCACCCAAGTCTGATAACCCTGGGAAAACTGGGTGATAAAGGAGTGAGCGTTGGCAATCTTGGCTGCTGACTGAATCGCTGCTAAATTTAATTCTTCTTGACCGTAACCGATATTTTCAGCGATCGTTCCCGAAAAAAGAGTAACATCTTGGGGAACAATGCCAATTTGATGGCGCAAACTGGTGAGTGTGACATCACGGATATCAAGATCGTCAACCAGAATTTGACCCCTCTGAGGGTCATAAAAGCGAAGTAAAAGATTAATTAACGTCGATTTCCCAGCTCCAGAAGAACCAACCAAGGCAATCACATCACCAGGAGAAGCGTTCAAGCAGAGATCCTTAAGAACTGGCTGATCGGGATTGTAGGCGAAATCGACATGACGATACTCTACCTTGCCCATAACTCGTGGCATTGCCTGAGCATTCGATTTTTCGCTGATACTAGGCTCCTTCGCCATCAGTTCAAAGATGCGTTCAACAGAAGCTTCGGTCTGTTTGTACTCGTTGTAATTGCTAATCATCAGGTCGATTGGCTGAATCAGTAAAGCCACAGCAGCCAAGAAACTGATAAACCCTTGAGCAGTCAGCTGATTCTGAGAAATTTGCCATCCTCCTAATAAAAACAGCAGCATAATACTAACTGCTTCCAAAAAACCAACAACGGGAAATTGAATAGATTTGAGTTGTAGAGCGCGATATTTAGCTTGACGATTTATTTCTGCTTCTTTATTGAATCGCTTCACTTCATATTCTTGGGCTGCAAAAGCCTGAACGACGCGAATTCCGCTAAATACTTCAGTTAGCATCGCCGACAAATTGGAAACCTGATTTTGGCTCTGGCGAGACAGCACGAGTAATCGCTGACCAAATTGCCCGATTAACCAAGCCATTAAAGGAGCCAAAATCAAACCCGCAAGAGTGAGCGGCCAATTCAGATAGAGCATGTAAATGGGAATTGCAATTAACTGCAACAAATTGGAAAGAAACTGATGGGATAACTTGTCTACAATTTCGCCGACGCGATCGATATCTTCAGTCAAGCGATAAGTCAAGTCTCCCGTCTGTGTGGTTTCAAAGTAATCTAATCCAAGTTTGTGCAGGTGAGCATAAACCCGCTTACGCAAGTTTAAAACCATGTTCAAGGCAGCAGCGATCATAAAGACATTCTGCCCGTATTGACAAAGCCCTCGAATCAAAAATACTACAGTGGCTAGTCCGAGCCAGTAGGCAATCTGGTTAACATTTCCCTGGCCAAGATAAAAAGCGACCTGACCTGCTAAATAGGGCACTGCTAGAGTAAATAACACAAATCCTAAGATACAAGCCAATCCCCGGATTAACAGCGGCCATTGGGGCCAAAGATAAGGCAACAGTTGCCAGTAACTAGAGCGGACTTTCATAAGTAAGTAAGAATTCAGGAGTCAGGAGTCAGGAGTCAGGATTCAGGATTCAGAATTGAGATGCATTACGGCGTTAGCCTACCACATCATGTTACCGAACCGTGCCGACTCCTGAATTCTGACGCAATTTCTACTCAGTTTCTCCTAGAGAGTTTAGTATAAAGCGGGCAATTCTCTCAGATGCGCCAGGTGGGCCAAATCGCTCAGGGCCATTTTCTTTGCACTTAGCAAGGTAGTCTGAATCTTCTAAAGTTTCAACTACTCGTTTAGCTGCTTGCTTAAGAATTTCAGGGGTTGCTGGCTTAGTGCCGATAGTTTGGGCAGAAATACCCAACAGACGCGTTTGCGCTTCTGCAAATTGATAGGTAAATTGAGGCCCTTCTCCGGGAATCTGGATAATAGGTTTGCCGATCGCTACAGCTAAATCCACTGCCAACCCTGCCATACCAATGACGAGGTTAGAGTAATATACGATATCACTGAAGGCATCTGAGTAACATCTCACTTCTACAAGCGGTGATTCCTCAGCAGAACTTCCTGGAGGAGAATAGGTGAGTATGCCTTGATTCAGTTGCCAACCTTGACTTTTAGCAATGTCATCTAATTGCGCCATCAAATTTGGTAATAAGGCGGCGCGAAACTGGAATCCTGACTCAGGCATCACCTTGGCGATTTCTACCACTAGTTGCAACTGCAAACAGAAATTTCGCGCGGCTTCCGGCATCCGCGATCCTGGTAAAAGTGCGATCGTAGGAACGTCCGGTTTCAGGTACAAGTCTTTGCCAGTGGGGACAAGGCGATCTAAAGCCGGAATTCCACCAAACTGAGCCTTAGCTATACCTTGCCGTTGGAGATCGAAAGCCGTATAGGAATCTCTAGTAAAAACTGTCAGACATCGAGAAGAATTAAGGTCGTGCCACAGCAGTGGATTGATACGCAATCGCCCTTCATAGAGGGCAGAAAGACAAGAGATAAACGAAACGAAGGGACGCTTTGTTAAGTAAGCAAATGTCTGGGAGACAAAATCCCCAGTAGACATAATTAAATCGCAGTTGGGAGCATACTGCAACACCGCTTGTAATTGTTGCCACGTTAAGCCAATCAATCCCGATTGAAAATCTTTGAGCAAATAGAGGCGCTTCATGTAAAAGAATCCGCCAGAGGGCATTATTTGTGTGGGCCCAATAATGGGAATGTCCAAGCTGCGGTAAGCTTTTCCTTCACCCACAATTGGCATTGCCGCCATCTCAATCGAAGGACACAATTGGCGCAGGGTCTGAATTACATGAGAGGTGTGGTTGTCCTCTCCGTGGCCGTTACTGATAAACAAGATTCGCTTAGAAGGCATCTTGGGGTTTGGATAGGTCTAAAATGCTTGTTTGGTGAGATTTTTAACCTACATTGGGTGAGTAGGCTAAGAGATTGATAGTATTTTTACTATTGAGAGTTTGTCATTTTATAGACAAATCTACAAAGTTACTTTTTCAGGTATAAACCGGAATGGAATTATTGCTAATTCCTGGTTTTGCAAACGCTAATCTATCAGAGAATACAGTATTAGGAGTACAAGCGCTATGGGTACATTAGACTTCTTGCATGAATCAAAAGCCCTCACCCTAAATCCCTCTCCCATTTTTGGGAGAGGGACTTTTAAATTGGCTCCCCTTCTCCCAAAAATGAGAGAAGGGGTTGGGGGATGTAGCAAGATCCCGCAGGGTGGGCAAATTTTGTATTTGTGCAAGAGACTTCATGAGCTGCGCTCACAAGAAACAATGAAAATATCTTTTCCTCGTGCCTCCTGCCTGGTTGTTGAGTTTCGACTACGCTCAACTGCCGCGTAGTCGAAACACTTCCTCCTGCCTTATTTTCAAGGCAGTTCTATCGATCTGATTTCAATTCCAATATGCACTAATTGTTGCAACTTCTGCATTATGTAACTTCTTGGCAAATATCGGTTAAATATTCTATTTTGTTAAAATTCAAATTTTTTGTAGATACTCAGGTGGCACACAATCGACTAACCAAACACCATTAGCCGAACAATAGAAGATGTAACCTGCCTGATGCATTGCCGCAGTATTTACAGCAAAAACTACTGGTTTTCCATGCCTTGCACCAACAGTTTTTGCTGTTTCTATATCCTTTGATAAATGGACATGATGTCGCGACATTTTGCAAAGTCCTGTTTGCAGAATTAACTCTACAGATTTGCGTCCCGTGCCGTGATAAAGCCGATCTGGAGGAACAACAGCTTCTAATTGTAAATCGACTTTTACACTATGTCCTTGGTTTGCACGAATAAGATTACCTGTAGAATCAAAAGAAAAGCGTTGTTTCTCATTTAATTCAACTACCACCTGTAATTCCTGGCGGGTAATCGGAAACTTATTTTCAGCACAAGCGGTAAGTAAATCATCAACAGCAACCCAACCACCAGGAGCAAGTTTAATGCCAATAGCATCCGGTGTATGTCGCAGATATTTGCTGAGATATTTGCTGATTTTGACGAGTCGAGACTCACTCATTTGATTGTGGTTAGCATGTTTATGCTACAATTATAGTTTTTTGTAGCATATAATTTTTATTGATGGTTTTATTTGGTGTAAATTGACAGAATTTGTCTTCCTATCATGGCTAATGCCACTCCAACGATCGCAATGAGTGTCACCTTTCCACCAGGAACGAGTGGTTGATTTGTGCTATCTGAGTTTTCACGTTGCTTCCAACTCATTAACGCCGGAATAATTCCACCGAGAACTGAAATACTAAATGTTCCAGTGTAATCTAGGGCAGTAAAAAAGATGCTGGGGTTAAGCGTTCCGAGAGTCATCGGCGGAAAAAGAACCAGGGAATAGAGGGGTAAGCGGCTAGAAAGTTGCCACTGTGCAGGCAGGAAAATATCTTTGAACAAATCCAGCAACCCGTACACAAATCCAATGAATGATGTGACGATCGCAAACTCTGAAAAGATGGATACTAGCACTCCTAACCATTGCCCCGCACTACCTCCTCGGAGAATTTGTAGTGGATCGAAAATACTTGTACCATCAGAAGTGCTATGTAACATATCGGGACTGACGCTTCCTAAAATTACGGCATTCCACGCCAAGAACATAATTAGAGGAATCACAGAACCAATAAAAATAGACTGACGAATTTTGCGGGTATCCCCTTCGAGTTGCGTCACAACCAGCGGCACAACGTTTTGGAAAAACAGCGCCACAGACATCACTGAAATGGCACTACCAAGGGCACTCCAGTTCTGAAATAATAGTTGGGCACTCTGAATATGCCTTCCTCCCAGAAATAATAGTCCTAAGAAGGAAACAATGACAATTCCGACAAAGGCGCTGTTTAATTTCTCTATAAATTTTTCTCGCCCAAGATACATAATGCCACCAAATAAGAGCGTGAAAGCCATTGTGCCCATCCACGTCGGCAATATCTGCATACCCCAGACTTTTGCCGCCGCCACTCCTAAAATCTCTCCGCCTTCGGTGATGTATGCCACCAACAGAGCATAGTGCATGAATAAATATGCACCGCCAGCAATTCGCGCTCCCACTTTACCAAGGATCTTCTCAACAACTCCTAAAAAACCTATACTTGAAAGCCCTTCTGTTCGCATCGTGTTTAAGGTAACTTCTGCAACCAATAACCCCGAAACTAGAGCGTAGAGCCAAACTGCAATCAGTCCAGATGTGGATGGTACAATCCCAGATGGCAGCGTAACGGCTGGTAGAGCGAGAATCCCAGCCCCAACGGTAGTTCCTGCAATCAATGCAGTACTCCCCAATACACTACCTGGTTGATGATTGAGTTTTTTGCCATCAAATTCGAGATGAGAAAACAACCGAGTGACTGGCTCTGAATTTTTTAGAACGGTCTTTATGGGAACCATACTGAATATCCGTACCTAAACCAAACAATATTAACATATGTAAATGTTGTTCGTAAAAGCCCTGATTTTCTTGGTTTTTCAAGCAGATTTTTTTGCTAGATAAGCGATCGCTACTTCATTATCAACACAATTTTTGGATTACAAATGTCACTTGTAGCACTTTATTAATTAAATAAACCACGCAGAAAAAAACATTTTCCCTATATACGGATGTAGTTTAAATAAACCAAAACTTGTTTAAGAAGACGTTTTAAAAGTATTATTACTAACATTAAAATCTCATAAACCTAACCCACCAAGTAAGCTTTCTCTCCAAGAAAATGGCGGTGTGTTTTCATCCAAGCAGAGAAAAACTAAAACTGGGTTTCAAAGCCTCTAACCCTGTGGGAGAGAGAAATGGAAGTGAGGTAAAAAGCTATGCCACAGCTCAAGCCGAATTTGATGAGAATGCTGGAGATAGCTTTTCATTAGAAGAACTAAGCGATCGCACCCGTTTAGCTCTACATACTATATCTAGAATTTTGGCACGCTTGGAACCTGTAGATAAAACTTCCTTGCAGTTTGCCTTCGCTGCCTTTGGGCTGGAGTTATCTCAAAGCGATTATACCCGGCCTACCTCGACCTTAGAAGAATTAGAAACTCGACAACAAAACCCAGAGTATGATTGGCAAGAAGCACCGGATGTATCTGTATTTTTTGGTCGCGGTGAAGAATTATTGCAACTTAGAAGTGGAACAGCTTACTACTTTGCAAGTATGGCAAAGTTTGCGTACTGCACTCTAACTCTAGTGCCTACATTCCAGTCTGCGTACTTTCCCCTAATTACACAAGGCAAATTTAGCAAGTTATTTTCAACTTAAGGCTTTCGTAAACAAACAAGAGCAATCGCCTACATTAACCCCATAACCACAAGTGCGATCGCCACATCAACCCTATCATCAGCAATGCGATCGCTCATTTGATACAATTGCTCAGAGCGCGATCGCCTCAATCAACCCCATCACCAAAAGCGCGATCGCTGAATAGCCCGTCGTAGACATCGCCAAGTTTAAGAATATTCTTTCTTTACTTGCTTCTACACAGATGTAGTCATAATATGAGTTAAAGGTGATATTCTCGTGAAAATATGTGTAAGTAATAATGACGTGGGAGGTAGAATTCACAAACGAGTTTGAAATGTGGTGGGTTGAGCTAGACGACAGCACCCAAGTTGCGATCGATACAGTAGTGCGACTACTTGAGGTACGGGGGCCGGAACTTCCTTTTCCC
>NNBT01002947.1_pt1 | contig 17172 bp, 15 predicted proteins | sample 1173831 | NCBI WGS metagenome assembly NNBT01 (sample SAMN07173936, study PRJNA388173) | plant metagenome | isolation source: symbiotic tissue sample KVJ10 | place: Norway: Troms, Kvaloya island | reverse complement strand
GCGCTGTATTCTTGCGAACAACCGTTATCCACTTTGTCGCAACCCGCGCTAGCGACCGGAGAAGTGKWGGATCGGGYGGCGGCGGCCACCAGCCKGCCCAGGCTTCCAYTGGGSAGATTTTTCGAGGCCTATGACCATGAAATTCTTTTGTGAGGCGGCGAGAAGGCTGCATTAGGCTCCCCATGCCATGGACAAATCGGTGACAAGCCGCGCAGACCTCGACGCCTTCGACCGGGTCGCGTCCTTCACGCTCGAGCGGGACGCGCAGACCTTCCCGGATGAGGTGCTGCGCCGCGCCGGTTTGCTGTTTCTCGATACGCTCGGCATCGCCATCGCGGCGAGCCCGATGGAGGCCGGTCGCATCGCCCGCGATGTGGCGGCGCGGCTCTTTGGCGCCGGTGATGAAGCGTCCGCCGCGCGTTTGCTGTTCGACGGCAGAAAAGTGAGCGCCGCGGGTGCTGCCTATGCGGCCGCGACCCAGATCGACAATCTCGACGGCCATGACGGCTATAATCCGACCAAGGGCCATGTCGGCGTCGTCATCGCGCCGACGCTCGCGATCCTGGCGGAAAAGCTGCCGCGTCTCGGCGGGCGCGAGGCGCTGGCGGCCATCGCCGTCGGTTATGAGATCGCCGGGCGCGCGGCCATCGCGCTGCATGCGACGGTATCCGACTATCATACCTCTGGCGCCTGGAACGCGCTCGGCGTCGTGGCGCTCACCGCTCGTTTGCGCGGTCTCGACCGCCGGCAATTGCGCGAGGCGCTCGGCATCGCCGAATATCACGGGCCGCGCAGCCAGATGATGCGCGAGATCGCGACGCCGACCATGCTGCATGACGGCTCCGGCTGGGGCGCGCTCGCCGGGCTCACCGCCGCGACCCTCGCCGAGCATGGTTTCACCGGCGCGCCGGCGATCACCATCGAGGCGCCTGAGGTGGCGGCGCATTGGGCCGATCTCGGCCACTTCTGGCAGATCCTGCACCACTATATAAAACCCTATCCGATCTGCCGCTGGGCGCATGCCGCCATCGACGCGACGCGAACTCTCATCCTGGCGCATGATCTGAGACCCGAGCGGCTTGCGTCCATCGAGGTCAACAGCTTCCATCAGGCGGTCTGCCTGTTCGGCGGCCTGCCGGAAACCACCTCCAAGGCGCAATACAGCCTGCCCTTCGCGGTGGCGGTGATGGCGGTTCATCGCCGCATCGGCCTTGAGCATATTTCCGGTCAGGGCCTCGTGGATCCGGCCGTCGCCCAATTCCTCGACCGTATCACGGTGCGCGAAAGCCCGCGCCACAGTTCACGTTTTCCGCTCGGCCGCTGGGCCGACGTCACCATCCGCCTGACGGATGGAGGCGAGCTCGTCTCGGGCGACGTTCATGCGCGGGGCGGTCCGGAAGCGCCGTTCTCGCCCGACGACATCATCGCGAAATATATGGAGTTCGCCGGCCCGGTATTGGGCGAGCGGCGGGCATCCGCGATCCGCGACCATGTGCTGGGTCTCGTCAAACCAGAAAGCCGCTTTGCCGATCTGGCGCAATTCATCTACGAACCCATTGCCTGACAAGAGGACCCTCCATGCATAAGCCGCGCGGCGTCATCGCCCCGATCCTGACCCCCTTCGAGAAAGACGGCGCGATCGCCAGGGATCTTTGGGTCGCCCATGCGAAATGGGTGCTGGAGCAAGGTGCTCATTATCTATCCCCCTTCGGCACCACCGGCGAGGCGCTCTCCGTCTCGGTCCGTGAGCGCATCGAGGCGCTCGAATGGCTGCTGCTCGCCGGCATCCCCGGCGACCGCCTGATGCCCGGCGTCGGCGTGACCGCGCTGCCTGAGACGGCGGAGCTCACTCGTCATGCGGTCGCCTGTGGTGCCGCGGCGGTGATGGCGCTGCCGTCGTTTTTCTATGGCGCCGCGGGCGATGACGGCCAGGCGCGTTATTTCGGCGAGCTGATCGAAGGTGTCGCAAGCCCGGCGCTCAAGGTGATCCTCTACCATATCCCGCAGAATGCCGGTGTCGGCGTCTCGCCGGCGCTCGCCGCACGGCTCAACAAGACCTATCCGGAAACTGTGCTGGCCTATAAGGACAGCGGCGGCGATTTCACCCATACGCAGGCGGTGATTACGTCGGCGCCGGCGATCTCGGTGTTCCCCGGCTCGGAAAGCTTTCTGACCCAGGGCCTCGCGCAAGGCGGGGCGGGGTGCATCTCGGCCACGGTCAATCTCAACGCCGCAGCCATTCGCGCCATTTATGACGGCGCCGTCCAGGGACGCGACGTGACGGCGGCCGATGCCGCCATGAAGGCTTTTCGCAAGACGGTGCAGGATGCGGGACTGATTCCGGCGATGAAGGCTGTTCTCGCGGTGCGATCGGGCGATGATCGCTGGCTCAATCTGCGGGCGCCGCATATCCACACGACGGCGGAGAAGGGAACAGCGCTGCTGGCGCGCCTCGGCGATGCCGCCGACCACATCAAGGAAGCGGCCTGAGCGGATGACCACGTCCCCGGCGGTCATAGTCCATAGTGACGATCCGGATGCGGCGCTCGCCGTGGTGAAGGAAGTGCATGGCGACCTCGCGGTCCATGCCTGCCGGCGCCACGAGGCGCTCTCCGATCTCATCGCGCAGACCCGGGCCGAAGTCGTCTATTCAGTGCGTTTCAAAGGCGACGTTCCGTTTCCACGCGCCGCCATGGTGGAGAGCGGCTCGGTTAAATGGGTGTCGGTCGGCGGCTCGGGCACCGATCATTTGCGTCCGTGGGACAAGAAACGCGTGACCGTCACCAATGCGGCCGGAGTCGCGGCCGACATGATGGCGGAATATGTGCTGGGAACCATGTTGTCCTTCTCACTCGATCTGGCGGGTTTCGCCGCCCGGCAAAGGGCGCGGCAGTGGGACAATGCCGGCCAGGTTACGCCGGTCGCCGGCAGGACGGCGCTGATCCTGGGTCTCGGCAAGACCGGAACCGCGGTGGCGAAACGCTGTAAGGCGCTGGGCATGAAGGTGCTGGGCGTGCGCGCCAATCCAAAACCGATGACCGATGTCGACGAGGTGCACGGCATGGCGGCGCTGCCGTCGCTCTGGCCCAGAGCCGATGTGATCGTCTGCTGCGTGCCGCTGCTTGACAGCACGAGAGGGCTCGTCAGTGCGCAAGCCTTCAAGGCGATGAAACCGGAAGCGATCCTGATCGACATATCGCGCGGCGGTGTCGTCGATGAGCCGGCGCTGGTCGCCGCACTCGATGCGGGGCGTCTCAAGGGCGTCGCCCGCGACGTCTTCGCCACCGAGCCCTTGCCGGAGGATCATCCGCTCTGGGCTTATGACAATGTCATCGTCACGCCGCACTGCTCGGCGGTCTATCGGGGCTGGGACGTCAATTCGGCGCGGATGTTCGCGGAGAATCTGGCGCGTTACCGGAAAGGTGAACCGCTCGCCAATGTGGTCGATCCGGTGCGCGGTTACTGAGAATGAGAAAAGGAACCTTGTGATGTCACAGGACAGACGCAGCGGCGGACGCCGTTCCAAATCCGGGCGCCGGACGGGCGGGATCGCGCAGCTGCCCTGGCAGCGAGTGGTCAATCCCTATCAGCCGATGCGGCTCCTCGATGAGGAGCAGATGGAGACGCTGCACCGTACCTCGATGCGCATATTGTCCGAGCTCGGCATCAGGGTGATGGGTGACAAGGTGCTCGACATCTTCGAGAAGGCCGGCGCCATCGTCGACCGCGACGAGAAGATCATCCGCATCGATGAGAGCCTGGTGATGGCGGCGATCAGCAGCGCGCCGTCTTCCTTCACGCTGACCAGCCGCAATCCCGACAAGCAATTGCAGATCGGCGGCAATGCGCTGGTCTTCGGCCTGGTCGCCGGCCCCCCCAATGTGCACGACATGGTCAATGGCCGACGCGCCGGCAACTATGCCGACTATCAGAACTTCATCCGCCTGGCGCATCACTTCAATGCCATCCATATCATCGGCAACCAGGTGGTGGCGCCGGTCGAATTGCCGGCGAACCAGCGCCATCTCGACACCTACCGCGCCAATCTGCTGCTGAGCGATCTCTCCTTCCATTGCACCGCGATCGGGCGCGGGCGTGCCATGGACGGCGTCAACATGATGGCCATTGCGCGCGGCATCTCGCTCGAGGAGATGGGCAGGTCGCCGGGCGTCATCACCATCATCTCGGTCAACTCGCCGCGTCTCTTCGACGATGCGATGGCGGACGGGCTGATCGCCATGGCCGAGCATGGCCAGCCGGTCACGGTCACACCCTTCACTCTGATGGGCGCCATGACGCCGGTGACGCTGGCGGCCGCTTTGGCGCAGCAGAATGCCGAGGCCTTGTTCGGCGTGGCGCTGACGCAACTGGTCAGGCCCGGCACGCCGGTCATGTATGGCGCCTTCACCTCCAATGTCGACATGCGCTCGGGCGCACCGGCTTTCGGGACGCCCGAAAACACCAAGGCCAATATCGTCGGCGGTCAATTGGCGCGGCGCTACAATCTTCCCTATCGCAGCTCCAACGCGAACGCCTCCAATGTCGTCGACCTGCAGGCGGCCTACGAGACCGAGATGGCGACATGGGGGGCCGTTCTGGGCGGCGCCAATATGATCTATCACGCGGCGGGCTGGCTCGAAGGCGGCCTCACCGCGTCTTATGAAAAGCTGATCCTCGATGTCGAGATCCTCCAGAACATGATGGAGTTCCTGAGGCCGATGGCCTTCAGCGAGGACGATCTCGGCTTCGAGGCGATCAAGGCGGTGCCGACGGGGGGACATTTCTTCGGCTCCGACCACACCATGGCGCGCTACGAAACGGCCTTCTACCGGCCGATGCTGTCGGACTGGCAGAGCTACGAGAACTGGCAGGTGTCGGGCGGGCGCAATGCGCTGGAGCGCGCCACGACACTCTGGCAGCAGGCGCTGCAGGATTATGAGGAACCGGTGATCGATCCCGCGATCCGCGAGGAGCTCGACGCCTATATCGCGCGCCGGCGCGAAGAGATCGGCGGCAACGAGCCGTAATTACACTGCGCGCGCCGGAACCAGTACTTCCAGCGCCCGCCGCATCACCTCTTCCGGCGCGATGGTGGCGCGCAGGCAGTGCGACAGGCCGTAGCCTGACAGGCCGCGCATGATGATGCCGGCTTTTCGCAATTGCGTGTCGGCGCGCCGCGCCGCCGTCTGGTCGGCAAAGGGGATCATCAGGAAGTTGGTGCGGCTTTCGGGCACGGCATAGCCGGCCTGCACCAGTTCGCCGCGAAAGCGATCGCGCAGCGCCGCGGTGCGGGTGACGGTCTCGCGCATATAGGGCCGGTCGGCGAGCGCCGCCGTGGCCATGGCGAGGCCGACGATCGTCACATTGTTCGAATTCTGCAGCTTCCTCACCTCGGCGCCGATGGCGGGCGGGAAGAGTCCCCAGCCGATACGCTGGCCGGCGAGCCCATAGGCCTTGGAGAAGGTGCGCAGGATCACCGTGTCGCCGCGCGCCGTGAGAGCGAAGACCGGTGCCTGGTCCTGATCGTCGAATTCACCATAGGCCTGGTCGATGAGCAGCAGGATATCGTCGCGCAATCCCTGGCGCAGGCGCAGGATTTCCGCATTGGGGATGCAGGTTCCGGTCGGATTGCCCGGGTTGCAGATGAAGACGATGCGCGTCCTGGCCGTGACGGCGGCGAGGAGGGCATCCACCGACACGCGGAAGCCGGTCTCCGGCACCGTGACATAGCTTGCCTCTGCGCGCCCCGTCGCGGCGGCGGCGAAGAGATAGGAATAGGAGGTGGCGAGCACTTCATCGCCGGGCCCGGCAAAGGCGCGGATCACCGTATCGATGAGGTCCATGGAACCGGCGCCGCAGAGAATGAGATCGCGGGGGACATCAAAGGTCGTGGCAATGGCGTCGCGCAGCGTCTGCCAGTCGGGATCGGGATAGAGAGCGGCCCGCTCGAGCGCCGCGATGCCGGCGGCCTTGGCCTTGGGGCTCGGCGGAAAGGCGCTTTCATTCTGGGCGAGGGTTGGTTTCTCCTCGCCCCCCAGATCGGCGAGCGCATAGGCGGCCATCCCGGCCACATAGGGACAAGGTCTGATCATGGTGCCAAGCTACAGGGGGCCGGCACCGTCACAAATAAGATTTGACGCGCCATTGCCTCGATTTTTTTTGGTCAATCCGGCCCAAAAAACAGGCCTCAAGCGCCCCGCATCACCTTATAAATTTTGGCCTCGCCGGTCCCTTGTCCGGGGCCGGGCCAACAGGGAATCTCACTATGCGGTCACATGCACAGGCGGTTGTCATCGGCGGCGGCCTGATCGGTTGTTCGATCCTTTATCATCTCGCCAAGCTCGGCTGGACGGATGTCGTGCTGCTCGAGCGCGATGAATTGACCTCGGGTTCGACCTGGCACGCGGCCGCCAATATCCATGGCCTGCACGACCACACTAATATCAGCCTGCTGCAGCATTACACGATGGGCCTCTACAAGGAGCTCGAGGCCGAGACCGGCCAGGGCTGCGGCATCTTCCAGCCGGGCTCGCTCTATCTGGCGCAGACCGAAGCGCGCGAGCACCAATTGCGCCTGCAGGAGGCGAAAGCGCGCCGCTATGGCATGAATTTCCACGAGGTGAGCCGCACCGAGGCGGAGAAGCTGCATCCGCTCGTCAATTTCGACGGCATACGCTGCATCATGTTCGAGCCCGATGGCGGCAATGTCGATCCCTCCGGCGTCACTCATGCCTATGCGACGGGTGCCCGCCAGCGCGGCGCCGAGATCCTGCGCTTCACGCCGGTGACTGGCACCGAGGCGCAAGCCGACGGCAGCTGGATCGTGCGCACCCCCAAGGGCGATATCCGCACTCAATGGGTCGTCAACGCGGCGGGTCTGTGGGCGCGCGAGGTTGCCGCCATGGCGGGCCTCGAACTGCCGCTGATCCCGACCGAGCACCAGTATTTCGTCACCGAGAAAATTCCCGAGATCGCCAATCTCGGGCGCCGCCTGCCCTCCGTCGCCGACCGCGACGGCGAATATTATCTGCGCCAGGAGGGGCTCGGACTGCTCGTCGGCGCCTATGAGCGCGACATGCGCTTCTGGGCCGAAGAGGGGACACCTGGCGATTTCGGCCATGAGCTCTTCCCTGAGGATCTCGAACGCATCGAGCCCAATATGATGCGCGCCATCGATCGCGTTCCGGCGGTGGGCGCGGCCGGCATCAGGCGGGTCATCAACGGGCCGATGATCTGGTCGCCCGACAGCTCCGCTCTGTTCGGCCCGGTGCCGGAGCTTCGGAATTATTTCTGCTGCAACGGCATCATTCCAGGCTTCTCGCAATCGGGCGGGCTCGGCAAGCTCGCCGCCGAATGGATGGTCGAGGGTGAGCCGACGCGCGACATGTTCGGCTGGGATCTGGCGCGCTTCGGCCACTGGGCCGGCAAGGCCTTCACCAAGGCGCGCGTCCAGGATCAATATGCGCATCGCTTCAAGATTCATTTCCCCAATGAGGAGCGCATGGCCGGCCGGCCGGTCCGGACGCGCCCTGTCTATGCGCTGCAGAAGGAAATGGGTGCGGTGTTCGGCCTCAATTTCGGCTGGGAGCATCCTTTGTGGTTTGCGGCCGAGGGCGAACCTCTCGAAGAGACCAACGGCTTCACCCGGCAGAACTGGTGGAAGCCGGTCGGCCGCGAAGCCTTGATGCTGCGCAACAGCGCCGGCATCATCGATATTTCGAATTTCGCCCGCTATGAGATCAAGGGACCGGGGTCGGAGGCGTGGCTCAACGCGCTGCTCGCCAATCGCATGCCGACCAAGGTCGGTCGCTCCTGCCTGACGCCGCTCATCGGCAAACGCGGCGGCGTCGCCGGCGATTTCACCGTCGCGCGACTCGGCGAGGAGGATTTCATGATGATCGGTTCCGGCATGGCCGAGCGTTTCCATCAGCGCTTCTTCCAGTCGGTGCCGCTGCCGCAAGGCACGACGTTCCGGTCGGTCACCGACATGACGGCCGGCTTCAACATCGCCGGGCCGCGGTCGCGCGAATTGCTGCAGCGCCTCACCAATGCCGATCTGTCGACGCCGAATTTCTCCTTCATGGCGGCGCGCCGCATCACCGTCGCCGGCATCGACGTCATGGCGCTGCGCGTTTCCTTCACCGGCGATCTCGGCTGGGAGCTGCACTGCACCGAAGGCGATCAGCTCGCCCTCTATCAGGCGCTGCTCGAGGCCGGCCGCTCGGTCGAAGCGGGGCCGGTCGGTTCGCGCGCTTTGATGTCGCTGCGCATCGAGAAGGGTTATGGCAGCTGGAGCCGCGAATATTCGCCTGAATACTGGCCGCAGGAATCGGGCCTCGAACGACTGGTGCGGATGGACAAGGGCGAGTTTCTCAATCGCGGCGCCTATGCCGCGATTGCCGACAAGCCGCCGCGCGACCGGATGGTGATGCTGTCGATCGCCGCCAAGGAGGCCGACGCCACCGGCGGCGAGCCGATCTTCCTCGGCGACGGAACCCCGGTCGGCCAGGTGAGCTCGGGCGCCTATGGCTATTCGGTCGGCATGTCGCTCGCCATCGGCTACATCAAGAACGGATCGGCGAAGCCCGGCGATAGACTGAACGTCGCCATTCTGGGCAGACCGCATGAGGCCATTCTGCTCGACAAGCCGCCCTTCGATCCGGAAGGCCAGCGTCTGCGGATGTGACCCTGCCGCTATGCCCCTGCCGCAGACCGTCATCGTCCTGCTGCTGCGCGATTTCTCGCTCCTGTCGCTGTCGACCGCGCTCGAAACGATGCGCATCGTCAACCAGTTGAACGGTGCGCCGCTGTTCGATTGGCGGCTCGCTTCGGGAGACGGCAAGCCGGTCAGATCGTCACTTGGCGGCGATTTTCCCGTCGATACCGGGCTCGTCGATCTCAAGGGCCACGAGATCGCGCTGGTCTGCGGCGGTGCCAATATCCGCGCCGCCTCCGACAAGCCGGTCATCGACTGGCTGCGCCGGCAGGCCCGCCGCGGCGTCGCGGCCGGAGGCCTGTGCACCGCCGCCTGGACACTCGCCAAAGCCGGACTTCTCGACGGGCGCAAGGCGACCATCCATTGGGAGAACCAGGCGAGCTTCAGTGAGGATTTCCCCGACATCGAGCTTGCGGCGACACCTTATGTGATCGACGGCAACCGGTTTTCGACCGCGGGCGGCACCTCGGCGATCGATCTCATTCTCAAGCTCATCGAGGCTTCGCATGGCGCCGCTCTCGCGGACAGAGTGGCCGAACAGATGATCTATTCCTCCATCCGGCTGCTGCAGGATGGCGCCCGCATCTCGCTGCCGCATCGTTCCGCCATCCGCAATCCGAGGATCCTGTCGGTGATCGGCGCGATGGAGAAGAATATCGAGACGCCGGTGAGCCCCCGGCAATTCGCCGCCCGCATCGGCGTCTCGTCGCGCCAGATGGAGCGGCTGTTCCGCAAGCATACCGGCCTGTCACCGAACAAATACTACATGCAGCTGAGATTGGCGAAATCGCGCACGCTGCTGCTGCAGACCGATATGAGCGTCATCGACGTGGCGCTCGCCTCGGGCTTCAGCTCGGCATCGCACTTCGCCCGCTGCTACCGGTCGCATTTCGGCGAGACGCCGCGCCGCCTGCGCCGCTGATTAGATCAGGTCTCGATCACCTTGAGGCCGATGACGCCGATCAGGATCAGGCCGAGCAGGCTCAATCTCAGCGGCGAGGCGCTGTCGCCGAAGACGGCGATGCCGGCGAGCGCGACGCCGAGCGCGCCGATCCCCACCCAGACGGCATAGGCGGTGCCGACGGGAAGCGTTTTGAGCGCCAAAGTGAGCATGACAAAGCTCACCACCGCCGCGGTGATGCCGATGATGCTGGGGCCTAAGCGGGTGAAGCCGCCGGTATATTTGAGCGCGATCGCCCAGATGATTTCGAGCAGACCGGCGCCGATGAGAAGCAGCCATGCCATGATGATACCCTTCAGAGAAACTTGATAATGGCGACACCGGCGAGGAGCAGGGCCACGCCCGAGAAGCGCAAAGCGGAGATCTCCCGCTTCGGCAGAAGGAACCAGCCCTGGCGGTCGACGAAGAGCGAGATGACCTGCTGGCCGGCGACGGTCAGGCCGACGGTGGTGGCGGCACCGATCACCGGGATCGCGGTGAACATGGTGGTGACATAGGTGGCGCCGCAAATGGCGCCGATCCAGCCCCACCAGGGCATCGACGAGAGGCCGGCGAGCTGCGGCCTGGGTGTGCCGGCGAGAAGCGCCGTCGGCAGCACGATTAGCATCGACAACGTAGCGATGGCGAAGCTGAAGGCGCCGACCGGGAATGGCGCGCCGAGATCGGCGCGCAACAGGCCGTTGACGGCGCCCTGGATCGGCAGCACCGCGCCGGCGATGAGTGCCAGCAAAATCCAGCCGAGCTTGTCCAAAGATAGATCGCGCGCCGCGGCCTTTTGGCCGAAAACGATTGCCACCGCACCCAACAGCACCGCGAGCGTGCCGAGGAGTGCGGCGAGGGTCACAGGCTTGGATGTGATACCGAGCAGGCCGAACGTGTCGAGGCCGAGCGAGGCCACCATCTGGCCGGCGATGAAGAGGCCGACGCTCACCACCGCACCCAGGCGCGGAAACAGCAGGATGGTCGAGGCCACATAAAGCGCCGTCGCGATGCCGCCGGCGAGATGCCACCACGGCGCCGCAGGCAAACCGCCGAAGGCCGGCACGGTTCCGGTGAAGGCGGCGATGAGAAGCAGCAACAGGCCGGCGATGAAGACCTGAATGGTGGTCGCGGCGAAGGGGCTCGCCACCGCCTTGGCAAGCTGGCCGTTGGCGCCCGCCTGGACGGTGAGGAGGCCGCCGGCGATCAGCGACAGGGGAATGAACAGATTTTCCATGACAAGAATTCCGGTTGCGGGGATTCAGGCAGCTTCGGCGCCGAGCTCGGGAATGGTGATGCCGCGCTGGACCGCGGGGCGTTTCGCGATGAGGGCGTGCCAGCCCTCGAGATAAGGCGTCGCCATCAGGTTGCGGCCGAGAATCGGCAGGGCGTTGATCCAGGGCCAGGCCATGATGTCGGCGATGCCGTAACGATCGCCGGCGAGATAGTCCCGTTTGGCCAGCTCGCCGTCGAGAACCTGGAGGAGGCGCGTAGTCTCGCGCTCATAACGCTCGATCGCATAGGGAAGCTTCGCGTCGGCGAACACCTTGAAGTGCCAGAGCTGGCCGATCATCGGCCCCAGATGCGCGGCCTGAAACAGGCTCCATTGCAAAGTGAGGCTCGTCTCTTCGGGCGTCTCCGGCTGGAGCTTGCCGGCACGCTCGGCCAGATAGAAGAGGATGGCGCCCGATTCGAAGATGGTGCGGCCGCGATCGGGATCGACGATCAGCGGAATCTTGCCATTGGGGCTGAGCGCCCGGAAGCTTTCGCGATGCTGATGGCCGGCATCGAGATCGACGACATGGACCCGGTAGGGCAGGCCCGTCTCCTCCAGCATGATCGAGGCCTTGTGGCCGTTCGGTGTTTGGTAGGTATAGAAATCGAGGGGCGTCATTGCGGTTCTCCGAAGAATGTGGATGAACCGGAAATGGCCTGTGCTTGAGTGCAATTCTATCTGGGATTATGCCGGGTCAGTCTGCGAAAATGCACAGCTATCAGCGGCGCGCCTTGCCGCCTTCGAGCAGGACGCGGCGTTCCTTGAGGGCCTCGGCCGCGAAATCGGTGAAGGCGCGGATGCGCGCCACCGGCTTCAGATCCTCATGGGTCAATATCCACAGCGCCGTCTCCATGGCGGCGACCGGTCCCTCGACGCGGACAAGGTCCGACAGGGAATCGCCCAGATAGCAGGGCAGCACCGCGAGGCCGATGCCGGCGCGTGCGCCTTGCGCGGCGGCCAGGAAGGAATCGGTGCGCAAGGCCACTTCGACCTCGGGCAGCTCGGCGGCGAGCCATTGCGCGGCGGCCGTGCCGGCAAGACTGTCATCGGGCAGGATCCAGCGCCGCGCCGCGAGATTTTCCACTTTGCGCCGGCCGAGATGACGGCGTTCGCCATAGATCGCGAAGGCGACCTTGGCGATGCGCCGGCCGACCAGTGTCTCAGGCGGATTCTTGGCCGGCCGGATCGCCACATCGGCGTCGCGCCGGGTCAGATTGAGAAAGGCATTGGAGATGGCGATCTCGATCGTGATGCCCGGATGCGCGGCGTGGAAACCTTTCAGGATCTCCGGCAGGATCGATCCCATCAACGTGTCGGTGGTGGTGACGCGCACTGTGCCGGACAAACGAAGATCCTGTCCCGCGAGCTTGCGTTCGAGATCGGTGACGGTGGCGTCGATGCGGCGCGCCGTGGCGATCAGCTCCTCGCCGCCGGCGGTGAGTTCGTAGCCGGATGGCAGCCGCTCGAAGAGGCGCAAGCCATGTTTCGTCTCGAAGGCGCCGATGCGGCGCAGCACCGTCGTGTGGTTGACGCCGAGGCTGCGCGCGGCGCCGGCGAGCGATCCCGCCGCGGCGACGGCGAGGATGTACCGCAGATCGTCCCAGTCGAATTTGGCCATGTCCCGTTGTAGTGCGGCGCAGGGCACATTCATAGCGGGCAAAGATTCATGTAAGGCCGATTGATGCCGTTCGGGCATCTATATAAGCTCACGGCCATGTCGATCGAAATCCGCCATTTGCGTGCCTTTGTCGCCGTCGCCGAAGATCTGAACTTCCGGCGCGCGGCGGAGCGGCTCAATCTGGCGCAGCCGGCCTTGAGCCGCACCATCCGGGACATGGAAAGCCTGATGGGCGTGACACTGTTCGAACGCTCGACCCGCAGCGTGAAGCTGACGCCCACCGGCACGTCCTTCCTCGCCGAGGCGCGCGAGATGCTGGAGCATCTCACCGCCGCCATCCGCAATGCGCAACGCTTTGAAAGCGGCGAACTCGGCACGCTCAATGTCGGTTTCAACGATTTCGCCATCAATGACGCGCTGCCGCCGATCATCATGCGCTTCCGCACGCGGTATCCCGATATCAGCGTCAATCTGCGCTCGATGTCGTCGCCGGAGATGGCGGACGCCATCCGCAAGCGCCGCCTCGATATCGGCTTCCTCACCGGCGCCCATCTGGTCGGCGGCCTGTCGCACCAGGTGCTGCGCAAGGAAAGGCTGGTCTGCCTGCTGCCCAAGGGCCACCACCTCGCCAACCAGAAGTCGATCGCCATAGCGAGCCTCGCCCATGAGCCTTTCGTCACCGGCGCATCGGCCGGCTGGCAGTCCTTTCTCGACGTGGTCAATGCCTATTGCATGGCGGCGGGCTTCCTGCCGCGCGTCGCGCAGGAGGCCTCGCACAGCGACAGCATCGTCAATCTGGTGGCGGCCGGCATGGGGGTGTCGATCTATATCGACGCCGCCTGGGTGAAGGAGCGCCGCGACGTCGTCCTGCGGCCTCTGGCGGAGAAACCGCCGATTGTCGTGTCGGTGGCCGCCTGGCATCCCGAGCTCAAATCGCGGATCCTCGAGAATTTCGTGAAGGTGACCCGTGAAGTCGTGGCGCAGGATTGATGCTCATCGGGTCTCAATATGGCGCAAATAAGTATTAGAAACGAAATTAAGCCGTCCCTATGGTCACGGGGCATCGGCCATCCACAAGGCCGGATCAACTGGGGAGAGAAAATGCTGAAATCACACGTCCTCAAGGCTTTCGCCATCGCCGCGCTGTTCACCACCGCGCTGGCCGGTCCCGTCCACGCCGCCGGCGACAAAAGCGCCTTCCGCATGATCGTCGGCGAGCCGCGCTACATGGATCCCAATCTGGCCGCCGACTTCGCCATCTATGTCAATGCGCAGCTCTTCCAGCCTTTGGCGCGCACCGACAAGGACGGCAATCTGGTGCTGCTGCAGGCCAAGAGCATCGAGCTGGCGCCCGACGGCCGCACCTGGAAGGTGGCGCTCAATCCCGATTACAAATGGTCGAACGGCCAGCCGATCACCGCCGCCGACTGGGTCTATTCGTGGAAGCGCATCCTCGATCCCAAGACCGGCAGCGAGACCGCGAGCTTCCTGAGCGATGTCGAAAACGCCATGGACTACAACAAAGGCACGCTCACCGACCCGGAGAAGGTCGGCATCAAGGCGACCGGCGACTACACATTCGAAGTCGTGACGGCTCTGCCGGCGCCGCAATTCCGCGCCAAGCTGGCGCTGCCCTATCTGACGCCGGTGCCCAAGGCCGTCGTCGAGGAGTTCGGCGAAAAATGGGTGGCGCCCGAGCATATGCTCTCCAACGGGCCTTACAAGCTCGTGAGCCGCGTCAACGACCAGTCGATCGTGATGGAGGCCAATCCGCATTATGGCGGTGCCAAGCCCGCCATTCCGCGCATCGAGATGACGATCGCGTCGGGCGATCAATGCACCGCGCAACTGCGCGCCTATGAGGCCGACGAGATCGATTTCACCACCTGCGTGCCGTCGCAGGACATCGCCCGCATCCGCGGCGACGCCGATCTCGGCAAGCAGCTCGATCCCTTCGCGCTCGCCGCCACCGAATGGGTGCAGTTCGACATGCGCCAGGCGCCGTGGAACGACAAACGCGTGCGCCATGCGCTGGCCCTCGTCATCGACCGGCAGGCGATCGTCACCGCGGTCAGCGACGGCACCAACCGCATCGCCACCACGATCGTTCCCGAATCGATCCCCGGCAGCAACACCGCCGACGCGCTCAAAGGCTCGATCGAGGACGCCAAGAAGCTGCTCGCCGAGGCGGGCTTCCCGGATGGCAAGGGCTTCCCGCAATTCACCATCTCGACCACCTCGACACGCGAGCGTCCGCTCATCGCGCAGCTGCTGCAGCAGATGTGGGCCGACAATCTCGGCATCCAGGCCAATATCAATGTGCTGGAGGCCAATGCCTTCCGCGCCTGGGTGCAGACGCGCAAGACCGAGAAATACGACATCATGATCAATGGCTGGTGGTCCGACTATGCCGACCCGGCCAACTGGTTCGGCGATCTCGTCACCGCCGATCCGCGCCAGAACCACTTCACCAATGAAGTCTTCGCCGCCATCGTCAAGAAGGCGGATGCCGAGACCGACCCGGCCAAACGTGCCGAGCTCTACCGGCAGGCCAACAAGATCCTCGAGGAGGAGCAGCCGATGGCCGCGCTGCAGAATCCGACCGATCTGTGGATGGTGAAGCCCGATGTGCAGGGGCTCGCCCATGAGGGCGTGCTCAACATGTATCATATCGGCGAGGCTGCCTTTAAATAGAGCGGACTTGGGATCATTTCCGCGGGCAGGGTGCGATTATGCTTTCCTTTCTGATCAAACGCATTCTGTCCGCGATCCCCACTTTGCTGATCGCCTATACGCTGGTGTTCTTCATCGCCCATGCGACGCCGGGCTCGCCCTGGGATTCGGGCGGCAACCGCCCGATGGAGCCGTCGATCAAGGCGGTGCTCGACGCCAAATACAATCTCGATAAGCCGCTCTACGTGCAATATACGAGCTATCTGTGGAACGCGCTGCAGGGCGACTTCGGCCCCTCCTATCGCGACCGCTCCCAATCGGTGAACGACATCGTCGCGCGGTTCCTGCCCGTCTCGCTGAAGCTCGGCGCCGCCGCGATGCTGCTCGCCATCCTGCTCGGCCTGCCACTCGGCGCCTTGGCGGCATTGACCCGGCATCCCGCTGTCGACGGCCTCATCCGCATGCTCAGCACGCTCGGCATCTCGATGCCGACCTATGTCGTGACCTCGATCCTGATCGTGTCCTTAGGGGTTGGCCTCGGGCTCGTGCCGACCTTCGGCTGGAAAGGCCTGTTCACCGCCTCCTCGATCGTGCCGATCTTCTCGCTGGCGCTGGCCCCGCTCGCCGCCGTCATCCGCTGTTTCCGCACCAGCATGCTGGAAGTCATGAATCTCGATTTCGTGCGCACCGCGCGCGCCAAGGGGCTGAAACCCCTGCCGATCATCATCCATCATATGGGCCGCAACGCGCTCATTCCGGCGATCACCGTCGCCGGCTCCTATGCCGCCTATGTGCTGGTCGGTTCCTTCTTCGTCGAATCGATCGCCGGCATACCGGGCTTCGGGCGCTATTTCGTGCTCGCCATCGCGGCGCGCGATTATCCCGTCATCATCGGCACCACCCTCATCTATGCGGTGATCGTGGTGGTGATCAACCTGCTGGTCGACCTCTCCTATTTCCTGCTCGACCCGCGAGCCCGCGCGGAGCAGGGCCGATGAGCGTCCTCGATCTCGCCCCGCCGCGCGGTGCCGGCATGACGATTCGGCTGTGGCGCTTCATCCGGCACAATCCGGCGCTGAGCCTCAGCCTCGCCTTCCTGCTGCTGGTGCTGCTCCTGGCGGTGTTCTCGTCCTTCCTGCCGCATGACGCCTATCGCCAGAATGTGCTGGTGCGCAATTCCGGGCCGTCGTTCAAATACTGGCTCGGCACCGATGCGCTCGGGCGCGATATGATGGCGCGGCTTGCCGTCGGCGCCCGCGTGTCGCTCACCGTTGCCGTCGCCTCGACCCTCATCGCGGTGGCGATCGGCGTGCTGGTCGGCACGATCGCCGCTTATGCCGGGGGCTTCATCGACAATGCCATCATGCGTTTCGTCGACAGCATGTATGCTTTCCCCGACACGCTGTTCGCCATTCTCTTTGCCGCGCTGATCAAGGGCCAGCTCGGCGGCGATGCGAACGGCTGGATGGCGCCGCTGGCGGAAGCCTATCGCCTGTCCGGCGGGCTCCTGGGGGTGCTGCTCACGCTCGGCCTCACCGGCTGGGTCACCACCTCGCGCCTGGTGCGCGCCCAGGTAATGTCCCTCAAACATGCCGAATATGTGCTGGCCTGCCGGCTCGCCGGCGCGTCCCACTGGTTCATCATCCGCAAGCATCTGCTCCCCAATACGCTGCCGGTCATCCTGATCGCCGTCACCTTCGTCGTGCCCAATGCGATCCTGCTCGAAGCGGGCCTGAGCTTCATCGGTGTCGGCATCGATCCGYCGACGCCGAGTTGGGGCACGATGATCGCCATGGGCGCGCAGTCGATCCAATCTTATCCGCATCTCCTGGTCTTTCCGGCGCTTGCCATCGGCCTGACGCTGCTCGCCTTGCACGTCGTCGGCGATGCGGTGCGCGATCTGCTCGATCCGGCGGTGAGGGCGTCCTGCGGGGCCGCGGCATGAGCGC
>NNBT01002778.1_pt1 | contig 17214 bp, 11 predicted proteins | sample 1173831 | NCBI WGS metagenome assembly NNBT01 (sample SAMN07173936, study PRJNA388173) | plant metagenome | isolation source: symbiotic tissue sample KVJ10 | place: Norway: Troms, Kvaloya island | reverse complement strand
AAAAAATCCTGATTAATCCTGACTCTTCTTAATCAACCTGGCCACAAACATCGTATCAGCATTATTTTCATAACCTTTTACCAGTTCCATCTTTTCCAATTCTAAAGGAAGCGTATCTACAATATGCTGCACAACAGCTTCGTTTTCTTGTACAAAAGCAGAACAGGTAATATAAATCAGTGGTTTACCTGGCTTTAAGTATTTCACCACGTTCTGAACAATACCCTTTTGGATGGCTGCAAACTGATTAATTTTACGTTCTTCGAAAAAAGTGAGCATTTCCGGTGTTCTTCCCCAGGTTCCTGAGCCGGTACAAGGAGCATCCAGGATAATCCCATCAAATTGATAGTGGTGCAAAATCTGATCATTGTTTTGTAACAGATCGATTTCCTTTTTATGGTATTTCCTGATTCCTGCTAAACGAAAACGCTCATCCAGGTTTAACAATACACTTTCGCGCAAATCAGAAACCAAAAGTTCGATTACTGGCTCCAAACTATGTAAAAGCAGGGTCTTCCCTCCTGATGCTGCACAGCAATCCCACCATTTATCCCATTTATTGGGTTTAAAATATTCACCTGTATGTTGTGAAGATAAATCCTGAACCTGATAACTGCCTTCATTTAAAATGGTTTCGAGTTTGGTACCATTAGGTAAAGCCAAAGCGGTAGCTGAAATTGCTTTAACCGGAATATTTTCTTCCTCCAGTTTCGCAACGATAGAAGAAGAATCGCTGGCAGCTACCCTAATGAAAAGATCTGGCTGTCTGAAAAAAGACGTAAAAAATGCTTCTTTATCAATATCACCAGAAAGATTGGCGTGAAAAGGATAAACTTCTTCAATATCAAAGTCAGGGTATTTCGATTTAATCAGGCTTAATTTCTCCTCTAAGGATAAAGTAATACTTTCCACCAGGTCTGGCAAATTTTTCTCTACCAGCTGACTCAAGGTTGTATGGCATAAAAAATCGGCAATACTTAAGCGTTCTTCGGGCGACAAGGCTGGCAAAGCTTTCCCTAGCCTAAAAAAGCTATATACATGGCGTGTGGCCCATCTCCTATCTGAAGAGCCCATTTGCTTGTGCTGCTTAAAATAAGCGGGCAAGAAGCGATGTAAGGGCAAACTTCCATCATAACTATTTAAAATCTGTTCAAAGGCTCTTAACTGGTGGTCTGCTCTCATGCAATAATTAAAAATGGAAGGAATGACTGGTTACTCAACAATATTTAAGGCGAAGTTTTTATATTTCAATAACATTAAACTGGTGTTAATATAACCTAATTTTTCATCATGGATGAATGAAAAGCTATTATGAAGCCCTTTATACCGTTCTTTTACGATATAGTCCTTATAATCTTCTCCATAATTCACCAATAGTTTACCGAAATAATAGCCTACATCAAAACCTTTAAAAGCATATTCGCCAGGTTCAAAACCATATTTATAGCGGTATTTTTTGATAAAGGTAACTACAGCACTGCTTTTATAATCTATTTTATAGGATGAACTGATGATGGTATTCAGGTCTTGTAATTTATCGGCCGGATAATTCTGTTTTACCCAGTTTGGATGTCCAAAAAGATTAATTCCATAGCCCCCGGTTGGCAAATTTTTTAACTTATAAAGTTTTTCTACAGTTGGCAATACAAAAGCGCGGTCGGATGAAGTTACCACAACTACATACTGCTTGCCTTTAATCATTTTGGTTTCAAAAGTGTAAGCTGATGCATACTCCTGCACGATAAATTTGCCAGTGTTTTGGAAATAATTTCTGATCGGGGCTGCATAAGCTTCATCTTCTGTTTTCTTTGGGTTGATGAGCACCACAATGGTATTGGCAGGATTGAAGTTTTTGGCGATATAAGTACCGATCTTTTTCCCGTGCAAACCGATATTATTTACAATAGACACTAGATTGGGATTGTTAAACTCTCCCGGATCGGTTGCAGCCAGAGGAGAAACAATGGTTGCATTGTTTTCTTTGGCATAATTGGCTATAAATTTTAAACCTTCAGGAAAAACAGGCCCGATAATTAAATTACTCTGTTTAAAACGTTCGTTTTTATACAAAGTGGAAATATGCGCATTATCATCCTGGGTATCAAAAACATTAAGTTTAAAATTTAGGCCCTGCGCCGCAGCAGAATCTAATCCTAATTTAAAACCCTGATAAAAATCGATGGGCATGGCATATTTCTCAATATCTGCCTTTGTAGCCGTTTTTAAGTTCAGCTCATCCAGTTTAAAAGGCACAAGCAGTGACACACTGGCCTGCGTAAACTTTTTGATAGGCTTTTTATCGGCTGGTTTTTCCTTCTCAGCTGGTTTACTCGTCTCTGGTTTAGGTGTTCTCACTTTTGGCGAACAAGCACTTAAAACCAACATCAACAAAACGGGCAACCCGTAAACCTTCTTAAAATTCATACCTATCGTTTTTAACAAAATATGCTAGCAAAGTTTATTCCACCTTGCTAGCATCACATTTATTTTATGCAGTTTGGACTCCAAACTGAAAACTCACAACTCCAAATTAAACTATTATTCCCACTCAATAGTTGCAGGCGGTTTAGAGCTGATATCGTATACCACCCTATTGATGCCTTTAACTTTATTGATGATTTCGTTAGAGATTTTAGCCAAAACCGGATAAGGCAAATGACACCAATCTGCAGTCATACCATCTAATGATTCAACCGCTCTTAATGCAATTACATTTTCATAGGTACGTTCATCTCCCATTACACCAACAGACCTAACCGGCAAAAAGATTGCTCCCGCCTGCCATACCTGATCGTATAATCCTGCTTCTTTCAGGTTATCGATATAAATTTTATCTGCATCCTGTAAGATAGCTACTTTTTCTGCAGTAACCTCACCAATGATACGGATACCTAAACCTGGTCCCGGGAAGGGGTGACGGCCTAAGATAAACGATTCTAAACCTAAAGCGGTACCTACTCTTCTTACTTCATCTTTAAACAAAGTTTTAAGTGGCTCTACTACTTTAAGTTTCATAAAATCTGGCAAACCGCCTACATTGTGGTGCGATTTAATGGTGGCCGATGGCCCTTTAACGGAAACAGATTCGATAATATCCGGATAGATAGTACCTTGTGCCAGCCATTTCACATCTTGTATCAGGTGTGATTCTTCGTCGAAAACTTCGATAAAAACACGACCAATGATTTTACGTTTTTGCTCCGGATCTTCTACCCCAGCCAATTGACTTAGGAATTTATCTTTTGCATCAACGCCTTTAATGTTCAATCCGAAATCTTTGTATTGTTCTAAAACACTCTCATATTCGTTTTTACGCAATAAACCATTATCAACAAATATACAGTGTAAGTTTTTGCCAATAGCTTTATGTAAAAGCACCGCAGCAACGCTACTGTCAACACCTCCAGAAAGTGCTAACACAACCTTATCATCACCTACAGTTGCCTTAATATCAGCAATCGTGGTTTCAACAAAGGCAGCAGAAGTCCAATCCTGGCTGCAACCGCAAATATCCACTAAGAAATTTTCTAAAAGAATTTTTCCATCAATACTATGGGTAACCTCCGGGTGGAACTGGATGGCGTAAGTATCAGAATCTTTAATGTGGTAAGCGGCAACTTTTACACTATCGGTACTGGCAATCAGTTCAAAATTCTCCGGAATATCGGTAATGGTATCACCATGGCTCATCCAAACCTGCGAACCAAGGTTAATGCCTTTGAATAATTTATTATCCTGGTTTACAAAGTTTAAGTTGGCACGGCCATACTCGCGTGTTGAAGAAGGCTGAACCGAACCAGCAGAATGTTGGGCAATATATTGTGCACCGTAACAAACAGCCAATAAAGGATATTTTAAATGGTATTTTGATAAATCGATTTGAGGGGCATCTTCCTGGCGAACAGAATAAGGACTACCTGAAAAGATAACACCTTTTACATCCTCGGTAATCTCAGGAAGATTGTTATATGGATATATTTCACAGTAAATATTTAGTTCGCGAACCCTACGAGCGATGAGTTGTGTAAATTGCGAACCAAAATCGACGATAATGATTTTTTCTTGCATCCGCAAAGGTACCAATTAGATATGAGATTTGAGAGGGGAGATTTGAGATTTTTGAAGGAAAAAGTCCGGAGTCGGTAGTCCGGAGTCCGAAGTCACTTAAGCGATTTAAACAATTAACCGGTTAACCTGTATACAACTTGCAGGTACCAATGATCTAATGACAAATGAACCACTGAACCTCTACGATTCCATCAAAACCACCTCTACACCAAACTTCCTTAAAAAATCTACGCCTTCATCGCTAGGCAAACCTTTGTAAGCGGCATAGGATTTTGAATAGTACACCAGTTTAATTCCTGAAGATAAAATTAACCTTGCGCAGGCAATACAGGGAGATAGCGTTGTATATAAAGTACAGCCTTCTATCTTCGACCCATTTTTAGATGCATAGAGGATTGCATTTTCTTCTGCATGTAACGCCAATGAACAGCTTCCTTTGCTATCACGTGCGCAACCATGCTCTGGCCATTCCTCATCGCAATTGTGCGTTCCGGCTGGCGGACCATTGTAACCGATAGATATAATACGGGTATCTTTTGTTAATACTGCGCCAACGTGGGCACGCACGCAATGCGAACGGGCAGCCAGATCGGTAGCCAGGTTCATAAATATGGTATCGAAGCTTGGTTTGTCTGTCATGTATAAAATCAAAAAAGCCACAGGGCATTTAATCCCTGTGGCTACAAAAATACTTTATTAAAAATTAATGTCCGCCTTCAGCAGTAATATTTTCTACGTCAATACCTTGTTTTTTAAGTTCTCCACTTACTTTCCATGCAAAGAAAATTAGGTATGCAAAACCCAAAACAGGAATAATATAAGAGTGATGTATCCCAGCGCTGTCAGCCAATTCTCCTTGAATCGGTGGAATAATTGAGCCCCCTAAAATCATCATAATCAAAAATGAAGAACCTTGAGAAGTATATTTTCCCAAACCCGTAATGGCTAAAGAAAATATGGATGGCCACATAATAGAACAACATAAACCACCACTAACGAAAGCAAAAATAGCAACATGACCAGTTGTTAATAAACCAATAATCATCGCTATAGCACCTAATGTCCCAAAAATCGCTAATGTTTTAGCGGGTTTTTCTTGCCCAATAAACACAGCTAATACCATAACTGCAATACAGATAGCGTAAACATACAGGTTGCCAACATCTGTACCAGTTGCATGGTTTACAATTAAAATGATTCCAAAAGCAACGAATGGAACAACTACAGTTAAAATATTTTTTATAGTTTTAGTAAGATTAAAAGCACTTACAGCTCCAGCCCATCTACCTATCATCATACTTCCCCAGTAGAGGGATATATAAGGCTTTATTTCAGCATCCGCCAATCCACCAAAATCAGGCAATTTAAGTAATGCGCCTAAATTACTTTGAATAGTTACTTCAGTACCTACGTACATAAATATTGCGAGCATCCCTAGAACTAATTGTGGGTATTGCATTGCCCCCCAACTTGCTGAATTCTCTTTCTTTGCAAAATAACCAAATAATAGTGCACCCAAAATAATAACCAATGAAGAGTAAACAAATATTGAAGCACTTAATCCCGTTATTTTTGACAATGGGCTCGCGGCAGCTACCATTAAGAAGCCTATTATCATTACAATTAGTGGTACAGTTGGTTTACTACTCGCTTCTACTTTTTCGGTACTTGTTACATCAGGAAGTTTTGAGATTGCAAAAAATATCGCTACAGCTAAAAATAATCCTGCTAAGATGTAGTACAAGTTATTAATTGAAGAAATTTCAACCACTTTCGCAACCGCATCATTTGCTGTTCCAAACAGAACAACACTTACAATTACCGGCCCCATTAATCCACCAAGATTGTTTATACCTCCAGCCAAATTTAAACGGTGAGCACCACTTTCAGGTTCCCCTAAAGCAACAACAAAGGGATTTGCTGCTGTTTGTTGAAGAGAAAAGCCAAGCGCAATAACGAAAAATGAAAAAAGAATAAATAAGAATGAGCCCGAACCTACCGCAGGAATCATTAAAAGAGCACCGCCAGCTGAAATCACCAAACCGGCTATAATCCCCTTTTTGTAACCTATTTTGTTTAATATATCAACCTTAGAAGCTTGCGAAGCAAAGTATAATGTTAATGATCCAATAAAATATCCTCCATAAAAGGTAAAATCTATTAATTGAGATTCAAATTGAGTTAATTTAAAATGAGTTTTACAAAAAGGAATAAAGATGCCATTTGAAGCGGCAACGAATCCCCAAAAAAAGAATACAGTTATAATTGTATATAGCGCTGTACCATAATTTTTAGTTGTTTCTTTTGTCATTGTTTGTTATTTGGTAAATTGTTTTAGTGGCTCTAAACATAAATAAAAAAAATGAAATTCAGCAAAATTTATGCAACCCGTGCAACAAAAATAAATGTTATATGTTTAGGTATAAAATTGCATATTCGCATATTATAAACAATACAATGCATGTTTGAAGCCATATTACTAGGAATAGGAGCAGGGATTATTTCGTCGTTTTTAACAGGGCCGGTATTTTTTGCAATGATCAAAACCAGCATAGAGCGGGGTTTTAAAGCGGGGTTTTCTTTGGCTGTTGGCGTGATTATCAGCGACATAATCTTAATTGGCCTGGTCCTTTTTGGCAGCCAGTTTTTTGATTACAAAGCAGAATTTGATAAATATGTAGGCTCTATCGGGGGCCTATTTTTGTTAGCGGTGGGTATCTATTACCTGGTTTCTAAAATAACCGTAAATTATGATAGTTCAACCTTACAAAAAGTGAGTAAACGGGGTTATGTCATAAAAGGATTTCTGATGTGTATCCTCACTCCTTCTACCCTCATGTTCTGGATTATTGTTAGCGGAATCATCTCTGTTAAGCTCAATAACATGCTTAACGAGAAATTGGTCTGCTTTTTTATCGCCATGGCCACTCAACTGGCTATCGATGGCGCTAAAAGTTTTTATTCCAGCAAACTCCGTTATAAAATAAAAGAAGATGCACTGAAGAAACTCAATAAAATTGCCGGTGTGGTCATCATCATCTTTGCTTTCTGGCTGATCATTAAAACTTATCTGAAGTTTTACGCATAACTCTTTTCAAAATAGACACACTTAGATGTTTAAACATTTTTTTTGAAAAGCAGGTGCAATACAAATATTATTGTTAGTCCTGCCAATGCTGCAAGTCCTCAGCAAATGAAGAATTTGCCTCCGGGCTTTCCGCGAATGTCAGGTTTAAGTGGAAAATGCAGTAGTATTAAATGAAGATGAAAACTTTCTTCGTGTCTTCATCCCTTAGTGCTAACACGAAAATGTCCCTTGGTAAAACATATCTGAAGTTTTACGCATAATATATTGCATTCCATGTTTAGATGTACTTAGATGTTCATACATTTTTAGAAAAGCAGGTGCAATACAATTATTATTGTTAGTCCTGCCAATGCTGCAAGTCCTCAGCAAATGAAGAATTTGCCTCCGGGCTTTCCGCGAATGTCAGGTTTAGGTAGGAGAAGCAAGCAACATTAAATGAAGATGAAAACCTTCTTCGTGCTTTCGTGCCTTTGTAGTTAAAAATTAAAAATATAACCACGCGTTTGTCACTCTGAGCGTAATCGAAGGGCATCCTTTCTCTGTGCAAACTCAGTGTACCCGGTGGTAAAAATGAGCTAAAAAAAATAGCCCATATTACTATGAGCTATTTGTTATTCAAAATATTTTAGGGGCTAATAAGCCCTTTGGTTATTTCCTTCTTTCCAGTTAACAAAAGCTTTGTTTACCACTTTGTTACCGCCCGGGGTTGGATAATTTCCTGAGAAATACCAGTCACCTTTGTTTTTCGGACAAGCCTCGTGCAGGTTCTCTAAACTCTGGTAAATCACTTCAACTTCAGCAACAGTACCTTTTGGTGTAATAATCTGCGCAATTTTAGCCGAAATTTCTTCCGGGGTAAATGGTTTATAAATTTCTTTAACGTGGTTTACAATTTCCTCTTTCGGTAAAAGTAACGAAGCTTTACATTTGGTATAAACATCTTCAATTACCTGCCACATGCCACGTTCAGTAAGCAATTGGATTGCCGCATCAAAAGCCACAAACTGACCCATCCGGCTCATATCTATCCCATAACAATCAGGGTAACGGATCTGAGGTGCAGAAGAAACGATAATAATCTTTTTAGGATGTAAACGGTCTACAATTTTAATGATGCTCTGTTTTAAAGTAGTACCACGAACAATAGAATCGTCTAAAGCCACCAAAGTATCCTGGTGATTGTTGATAATACCATAAGTGGTATCATAAACGTGTGCCACCATTTCGCTACGATCAGCATCCTGGGTAATAAAAGTCCGCAGTTTTACATCTTTTACCGCCAGTTTTTCTACACGTGGTGCAAGCGACAATAAATCGTCTAACTGCTCATCCGTTAACTGTTCTTTTTTATGTAAGAGAACCTCTTTCTGATGATTACGTACGTAACGTTGCACACCATCAACCATCCCGAAAAACGCAACCTCAGCAGTATTCGGAATAAAAGAGAAAACCGTATTTTTTAGATCGTAATTAACCGCTTTCAAAATTTTATCGCTTAATAAACGGCCAAGCTGTTTACGTTCGCGGTAAATCTCCACATCACTTCCTTTTGAGAAATAGATGCGTTCGAATGAGCAAGATAATCTTTCGGTTGGCTCGCGGAATTGCTCCATGCTCACCTCACCGTTTTTCTTAATGATTAAAGCATGACCTGGATCGATCTCTTTAACATCTTTAAACTGGATATTAAATGCAGTTTGTAAAGCTGGCCTTTCGGAAGCCGCTACAACAATTTCATCATCATAATAATAATATGCCGGACGGATACCTGCCGGATCGCGCATAATAAACGAATCGCCATTACCCACCATACCACAGATCGAATAACCTCCATCCCATGTTTTGGCCGAGCGGCGAAGGATATTCGCAATATCTAAGTTATCAGATATTTTGTGCGTAATCGCAACGTTATCATGTCCTTCTTTTTTGTAATGATCAAAAAGCTCCTGGTTTTCATCGTCCAAAAAGTGACCGATTTTTTCCAGCACGGTAACCGTATCTGCTTTTTCTTTTGGATGTTGCCCTAACTCATACAATTGCTCCAATAACTCATCAACATTAGTCATGTTAAAGTTACCTGCAATTACCAGGTTACGCGTCATCCAGTTGTTCTGCCTTAAAAAAGGGTGGCAATTTTCGATACTGTTTTTACCATGCGTACCATAACGCAAATGGCCCATTAACACCTCGCCGATAAAGCTTACGTTGTTTTTGAGCCATTCTGTATCCTGCATTAATTCAGGGGTGTTTTCCTGGATATCGACAAATTTGTTCTGTACATATTCGAAGATATCTGCTACCGCATTAGATGCCATGCTCCGGTATCGGCTAATGTACCTACTGCCCGGTTTCATATCCAGCTTAATGGTGGCAATACCTGCGCCATCCTGGCCCCGGTTATGCTGTTTCTCCATTAAAAGGTATAATTTGTTAAGGCCGTAAAGTGCTGTACCGTACTTTTGCTGGTAGTAAGAAAGTGGTTTTAACAGGCGAATAAAAGCGATTCCGCATTCGTGTTTTATCTGATCACTCATTGTGTGGGTTTGAAGCCGCAAAGTTATCCTTTTAAACCATTACAACCTAAACAAAAATGTTTTCTTTTGAGATGATGAGTTTAAGCTGACAGATACTCCAAAAGTATGCTAATCTGCCTTTCCTACTTAAAATACTGTATTATTAATTAGAATCTTTCTAAATAATTTGCATAGTTAGTGTAAAATTAACACTTTTGCGCTATTATTAAGATTTAGTCTAAATTGAAGAAACTTTTAACATCCTTATTATTCTTTTTTATTTGCTTCACTGCGCTGGCGCAAGTAAGAAACGTTGTGGTCGGAAAAGTAACCGACCCGCAGAACAAGCCATTAGAACTTGTTAACATCAAAATTGTTGAAACCAACCAGTATGCCATCACCGATAAGAATGGTTTATTCAGGGTAAATGGGACTGAAACCAACAACATTTTAACGTTGGAATTCTCGTTCATTGGTTTTCAAAGGTTAAGATTACCGATAACGGTTAAAGCAGGCGAAACCAATTTGGGCAATATTGCTTTAAAGGTTTTGGATTTAAGCTTGGAAAATATCGAGATTAATGCCAAAAGAAATTACTCGGGTTCTACAAACTCCTCGTTAATTATAAACAGGGATATGATCGAGCAAACACCTGCGTTGAGTGTAAACGACTTACTTAATCAAATTCCAAACCGTAAAATTACAGCTCCATCTTTACAGAGTGTTCAAAATGTTAATTTAAGAGCTGCTTATGCGCCTACCACCGGTGGAAAAGGTGCCTATGAGCTTAATAATGCATTTGGTGTTGCCATTATCATGGATGGAAACACGATCAGTAACAATTCCAACATGCAAAGTTTCAATCCAGGAAGAGCCTGGAGTAATAGTGGGGGCGTTCAAAACTCATTTATCACAGGTTCTTATACCAGCCTTCGCGGAGCAACCACTCCCACACTTAATGGATCACCACTTACTTCTTATTCTGGTGATTACACTTTTGGAGGTACAGACTTAAGGCAGATCCCTGCAGATAATATCGAAAGTATTGAGGTAATTGCCGGTGTAGCACCAGCGAAATATGGCGACCTAACAGATGGAGCAATTATTATTGAGCGGCAAGCAGGGAAATCACCTGCTTATATACGCATGCAATTGAGAGACAATGCAACATCATATAGTTTTTCAAAAGGTTTTGAATTGAGTCCGAAATTAGGTGCGGTAAATGTAGGCGTAAACTACGTGAATTCCTTTCAGGATAGCAGAGATAAATTAAAAGCCTATCGCAGGGTGAACACGAACGGAATGTGGAGCAATAGTTTTGGCAAAACCAGACAATTAAAAAACACATTAAGTATCGATTACGGTAGAAATCTCGATGGGATCAAGCAAGATCCTGACGATCCTACCAGTACCAAAACAAGATTCGACAGCTGGGGCATGAGCATTGCCAACCGCAGTAGTTACCGTTTTGAAAGAGGCTTTTTAAAGAATATCGGTCTAAATTTAAGATACTCGGAAGGACATCAGGTAAGTTATGAAGAACAGTTGATAAACCAGCCATATGTGTTATATACCAATGCTATAAGCACAGGCATCCATGAAGGGACTTACGACACCGGCGTTTACACCGCTACTTCCTTAATTGACGGCAGACCTATAACTGCATCTGCTAACCTGGATTTTACAGGAGGTTTCTTAACAGGCAATATTGCACATAACATATCATTTGGTGGGAGCTTTAATTACGGCGCCAATAAAGGTTTAGGACAAACTATTGATCCTAATGAACCTAGAAGCGGTGTAGCAGTTCTAAGTACATCATTAAATTCACGTAGTTCTGAACGATATTATGATTATCGTTTGGTAAATGCACAAAAAGATTTAGGTTTCTACATTGAGGATGTATTTACAACAAATGTATTTGGTAAACCATTAAACGTACGAGCAGGTTTAAGATCAGATATTCAAAATGGCTACGGTTCACTTGCGCCTAGAACAAATATCAACTATGAAATAAGTAAAAACTTACGTTTCGGCTTAGCTTATGGTTTATCATATAAATCACCAGGATTGGCACAACGTTACCCTGGCCCTACTTTCTATGAAGTTCCTTTATTGAATGCGTATAACGGAAAAGTAAACGAGAGCACTTATTTAGTTTACGTGGATAGATACGAACCCACAAGTAGTGGTTTAAAACCTTCTAAAAGTGAAAGCATTGAGTTATCTGCACAGATTAAAATAAATAAATTTAATTTATCATTAACAGCATTTAGCAAAAATTCAAGAAACGGTATAACCACAGTGACAGATCCCAGAAGTGTCCTGCTTCCGGTTTACACCTCAACCATCAATGCTGGCGCTAAACCAACGGTAGTACAAAATGGCAACAGATATTATGCTGTTAATTACTACACGTTTAAAAATGATCTTTCATCAGATAATCAGGGTTTTGAAGTAATGTTGAGCAGCCCGGAAATAAAAGCAATTAAAACATCATTTAACATGAGTGGTGGTTTGTTCAGGACTTCATATGGCGCTGCATCTCCAACCTTATCGAGCAAGGTACCATCAACTATCCCTACCGATCCAAATTATGCATTCATAGGTGTATATGAACCTTTAAATAATAAAGCTTATTACAGTAATGGCAGGATCACAAGTACTACGCATATCCCAAAACTGAGTCTGATATTACAATTTATTGCTGAATTTGATATCCTTAACAAAACCGTTAATAAGGAAAGCTCACGAATCCCTATTGGTTATTATACAAGTACAAATCAATATATAGCCATTACAAACTTTGATAAAAATAATACTTCATACGGGCATTTATATATTACACCTCAGGAGCAATCTGAAACTAACTTGCCAAAGATTATTTCGAACTATCATTTTAGCATTGCAAAAGAAATTAAGAAACGATTCAAATTTGCATTCAATGTGTATAATATCTTCAACTATCAACCATATTACGTAACCGCTGGCAACAAATACGTATTCCCCAATAATGTTCCAACTTTTGGAGCAGAATTATCACTAAAACTTTAATTAGTACATGATGAAAAAATTACTTCTAATACTTCTTCCTTTAATTATATTCCTCGGATGTAAAAAAAATAGAGAGCCAGAAATCCATCCAATTGACCTTCAGATCAGTACACGATATGCATCTCAGGATATAGGCAAAAAATTATCTCTTGATGCAGTTAAGGTTATTATTACCAATATCAATACCAATGTTTCGGATACTTTGGCAACTGATGCCAATGGTAAAATTTCATTTAATAAAATTGCTACTGGTATTTATGATATAAGTGCAACAATAACCATTCCGGCATCACAATATACCTCACTTACCGGCGAAATTGTAAACAAGGATGTGATTTTCAACGGCTCAGATAAAAATAAGGCTATTACAGCTAACAATGCTTCAAATATTCAGATTGATTTAGTATCAGGTAGCATAGGCGCATGGTTAATCAAACAGATTTACTATGCAGGATCGAATACTACAACAGGTGCAAGTTTTAGAGACCAGTTCATCGAGATCCACAACAATACCGACACCGTGATGTATGCCGATAGCCTGTTTGTAGCTGAATTAATTGGTAAACAAAACTTTACAGGCACAACCAATTATACACAGGCAAATGGTCAGATGGATTGGAGCAAATCATTAAATATGCCTACAAGTATTGATGCAAATAATGATTATGTATATCCAAGAGCCTTATTTATGATCCCTGGAACAGGCAAACAGTATCCTGTTCAACCGGGTAAGAGCATTATTTTTGCTCAAACTGCCGTTAACCATAAAGCACCATTTACAGGTAGCGATGGCAAAACGATTACTGTTAGAGATCCTTCCTTAACCATAGACTTGAGTACCGCCGATTTTGAAGCTTATTATGCTCCATTTTTACCCAGGCCTTTGGCATCAGATATTGATAATCCTCTAGTTCCTAATGTAGAAGTTCTAGCCTATAATGGTACGGACATGATTTTGGATAATTTAGGCAGAACTGCTTTTGCTGTGTTTAGGGGTGATGGCATTACAGCTGTAAAAAATTTACCGATGTATAATTATCCTACTGTTGCGCCGCCAAGCTCAAATGCAGATAAGTTTTATCAAATCCCAAATAAGTTGATTATTGATGCTGTAGAAATTCAGCCTACAACTGCAGCAGCACGAGTACCTAAAAAGTTGGTTGCGTCATTAGATGCAGGATATACTTTTGCACCAAATGGTTCATATAGTTCGCAATCTGTAATTAGAAAAACCCTGGCAACAGCTAATAGTAGGGTAATTTTAAAGGATACCAATAATTCATCTGAAGATTTCGACTATTTTTCTTTAGCTAATCCCCGCGGATTTAAATAATACCAAATCTTAATCAGTTGCTCTGGTAATTGGTTAATTAATATATAAAATGAAAAAAATATTATTATCGATACTTATTGTACAGCTAGCCTATGTTATTACTTATGGCCAAAAAATTGATTCAACATTCAATATGAGTTTGTACAATAAAACTTTCAGTGCCGATTCTGCTTCGTTTGCTGGTTATGAATTTGCAAAGAACAGTCCATTTAATATAGGAATGCTAATGCCAGCAAAATTCAGTACAATTAAATTGGGTGCGAACTATGCTAAAGGCCATTTAATGACGGCGCAAGATGCTACTAAAATATCTCAGGTGTATTTACAAACTGAGGGTATAGCGCAATTAAAATCACTAAATCTTTGGGGTTCATTTAAATATGAAAAAACCTTCGAAGACAGTACTATGTACAATCATCAAACCAGAAACAACATTTCTGCACCATACTATTACGGATCACCAATTAACGTAAGTTATGAAAGGGCACTATACAACCTTTCTGTGCTGGGAGAAACAAATTTAAAAGGTAAAAATCTACCGCTCGGGGTTGGTGTTGACTATCGAATCGGAAACCACTTCTCTACAAACGATCCAAGAGGAACTGTTAATGATTTTCAGTTAAATTTCATTGCCACATTGGGCTATACCTTTTTTGATAAATTAAAGATTGGGGGTGCTTATCGATATGGGTATGGACAAGAACGAGTAAATGTAGCCTATAAAAATTTAAGCTTATCCCAGAACACCCTGAAACCAGAATATAATAATTACCTAGTAAATGGTTATGGTGAAGCTTATGTAAATAATAACGATAGAACTTATAGAAATGACCAGGATAGAAATGGATTAGAAGGATATTTAAACTTTACAAAATCATTAATAGGTGATTTTTACTTCACATACAGCTATACCGAGGAAAAGCAAAAGTTTGAGCGTTCAACCGGAGAAGGATTTACTTTTTTCAACGATTATAATTTGGAAACAAATAAAGTTTCGTTATTCTGGACAAAAAAAATTGCCAACAAAAATCTGTCTGTTTTAGCAACATACATCAATACCGATGGAAAAGACCTAAACTATACTTACAATGCCAACAACTATCTATATAATGGCAATAGTTTATCGTTGAAAACAAATCTGAGCATCGCATCTAAAAATAACATTTACAATGTATTTGCATCTGCCAATAAAAATGGAGAGCAGAGACAAGATGGCTTAACGGGAAATGATGTAAAATATAACCGACTTGATTTTAATGCCGGGTTTGGATTTACGAGAACAACTACACAATCAAATGTATGGGGCTTTAGTTTAGCCGGAATTTACACCCTTCCATTAAATGACTATTTCGTTGTACCTACTATCAATGTTGGTCAGTTTACCCAAAAAGTGATTTATTTTGATTATATCTATAACACTTCGACCAGGCTTGGAGGAAGCCTTGCAGCAGATTATAGCTTTAAAGTATTTAATGAGATTCAGGCTGGGCTAAAAGCTAGTGCCACCTATTTAAATAAGGAAAAGGTAAAAGACAATAATTTTACTTATACCCCCGGCAAAGACCGTTTTTCTTCCAATATCAGCTTAAACCTGTATTTTTAGCCCATGAATAAAATTTTTGCCTTTCTTGCTTTAGCCCTCACCGGACTAATCTTATTTTCTTTTCAATCAGCCGATTATAACAACGAAGACGAACTGAGCATAGATAGCTTGCGCAAAGTTTATTCTAAACCTACCGATCAGTGGCCAAAACCAACGGTAGATAAGGGTGCGGTATTTCAGGAACTAGGTGAACTTCCACCCTCTCCTGTTGATTTAAAAAACGACTCAGTAAAAAATGTGGTGGAGCTGGGTAAAATTTTGTTTTTCGATCCGCGTTTATCGGGTTCGAACCAGATTTCGTGTTCGAGCTGCCATGCGCCGGATTTACACTGGACGGATGGCCGCCAGGTTTCAATCGGGCACGATCATTTGGCTAATATCCGCAATGCACCTTCCTTGGAAAATGTTTGGTTTTACAAACGTTTGTTCTGGGATGGCCGGGCCACAAATTTGGAAGAGCAAGCCGGAAGCCCGGTTGCGGCACATAATGAGATGCACCAGGATATGAAAGCCTTGTCTAAAAAGCTCGGCAAGATTAAAGGTTATCAGCCTTATTTTAAGTCTGCCTTTGGCTCAAAGGAAATTACCAATAAAAGGATTTTTGAGAGCCTGGCTACTTTTCAACGTAGTATTGTAAGCAGAAGAACACCTTTCGATCGTTTTCTGGCGAAAGATAAAAAAGCATTGACCGACCAACAATTAATGGGTTTACATTTATTCCGTACCAAAGCCCGTTGTATTAATTGCCACAACGGACCATTGTTTACCGACAACGAATTTCACAATGATGGTTTGACCTATTTCGGTCGCAAATACGAAGACCTCGGCTTATACAACGTCACTAAGAAACCAGAAGACGTGGGCAAGTTTAAAACACCTGGTTTAAGAAATGTAATGAAAACTGCACCATGGTTTCATAATGGCTTATTTCCGGATATGGATGGGGTGATGAATATGTACAATGTGGGTATGCCAAATCAACGTGTAAAAGCCGAGCAGGTAAATGATCCTCTGCTACCCAAAAACGATAAACTTCTAAAAGGTTTAAAACTGAGCATTGCCGAAAAAGATGCTGTAGTTGCTTTTTTAGAAGCGTTATCTTCTCCTACTGTACTTACACGCGTAGAGCAGTTGCCGCAGTAGTGAGTTAAGTCTAAAGTCGGGAGTCTTTAGTCCGTAGTCTGATTAATAGCTTTAAAGGGATAATAAACTTAGAAACCTTCCCACCATGGGTGGCGGCAAATCATGAGTTGGCAGTTAACAATTTAGCAATTCTAACCATTCGTTTCAGTGAACAGTTAACCAATTTAAACAATTAACCGATTAACCTTTCTGAACAATTAACCATTTCTACATTTTACCAGACGTTAACGTTTCTCCGAAAAATATCGAAGCATGTTCGTCGAAAGCCAAAGGGTCTCCGCTGGTATAGAAATGTCTTTCGCCTTGTTTAGCCAGCTTTTCTTCGATTTCCGGGTGTCGGTCTAAATAATCGATTAAACTATCGGCTACAATCTCTCCCTGTGTTAAAACGTTGATATGATCGGGAAATACC
>NNBT01003129.1_pt1 | contig 17335 bp, 20 predicted proteins | sample 1173831 | NCBI WGS metagenome assembly NNBT01 (sample SAMN07173936, study PRJNA388173) | plant metagenome | isolation source: symbiotic tissue sample KVJ10 | place: Norway: Troms, Kvaloya island | reverse complement strand
GTATAAGAGACAGACCTTTGGCAGAGCCGTGTAGCCGCGCTTCGCGCGGCTGCCCGCACCACCCCTGCAAAAGGGGTTCCCCTCCGGTCGACCAGGCCCGCCGCCTGCGCGCCGGCCCAGCTCGCCCTCCGGTGCGACGCCCCGAACCGCGACGCCCTTCAGGTGACACCGGCGGACGGACCGCCGACCAACCCAAGGAGGCAATGCCATGAACAACGTGAACCTCGTCGGCCGCCTGACCCGCACCCCCGAACTGCGCGAAGTCAATCGCGCCACCAGCGTCGCGACCATCTTCGTGGCGACCGATCGCCCGAAGCTCAACAAGGACGGCCACACCTACAAAGGCGACGACGGCTTCACCGTCAAGGAGACCGAATACCACAAGGTCACCTGCTTCAACGGCCTCGCCAAGGCGATCGCCGGCAACCGCAAGAAGGGCGACCTCATCGCCATCGAGGGACGCCTGCACTACACCCGCTGGCAGGACAGCGACGGCAACGACCGCTACGGCTGCGAGATCATCGCCGATCGCGCCGAGTTCTACTGACCGGCCAGCGAACCGGGCGGCGTCTGCGGGCGTCGCCCTTCGCGCATGCTTCATCATCGCCCGCGCAGGACGCCTCGCCCACGGTGCTTCGCACCGCGGCCTTGCGCCAGCGCGCGCTCACCTGAAAGGTCCGGCACCATGACCGTCCAGCGCGACATGTTCGACGGCGACCCGTTCGCGCCCGAGCCGATACCTGCGGCACCGGACCCGGTCGCTCGGGTCGACGAGCCGGCACCCGCCGGCGGCGACCACGACGGCAATGCCGTCGCGCTCGCCCCGCTGGCGGTGCCGTGCGGCTTCCGCAACCGTCGCAATGAACCCTGCCGGCGTCTCGCCGAGCGACCCATCCTGATGAACGGCCAGCCCTTCGTCCATCGTGGTCACCAGCTGCTCCAGTGTCCGCGTTCCTGCTGGCTAGACGATGACAGCGCGGTCGAGCCGGACATTGCTGACCGGATCGGTGAAGATATCCGGTTCGCAACCGAACCGGATATCCAGACCGACCCGCACGGCGAGGACCCCGATGCCAACCGCGATCCAGACGACCCGGGAATCCAGGAGATGCCGGATTACGATGCCGGGGATGACGGTGGCGAGTATGAATGGGACTGATCCTGCTGATCCTGCTGTGCTGGCTGTGGGACGGCCGTAGAGGGGCAGGGCGGGGCGTCCCGCCTTGTGGGCGGGACCGGGCTCTATTCGGCCCTGGCGGGCCTCACGGAGCCCCCTGGCGGGGTCTCCGCCCTGCGGGTGACGATCCCTATGCCGACGCCGGGCGTCCTGCGCGCGGGCGGCGGCAGCTGGCTCGCCCTCCCGGGCTCACTGGCGCTGCCTTTGCGGCGCTGCGCCTGGCGGCGCATCACCGCCGCCCGTGCTCGGTCCGACCCGGCGTGCCCACCACAACATAATATTTTCTCTCTCTGTGATGAGGAAGTCTGGCATGCGGGGTTGGCGGGCCGTCAAGGACGCGCGGTCCCCCCAATTTTCACGCACCCTTCCGCCTCCGCTTCGCTCCGCCTCCAGGGCACGAGAAAATCGGCTCCCCCGCGCGCGAGCGTTAACCGGGGTCCGCGACCCTGCGGGCCGCGGCTTCCCGGTTAACGTCCCTGACCGCCCTGACCGCCGCATGCCGGATGAGATTCCTCACCGAGAGAAGGTGAGATTTTCAACTCATGGAGGCTATCATGACCAAGTACAGCAACTTCAACGACATGGGCCGCGCGATCAACGAGCGCCGCGCCGACGAGGACACCACCGAGACCTATCAGGGGGCGTTCATCGAGGCGAGCGAGATGGCCAAGCTTTCCATCGTCAGCGAAGCCGAGAAGCTGGACATGCCCGACCCGGAGCAGGCCGCGCACGCCGTCGAGCAGATGCTGGCGACGATGTTCGACGTGTTCCGCGACACCCGCATGGAAGAATTCGCCGCCGATCTCGCATGGGGTTTCGTCAACAGCTTCCACATGGTGGCCAAGCGCATCGAGGGGCGGGAGGATGACGCCGCCAAGAAGCTGGGCGACCTGGTGCGCAGCTACGACCCCTCGGAGATCTACGCGGTGGAACTCGAAGAAACCCAGCTGCTCTGCCAGACCCTCGAGAATTGCGCCGAGGCGATGCGCTGCATGCGGGACCACGCCGGGAACGTGTATCGCGTCGAGACCGGACGGCCCTTCTCGACCGTCCGCGGCAGCAGGGTGTCGTCCAAGCTGACCGCCTCGATGATCGACGGTGCCGACTATCTGGCGGCACGCGCGGCAAAGCGTCGGGACGAGCACAACCCGAGCGGCCCGATTGTCGCCTTCTCGGGCGGCATGGAATGGCACGACCACGAGCAGCTCTTCGAACGCCTCGACCAGATCAAGCGTCGCATCCCGTCGATGGTCCTGATGACCACCGCCATGAACAAGGGTGCCGACGCCATCGCAGCGTCGTGGGCGGCCTCGCGCGAGGTCAAGCTGGTGCGCATGTTCCTCGACAAGCGCCACGGCAACCGGGGCGGGTTCCTGCGCAACGACCGCATCGCCTCGCTGCGTCCCGTCGAAGCGATCGTCTGCGAAGGATCGGGCGTCCAGATCGACTTCGCGCGCAAGCTGCGAACCGCCGGCGTACCGCTCCACGTCTTCCGCAAGGACGGACAGGCGCCGGTGCAGCCCAGCCAGCGCGGCCGTCGCGCCTGACGCACTCACGGAAGGGCTCCGGGAAACCGGAGTCCTTCCCCTTTTTTACGTCGCCCTGGGCGGCGCTCCGGGGCATCGAGCCCCATCGCGCCGCGTGGGACTGACCTTGCGGTCGATCGCACCGCGTTGCCGGATCGACACGGCTCGCTCGCGGCAGGGCAATGCCGTCGCATTGCCGCTGCCTGCCACGCCTCGCCGGTGCCGGGATCGATCTGTCGCTCCGTCGCATCGCCTCGCTCGCTTAGCGGTCATCGCTGAGTGCGATGACCAGCGCGCTACGCCTCGGCCGATGCGACCCTTGGAAAACCCCGGTGCGACCCCGAAAGGGCTATCCTTTGCTCGCCTCACTACAGAATGGCATGCGGGTATCACGGGCCGTCGAGACTTCGCGATCCCCCAAATTTTGCGCTGCCCGTCCGCAATCGCTCCGCTCAGCGGACCGCCAGCACAAAATCGGTTCCCCCGCTCTCGAGCGTTGACCGGGATCCCTGCCTTCGCTGCGCTCGCCACGGCTTCCCGGTCAACGGCATCAACCGCCCTGAACACCGCATGCCGGACGGTTCGCGTCAGCAAAAGGAGAATGACATGACCGACCCCATCTCGAACGACGACTACGCTCTCTGGGCGGACGGAACATGCGCGACGATCGGCGAGGTTCGCAGTGGCCACTACACCCACATGTCGGACGACTATGAGATCATCTCGTGGACCGACACCGCACGCCTGATCGAAATTGACGCGGTCGATCCCTGACGGAGGATCGGTACGGCTCGCTCGCGGCAGGGCAATGCCGTCGCATTGCCACTGCCTGCTACGCCTCGCCGGTGCCGGGATCGATCTGTCACTCCGTCGCATCGCCTCGCTCGCATCGCGGCCACGCCTGCGCGTGTCACGCTCGCTACGCATCGACCGTCGCGGCTCAGCCGGCGTCTCGACTGCGGCATCGGCACGGCTCGCTGGCGGGCGCGGCGATGCCGTCGCATCGCCTGCGCTGCCGCTGCGCATCGCGCCGTGCCGATGCGATCGAGTATGGGCTGACCGGCACGGCTCGCTCGCTTCACGACGATCCCTTCGGATCGCCGGTTCGCTACGCCTCGCTCGTGCCGATCGCACCCGCTTATCGACCGCGCCCGTCTCGCTCGCATCGCGGCCACGCCTGCGCGTGTCGCGCTCGCTACGCATCGACCGGCGCAGTCCGACCAATGCCCGTCTCGCTCGCGGTGCCGCAATGCCTGCGCATTGCGAGCACCAGCTACGCATCGCTCGGGCACCCGGTCCTGCGGACCGACCCATGACCCCGTGATCGGCCATGCCGATCCTGACGGATCGGAAGGGGAGGGGAACCGGGGATGATGGTTCCAATGGGAGACAGACCATGTCGATCACCTTCTTCCTCAGCGTCGATCGGAAAGCCGATGCCGCGCCCGCCGTCATCACCGCCCGCCAGCTCGCCGCGTTCCGCGCCTTCGCCCGGGAGCGTGGCCAGCTTCTCGAAGACGAGGACGATGACCCCCTGGTGTCGTGCTCGTTCGAAGCCCGCGTGTGCCCCTGGTCGCTCGCATCAATCTGCGCGATCTTCGATCACGACGTTGGTGTCATCTCCGTTGTCGAGGAAGCCCAGTTTCGTGGACTCAACGTCCGCTTCTGGCGCGACGATGCAACCCGCACGATCACCATGCACGTCGCCACCACGCCCGACGGCGCATCGGAGATCAACCTCGCCAACGGCAACGCCTATCGCGTCCTCGACGCGCTCCGGCTTGCCGACGACAATCGCGGCAGCATACCCATTACCGAATTGCGCGATACTCTGGGTCAGCCTTACGTCCGCCGCGATCTAGGCCACCTCAATGATGGCCGTTACCTCGAGCGGTTCGACTCGCTCGCGGCTCAGGTCGCTACCAGTGACGAGATACGCATGGTCTGGGGATAGCCTCCCTCCAGTCACCATCGCGTCGGGGGGCATCGGGCTTCGCCTCGATGCTCCCCATTCTTTTGCCTCAATGGACCGAAGCATCGCCAGCTTCGGCCAGGCATTGAAAAGGGGAGCGCCTTACGGCTGCTCCCCTTTTTTGCTTGATGGGCTTGAGCCCGCTCCTGCGCTGACCCGCTACGCGGTCAGGCGCTTGACGGTCTCGTCGATCCCGAGCTTCTTGATCGCCCCGATGATGGCGCTGAACTGGGCTGGATCGGCCTTCATCAGCCCCGACTTCTCAACCTCCTTCAACAACCCCGATCGCTCGCGATCGGCGAGTTGCTTGCGACGCTCGTTGAGCCGCTGTTCATCGGCCTCAAGCTGCGCCCGTTCCTGCTCGATACTCCGTGCCATTCGACATGCCTTTTCTGATCGTGAACCAGCCTCCATGTTGTACGATGCCAGCACCTACCCAGCTGCACAATAGCGACAACCATACTCGCTCGCTGGTCCGGTTTTACCGGACCAGCATGGGGCGACGGACACTGACCTGCGGCCAGGTCCGTCGTGGGGCGGGATTGCTCCGCCCAACCCCCTTCGGTCCTGCCCGATGATCGCCTGCCTGCGGCGCTTTCCCTCCCGGAGTCCGGTCCAATGATCGGACATCCAGCCATGATGCCACCACCACCGCGACAGTCCCTAAGGATTTGCACACCGTACGCGGCACGCCGCAGGTTAAGTGCCTGAAATACGGTCTGTTCACAGGGTGTGTCGTGTTCTCATGGTGGAAAAGCCTAGCCGGAGTTCGCTAACCCGTTGAAATAGCGTCTAGTTCGACGTTCTCGGCATGTAATACGTTTTCTATGGCGATGTCTGAAATCGCGTGTTAAACCTCCGGCTCCGAAATCCCCACCATCCACCAGTTGAGTGGATGGATCATGACTACACACCACGTCGGCTTCAGGCTTTCGAGTCAGGCTGTTGCGACCCTGGACAGCTTCGCGAAAGAGCGTGGATGCTCTCGCTCGGAGGCGTCCCGTTTAGTCTTTCATTTCGGACTTCCACTGGCGGTCGCGAGCCATTCATTCAACGTCAGTCGCGTCCTGCTCATCCTAGAGCAACTGTCGGCTTCAATGGACCTCATCGTTACCCGCGAGCATCCCGACTACGCGGAGAAGATCATCGACATCGCCCAGGAGCGCGTGGAGGTTCACCATGCGCAGCGGTGATATCCGGTTCAACGGTCAGGCGGCGACGGTAAAGCACCATTCAGCGCGGGGGCGGATCACCCGCAACTCCGGCAATTTCACCCGCGGTTCGCAGCTGCTTGCCAGCCAGTACAAGATGACCTGGGCGGGCCTCCAGGTGCCGATCTGGATCTGGCTCGGGACGTTCATCGTCCTGTTCAATATCTTCGTCTGGCTGGGCCTCGCCGAGCATGAGTTCCAGCTCGACCTGATGAAGCTCTACTCGGCGATCTGGACATGGGTCGGCGCGGACAGATTCCACCTTATCAACCTGACCCTGCCCAACGGCGTCGTGACGAAAGTTCCGATCGGTTACGTTCCCTACGAGCCCCATGTCGTTCACGCCTGGGCTAAAACCGTCAAAATCTTCCTGACGACGCTCGTCATGTCGGCTTTCATCGCCGCTCCGCTCATCATGTGGTTCATCATGTGGGCCAACAAGCGCGGCAGCGACATGCTCCAGGAACGCCATAACCGCGGCGCCCTGCTGGTCGAGCGAGATGTCCTCGTCAAAACCGTCAGCGGCCACAACCGGCGCAGGTTCCGAACCGAGTGCGCCGAGCACGAGCCCCCATACGTCCCGGAGCTGGTCGCCAAGGCTCCAATCCTCGATCGCATCGACCGGGGCATCCACGTTCCCTATACGATCGCCGGCATCCCCTATCCGTGGCGGCTCGAACAGAGCCATACCATGCTCATCGGCACCACCGGCACCGGCAAGACGACGCAGCTGCGCAGCCACGTCTCGCAGCTTCGTGCGCGCGGGCATCGCGCCGTCATCTTCGACCTTACCGGGGTGTTCGTGGAGACATTCTACAACCCCGAAACCGACGTTATCCTCAACCCGATGGACGAGCGTTGCGCGCCGTGGACGCTGTTCGACGAGTGCCGCAACTATGCCGACTTCGTGTCGGCCGCCTCGGCCCTCATCCCCTCGCATCCCGACGACAAGGAGCCGTTCTGGCAGAACGCCGCACGCATGCTGTTCATCGAGATGTGCCTGAAGCTTCAGGAGATGGGCGAGGCCAACAATGCCGCCATCGCGCATCACCTGATGCAGGCTGACCTGAAGTCGATCAACGCCAAGCTGGACGACACGATCGCGGCCCCGCTGACGACGGAGAAAGCGGCCCGCATGGCGGAGTCGATCCGATCAGTCCTGAACGTCAACGGACAGGCGCTGCGCTTCATGCCGGACCCCGTCCCGGGCGGCCCGCCCGCCTTCTCGATCCGCGACTGGATCGCGACCGACAATCGTGACGGCTCGATCATGTTCATTACCGGCTCGTACAATGACCTGGAGATGACCCGCGGCCTGTTCACGCTGTGGATCGACCTCGCGGTCAACAACCTCATGCGCCTGCCCAAGACGCGCGATCTGCGCACCTGGTATCTGTTCGACGAGGTACACGCGCTCCACGCGCTGCCCGGCATCGAGCATGGCCTCCAGTCGGCGCGCAACTTCGGAGGCGCGTTCGTCCTCGGCATCCACTCGTTCGACAAGCTGGTCGCGACCTATGGCCTGCAGAACGCGACCGCGCTCACCGGCCTCGCGCGCACCAAGCTGATCCTCGCCACCGCCGATCGCACGACGGCCGAGAAATGCTCCGAGTTCATCGGCAGCCGGGAAGTCCGTCAGATGGATGAGGCATACAGCTACGGCTACAACAATACCCGCGACGCCTCGACGCTCACACCGCGTACCGCGATCGAACCGCTGGTCATCCCCGACGACATCAACAACCTGCCGTCGCTCCACGGCTTCGTGAAGTTTCCCGACGGTTTCCCCGCTGCGCGGATCGAACTCAAGTACCGGTCCTATGCCGAGGTCGCGCCGGGGGCGGTTCCCCGCAAGAACTTCAAGCCGACCGAATACGTCTCGCCGGAAGACCGGCGTCGTCAGACCGCCCGGAACAAGGTCGCGGATGAGGGGGGTGAGGGCGGCCGGGAACATACCCCCACGCGGCCCGTGGGAGGCGTAGAGGCAAGGGAACGAGAACAGCCGGACCTGACCGCCGCTCAGCCCGAGAAGCCCCGTAGCGAGGCGGAGAAGGCGGCTGCGGCGATGGAGGTCACCGGGTCGCTGCCGGTGGTTATCGATCAGGTAACCGGGAAGGGCGTCACGACCAGCCCAACCGGCGCCGATGCCGTCCGCGCAGCGGAGCCAGCGGTTCCCGTCGCGTCCGAAAAGGTGCGCGACGCGCGGATCGGTCTGAGGCTTCCCGATCCGGGGGCGTCGCCAACGCTCACGGCAGGCCCGAACGCGCAACGATCGGACGCCGAACGACCAATGAGTGGCTCTGATCTCGGTCGGCAAGATGACAACCGCCATGAGGACCAAGCGACCCGTGAGTTGCGCGATGGGTTTGCGACGCAGCGCGATCCCGATCACCACCATCGTCATCATGGCCCGGATCATTCGCCGGAGATCGATGACGACATGGACATGGGGATGTAGCCGATGCTGTCGGTCGCCTCCGTCAAATCCGCCTCCGGCGCGGCGCAGTATTTCGCCAAGGACGATTACTACACCGCCGAGCATTCGTCCGAGGCGACCGCCTGGGGCGGGGTGGGCGCGGCCGATCTTGGCCTCAAGGGCGAGGTGACCAAGGAGGACTTCGAGAAGATCCTCAACGGCGAGATGCCCGATGGCGAGAAGGTCGGGCAGGTCGAGGGTCGGCGGTTAGGCGTCGACCTGACATTCTCGATGCCGAAATCGGCGAGCGTCATGGCCTATGTCGCCGGCGACGCCCGTGTGCTCACCGCGCATATGAACGCGGTAAAGGCGACGATGGGCTGGGTCGAGAAGACCTTCGCCGAAGGCCGCACCTACGATCAGTCCAGGTCAGGGGATGCGGTGCGTACCGGCAACCTCGTCTATGCGCTGTTCCAGCACGACACGAGCCGCGCTCTCGATCCGCAGGGCCACATCCACGTCCTTATCGCCAACATGACCAAGATGGCGAACGGGGCATGGCAGGCGCTCCACAACCAGCAGCTCTGGAAGAACAACACCACGATCGGCGCGGCCTATCACGCCCAGTTTCGCGCCGAGCTGGCAAAGATCGGCTACGAAACAAGCGTCACCGGCAAGCACGGCCAGTTCGAGATCGCCGGCGTGCCTAAGGAGGTGATCGACACCTTCAGCCAGCGGCGCGCCGATATCCTGGCGAAAGCCGGCGAGCTCGGTGTCACCTCCGCCGAGGCGTTGCGCAAGGTGACCAACAATACCCGCGACGCCAAGCTGAACGTCGAGGATCGCGATGCCCTGCGCCAGGAATGGCGTGACCGGGCGGCCGCGCTCGGATTCGACGGCAAGGCACTGGTCGATGCCGCGCGCGAGCGTGCCGGCACTAGCGGCCTCGATGCCCAGCCACGACCGATGGAGCGCCTCGGTGACGTCCTGGCCAATATCCGCGAAAGCCTGGGCGAGTGGTTCCGATCCGCCGATCCGCTCGTCGCCAGCGGTCTCGACCGACTGCGCATCGCGCCGGTGGATCTGCGCGCCCAGCACGCCGTCGCCTCCGCGATCCGCATCCATGCCCAGCGCGAAGCCGCGTTCGCCGTGCCCGACATCACCCGGACCGCGCTCGACCTCGGGCTGAAGGGTGTCACCGCCGCGCATGTCGACGCGCGCGTCTCCGAGCTCATCCGCAACGAGAAGCTGATCCCGGGCAAGGAGGACCGGATCGACGGCGTCGTCACCCATGTCACGACGCCCGAGGCGCTCGCGACCGAGCGCGGTATCCTTGCCGAGATCGAGCGCGGCAAGGGGGAGGGGCGGGTGATCGTCTCCGCCGACACCGTCATCGAGCGGATCAACGCCGCATCGGGCGACAAGGAACTCAACGCAGGCCAGATGGCGGCCGCGACGATGGCGCTGACCTCCGCCGATCGTATCGTCGCGGTCCAAGGCGTCTCGGGCGCCGGCAAGTCGACCATGCTGGCGAGCGTCGCGCGCAACGTCGAGCAGGAGGGCGGCAAGGTGGTCGGCCTCGCGCTCATGAAGGCGACCGCCGATCGCCTCGGCGCGGAAGCCGGGATCGAGAGCCGCACCGTCTCCTCGTTCGTCCACAGCTATGCCCGCCACGCGCTCGCTGGGAAGGGAGCGGGCTATGACGGCGCGCGCGACGCGCTCGCCGGCACGACGCTGATCCTCGACGAAGCCTCGATGGTGGGTTCCGACCAGATGAAGCACCTGGTCGGCATCGCCAATGCGCTCGGCGTCGATCGCTTCCTGATGATCGGCGATCGCCAGCAGATCACCGCGGTCGACGCCGGCAAGGCGTTCGCGCTCGCGCAGGCCGGCGGGATCACGATGGCGCGGATGGACGAGAATCTGCGCCAGCGCACCGAGCAGCTGCGCACCGTCGCCGCGCTCACCAATCGTGGCGAGGTGCGCGAGGCGATGGCGATGCTCGGCGACAAGGTCACCGCCAACCCCGAGCATGTGAAGGCCGCGGCCGAACACTGGCTGGGTCTCACCCCCGAGCAACGCGAGACAACGGCGATGTTCTCCTCGGGCCGCGTCGCCCGCGCCGAGCTCAACGTGCGCATCCAGGACGGCCTCGCCGCAGAGGGGGCGCTGAAGGGCGAGGGCGTCGTTACGCCCGTCCTCGACAAGGTCAACGTCACGCGTGAGGAACTGCGCTACGCGCATACCTACAAGCCGGGCCAGGTGATCGACCTGCGCCATGCCATGCGCGAACTCGGCCTCAGCCCCGGCACCTATGACGTGCTCGGCGTCGACGCGAAGGGCCGCGTCCAGGTCCAGATCGGCAACCGGGTTCGGACCTTCGATCCGCAGAAGATATCGCCGGTCGACAAGACCGATGCGATGCAGCTCGCGCAGCGCGAGGAGATCCGGCTGCACGAAGGCGACAGGATCCGCTGGACGCAGAACGACAAGGACCGCGGCCTCAACAACAACGACATCGCCCGCGTCGTCTCGGCCGACCCGTCGGGGATCAGGGTCGAGGCGAGCGACGGCACGCTCCACGAGCTGAAGGCGGGCGATCCGATGATGGAGCGGATCAGCCTCGCCTACGCGCTCAACATGCACGCGGCGCAGGGCATCACCACCGATACCGCGATCGCGGTGATGAGCCACAAGGAATCCAACCTCTCCAACCAGCGCCTGTTCAACGTCACCGTTACGCGCGTCCGCGACGACATCCAGCTGTTCACCGACGACCGCGAGAAGCTGACCGCCGCGATCGAGCGCAACGAGGGCAACAAGACCTCGGCGCTCGAAACCACCGGCGCGCTGACGATCGACCCCGATCGGGGCGCTGCCGGCACAGCGGCGAAAGCCGGCGCGGGCGAGACGTTCAACCCCTCGCTGCCGCCCGACCTCGATCGCGGACCTGAGAAAGTTGGGGGCGAGCCGAGCGCCGACGTCAGCCAAACCGTCGAGCGGCAGCCGCCCGATTTCAAGAACGATCCCTCCCTTGCCGCCGCATCGCTGCGGATCGGCGTCGAGAAGCCGGAAATCGAACTTCCCTACCCCGAAAAGGACATCGGACTGGAGCTATGACCATGACCTCATCACCACCGGCCTGGGACCAGGTGATCGCCACCAAGCACTGGCACGCCTGCGACCTCGACACCCATACGCTCGCGCAATGCAGCCAGCTCGCGCGGCGCGACGATGCGCTCGACTGGGGCGGCGAAACGCTCGCGATGGCTACGATATTCGGCCTGACCTACCTTGTAATGCTGCCGCTCACCCGCGCGCTGCGCACCGCGCGTGCGATCCGCGACACCGCGCGATGAGCCTCGACGATCGCCCGTACATGCGCGCGCGGCCGGGACCAGGGCGCACCGTCCGGCTCGATGCGCCGCCCGCCGGGGCGATCGATGCCGAAGCCGTCTCGCGCCCGACGCCGCACAGAGCGCCGCCAGGGCGGGCCATGCCCGACATGGGGCTCCGGTGGTCCTCGTCCCGGCAACGCCGTCTGGCGGGGCTCCTTGCGGCTCTGGCGGGGCTGTTCACCCTCGCCTGGGCGATCGGCTGTGCGCTCATCGGCGCCTCGCTCCGCACCGAAGGCGGCACCTTCACCCCTCCAGCCCACGAAAGGTCACCCCGACATGGGGATTAGCTATCCGTTCCGCTTCCGCCGCGAACCCAAACCCCCGCGTGCCGGCCTCACGCTCGCGACTCCGGATACGCTCAACCCGGCGATGCTGGATGCGGTGCGCGCCGGAAGCGGCGACCGGATCGCCGTTATCGGCGACGGCGCGGCGTTCACCGCGCTTGCCGACCAGACGCGCGATCTCCTTATCGATCCCGCGCACGGCAACTGGGACTTCTTCGCCGATCACCCGAGCGACCATGCGCGCTCGTCGGCGGTCGAGGCGTTCCTTCCCGCCGAGCCGCGCATCTGCGCAGGCTACACCGGTGCCTATCGCTACGTGCTGCTGCGCGCGATGGAACATGGCGGAAGAGAGCCCGGAGCCGGACTTGCCGCCGTCCGCGACCTGGTCCGCGCGCTGCCGCCCGAAGCCGTCGCCGAAGCGGCCGGACACGATCCAGCCAACGGCCATGCGCTGCGCTGGGGCATGACCGTGCTGGCCGGCGTCACCGCGCCGCTCCTCGTCATCGCCGATCACGACCCGCGTTTCCCGAGGGTATCGATCGCACGCTGGCTCGCCGGCCCCGCCTCGACGATCCTGTTCGTGCGACACGATCCCGATCGGCCGACCCGTGAGACCGACGCCGTCATCGCCTCGCTGCGCGATCACGCGATGCTCGGGCGGATCGAGGTCGCAACCACGATGGATCTGTCGCCCGCCCTCTCCGAAGCGGAGCGCGCCTGGTGATGACGGGAACCACGATGCGGATGGGGGGCCATGCCCCCAGCCGAACCGCTTCCACCATCCACGCGCGGCGAGGATGACATGAACGATCACGTTCTCCTGCATCGCGGCGATCTCGAGAGCGCACGGCTGTCGCGCGACCATGCCGATGCGATGCGACGCTTCGTCACCGACCTACGCCCGCTCGCCAGAGCGCTACGGTCGGCCGACGGCAGAGCCTACGACCCCTCCGGCGTGATCCCCGACGTGCGGGCAGCGGTCGAAGAGTGCATCGTCTGTCACGAACGGACGGCAAGCGATCTCGACGGTCGTGCGCTTGCCTATGAGCGCAACGCCGCGTCGCGGACTGCCTCGGCCCGAAAGATGAGTTCCGCCGAGCTGATCCTCGGTCTTGCCCACCGGATATTGCTGTGCGCGGGCGCTGCCGCACTGATGGTCCTCGCATGGCACGCTGTCGAGAAGGTTCGATCGCACCTTCTCGGCCCGACCATAACGACCCCTTCGATCGGCACTCCACGAACCCCGGAGGCTTCGTCATGAAAGTGGAGATCGAGATCGACCCGGACGAGATCGAGCTTGGCGACCTGTTCCGCGAACAGGCTGCCGGCCTTCGCGGCTCTCTCGTCGACCTTCGGCGGATGGTCGGAACGCTGGGATATTACGGACAGGCGGGTGCCGGGGCCACGATGACACTGGAGGCGATCCGGCAGTCTCTGACCGTGATCATCGAAGCGCAGGGCGACTTCGCGGACGGACTGGACGAGGCAGCCGCGCAGATCGACGAGCGGACCGAACGCATGATCGCCGAAAGCTGGCAGCCCCGGCCCGATCCGCTCCCGCCGGTCGTGATCGTCAACCCGCAGAACGAACCGACCGCCGCGGAAGGGCTGATCGGTCTCCTTCTTTGCTCAGGATGGGTCGTCGCGGCGCTGATGGGCCTTCACGACCTCAAGCAATGGCGCGCCAGCAGCGTCGTTCCGGCCACCACCGTCATGGAGAGCAATCATGGGGCTCGATGACCGCGACTATATGCGTGAGCGATATCGCCAGCGCCAGGGTCTGCCCGCGCAAGGTTTGCGGTGGAACGACCGCAAGACCCGCTGCGAACTCGACGTTCCGCTCGGCAGCGCGTCCTGGGTTTCGGGGTCGGCGAGGAAAGGCTCCTGGTTCGAGGCGAAGAACCGCGGCCACGATTACCAGCGCGGGCGCTGGCGACCGAAGCGATCGTCCGGCACGCTGCGCACCGCGATCGTCGCCGGCGTCGCTGTCGCGCTACTCGCGACCGGTATCGGCGCACGCGGCTGGATCGCGCAGCGCTACGAGGCGCTCGTCTATCCGCAGGGACGCGGCTTCCCCGCCTCCGGCACCGTCAGCGTGCCCGTCGGCCTCGACCTGAAGCGGGTCGTCGCGAAGCTGACCGCGCAGGGCGGTGCCGAGAACACGATCATCCAGATGATCGATGCGAAAACCGGCCGCAATGCCCTGTCGGTCTACATCCGCGCGCATGAACGCGTGACGGTGCCGGTGCCGATCGGGCGCTTCCGCCTGCGCCTCGTCCACGGTCGCGAATGGACGGATGCCAAAACCCTGTTCGGCAAGGGCACGATCCACGACGAGATCGAGGGCACGATGCGCTTCACCCGCAAGCTCGGCCACATCCTCGACCTCGGGCTCGGCCGCGACAGCAACCTCACCGTGCGCCGCATCGCCGCACGACCGGCGCCGCTCGCATGAAGCGGACCCGCGCTCTTCACCCCGGAGGCCGCGATGGGGCTCGCTGACCGGGACTATATGCGTGCCCGCGCTCGCAGCCGCGGCCACGCCCGCACCCAGGCATCGCGGCATGCGGCCGGTCGCGATCGCATCGTCGCGATCGCGCGCGTCGCGATCCCGGTCCTGTGCCTGCTCACATACCTCGTGCCGATGTACGGCGACATGAAGCGCGGTGGCTGGATGCCGGACTGGAAACCGGCGCTGCCGTTTCCCGAGTCCGGCAGCGTCACGGCCGCGCGCGATCTGTCACGCAAGCGCGTCAGCAGCCATCTCGCCGTCCAGACCAGCGATGCCAATGCCGTCGTCCAGCTCTTCGACCCGGACACGGGCGCGCATGCTCTCTCCATCTATGTCGCCGGCAACGACCGGGTCGAGGTCCCCGTCCCGCGAGGCATCTGGAGGGTGCGGCTCGTCGAGGGCAGCAAGTGGCACGGTCCCGCCGACTATTTCGGCCCGAACACGTCGTACGAGACGGTCGTCAACCTGATGACGTTCGACAAGGGCTGGCATCACCGCATCGATCTCAGGCGGCGTCCCGACGGCAACCTGCCGACGCGGCTCATGGTCTCCGGTCCGGAGCCGCTGAAATGACCCCGTTCAACGCGCGTCAGTCCTTTTCCCGTCGCCGGCACGCTCGCGCGTCGTCGCCCGCGACCAACGGCGCGAGGGTCGGATGAGCAACTGGAGTTTCGAGGAAATGGGCGAGTTCGGGTCGGTCGCCGACGCCGACCGCTGGGCCAAGCGGCAAGGCCTCGCCCCGCAGGACGTCCGTATCTCCGCCAAGGGGGACGGCGTGGAGCTGGAGGTCCGCAGGTCGGCCCTCGGCGATGGTGGCACCCGCCACGACGACCGGCGCGACGGACGTCGCAACGGTTTCTTCTGACAGCAAGGCAAGGAGTAACGACAATGAAGGCACGATCCATTTCATCGCTTCTGCTCGCCGGTTTCGCGTTCGCGATGCCGGCAGCAGCAAGCGCGGCGCCGGCCAGCCCGGTCCTGCTCGCGATGGCGAGCTTTGCCGGCGAGACCGCCGGAGCCGACGCCGCGCACCGCGCCGCGGAGAAGACCGCGCACTACCGCGCGCACGCCCACCACAAGGGCAAGTGCAAGGATTGCGCGGACTGCCGGGAGTGTGACGACTGCGACAAGGTGGCGAAGGCGACGCCGACCAACGAGGAACGCGCCGGCATCTGCGACCCGACCACCCATGCCAAGGGAGCGAAGGCCGGTGCGTAACGCTGCCCGTCTTTTCGCCGTGACGGCCGCACTCGCGGCCGTCACCCCTTCCACCCTCCTCGCGCAGAAACTGGGGCAGGGCGGCACCGGCGTCGACGAGACGACCGAGCTTCCGCAATGTCCCGTGCCGCTCGGCGTCGCGGCGCTGGTCGAGGAGAAGACCGCCAATCCGACCGACAGCCTCTCGCCGCAGCTGCAGGCGCTGATGCGGATGGCGGAGATGCAGAACGGCGGATCGACCGCGCGCGTCGATCCGCTGCCGCTGGTCAAGCTGATGATCGCGCGCTCGGGCTGCTTCCGGGTCGCCGATCGCGGCGATGCGTTCACCGCGCTGGAGCGCGAGCGCGCGATCCAGGGCAACACCGCACCGCGCGCCGTCACCAAGGCGGATTACCTCCTTCAGGTGCAGGTGGTCTATTCCGACAGCAAGGCGCGCGAGAGCGGAGGCGGCCTCGGCGGCATGTTCGGAGGGGCGGTCGGCCTCAAGTCCAAGACGATGGAAAGCCAGGTCCTCCTCACGCTCGTCGACGTGAACACCGGCATCCAGGAGGCGGTCGCCAGCGGTTCGGCGCGCAAGAAGGATATCGGCGTCGTGGGGGGGCGGCTTGCTGCTCGGCCTCGGCGTCGGGGCACTGGGCGGCAGTTACGCCTCGACCGACATCGGCAAGATCACCACGCTGGCGACGCTCGATGCGTTCAGAAAGCTGATCGAGGACGCGCGGCCCCGGCTCGAAGCCAGGCTCGTGCCGGCCAAACCGCCCGCGATCGTCCCGCCCGCCTCCGTGCCCCTGCCGGCGCAGTCGGTGCAACCGACGCCTGGAGGAGTGCCGAAGAGATGATCCGTCGTTACTGCCGGGACAAATCCGAGGGGAAGCGGACAATGTGCGCCGGCATCTTGGAACAGGCTCTGCCCGATGGCAATGTCACGTTCCAGGCCGCTCACGACGACGAGATCGGCAACGACGCGTTGCTGCGTCTTTGCAAGGGCAGGGGGGTGTGGATTCCGGCGTCCCGGTACTGGCTATGCGCGCCGGAAATCGCCTCTACCGTCCGCGCCGCGTTGCCCGATGCGGTCAGGCTAGGCCGTCTCACATGAATATGATCAGCCTGCCCCGCCCGACCTGCCCTTATTGCGGYGAGGACATGCGACGCTGGCCGCTCGGCCAACATACCCTGACCTGTGACACCTGCCGACGGCCGATCGTACGCTACCTCAGTTCGCCGACACGACGGATCTTCCGGCTGCGACCACTCTACGCCGTGATCCATATCATCGGCTTGGCCATTCTGGTGATCGGCTTCGCGACTGTCTGGCTGGCCGGCTTCCCGCCACGCGCGATCATTCCGGTGATCGCTGTTCCAATGGTGATATTCGCCGCCTCGGGGATAGCCGATGGTTGGCTGTCGTGGCGGACCGGAATCGACCGCGCGGGACAGAAGTTGCGCAAGGGCGGGGGCGCCAAGGTCATTGGACTTGGGCGCGTCGCCTTCGGTGTCGCCGGTATCGTCGTCGCGACGATCGGGCTGCTGGCGTTTGATTCAATGAGCGGGCGGGACCCCACCGGCACCCGACCTGGTTCGGTTGGCGTKCACCGATGACGATCACACCGCCCGCGACGCC
>NNBT01002464.1_pt1 | contig 17341 bp, 16 predicted proteins | sample 1173831 | NCBI WGS metagenome assembly NNBT01 (sample SAMN07173936, study PRJNA388173) | plant metagenome | isolation source: symbiotic tissue sample KVJ10 | place: Norway: Troms, Kvaloya island | reverse complement strand
GGTTTTTTTGACGTTAAATCAACCCTAAATCGGTACCTATCATTAAGGCAAACAAACATAAGTAATTGATATACTGATCTTTATATTACTTCACAAAATATAATTTCGGCACTTAATTTAGCCAAATAAATGGGAGGTTTAGTAATTTTAGGGTGAAGATGGAGATTTGGGATGTCGAATCCTGTAGTACGGCCGTCATCCGATAGCTATCGGATCCCACGCATGCGGGAATCTTAAATGCTTGCATTACTATTTCCAATCCGATTGATATCGGGTTGGGAATGACGACTCCTCTCAGCTTGCAATTCGCAATATATCATCAAAAACCTAGTGTGGTTATTCTAAATAACAAATTGAGCTTTAAACAGAAATTACCGTATCGTGCACCACTACCCTGTACCAGTTTTGAGAGAATTTTTCTACCGCATCCAAATGTGTTTTATCTTCCTGGTAAGCGTTATGATCTGCAATGTTCGCAAAAGTAATGGTAAGCGAATAGGTAAATGAATTATCGGTAACAGGACGTACCGGTGTACTGGCAGCTAAACCATAATTTAAGGTTTTGATATATTTAATCGGTTTTAAACTTTCGAAAAAATTAGCAAAGTCTGCTATTTCAGCCTTAGTAAGTTGTGGCTTTAACCAGAACATTACAAAGTGTTGGATCTGGCCTTTATCTGCGGTTTCTGTCATGGGAACTTTTTTCGTAAATATATTAAACCTTTTTTATTGGGCATAAAAAAAGTCCCGATATAAACCGGGACTTTAATATTTTAATTAAAACTTATTAGTTTTTTGGTTGCACACGGCCAGATTTTCTGTCTTCGCCTCTACCGATTAAATAACCGCCACCAGCTCCAACCAATCCACCAATGATAGCACCTCTACCTTTTTTCTTATCGATTAAAGCACCACCAACGGCACCACCAACACCACCGATTACTGCGCCTTTAGCGGCATCACTCCAGCCTTTTTTCTTAGCTGTTGGTTGCGTACCACCATAAGCAGCACTTGAACTACCACCAGAGCTTGCATACGATCTTGATGATCTAGACGACGCTGCTCCCGCCTTTCTGGCTGCTATTAATTCTGCCTGATGTTTAGCCTCTTTTTCCTGCTCCACTTTTGCAGCAGCAGCTTTATTAAAGCTGTCTAACCTCAAACTATCTTTTACAGCTTTAACAGCCAGTTGTTTTTCTGCCTGTTGTTGTTTTAATGCGGCTTCCTCTTTTGCTTTATTGTTACAAGCAAACAAAACAGATGAACTTAATGCGATTACTACCAATATCTTTTTCATAACATTTAATTTTTTCATGACGCTTGTTCAGCTACCTAACCTCGCTAAACAGGTTTCATTTGGGATGTGTGATTTAGTTAATTACATGTACTAAAGAAAAAATGATGCCAAAAAGTTTTGAAAATGAAAAATTATGGTAATAAATCGATATACCAGAAGCCTGAAAGTGCTGTAGATGAACATGGTGAATCATCATCCGGTGTTGTTTTGGCAGGTGCATTATAGGTGCGGAATACCCGCTCTCCGATGGTGAATGGTATTTTATTCTTGAAAATAGGTCCTTCAAAAGCGAAAGTATGAAATTCTCCATTTTCACCACAGGGGTCGATATCTGCAGGAAGTTTGCTGATTAAATCCATACTGATTACTTTTCCACAAATGTTTTGGAGATTTTGTTGTACACAGACAATGATGGTTTTATAGCGCAGGTTTAAGAATTCTTTGATCAGATTCTTTGTATCTTTTTGCCATAAAGGAAAAATTGCCTGAAGACCTATCTCAGCCAGTTTATTTTCCCGGTACTGACGGAGGTCTTCCAAAAAAATATCACCAAAAATAGAATGAGTGATACCTTCTTCTTTAAATTTAGACAGATGCATTTTCATCGTACTATCGTAACTTTCCATATCCGGCATTTCACCCAGGCGGATTTGATACAATGGAATGCCAATGCTTTCTGCCTGTTTAATTAACAAAGCTTCTCTAACACCATGCATGGAAACGCGGTTATATTTTTCAGTAACCGTAGTAATGAGGTAACGGATTTCAATAGTAGGATCCTGTAAAGCATAATGAAGTGCCAAAGTACTGTCTTTACCGCCGCTCCAGTTAAAAATACAGATTTTTTTATCTGCCATTGGACAAGATTACTTTTAGTTCGGCTACGCCTTCAACGGCATTTTTCTCAATATTGATCACATTTTTATACCGTTTAACATCTGGTATGCGGGGATCGATGATGTATTTATCGACGACGGAAGGCACAAAATCGATTAAACCTGCAGCAGGGTAAACAGCTAACGAAGTCCCAATCAGCACGAATATATCAGCCTGTTTACAAATTAGTGCAGCCACCTCGATCATCGGCACGGCTTCGCCAAACCATACTACATGAGGCCTGAGCTGAGATCCCAATTCGCATAAATCGCCCGTTTTTATTTCCGTACCTTCGATGGGATAAGTTAAATCAGGCCGTAAATCGGACTGAGATCTGGTAATTACGCCATGAAGATGAGTAACTTTTTTAGATCCTGCCCTTTCGTGCAGGTCGTCTATATTTTGGGTGATGATCTCCACGTCGAAATCTTTTTCGAGTTCAGCCAGTAATTGATGGGCCTGATTAGGCTGGGCAGCTAAAACCTGTTTTCTTCGCTCATTATAAAATTTTTGAACCAGTTCCGGATCTTTTTCCCAGGCTTCGGGGGTAGCCACATCGTAAACATTGTAACCTTCCCATAATCCATCGGCATCCCTAAATGTTTTTAACCCACTTTCGGCACTGATCCCTGCCCCTGTTAATACAACCAGTTTTAATTTCATTATTTAATATTTTTAATTCCTGCAGATCTAAAAAGTTTGGCAAGAAGTTCGTATTTCCCAAAACAGGTATCGTATAAAGATGGTCCGTGTGTACCATTATATAAGTCATTTACCCATGTATAGTATCCTGTTTGAGAAAAACAAATATTTATTGCGGCAATTACATTATTATTCTCATCGAGATAAACAATTGCATTCTCTGGTGTTTTACATTCGAAAACCAAAATCTTTATCGGATTGCCTTTATATTTATAATTAAAAAGTGTTTTATTCAATGAATCAGTTTCCTGACTTGACAACAAGTGTTTTTCTTTTATAACTTCATCGTTCAACAACCCGTTTTTAAAATATGGTGTATGGTTAGATGTGTCAGTATTCTTAAAAGATATGTATAAAATTTTCTTCGCGAGATTATAAAAATCCGTTTTTCTAATACGTTTATAATCGGTTGCTTTTCCATCATGTGATTTCAACACGCACTTACAAGCATCTATATATTCTGTTACTGAAGAATCTGTATATTTTCTATCCTGTGCGCGGCAAAACGAATAAAAGAAAATACAGGTGAGCATTAAAAAGAGATGTTTCATCTAATGAAGTTGATTTACAGTAGCAAAATTCAAAAACTTTTTAGATAAATTTTCGTCAGCTTTAAAAATTTCCGGATGGAACATGCAGGCTAAAGCTTCAATACCTTCTACCAAAGTGCCAACACTTGGCTGGGTAAACATATCGAAATCGGCAATGTAAACCTGATTACTTTTTACGGCTTCCAAATTATCCCATCCAGACTTAGAGGTTAACAGTTCCATTTCTTCCTGGCTTCTTTTTTTATCGAAACCACATGGAGCAATCACCAGAACCTCGGGATTGTATTTCAAAATTTTATCCCAATGAGTAACAATAGAATCGCCGGCAGGATTGGAAAGCATATCTACCCCACCCGCAGCAGCAATTTGAAAAGGAATCCAATGACCACAGTTGTAAATAGGTTCGATCCATTCCATCAGCATCACTCGTTTTAAAGGTGCACGGTTTGCCCTGAGTTGATCTAAAATAGAATCAGTTTTCTTTTGTAAGCCTGCAAGATAGTTTAAGGCCACTTCTTCTTTGCCTAAAGCTTTTGCAATGGTAATGGCACATTCAAAAACATCCTGAAGGTTATTTGGTGATAGAGGAACAAGCGTAGGCTGCTTGCTAAGCTTCATTACGGCAGTTTCGGTGCAAACAGTATCGATGTTGCAAACCTCGCAGATATCTTGTGTAAAAACGATATCTGGTAAAATACTTTCTAAAAGCTCATCGTCTACCCAGTACAAACTTTTGCCCTGTGCTTTTGAAGCTGAAAATATACGGTCGATTTCGATACTGGAATAATTTTTACCCTCCAATATGCAACGAACCACCTTTGGCTGATCGGCAGCTTCTTTAGGACATTCGAAGGTTACGCCATGCAGGTGTTCTTGCAGGCCCATATCGTAGATCATTTTGGTGGCGGCGGGTAAAAAGGAAACGACTTTCATTTGATAGAAGATATAAAAGGTAATTAGCTATCGAAGATAAAAAATTTTTGTGCTAGTTGATACAAATATAAGAATTCGTCGTCCGCTCTCTGCCGCGGGGGCATGGTACTTTGGAGCGCCAAAGTACCCAAAGCGCTTTGTCAATCCGGCAATGAGCCTTTTGCGCAATCCTATCCTCATCAAAAAAACAGAGGCACTTCGTTTTGTGTTCAATATTTTCTTTAAAATTAAATTATCGCTTATGAACACAAAACCACTGCGTTTCAGGTTTGTTAGTGCTAATTTATCTGAACTGAAACTGTTTTTTTGATTTCCCCGGCTCTTGGGATTGACGGCGTTCTTCGGTAGAACCTAATGGTTTTTTTAAGGAGGTTTGACATGATGCCGAAACTATTTCTATAGAATAAATCGATACAACATGACGAAAAACTCACAGTAAAAAAATCCCCTTCTGAATTAAATCAAAAGAGGATTTCTATGTTTATTTTCGTTTGGTTGGTGAACTACCAACCAGGTAATTATAATTTTTGCGTTTGCAATTTTAATACCGGGTATTTTGCTTTTAAGATTTCGAAAGCACCGAAAAGCAATGCGCCATAGATCACTGTTCCTTCCAGGAACCTGATCTCGAATGGAATTGCTTTAACCAAACATGCCCAAAAACCTGCTAAATCTTGTGTATAGGCTGGATTTTTAAACCAAACACCGATGTCGCTCACAATCCAGTGGATTAACACAATCACAAGGGTTGAAGCCAATAAATTTACCACGTTCACTTTTTTAAGCATTACCCTACCTACCAATACCATTAAAGCGAAGGCTATGTAAGTCCAGTACCAGCCTTCGTAAAGAAAACCACTGCTGTATTTACTGAAGATAGTGATTGATAAAATGAAATCGCTTAATAACAAGCTTAATATTGGAAAGGCAAAAGCTTTAAGATGATCTTTAAAATATGCTCCTCCAAATAAAGCTACTGCTCCTATGGATGAGAAATTGGCAAACTTTAATTCATCGGAGTTGAATGTTACCAGCAAACGGAAAGCCGTTATGGCCAGAATCATCAGCAACAAAATTAAAGTGCGTGGATTAAATTTTAAATGAGACATTTTATTTTGGTTAATGTGTATACTGCAAAGTTAAATTTTATTAGTGTATATTAAAAATTACTCCGGTATTAAAGTTGAAACCTAAGCTGTTGTAACCAATAATCTCGTTGTATTTTTCGTTCAGGATGTTTTTGGCATCGAAGAACAGTTTTACACGTTTTTTAGCCAAAGCATATTCTGCGTAAGCATTTAATAATTTATAAGCAGGTAAATTATCTACTGTATAGGTGGTAAAATTACCATCGGTACGTTTGCCGAAATAACGATAATTTGCGCTCACATATAAATTGCTCGTGGCCTGTGCGCCCGCAGTAATCCCAAATGTATGTTTTGGTCTGCGGAAAAGATAGTCGGCAACAGCATTATCAACAAAGTTGAACTCATTTCCTTCTACATAAGCATAATAACCATTGATGTTAAACACACTGAATTTAACCGCTGGTTCAACTTCGAAACCTTTGGTTTTCTGACTTACCTGGTTAATGTATCCGTTAGGGTAAGCATAAATGATAGCATCGGTTAAATCGCGTTTGTAACCAGCTAAACGCAAGCTAAATTTGTCATCAGCAAAGCTAAAATTAACACCAGCTTCGTAATTTTGCGATTTTTCAGGCTTTAAATCCAAATTAGCACCAAACTGACCAAAAAGCATGTTTAAGGTAGGAACTTTAAAAGCTGTTGAAACCGTTCCGAATAATTTTATCTCTTTAATGATGTTGATGCTTGGGGTAATGGAATAAGTATAGTTTTCGCCATATTGTTCGTGTTTATTATAACGTCCGCCAACTTCAAGGTTAAATACACTTAAATCGTGTAAAAATAATGATCCGTAAGCGGCAAAAATGTTGGTTTCAGGTTTATTGGTTGCTGATGATAATTTCATTACACGGTTATCGATACCCACCAATAAATCTAATTTATTACCTAGTTTTTGGTTGTAGAATAAATCCAATAATGATACCCTGCCTTCGTTAACACTAGGATATTGGCTGTGCGCATCATTTCTTGTACTTTCAAAACTATAATTCAAGGTTACTTTACCAGTTGCAAATTCATATTTGGCATTGGTACCTGCAGCAAAGTTTTTCAGAATCGAATAATTGTTTGCATCGGTGAAAGCGCCTCCATCAAACCTGTAATTGCCATAATAATAACGTACAAATGGATTTACAGAGAAGTGATTATCCAGTTTGATCCCGAAATTTGCATTTAAGGCATCGGTTTTAAATCCATCTTTATCAAATGTAGCTGTACTTCCCACTGGTGCAGCCGCTTCAGAAATGCCGTCTGTTTTGGCATGGGTATAGTTAATGTTATACGAAAAACCTTCAACACCGCCGTTCAAACCAATGGTTCCTTTGTAGGTTTCGTAACTGCCTGCACTGGCAACACCATATATGGTATTTCCTTTTGGGCCACCTTTTTTAGTGATGATGTTGATTACCCCAGCAACGGCATCAGAACCATAAATGGTAGACTGACCACCCCTTAAAATTTCGATGTGATCAATCTGATCGATAGAAATCAATCTTAAATCGAATGCACCTCCGTTTCCTGACGGATCGTTTTGCACAATACCATCAATTAAAACCACGGCATAAGCACTTCCTGCGCCTCTAAAAAATACCGATTTGTTTAATCCCGGATTGCTGCTTGAACCTGCTACAATAATCCCTGCCTGCTCGCTAATAAGTTCAGGCAATGATTTACCGTTACTGCGATCCAATACTTCGCGACTGATAATGGTAACCACTTTACCGGTTTGTGATTGTTTCTGGTCATTTTTAGTTGCAGAAATTACAACATCTTTGAGCTGCAAACTGTCTTGAGTTTGAGCATTAGCCACCTGGCCAATCATTAACTGCGCGAGCCCCAGCCCTGCTACAGTTAGCATACTTTTTTTGTTCATTTGATTGTGAGTTTTGCCCACAGCCAACAGATTAGAAAAGGAAATGAAAATACGAACAACGTTAATATCTCAATCCTAGCTTCAATCCCCGAAAGCTATGAAATTAAACGCTAAAGGCAGGTCTTCTGACTTACTCCCGGTTTTCTGTCTTCCCGCTCAGTAGTGAATTGGGCAGTGACTTATAGATTGAAAAACGTTATAGAGCTTACAGCTGCGGGACAGTTACAGATTTTCACTGTATTCCCTTTTAATCCCGGTTGTAAGGCCGGAAACCAAAAGCAGCGCAAAGGTAGTAAAAAAAGCATAGAGCAAAGAGTGGAAAGCATGGGGTAGCTTTGCGCACATTTAAAGCTTATTATTATGCTAAATCGCGTCTACCTATACTATTTGAGTATCATTTGATATGATTCACAATATATCTTCCGTGTTTTCGGTGCCTCCGTGGCAAAAAAATAAGCTCTAGCGGGACACAAAGAATAAGTATAGCTTTTTTCTGAAAATGAATGTCATTGATGCTTCAGAAACAACAGTCCCGTTATCCGCTGTAGCTCCGATGAAAAACCGGAGGCTGCCGCTACTACCGGGTTTATAAATGAGGGCTTGTAGTATTAAAATCTCTGAAAAAAAGGCCTGCAAAGATGAATTGCAGACCTTTAACTTTTAAGGCGTAATAAGTTTTTAGTGGAAGATTGCTAAATCGTTAAAAAATATCTTTGTAAAATCGGTAGTAACGCCATCTCCGCCATATTTAATTCTTTTTACCAATGCACCTGTAGATGCATTGTAAATCAATAAGTAGTTTACAGTAGCGGCTGCCCCATAATTTTGGATTCCGTTTACCACGATATAATCTTTGTTTTTATCGTAGCGGATGGCTCCGTAAACCATAAAAGGATCTTCGGTAATATTAATAAATGGCTGTGATAACGACGTTTTATCACCATCAATATATTTATAAATTGCCTTTCCTGAGTGATAGAAAACAGCATTTTCTTTTGCTGATGCGGTAATGCGGGTCGGTGCATCCAATCCAAATGTCCCTATTGATACAGGTAATGCTACACCTGCTGTATCTAAGTTATTATCAATGGCAATTAGCCGGCTACCCGTAGAAGCCCAGATTTTCCCATTAGGTGTTTGAGCAAAACCTCTGTTAATGCTGGAGAAACTTTTTACCAGTGAATAATTATTAGCGGATACAATTTTAGCACCATTGCTCTGTAACAGGTAAACGTAATCGCCTTTTTTCCACATATCGCCGGTATTCACCGCACCAACTGAAGTCAGTTTATTTTGCACGGCCAATGTATTCAGATCAATCTGGTAAACGCCGTCATTTGCACTTACCAATCCCCTGTTTCCATCAACCTGTATCATACTTCTCCAGTTGCTGGCCTCCTGTACGTATCTCGCTTCTTCTTTTAAGGTGTATTCGTTTATTTTTACAATCGGGCCGTTTACCTTACTCATCAAATAAATGCTGCCGTTTATTACCGAAGCAAACTGCAACGTACTCGTTTTAGCCGCATTTGACAATATCTTACCCGGGTTTTCCTTTTCATAAGCCCTGATATTAAGGGTATCTTCACCATAACGGTAAAAACTCACTGTACCAGCATTTTGTCCATAAGAGCCCTCTCCAATTACAAAAAAGCCATTTTCGTATTTACCTGTAACCGGATCTATCTGCAGGTTTTCTACACTGTCCTTTTTACAACCGTATAATCCGGTAGTTAAAACTAATGCCCCTATCAGTAATTGTTTAAAGTTTAATTGTTTCATTATAATATATTGTGTTATTTATTTTTTTAAAAGTTTAAGATCAACCGCGCCACCAAATTCTGTAGAGATTTCGCCCAAATAGCGCGACCGTTCATTATCATTATCAGGGCTAAAAGGATTCCCATTATTATTCTGTGCAGTGTATACCTTTACAAAATCGATAGCAGTGAGATTAACTTTTTCCCCGGCGGCATCTACTGCCCAATCAATGTCAAAGGAGTTATATCCCCTTCCCAACGACTCCTGCAAAGCGATGTAATCACTTGATCCATTATCGGAATAGCCAAAAGCAAAAGGTTTGTTGGTGATGATCTCACCAGAGGTAAGTGTGTTTTTAAGCAAAGTTCCGGTAAAAGAAATTTCATTAGCGGTTGCCCATGAAGGGAAATAATCCTGTGCATGAAATTGATTTCTCAACACCAATCCTTCTTCCCCCTGGTTATCTGTCCAGCGGATATCATCAGTTATTTTTGCGGGTTTGTAATAGGTAATTTTATAATTCTTGAGGGTTGTTGAGGCATTGTATTCACTTCCGGCGAGTTCATACCAAATATCATCAGGTAATCCATTTTTGTTTACATCCTGCATTACAGACACAATTCCCGGTTCGGAAAACTCCATATCCACACCAATTAACGGATTACCATAAATGCCAAGATCGGCTCCGGCTGCATTGGTAACGCTATGATCGAAACCAAATACGATAAAACCTCCATAGGCACCAAGTGAAACCAGACCATTACCGGCACTACCAATTAATATATCGGTTTTAACAAGATCGTTGGTAAACTGGCCTGGCGCCTGTTTAAATTCGTATATTTTGTTTAAATAAGGAGATTGTGTAGCAACGGGCTTTTCTCCTCCGCCATCTTTTTCAACTGCACTTTCTTTTTTACACGAAAAAAGCACAGCTGACAATATTGCCAAGGTTATTATAGGTTTTGTTTTCATATTAAGATAATTGAATTAGATAAGAGCGTTAATTCATTATAATCTTTTTCCTAGAGAGCTATTTGATGCCTAAATCCACAGCACCTTTTACTTCGGTAGATATTTCTCCTAGAAGTGTATTCCCTTTTTCCCGCTGACCAGTGTAAACCTTTACGAAATCAATGGTATTTAAAGCTATTTTCTTTCCGTTTTTATCAACGGCCCAATCTAAATCGAAGCTATTATATCTTTTAGTGGCATAATCATCATCTATCGACCAACTATCGGTATAACCCCATGGAAAAGCATTATTAATAAAAATACTTCCGTTTTTACCCCATGTAGAGGGCAGTAAGGTTCCTTTTAATGTTAATTTTTCCTGATCAGGCGCAAATTCAGGGTAGAAATTATGCTTGTGAAAATTGTTTACATCGTAGGTACCGCTATTTCCCTGATTATCCGTCCAGTTTACATTGGCAAAACCTTTTGGGTTGGTATAAGTGATTTCATAATTTTTAATGGTTAATGGATTGTTGTATTCGCTACCAGCCAGTTCATACCATTCATCATCAGGTTTTCCATTTCCATTAACATCCTGACTTACCATTACAATTCCCGGCTCAGCCCATGGCGTTGTACCACCAATCGGATTACCGTAAATAGCCAGATCTGCGCCTGTATTATTTACTACAGAATGATCGAAGCCAAAAATAATATAACCACCAAAGCCTCCTAAACTGATGAGACCGGTTTTGCTTACATCACCTATAATTTTTTGTGCACCAGCCAGGCTGCCCAAACTCTCATTAATAAATTGGCCGGGTGCTGGCAGATATTCGAAAACAGCGGTGATATATTTGGTGCTATTGGGTGTAATTTCTACAACCGGAACCGGAACAGTTACTGTGTATTTGTGAGCAAACGAACCGGTGTTGTTACTTGCGGTATACTCAATAACATAAGTGCCGGCTTTACTTGGCGTAAAATCGTAATTATAGGCACTGCTTACCACTTTACCATCCAACTTCCATTGGTGATTAAACCCAATGCCATTGTTAGTTCCTGCAGCAAAAGCGATTTTGGTATTTACTTTTGATGTCATGGTTTCTCCTTTGATGGTGAGGTTAACATCTGGTGCAACTTCAGTGTCTTTTTTACAACTGTAAATCAGGGTTGCAATACCGAGCATTACTATTAGATAAGTTTTTTTCATGTGTTATTGATTATATATTTTTTTGATGCTTTTTATTATTCGTATTTATAATTGTAATTGAATACGGCATATTGCGGCAGACCTGCCGTTTTAAAGCTGAACTTTACTTTTCCATCCGTTCCAAAGCAATAGGTCAGGCCTTCGCTGTTATTGTAGTTATTGGCATCGGCAACCACTACCTCTTTGCTGAATGGATTAATGGTGATTCCGTAAATGGTATTGATAAGCTGTCCATCAGTAATTAAACTTGCACCTAAGGCGCCACTAGTGGTATTAAGGGCTTTAATATCAGGGCTGCTGTAAATATCTTTAGATAGATAAGCTGTTGATCCATTGATGGCAATAGCACCCAGATCATAGCTGTAGGATGCAATTTTGGTATCCGTAGCGCTGCTGATCCTATCCAGTGATGGATTATTATTAATGATATAATCATTCCAGCATACCACGAACAAATCGCCATTATCAGCCGCTTGTATCCTTACGGGATTATTGTTTACGGCAATATCTTTTGTTTTGGTAAAGGTTGCTAAATCGATTACTGATACCTTGTTTTTTGCTCCGTTTTGATAATAAGGATGTGACGAATTGCATACATATAACTTGCCGTTAGCTACTGCCAGTTGTTCAAGTCCTTCAGATAGGGTAATTTCACCATCAATAGCCATTGATGCAGTATCGATACGGCTCACTTTTCCATCATATCTCGAAACGTAAGCTTTGTCTTTATAAAAAGCTACAAACCTTGGGATATAACCATCCGCTGCAGAATTAAATGGAATCCTTTTTAGTGATTTACAGGATTTGATATCAATAATATCCAAAAACGATTGTTTTGTACCCTGAATACCTGCTACTACGCAATACATTTTGCTTCCATATTGCTCTAAATCGTTTGCAGTTTCTCCTAATGATACACCATTTACCTGTTTGTAATAATCGGCAACTGCAGTTTTGGTTGCTACATCATAATAAGAAATGGCACTGTTATTATTCCCCATCAATCCTTCGCAAAGCATATAAATGCCTTTGGTTTCAGAGATTACAGGAACTTTTACTGCTGATGTTTTCGGTTTCTCAGGCTCTTCAACATCTTCCTTCTTGCATGAAGCAAGCAGTACAACTGCTGTAGTAATAAGGATTAAACCTGTTTTGGTGTAAAAATTTCTCATGGTATATATTTAGTTTATAAATGCAATGTGGGCTGGTATATCGCCAGTGGTAACCGACCATTTTAAGCGGCCTTCCGGACTGTAACAGTGTAATTTTCCGGGTGTAACATAATCTTTAGCATCGGTTACGTATACATCTTTTCTGGTAGGGTTAACGGCAATTCCGTAAGGGATTTTAATGTCCTTTTCAGTACCGTCCGTTATGAATTTGCGCTCCATTATCGTTTCGTCCTTTACATTGATCATGTTATAGCTAATTTTATTTTTACCCTCTATGTAGTTCCATTCTGTGCTATAGATATAGGCGTAATCATCATCAATAACCAGATTAGCAGCGGCAATATTGAATACTTTTTTAATCTGATCGGTTTGCGTATCAATTACAAAAAGCTTTGAAGGGATGGTATAATAATCACCACGTGAGGTCACATACAAATCGCCATAACGATCAGCTTTAATGCGATGCAGGTTAATGGCAACCTCAATGCGTTTAATTTTTTTAAGACTGGGTAGATCGATTACTGATACGGTATGCTCATAATCCGGCGGACTATAACCACCAGAATTGGCTACATATAATTTAGTACCGATAATGGCCATTTCTTCCGGCTGTCTGCCTACCTCAACAGTACGGTTTATGATGAGCGCCGCCGTGTCTATCTCTGCCACAATACCATTCGGTGCCTTTGGATCGCCAACTTTACCTAAATAAGCACTTACATAAGCTTTGCCATTACTGAAAGTGATGTAACGGCAATTAGTGATATTGATTTGTCCGATTTTCTTTCCGGTTTTCACATTCAACACCTCAACTTTATTCGATACGTTAACCACTACATAAAGCTTGTTTCCATAACGTCCAATATCATTTCCCACATCGCCCAAACCTTTGGTTACCTCTGGGTTTACCTGGTTGTACAAGTTGCGGGTATAAATGCCATTTACAAGGTCCATATAATCTAAAGAAGCCTTGTTCATGTTCATATTGCCTTCATTAACCAGGTAAAAACCTTTAATAGCAGAAGTTGGCTCTGGTTCTACCCTGCTAATTTCTGAAGGCAAAGGCTGGGGATCTTTTCTACAGGCGCCAATAATCAGCAGTAGCAATATGTATATCGTAAATTTTAAAGGCCTCATAGCTTATAATTTAGGGTTAGCCTGTAATTTCTACCCGGCATAGGGAAATTTGGAATAAGATCGTAGTATTGGTTAAGCAGGTTATTTACTTCACCATTGATATTGATACTTCCTTTTTTTAGTTTAAACTCATAACCAATGGCTGCATCATGGGTATACCAGGGCTCCATGTAATTATAAATGTTGTTTGCCTTTTGGTTATAACGGAAACCTGTGTATATAAAACCATAGTTTGCATGCCAGTTTTGGTAATCCAGGCGTGCTAAAAATGAACCACTGTTTTTGGGGATATAAGGAATCTGGTCCTGATAAGTTTCTTCCAGTTTTGAAGTTACATCGACTGCCTTTTGATAGGTGTAATTCAGTCCAACATTAACCAGTAGATCAGCAAAAGGCTCAAATGCGGTTTTGGTATTAATTTCTAAACCATGAATATCGACCAAACCGATATTGTACATAATCCAGCGGTACAGGTTTGCCCCCGGTTGTGCCACAATTTTATCTTTTACCCGGTTGTAATAAACATCAGATTGGATATCGATAAACTTTAATTTATGGTTTTTAAAGTTTTTGAAATAAGTTATACCAACATCATATTGTTTAGTGTACTCAGGTTTTAAAAGTGTATTACCAATAAAAGTATAATACAGATCATTAAAAGTAGGCATCCTGAAAATGTCTTTATAAAATGCCCTGATCCTGATGTCCCGATCCTTTAACAACTTCCACGACAGCATTACCGTTGGACTAAAAACCTGCTTGTTACCCGCTGAAGAATATAATTTTACCTGATCCATTACAGTAGTGCTCAATAGATTTGCCTGGATGGTGAGCTGTTCTAGTGTTAGCGATGAACTTATCACATTTAAAAAGGTATTCCTGCCTGGGTAAGGAAAACGATAAATATTGGCATCCAAAGTTTGATAGGTATAATCAGATGCATAAGCCACTTCCCAAACCGAATTGATTTTATATTTTCCCGAAACAGATAAGTATGCCTCCTGCTCTTTAAAGCGGTTATCTAAAAAGCCTGTGGTGGTTACATAATCGGGGTCTAAATAACGCTGATAAACATAAGCGTATTTTCCATTTACGAGAATGCTGAATTTATCGGATAGGTTTTTCTCTACACTCCCCTGGATAAAGAAATCGCGGTCCCATATTCTTTGCGTAAAATCAAACCTGTTAGCCACAATTGCACCTGGTAATCCCCTGTCTGATAAAAAAGAATAAGCTTGAGCGTGCCATTTTCCATTTTTAAATTTGCCAAACAATGCGGCCTGTAAGCGAAAACGTTCTACATCGCCATTATTTCTTACCGCAGTGGTATCAAAAACGCCATTGGTATACCTGAATTTATATTTCCCATCGGCATTTATATATTCGGTACTGATACTGGCATTTAAATTCTGGTTAATTTTATAGCGATAAATTAAGGAAGGATTGATCAATCCAAATGATCCGCTTTTTAAACCCAGCTCAACTTGCTGTTGCTGGTTTGGTTCGAAATCAGGTTCTTTGGTTTTTAAATAAATGCTGCTTGCCGAAGCATAACCCTTAGCCGGAATAAGTAATTCTGGCTTTTGCCCGCTATATAAAGCAATTTCCTGGAGATTGCTGAGCGAGAATTTCCCTAAATCTACCTGCCCGTTCTGTGCATTGCCAATCTGGATGCCATCTAAAAAAACTGCGGTATGGTTGGTGCCCAGGCTTCGAACATTTACCGTTTTTAAACCACCTATCCCACCGTAATCTTTCAATTGTACACCCGAAAAGTAACGGATGGCATCAGCCACTGATAAACTATTGATTCTTTTCAGATCTTCGCCAGATAAGATCTGAAGCGGTGTTGGTGATTTGCTTTGCTCGGTTAAACGGTACTCCCTGATCTGAACCTCTTTCAGCTGTGTTGCTTTTTTGGTACTGTCTGTTTGCGCCCAGGTATTTAAAGGCAATAAAAACCCTGTCCACAAAATGGAAGAAAATAGAAAAAACCGCATTGTGCCCGCATAGGCAGAATGTTTTTGTGTCATTTTGATTGTGAGTTTAACCCACAGCCAACAGATGGAAAAGAAATGAAATACGGTTACGTAAGTACATCACCCCTTAGCTTCAATCCCCGAAAGCTATGAAATATAATGCTAAGGCAGGTCTTCTGACTTACTCCCGGGTTTCCGGCCTTCCCATCCCGACAAGTCGGAACAGTGGCAGATTGATTGGAAATCCGTTAAGGAGCTTACAGCTGCGGGACAGTTACAGATTTACACTGTATTCCCTTTTAATTCCGGGTGTAAAGCCGGAAACCAAAAGCGCTGCAAAGGTAGCAAAATTAAACAACATGTAAAATGGATGATGGAAACCGCTCTTTTTAACAGAAAAAGCTAAATTAGGATTCAAATTTTCCCCCATGAAAAGGATTTTAATTATTGCATTTTCGTTGATCAGCTTATCTGTTATGGCACAAAAAACCGATACCGTTTTCCTAAAGAAATTGATGGAAAGTAAACCCGAACTTTTTTCGGCTGTGCTCAATCACCCAGAACATAATCAAATACAAATTCTCTATACCCAAATAAACCGTGACGCGAAGAATAAACCCGCGTTTAAAACTTTTAGCTACCATTTAGATCCGAATCATTATTTTTATCCTGCCAGTACGGTTAAACTTGCGGCCGTAATTTTTGCCCTCGAGAAAGTAAATAAGTTAAAAAGTACTGGTTTAACCGCTAAAAGCACCATGCTTACGGATAGTGCGTACAAAGGGCAAACTAAAGTTTTAAAAGATACCAGTGCTAAAAACGGTTTACCTTCTATTGAGCATTATGTTAAAAAAATTTTGCTTACCAGCGATAATGATGCCTTTAACCGTTTATTTGAATTTATTGGCCGTGCCGAAATCAACGAAAAATTAAAAGCAAACGGCTTAAAAGATAGCCGGATTTTGAACCGTTTGGCTATTGGCGATGCAGGCGAATCAGCCAAACATACCAATCCAATTAAATTTTATAACGGAGACCAACTGGTGTATAATCAACCGGCACAATATGATCCAAAAGATTATGAACTGCAATTAACCAACCTGATAATGGGTAAAGGCTATTTAGACAGTGCCGATAAACTGGTGAATAGGCCATTTAGTTTGGCAGGAAAAAATGCCTTTGCCATCAACGATCAGCAAAAACTGATGCAGAAACTAATCTTTCCGGAAGCTTTTTCAGCTGATGAACGGTTTAGCCTGACTGCAGAAGATTATAAGCTGATTTACAGCTACATGAGCAAATACCCAACGGAAAGTAATTTTCCAAAATATGATCCGAAAGAATTTTGGTCTACCTATGCAAAAATGCTTTATTACGGACGCGAACTGGTAACACCAGATCCAAACATCAGGATTTTTAATAAATATGGCGACAGTTACGGTTTCATTATCGACAATTCTTATTTCGTTGATTTTAAAAATGGAGTTGAATATTTTCTGACTGCCGTTATTCAAAGTAACGAAGATGGAATTTTCAATGATAATAAATACGAATATGATACGGTTTGCTTCCCTTTTATGAAAAATCTTGGTCAAAGCATTTACAATCTTGAATTAAAAAGAACCAAAAAGCATAAACCAGATCTGAGTAAATTCAAAATGGATTACAATCACTAAAACCTTTCGCTTAATTGATGGTTTATAGCCTATAAATTGTATAAAAAACTATACATTAATTAAAAAATAATATAT
>NNBT01000003.1_pt1 | contig 17370 bp, 9 predicted proteins | sample 1173831 | NCBI WGS metagenome assembly NNBT01 (sample SAMN07173936, study PRJNA388173) | plant metagenome | isolation source: symbiotic tissue sample KVJ10 | place: Norway: Troms, Kvaloya island | reverse complement strand
ATTGTTATTCCGACGGCAACTGAAATTAACCCCGCAGAAGCGACTCAATTAGCTACCACTACTTTGTCTCCTACACGGATTCAGGTTGGTGTGGTAGGCGAAGTTAAAAAACCAGGTCTAACAGACGTTCAACCAAATAGCTCTTTAAATCAAGCTATACTCGCTGCTGGCGGATTTAATGATGCTAGAGCTAGTAGTAGTGCTGTTGATTTGATTCGCCTCAACCCTAATGGTTCTGTTACTAAACGTATAGTAAAAGTGGATTTCTCCGCTGGTATTAATGAGCAAACTAATCCCATACTCCGCAATAATGACGTTGTAGTAGTTAACCGATCTGGTTCAGCTAAGACTGGCGATACCGTCAACACCATAACTGGGCCTTTAGGTGTTATCTTTAATCTTTTGAACTTATTCGGACTCTAGTTTAAGAGATAGATGCAAATTGGGGGCGTTGGCCAACCGTCTTCGTCCCTAAAATTGCACTATCCTTTAATCAAAAGCAAGTTAAGCATAGCAGATGTTCCACAAGGCATCGCTTCTTGCAAATTGTGTTCCATAGCAGCTTCATACTGTTACGACAAGTCTGCTATAAATACTCTGACAGCCGCTCTCTTCTGATTTGCCAATATAAGCTATCTGACCACTTTTATATATCCGTCATTATAATAATTTTAAGTAATATTACCCATAGATAAATACTGTAAACTTTAAAACTCTCACTGTAACTTCATAATGTGCATTGATAGACTTTTGAAATCTTTATTGTAGGTACTCGGATTTCTTATGATAATGAGAATATTTTAGAAAGCAGATTCTGTAAATACTCGTCAATAACTGCTTTTTAGTCATTTAGTGATTCTTATTATCATAAGAATTATTTAAGTAAATTAACTAATTGATGACAGATATACTATTTTAACCACAGATACCGCGTATACACAGTAGAATGATGTCGAATTGGAAATGACGCCATTTGTACGGTTGCTTGGTGTTCATGAATAGGGTAACTCTGGATACTGATATTTTTTATTCAGTGATTTTATCAGATGTTTGCAATTTTTTGGAACACAAGCTCAAAAGGTGGTTCAGCCATATTTACGCAAAAATGCGCAGGTTTAAACTTATAAAACCGTGTATAAACTTACAAGTGGCAGTGATACGACCGTATCCAATACTGGGTTATTAACTAAGGCTAGAGTTACTAACCGTTAACGATTGAGTTTTTGCAACATACCCTATTTTTTCCCTATGATGATTCATGGTTTCGGTTTTCTCAGTTTGAGCGCATCTCTTGTACTTCCCTGGGCATTAACAGGTCTGGTTCAAGGACAGAGAATAACAGAGTCTTTATTTAAAGATGTTCCTCGGCCATCCACTGTTCAGGAAATACCACTACCTAACCGCAAGCTGATCAGTCGTATTTCAACTGCAACAACATACTATGTTAGTGGTAACGGAAACGACAGAAATAGCGGACTCTCTACCTCATCGGCTTTTAGGACACTTCAAAGGGCAGCAAACCTTACTAATCCTGGCGACACAGTACTTATTATGAACGGGCAATACAAGAATGGGCCCAACAACGGTTCTGTACTAGGTATTAAACGTTCTGGAACTGCAAATGCATGGATTAAATATAAAGCGTATCCTGGGCATTATCCAAAAATTCAGCACAATACATGGAATGGTATCTCGATTTCAAATGGAGCTTCATATATCGAGATTAACGGGCTGGAGGTTGTAGGGAACAATGCTAATATCACCCGTGATTATGCGTTAAGTCAGAAATATAACAGATCAAATCCGCTTACTAACGGAAGTTGCATAAGCATTGAAGGAGGAAACAAAGGCCGTTCTCATCACATAAATATTCTGAACAACAAAGTGCATGATTGTGGAGGAGCAGGTATCTCAGCAATCCAAGCTGATTATGTGAAGGTGGATAATAACACTGTTTTCAATAACGCTTGGTACACAGTTCATGGTTGCAGTGGCATTTCCATGCTTAATAATTGGAGTTCTGACAACAAACAGGGATACAAGATATTTGTAACCAATAACAGGAGCTACAACAATCGAATGTACGTTCCTTGGATTGGTTCCGGAACGATCTCAGATGGTAATGGCATTATTGTTGATGTTTCAAAAGGATATAGAGGGCGGGTTTTAGTTGCGAACAATCTCACCTACAATAATGGCGGTTCAGGTATTCATTCCCATGATAGTCAGCATATCGATATTATCAACAATACGGCATATTTTAATCAGCAAAGTCCAGAAGTTAGAAAAAAGGGAAAGGGCGAAATTTATGCGGGTTATTCGTCTGATGTCAAAATTTTCAATAACATTATGTATCCTTCCCCTGGTAATGCTGCGAATAGCAATATGAAAAATGTCAACGTCAATTATAACTACAATGTTTATCCTAGTAATTCGACGATCAAGATTACAGGATCTAACGATATGATTGCAGATCCACAGTTTGTTAATGCCTCAGCTCGTGACTTTAGATTGAAATCAACAAGTCCGGCAATTAATAGTGGTTTAAAGTGGAGTAGTTTGACAACCGATTTTCTAGGCAATCCTCGTATGTCCGGTTATGCAACCGATAGAGGAGCATACGAAAATCGGTAGTAGTTAAAAGTATGGCATTGGGTTGTATAGTAAAGTTCTTATTTATACAGATTTTTGTCTACAACCCAATTGGAAACGGGCGAGGAAGAGCTACAAAGGAAAAGAAGACCCCATAGTCAGACCGCAGAAACAAGCAAAGCAGAATACAGAAGCGGAAATTATGTGCGGCTACTGTAGAAATAGACCTGAAGTATTTGGATGAATCAAGGTTTTGTGCATGGAGTTACTTTCGAGGCGAGAATTCTTTAGAAGTTTTATTTCTTCGCCAGTCCCTTAAGCTCTTTTGTCAACTCTCTTGGTTTAAAATATTCGTGAGAATGATATCGATAACTACTAGATTCATTTTTATCAATGACTCCATTGACTACTAAACCTAGAACGTTGTAACTGGATCTCTCCAATATCTCTTGAGCAGCATTAGCACTGTTGGAATCAATCACTCCGGGTCGGGCTACTAACAAAATACCATCAGTCATTTGGCTTAAAGTCAAAGCATCGGCTGCCAAAAGCAGTGGAGGGGCATCAATAATTACAAAGTCATACTTGTACTGAGATGAAAAATTCTCAATGAGTGATGCCATTCGTTTTGAGTCAAGCAAAGCAAGTGGGTTGGGAGGTCTAACTCCAGCAGTTAATACATCAAGGTTGTCCATAACCTTAGATACGGCAATTTCAAATTCAGTCTGGCCTACAAGAACCTCACTCAAACCAACTTCATTGGTTAGTTGCCAGAGATGATGCTGAGAAGGAACTCGCATATCTGCATCAATTAGTAAAACTTTACGTCCTAGTTGAGCGATCGCTGCTGCCAAATTAGCTGAAACTGTAGACTTGCCTTCTTTAGGAACTGCACTAGTGATCACAATGGTTTTGAGCAAATTATCTGAACTTAAGAATTTCAGATTTGCTTGAATCATCCGGTACATTTCGCTCGTTAAAGAGTGGGGAGTGTCCCTGACAGCAATCGTTTGAGATATTGATTCTGCATTTGAATAACGAGAACGAAGCTTTTTAACAGACAAAGGTACAATTCCTAGCAAAGTATATCCAAATACATCTCTAATTTCTTTAAGTGTTTTTAGAGATCTATCTCTCATTGCGAGAAAAAGTACAGTTGTGGTAGCAAAAAACAAACCGAACATGACTCCTAACACCAAAACAATTATTGGTTTGGTTAATGTAGGATCTTCAGGCACTAAAGCCTGAGCAATAATCCGGGAACTAGGTGTATTTGTATTTTCAACTAACTGTAGCTCTTGAACCTTTTTCAATAGAGTTTGATAGGTTGATTCTGCAACTTCAACTTTCCGTTCCAACTCTCGTTGGTTTTGTGCCAGCTGGGGTAAAAGTTTCACCCGCTGTTCGTACTTGACACGAGAATTATATAGAGAGGAGAGTCTTTGAGTTAAGCCAAAACGTTGTATTTCTGATTGCAGAAAGTTCTGTATCAGGCTTTGTCTGAGTTCTCCAATCTGCAATAGGCTTGGGGGAACTTGTGTTTGATTGCCAATAGTCTGACCAACTTGCTGTTGCAAGAGAGATTTTAAATTAGTTTTTTTTGCTTCTAAGTTAATAACTATAGGATTGTCATCTAAAAAACGGCTGCGCTCAACCGCTAACTGCCGATCGGTCTCTTGGAGTTGTGTAAGAATTCCCTGTACTGCTGGTGACTGACTAAGGGCACTCACTGCGATCGCTTCCTGAGAATTTAGCTCTACTTTCTGCCGCAGTTCATTGGTTTGGGCATTTACCTCATCCAGTTGAGCCTTGACAGTATTCATCTCATTGTCTAAATTTCCAATAGTCGCAACAGCTGACTTTGTCTCCTCTGATAAATCTGCAATCTGATGCTTTTGTTTAAATATACGTAGCGCTACTTCTGCATTATTAACAGCAGCTTGAGTTGTAGGAAGTTGCTTGGCCATAAACTGACGAGTTGCTCCTGCCTCAGAGCGATTTGTCAGAATATCATTTTCTAAATAAAACCTCATAATTGTGTTGACTACTGCCGCTGCTTCTTCAGGATCGTGACTTCTATAAGTAATACGCAATACATCTGTCCCACCAACAATTTTTAGGTTCAGGACTTTTAGTAGTTTTTTCACCTCCAGAGCTTCACCTTCATTGTCTTTGAGTTGTAGTTTGTCTATTGTCCGTTGCAACAAAGCTGGGGAAGAAATAACTTCTATCTGACTGCTTATGGGATTTTGAGTTGCTACCAATGGTTTCAAATCTCCTGAGTCTCCTCCTTCAGAGGTACTAGGGGAAAGATTATTGCCTGCTACTTTAAAACTGGGAACTCTGAATAACAGTTTTCCTTCTGCTTCATAGTCTGGCTTCAGAAATTTTGTAGATATAGCACTCAGAATAACTGTCGCCACAAATATACTGAAAGCAGGCACCCACCACCGTTTCAATATCAATAAGTAACGATTAAGGTCTAAATCAATAGATTCTCTAGATTCCATAGATTTTTCTGACATAAATCTTCCAAAGTACAGGTCTTAAGCAAGAAACTCAAAATTGACTTATAAAAGCCATAAACCAGTGCAATTTACAATACTGATTATATGTAATTTTACAATATAAAATATAGTATAGACCAAGTAAGGTTCAGTTAAAGCTGAACTCTATATCAAAATCATTTTTTTAACGAACCGTCAAAGACGCAATAAGTGCTTAACTGAACTGTATTGTATATATTTAAGTTAAAAATTGAGTCCCCATGAGTACAAATTTGTAACGGTGGTGTGTTTACTTTTATTGAGCAAAACTTTTGTTAATTTTGGATTGGTGAGTTAAGTACCTCCTAACTATAACTGCCGTCCTATAAATCAACCCTTTAGTAACAGGACGCTCAATTAACAGTTTTTTGCATTGAGCCATAAACCATTAATATTCATTCAAGTTTATTTCTGGATGATCAAAGACTTGATTTTTTCTTTGGATATTGGATATTTATTATACGGCTATATTCCTTAGTCATATCAACCTTAGTCATATCAACGATCTTAGCCAAAAACAAAATTTCAAAGTCAAGTAAAAAACTTGATCTTTAGTCAGTTTGTAATTTTTGACCATAAACATCTACTTATTACTCAAATCACTTACTGAATATAATAATTCTGAAAGTTGAATTAGCTACCTACTTTGCCAAACTTTATTGTAAGCATCTAACAGTTTTGGAGCTTGATATTGCCATTCAAGAATCTCCTCCATTCTGCGTCGCCCCTCAGCTCCGATCTTTTGTCTGCGTTCAGGAGAATCTAGAAGTTCCAAAATTTTCTCGGCAAATTCTACCTCGTCGTTAGGCTTGGCATAAAGAGATGCTTCTTGTGCAGAACGTCTTCCCTCTCGCAAATCAAACTGGACAATTGCTTTTCCCATTGCCATGTATTCAAGGATTTTATTCATGGTGCAGTTTTCGTTATAAGCAGATGTTGGAGAAGGTTCTACACACACGTCACAACTGGAAAGTCGCTCTAAAAGTTCTTCACCTTGCTTAAACCCTGTAAATTCTACAAACTCATTCACTTCTAATTCTTTAGATAAGTCCTTGAGCTTTTCTGCCATAGGTCCACTACCAATTAGCATAAAGTGAATATCAGAGCGATTTTTTTTGTGGACAATGTAATATACCATTCTCAAAAGATAATCAATACCTTCTGGTTCTCCCATGACACCCATGTAACCTATCAAATAGTTCCTACCTCTACGGTAATTGGGGTTTGGAGGCATTCGGCGAAAGCGCGAAAGATCCGGCGCACTACGAACTACAAATACTTTCTCTGGTTTCTTGTGCCCACGGTTAAGAGCTACCTCTCTGTGTGACTCGTTTGTTGAAATCACCATGTCTGCTGTGGCATAGGTCAAGCGTTCAGCCCAGCGTAATCCATGATAAAAAATATCGCGCCGCCGATACTTAGCTTCATACATTTCCGGACTGAGGTCATGATGATCGAAGATAATAGATATACCATGAAATAATTTAAACCATACTGCTACCAAGAAAAGTAAATCGGGCGGATTACAAATATGTATGACATCAAAACCTCGCTCTCGCCATACCCTTTGAGCTAGACGGAATTGCCAGTTAATCGCCCAACTGTACTCTCGGAGATAGCCAATGACAGAACTTTCTTCCGGTGGTAGAGGATGACGGTAAATATGAATCTGCTCAATAATTTCGTAATCTTTATCAAAGCCATTACCTGTAGGTGAAATTACGCTAACTTCATACCCAGCTTTTTGCAAAGTAGTTGCTTCCATCCATACCCGTCTATCAAAGGGAACTGGGAGATTTTCTACGATAATTAGTACTTTCTTCGGTGATGCCATAATAATTTCAATTTTTAATTAGTTTCGCAAGTAATTATTCACTCACTCGGTAAAATGGTCAAAACCCACAATTTATGGGTGATAGGCAGGGGAAATATGAAACGTTCGTTACCTTAGTAAAACACTCACTTGTCAAGTCTAAAATATACCTTATTTATGTAACCTATAATCATCCTTGGCGAAACTGGTTGGACAATAAATATGGATGTCTACATCATAATAGCTATCAGATTTGCGGTTACTAGCTGGTTAGAATTATGTTGATTAATCATCTGATTTTTACTTCATCTTTACATTCTGACTGAGAGAGATGCCGCCACATAGAGTATCCAAGTCAAACTATTTGATTCCATCAAATTAGACTCAGTCAGGCTAGATAAGAGTATAAATGTCATGTGTATAAGTGGCCAAATATCAAATGCTGTTTTACTACTACGCACCCAAGCAAATCCTTGCAAATAACTGCGCCAAAATCCTAAAAAGAATACTCCTAACCCTAAAAGACCCAAATCTAGGCAAAGAGCCAGATAACCATTGTGGGGGTGGGTTGGCATCCATCCAGCTGCAAGCCAAATATAGGCAGATTCGCCATTCCATCCTTGCCAGAATCCACCATAACCGTAACCAAGCCAAGGATGTTTCCAAATCATATCAATTACTAATGGCCACAACTCTGTTCGACCAGTCAGTGTCGCATCTTTCCCAATTGCACTGAATAGGATATCAGCATCATTAGACAACCAAAAATATAAACCTTGGCTGATAGTAGCTATCATTATTAAGGTTGGTACCATCAACTGGTATGACCAGCGCCAAATTTGAAAAGCAAAAAATGCCAATATTAGAATTAATAGATTAATTAGAGATGAACCTGAAGACGCAAGCAGTAAAAGTAGTACTGACAAGCAAAACCCACCCCAAAAAAGCCAATTACGTTTTTGATGTTGATAACCAAGGATCAAAAAAGTCATACTACTCGTTACCATTCTTGCTCCCAGACCGTTTTTGTGCGTGAATACTCCACGCCACTTTGGGCTACCCAAATCATGCTGTATCCCGTATTGAGGCAAGGCTATAGCAAAAACGCAACTAAGTATTATAATAATTGCAAAGTTCCAAGCAAGTAAATGTAATTGCTGTTTTAAGCTATATCGCGAAGCAAAATATAATCCAAATAAACTAGAATTAATCAGGGCAAAACTATTTTTTAATGTTGTTGATGGTTCAAAAGACCAAATAATAGAAACAGCTGACAATAAAATTAAAGAATAAAGCCAAAAGTCTTTATTAAAGAAATAAAGAGTTTTCTTCCAACGCAAAACTAGTAGTACTAAGGTAACTGCGTAGATTAAAGAATAAATAATCCGAATCAAAGAGCTATCATATTCTACTAAATCTTGTTGTCCTGCTCCTCCTGACAGTACAACAACAAAAATTGCCCCTGAATACATCAGCAAGCTCAGAATTGTGAATACCTGTTCAGCAAAAATTAGTATTTTCCTCATAATAAATTAACTAATATTTATTTTGCATATTCATTTCTTTATAATAAATTTGAGCTGTCTGAGCGGCAATATTTGACCAATTTAAATCTTCCTGACAACGAGCTAATGCCGCAGTTTGCATACGTTGTTGCAAGTCGCGATCGCTTAACAAATAAATAATAGCATCAGCTAAAGATTGGACATCACAAGGTGGAACTAACAACCCATCTTTTTTATGCTGAATTATCTCACTTAATCCCCCTACTTCAGAGGCTACAACCAGTGTTCCCATCCCATAAGATAAAGCTGCCACACCACTTTGAGAGGCTTCTATGTATGGTAGAACTGTTACCGTACTGCGTTGAAATAGATTACTTACTTCTTCAAGAGGGATAAAGTCATTGATAATTTCGTAGCGTTTCTCATCATAACCATTAGGGAAATATTGTTTGATGTTTTCTCCCCGTCCAGCGATAATCAGCTTGACTTCAGGTATCCGTTCAGCAATTAAAGGCATAGCCTGAAGTAAATATTTCAATCCTTTGTAGGGCCAGATACGTCCAAAAAATAGTAATGTATTTGGCTCACGAGTCTGACTATTCTGCTTACCCCGACGCTGATACAAACTACCAAGTTCTCCATGTGGCAAAACATTGACTCGCTCTTGAGGTATACGAAATTGTTCAGTTAGAATCTTTTTTAGTTGATGAGTATGGACAATCAATTGTTGGGAACGATAGAAGGCAATACGCCTGGTATACTCTGAACCGAATACAGCCATACTATCTCCTGGGTGACGGAATATGTCGTGGATAGTCGTCACCAGTGGCGGCATTTTGTTGAGTAACAGAGTCCAATCATACCAAGGATCGTTAGTTTCTTGCACGTGCAAGACATCCGGCTGTATATCTTTAATAATACGCATCATCGCGTACATAGACAATAGGTTGCGTGGGTCGCGAATCCGTGGTTTTTTAAAGCTAATTACGCGGATACTAGAATCAAGAACATTGCTACAGACATTTGAGACTTTTTCCGGATGAATTAGCGTTAAATCAACATGTTTAACCAGACTGTTTGCTAATTCAATGGTGTAATCTTCAAAACCAAAATGTAATAAAGCAACCTTAATCATAATTAAAATTATCCCCTAACCTTAAATTATTTCATCAATTTTTATGAGCTAATGATAAGAATTTATTCGGAAACTAATTACTGTGATTTTAATAATTTGAACCATAAAAAACGAAACCCTCCAAAGGCACGAATACCTAAAAAAATCACAAATAAAGCATAGGCACAAGTTGCAATAATTAGAGTTAATATAAAGTCTAATTTCAGCTTTTGTAATAATATTAATATAGGTAGCATTAAAATAGTTATTATTAATGGTCGGCGGATAATTCGCCATAAATTTAATGGGAATAAGCGAGTATAGGTGAAATAAATATACTGGCTAAAACCAGAAATAGTCATTAATAATGCCATTAAAGCTGCACCTAGTAACTTATATTGCGAAACTAATACCACACCTCCTAAGCTACCTAATGTAGTGGTAATAACTACTTCACGTAGGTTCACTATCTCGAAACCATTGGCTACAAGTAAATAAGTCAGTGAGCGTGTAAATGGCAAAAAAACGAGTGATGCAGCGCTTATAATAAGAGCTATATTTGCTTCAGCAAAGCTAGCATTATAGAGAAAAACTAATAGTTCTTTGCCAAATAATAAGATTCCAAGAAATAAGGGTAATGCGATGATTAGTAGGATTTCGATAATATTTTCAGCTATCTGCCTCTGCCTTTCCCGTCCTTGCTCTACTGCCTTTGAAAGTCTTGGAAATATTGCTAAACCTATACTGTTAGCAATAATCATAAAGGGTTGTAATAATTGTGTTATACCGCCAAATAAACCTACTAAAATCTCATTTCCTAACAATGAAAGTATCAATATTTGAATTCTGCCACTTACTACAGCTATTGCTTCAATAGCAAAAAATGTACGTGCACTTTTGATTGTATTAAAGACAAAACTCCTATCAATTTGCCATTGCATTTTTACCAACCGAGCGATAAAAATCCATTCAATTACCAAAATTAGTGTTTCTGAAAAAACTAGGATCGCCCCCAAATATTCAATTCCATATTTTAGTTGCATCGCCCAAATCATGATTATTAGGCGTAAAATATAGACTGGCACTGTAGCGATCGCAATCAGATGCATCTTTTCTTTCGCTTGAAAAATTGCCTCTGTTATATTAGAAAGCGCAAAGGGAATGATCGTTAAACCCATTATGTAACAAACAGTCGAGGTTTTGGAACTATAGGGAAGTAAAAATACTACAATCACCAATGCCGCATAACTGAAAAAACTAAATATTAACTGTAGGCAAGTACCACTGATCAAATAGACTGGTGTTTTTTGTGGCTCACGAGCTAGTTCTCTAGTAAACAATGTTTTTAACCCTTGTGAAGCAATGCCCACAAAGATAAAATAGTAGCTATATGCTAGTAGATACTGCCCTAAAGCTTCAGCTCCTAGAGTACGAGCAATCGAAGCGGTTAACACAAAAGCTGTAACACTTTGTGCTAACCGATTGAGTATCATCGAGAAGGAATTACTTATGAATTTGTACTTTTCTACCATTCTTAATAATTCTTAATTCAGCTTAATTCTTTTATTTTGAGTCACCACAATTTTTTGTCGGATATATCCTTATAGATTTTTCGAGAGCATTCTCAAACAAAATAAGTAACTAATTACTCAGTTATGTAGAAAAATCTAAATTTAATCCGCTGTAAATTAAACTGAACACTGCAATAAATTTATTGATTGATACGGAAAGTAAATTCTATAATCCTAGCCTTCATGCTATGGATTTTTTCTATTAGTAAGCACCATCTTTTTTCAGAACCACCATAACTGTTTTAAGGAGAATTTCAAAGTCTAACCCAAGCGACCAATTTTCGATATAGCTAATATCTAGATGAATCACTTGTTCAAAATCTAAAATATCTGAACGACCTGAGACTTGCCAAAGACCTGTAATACCAGGTAAGATTTCATGTCGAATAAAATGGTGTTCAGAAAACTTTTCAACATCTCTGGTAGGTAAAGGTCGAGGTCCTACTATACTCATTTCTCCAAGGATAACGTTAAAAAGTTGAGGTAATTCGTCTAAACTATAACGACGGAGAAATTTTCCAACACGGGTAATGCGAGGATCATCTTTAATTTTAAAGATAATTCCATCTTTTGTTTCATTTAAAGCTTCTAATTCTTTTTGTAATTTTTCTGCATCAGACCTCATCGTTCTGAATTTCCATACTTTAAACTGTTGACCATGTAAACCTATACGGGTTTGTTTGTAAAATACTGTGCCTGGAGAGTCAAATTTTATAGCTATAGCTATAGCTATATAAACCGGGAATAATAACATTACAAATAAAGTCGCAAAACAAAAATCACAACTACGCTTGATCCAAAAATCTTTACCTGTAATTATCGGACAATCCAAACTCAGACAAGGCATTCCACCTATTTTGTTGAATTGTACGTTTTTATAAATTGGTTTTAATTCCATCGGTAAAATATGTACTTGTATCCCAGATGCTTGAAATAACCAGCACAAAAACATTCTATTTTTTAGCGCATCCCAAGATATAAAAACTTCTGTCACTCCTAGTTGATTAAGCTGAGACAATGTTTGCTGACGCTGATATCTGTCTAGTGAATTAGCATTCGCCGTTCCAGATATAATGTAATGCTTTTCTTTTTTTATAAAACTCGCAATCTGCTCGCGATCTTGAGGATCGCAAATAATGAAAACAGAAGAACGAACTATTTTTTTCTGCTTGCGTAGATATTCAAGAGTAATATTTACAGCGTATCTACCAGTACAAACAAAAAATATACTTAGCAACCAAGGCAATAATATTAATCTTGGACGTGTGATATCAACAACTGGTTTATACAAAAAACTAACTAAAACGATTAATCCATGAGCAAAAGTTAGCGATTTGATAATATTGAAATAGTCATAACGTTTTTGACCTTCTCGATAAATACCCTCAACAGCTAGCGATCCTATTTGAATCCCAATAGCTGTTAAGATTGGTAAATAATGAATTGGTATATACCAATAAAAATGTCCATAAGTAGATTGATATGCTGCTAAAACCCAAGCTAGAAATAAAAGAGTGCAGTCTACTAAAAATAATGTTGTTAATCTCAACCACCATGAACCCTTACGTACCGTGACAAATGTCGATGCACGTAAATCCAAAGGTACTTCACTGAATTTATTTGTTGTAATGCTTTGATTACTCATAGTTAGGAACACTTGGTGTAGGTAAAATTTGATAGGATATTAGATATACAAGACAATTTGGGTATCTCATTATTTTTATTTACAAAGAAAAATTGACTTTTTAGTCTATTCTTAAAAATTTTCTTGAGAGTAACTTTAAGTTTTTTATCAAAAGCATTCTCCAGGGTCGGTTTGAGTGCCGTTACTACCGAAATACCTAGGTTTGATTGCAGCCTATAATCACAATTTTAGTCTGTAAAAATTAATGAAAAAAAGTATTTGTTGTCCAATTTTAGCTTGGCAATTAAACAGAACTGCTGATGTTAATAACCAAGCAAAATAAAAATATTATAATTTTTGAGGTTACTAATACATCAGCTAAATTAATTATGGATATCGCAGATATGTTAGAGAATTTTACTTATTCGAGGTATAGAATGATTGATATCACCTCAAAGATTACTCTAGCATATTTATTTGGACTAATTCAGCTTTGAATATAAAGTTGTCTTGTTGTGTTTATTTTTTTACGCATAATTACTGATTAACAAAACTTACACATAATTTATAACAAAATGCATCAAAAATTTGATGTTTGTAATAAAAGTTTACATTGTTGAATATTTATGGTTAAACTTGAGTCAGTTTCATAGACATTTCTAAATCAAGTCTTAAAAGGGCAACAACCTTAACGACGAAACTGTAGTTTAGAGTAGAAGACTGATGTTACAAACGTAGTTGGGTTTTATGAGTTCGCCTAAATTCTTCAAAAAAATAATCTTACGACTTTACATTAATTTTATATAATTAGAGACAAAATGAAGATTTTGTAAAAACTATTTTTCATTCAGTAGATTTTACTGATATAGGATAATGTACTTTTATAATTGCGTGTAAATGTTTGTGTTTGTTGGCTAAAACAGAAATTTGATTTTTTGGATTCAATTGTAATAATTTAGAGTTTCATTTCAATCAATAAAACACGGGGTGAAAGTATGGTTACTAGTAAATTAGATATATTAGATCGATTGGGTAGGTTTTTAACCAGTAAAAAGTGGAGTTTCCTGACAAACTTGCGTCTCAATAATTTAGAAGTTAATAAAATTTTACGAGCCACAGATGATTTGGAAATAGTAAAAGCACAGACAGAAATAAATAATTTATCTTTTTCTGAAAAAGATTATAGGAATTTTGTAAATTCAGATGTATTAAGTAAATATAATCAGCTTGATTACATCCATTCCAAGCCACTCGAATATTTGACGACAATGACTCTCTTAGAGTTGAAAGAAGGTGATAAAATACTCGATGCTGCTGGTGGTGAAAAAGCTGAATATATAAAGGCTTTAATGGCAGTTTCGGACTTCAAATTGAATGCTTACTGCCAAGACTCTTTATTGGATGGAAAAGTCACAGATGGAATTAAGTACATTGGTGGCTCTATTGATGCGATCCCTCTTCCAGATGAATCTTTAGATGGAATTAGCTGTCATCACTCTTTTGAGCATTTTCGAGATGATTTGGATATTAAGTTTATTAAAGAGGCAGTACGTTTATTGAAAGTTGGCAGAAAACTTGTCATTGCACCGCTATTTTTAACTAATGAATATGCAGAAATCTGGAACAATAAACGGATTCAAAAGTCTAATGTTGACGAAGCAATCACAATTTTTGACAATACTGCAAGCTTTGCTGGATGGGGTGCATATGAAGGCTTTGCTAGAACTTATAGTCCTGCTGCATTTAAAACAAGAATTATTGATAATTTACCGAGCAACTGCCATGCAAAAATCTACAAAGTTATTGTAGATGGAAAACCTGTGCCAGACCTACAAAAAAATTATCATCAACCTCTACTCAATGCTGAAATGAAGGCACTGGTAATAGTCAAAAGCTAAATAGCAACTTAGCAATTTTTGAGTTTGGTAAGTGTTATGGCAATTTGCAATTGCTTAGAGTCCAAACAATTAGTAGGGGTGCACAACGTATCTGTGTGCTCCTAGTGTGTATCATTCAAAATTGCTATTATGTTGGTTATCTGAGAGTTATTAATTGTATTGTTCTGATTTTCTATATACTAGGGGCTATATTTGCTCATATCTTTTTTAGTAATAAACCTTTAATTATTTACGTCTTCATAAACTTTAATTATTTATGTCTACTGGAACTTAATATAGAAAATGCAGATAAATAGTCAGACATCAGAATATAAGCAAAATATTACCTTAAATACCTTAAATAACACCATCAGCACTCAAGTTTTACAGGAATTGAATGACACCCAAGTAGTTCATAATCACGATCTGTGCATTCATCAAATGTTTGAGATGCAAGTGGAGCGATCGCCCCAAGCGATTGCGGTAGTATGTGGAAATACACAACTTACTTATCAACAATTAAACGAGCGGGCGAATCAACTAGCGCACCACCTACGTGCTTTAGGCGTTGGGCCGGAAGTACTTGTAGGTATATGCTTAGAGCGCTCCTTAGAGATGATTGTAGGACTACTGGGCATTCTCAAAGCTGGAGGCGCTTATGTGCCTTTAGATCCGGCATATCCCTCAGAACGTTTAGCTTTTATCTTGGAGGACACCCAGACGCCAGTATTGTTAACCCAAGAAAAATTGGTCAATAACTTACCACCGCATCAGGCGCAAGTGGTTTGTCTGGACTTAGACTGGCAAGGAAATATTCAAAATAGTCAAGAAAATCCTGTAAACCAAACTACGGCTGATAACCTCATCTACGTAATTTACACATCTGGTTCTACAGGACAGCCCAAGGGTGTAATGATCCCTCACCGTGGTATCTGTAATCAACTCTACTGGAAGCAAACAACTTTTGGATTAACTCACGCAGACAAAGTTTTACTGACTATTTCTTTTAGCTTTGATCCCTCAGTGTGGCAGATATTCTGGCCATTGTGCTTTGGGGGGCAATTATTTATGGCTCGCCCTGGCGGACATCAAGATACAGCCTATCTTGTGAAGGTGATTACCGAGCAGCAAATCACAGTTCTGGCTTTAGTACCTTCCATACTGCGTGTCTTATTAGAAGAGAAGGGAATTGAAAATTGCCGATTCATCAGACACATTACCTGCGGTGGTGAAGCTTTACCTGGCGAACTTATAGAACGCTTCTTTACCCAACTGAATTTGGACAATGTTTTACATAATTGTTACGGCCCGACAGAAGCTTCTATTGATACTACTTTCTGGAGTTGCCAGCGCGGTACTAATTATGCTATTGCACCTATTGGTCGTCCGATTACCAATGCAGAGATTCACATCCTCGATGAAAATTTGCAGCCAGTGCCTGTTGGTGAATCAGGTCAACTGCACATTGGCGGTATTGGTCTAGCGCGAGGCTATCTTAACCGTCCAGAATTGACCACAGAGAAGTTTATTTTCAACCCTTTTAGCTCTGAACCTGGGGCACGCCTTTACAAAACTGGGGACTTAGCGCGTTATTTGAGCGATGGTAATATCGAGTTCCTTGGTCGCATTGACGACCAAGTTAAAATACGTGGCTTCCGAATTGAATTAGGAGAAATTGCAGCTATATTAGCTCAACATCCGGCACTGACACAGACTTTAGTCATAGCCAGAGAGGATGTTCCTGGGGACAAGCGACTTGTAGCATATATTGTTGCCCATCCAGAGCAAATTCCTAGCCAGGCTGAATTGCGTCGCTTTTTGGAAACTCGGTTGCCTGAATACATGCTGCCTAGTTTCTTTGTATTTTTGGACACTCTACCATTAAATCCCAACGGTAAAATAGACCGCCGCGCTTTACCTGCACCGGATACATCTGATATTAAGCTGTCAACTAACTTTGTTCCACCTCAGAATTCGACAGAAGAAGTCTTGGCTGGCATTTGGGCGAAAGTTCTGCGTCTGGAACAAGTAGGAATCCACGACAATTTTTTTGAATTGGGAGGGCATTCACTGCTGGCCACTCAAGTGATGTCTAGAGTTCGCCAAGCTTTTCAAATAGAAATAGCGTTGCAACTCTTATTTGAGAATCCCACGATCGCCACTTTAGCTCAAGCGATTGCCCAAAACCAAACTCCAGAAAACGATCCCCAAAATCAGACTATTCCTCAAATAGCCAATCGGCAATCAGCACCTCTATCCTTTGCCCAGCAGCGAGTCTGGTTTTTGGAGCAGTTGGAACCCAATAGCCGAGCGTATATTGTCTCCAATGCACAGCGCTTAACGGGCCAGTTAAACCTGGGTATATTACAACAGTCACTAGATGCGATCGTTGTCCATCATGAGGCATTGCGAACCAACTTTATTACATCACTTGATGGTAGCCCCATACAAGTAATTGGCACGCCTCGGCCAGTGGAACTCAAAATCATTCAGGTAACAAAAGACCAAGTAGAATTTTTCCTCAATCAAGAGGTGCAACGCCCCTTCAACTTAGAATCTGACTTAATGCTGCGTGCTACTTTGCTGCAAGTAGACGAGCAGGAGCATATACTCTTGTTAATGATGCACCACATCGCCTCAGATGGCTGGTCAATCGGTATTCTCTGGCAGCAGTTAATAGCGCTTTATGAAGCTTTTTTGAACAGTAAGCCTTCCCCCTTGGCAAAAT
>NNBT01000098.1_pt1 | contig 17402 bp, 16 predicted proteins | sample 1173831 | NCBI WGS metagenome assembly NNBT01 (sample SAMN07173936, study PRJNA388173) | plant metagenome | isolation source: symbiotic tissue sample KVJ10 | place: Norway: Troms, Kvaloya island | reverse complement strand
CCGTTAATTCTTCAAACCTATACCTGTCAAATTTTTCAGGCTTTATCAACAGTCGAACTCACGTTAAATCATCACAAAGACGCGATAAATCGCCGTCTCTACAAAACGACTGATTATTAGACCTCTTGCAAAAGTCCCTAACACCCCACCCCCAACCCCTCCCCGCAAGCGGGGAGGGGAGACAAAACGTAGCTTTGGCGGGGTGGGGTTGTTTCTTATTTTTGATTTATGCAAGAGGTCTATTGTAGAGATGGCGATTCATCGCGGCAAAACTACACTACATATATAGTGAAATTAACTAGGTTATCTTGACCAAATCGCAGCAAATCACCGTTGAGTATGCGATACTGCATACCGGGAGTCAGAGGATTGTTGTTTAAATAAATACCATTTGTACTCATATCAACAATCATATAAGAATTTTGCGACCAGTCCCAATCGACTCGCGCATGACGACGAGAGACTATTCCCTCACTGGGAATGCCGGTCAAGTCAATTTCTGGCGGCGCTATTCCTGGACTCTGACTGCGGCGACCAATATAACCTCCTTCCCCAATGAGATGAAATTCTCTGCCAGTGCTATGAATCAGCTTTAAGGCTGGCGCTCTTTGAGGCGGAGGGGTATAAACAGGTGGCGTTGGTTGATAGGAAACTCGTGGCTGATAGACTGTTGAATAATCAATGGGGGCTTGTTGGGGAGCTTGGTAGTTAGGTTGGTCTGTAGGCGGCCGCTGATACTGAACAGGTGGTTGACTAGGTTGTTGTTGAATAGGTGGAGGTTGACTAGGTGGTTGTGGTGTAGGAGAAACTACATTACCCACAGGGGTAGAACACCAAGGGCAAACCTTAGCATTGTTAGGCAGGGCGCGGTTAAAATATTCGCAACTAGGATTAGGGCACCGATTTGCAGGCATAAGACTTTATATCATCAGGCATAGGTTGTAAAGCTACAAGACCTACTTTACTAAGTAAACACTGACCCTGACGAGTAGTTAGCATCTGGGCAAATGTAGAACCACCAGGCAGGCGGTTGCTGTCTTTAGGGTACACTACAAAAATAGGGTATCCCAAGGCGTAGCTTTGGAAAGTTGTGACATCAACATAATAATCATCATGTTGACACAAATCATCTGAGGGATTAATTGAGCGGCGATCGCGCTTTTGAAACAGAGGTTGAATAGCGGACTTTTTAGTATCTGCGATCGCTAGAGGATAGCCAGTACACTGACTCGAAGTTTTACTGATAATCCCAAAACTGATAATACCAGTAGTTCGCCCATCTAAAGTTTCACTGCGTATTAGATTTTGGGTTTTTGTTGTATCAAGTTTAGTAACTTTCGCTGCAAATAAAGCTTCGTCTTGAGGGGCATTTTGCAGAACTATTTGTTGAAATTTACTGATTGCTTCCGGTTCAGTTGGGGCAAAAGGTTTCACAGGCAGATTTGGAAGTTTGGGATTAATCTGCTGCCAATTAGTAATTTTGCCTGTGTAAATTTGACGCAATTGCTCAAGATTGATTTGCCCCCCAAGAGCATTGGCAAGATTTGAGTCTCTTTTATTAAATGCGACAAAAACAAGTAACCCATCATAGGCTATTGCTTTTTTCGCAAGTTTATCTGTAATGTTGTCTACCAAACTAGTAATTGCAAAATCTTTTTTGTTTGTTTGGACTTCTTCGATACTTTTAATCGGATTATTTATATTTGATGACAGAACAGATTTATAGTCAAATGTTGCTGTTGCATCTGGCTTTGGTCTGGTCAATAAATCTCCTAAACGGCTGTTGTCCACTAATTGCGTTAAAACAAAACTCCACGTACTATCTTTTTCTCCTGTGTAGATAAATTGTCCAGAAGGAACGTTGGGTACTTCTGAAAAATTCCGCACAAGTCTAGACCATTGGATATATTGATTAGGATTATCTGTTTTCCTACCCCAAAGCCAATACCAAATTCCTCCACCAAGTAGTAATAAAAATAGGATTACTAGCAAAATTAAGGGCATTGGCAAAGGCTTTTTTATTTCTTGAGAAGCTGTAGAACGTGCTGAACTTTTAGCACGATCTTCTTGAGAAAGTTCTAGTAGTGCTTTACGAGCCGCTTCTGCACTCTCAAAAGGAGTTTCCAGCCCAATTAAACGATAAATAAACTGCTTTAAATAGCTATCGGTATCCGGCCATTGTTGATGATCTCTAGGGTCGAGAGGCTGGTTAGATGAAAAATTAGTTGTCCGCCCTACCCATAAATAAAAGGCTAATAATCCTAATGATTCTAAATCTTGCTCAGGTCTGGCGGGAGCAGGTTGAGGAATAATTGGGGGAATAAATAAGTTTTCCCAGATAGCTAAATCACAAAAGTATATAGAAAACTTTTGATTATTCTCTACTTTAATTAAAGTACTGTCTAAATTGATATTGCCGTGAGTGATACCCAGTTGTGTTTGATTGGAGGGAAAACGCAGCTTTTGAGTGTGGAGAAACTGGAGAGTTTGTAAACCTTGATTTAGGACTTCACGCACCTCAAGAGATGTCATTGCTCCCTTTTCTATGAGATACTTACCTAAAGTTTGGGATGATTCGATTCCTTGAGTAATAAGATAGCAGCGTTCTCCTTTTTCATCTGCGATCGCTTCTTTGGTTTCCACCAAACGGAAGTTTTGAATTCGACTATCGGCTAAACTTACCCCACCCACCCGTTTAAAAGTCTCTTTCCGCTTTTGAGTCTCACTTTCATTAAAAGAACGATTGGGGAGCAGGTATTCTTTGATGATTACAGGTTGTTTGTCTTTAAGTTGAACACCTGAGTATAAACGGCCTAAACCTCGCACGCCGACAAAACTAGTTATTTGATAAGTTCCCTGACTTCCTTTAATCTCACCCTCCTGTGGTAAAGTTGCTGGAAAACCACATTCCAAGCAAAACTTAGCACCCTTGATTTGCTGCGCCGTTTGGAAGGGGCGATCGCAACTTAAGGGAGAATTGTACGAGCAGGGGTATTCTCGATAAAAAGATTCAAATGAAGCCATATACAAAAAGTTTCGTGAATTGCGCCGACTACTTAAGTCGCGCTCAAGCATGAACTAATCCTAACTTGAGGGCAGTCACAATCGCTTGAGTCCGGCTAGTAACCTTCAATTTTTCAAAAATACTGGTGAGATGCGCCTTAACAGTAGCAACTGTTACATATAAATGTTTAGCGATTTCTTCATTAGAAGCACCTTGAGTTAACCAGTATAAAACCTCTTGCTCTCTTTCGGTTAAATGCACCTCATGACATGCTTTTACACAAGAATCTGAATAAGCCTGAAAAAACCGGAAAAATCGACTAGCAACTTCTGAAGGTAGATAAATTTCTGACCTAGTTACAGTGTCAATAGCTTCACACAATTGGGTTGCCACACGATTTTTAAATACATAACCTGCGGCTCCTCCCTGCATCGCTCTAAAAATCCAGTCCTCTTCTTGATGAGCCGACAATACTAAAACCTTGCCAGTGTAAGCAGCTTCTTTAAGACGTGCCAGAACTGTAATTCCATCACATCCTTTCAATTGCATATCCAGCAAAATTAAATCTGGACACTTCTGGGTTGTAAACTTTAAAACCTGCTCAACAGAATCTGCATCACCAATAACTTCTACAGGTAAGGCAGAATTAATACTATAAAAATTTAGGAGAGTACGTAATCCTTGACGAAATCTTTCTTCGTCATCTACGAGTAAAACTGAAAGTTTATTATTATCATTAGCCATATCTTTAATTACGAATTACGTTAGCGTAGCGGTAGCGAGTCCGCGAGCGTCATTACGAATTACGAATTATAAATTAATTCACGCTCCTTGAACGAGGCAAAATCATCGAAAATTGTGCCCCACTTTCTGATAAGACTTGTGCCCAGATACTTCCTTGATGATCTAAAATAATTTTTTTAGCAATAGTCAAACCCAGTCCTGTACCTCCTTTCCGTCGGGAATAAAATGGGGTAAATATTTTTTGTAAGTCTTCTTGAGACAATCCTGGCCCTCGATCGGAGATTTTAATTAAAACTTCATCTTGGAAAATTTGCCAGCTACAGGTAATAGTTCCTGAATTAGGGCTGAAATGAGCAGCATTACTGAGGATATTATCAAAAACTTGTTTCATTTGTAATCTATCTATCTTCAGTATTGTCGATGTATCGGGAATCAATATTTTAAGTTTTTTCTGATTAATTAAAGGTTGCAAATTTGTGATACTTTCAACTACTAAACTTCTTAAATCTTGAAGTGTTACCCTTAATTTTGCACTTTGACCGCAATCAATCAGTTCATTTAAATTAGTATCTAAATCTTGGATACTTTCGCCGATGATTGTTGCTTGCTCTTGCCAAGGGCTATCCTCTAAACCTAAGCAGAGATTATGTGCATACAATCCTATAAGTCCTAGAGAGTTACGCAATTGATGACCGACTCGATGCAAGATATCTTCTAGGAGTTTAATTTCAGTTTTTTGTCTGCCATAATCTAAGGAAATATCTACATATTTACTCAGCAACATAGCAGAGCGTTTTACATATAATTGTAAACTCGACGAGAGAGGCTCATGAGTAATGATTTGAATATATTCAATTTTTTGATTTCTATAGGATATGGGGCAAATATAAGAAATACATGAAAAGCCCTTAAGCTTAAATTCCTGTAAAGTCAAAGCAGGCGGAAAATCTGTCAGCCATGCTTCCGAACGCAAATAAGCTAAAGTTTTTGGGGAAAAAGGAACTTGGTCTTGACTATAATTTATCACCTCTTGATTAGCTCTCAATAATGAATCATGATAGACAATTCGAGCGAAAAAAATCGGATACTGACTAGTTAACTGCTCAGACTCAAGCTGACAAAAGCTTTGGATGTCTGAGGAACTCAAATAATTAGAGCCATTGTCTAGTTTTTGTACAGAAAAGCCTAGTGTCATAGCTTCACTCGCTTTTTGCAACTAAATGTTTTTACCCTTCTGCTGACCAGTATAAAATTATGCAGTCTCGGTAATGTTTATTTTTTTGTTAAGTTATCTTTTGGGATAATTCATACAAATAATTATTAAGGTTTGTATTCACATGTATATCAAGCTAACTTTGCTGTGTAAACAAGTTTGTAGTAAAGACTTTAATCTTGATGTTAAGCACTGAAATACTTACTCCGTACCCAAGCTTTCGTTAGCTTAATGGACTACTTGGGTCGGCTTTTCAGCCATTAATGTCAAGTTAAGATGAAATCACTAGGGTCAACTAGTATAGCTAGGGACTGGGGACTGGATGAAAAGTCTTTTTGTGTTTAGGTTTTATCCTCCTCAAATTAAAATTGAACAAAAATAATAATCGGCTGCCTGAATTCAATAAACGGCTGCCCGAATTCAATAAACGGCTGCCCGAATTCAATAAACGACTGCCCGAATTCAATAAACGACACCCCGAATTCGATAAACGGCTGCCCGAATTCAATAAACGACACCCCGAATTCGATAAACGGCTGCCCGAATTCGATAAACGACACCCCGAATTCAATGAATATACCTTTGACATTTGGGCTTCTGCCTTAAGACACCAATGCTTTTCAGCCCACCCCACAAGAAAAAAATGTAGTGCGTCTAATTAAGAACTGCTCCAGCTTAATCTACAAACTGAAGTTGCTGCTTTACGGATTCTTGACCCAATACCCGATTTAAAAAATATCGACAAAAGTCTAATTAACTTTAGAAGCCCGATACATATACTGTAGAGGCATCTGGATTAGCTACCAGCAGAACATCTTCATGCTTATCTTCGTTCTTCAAACTTTAGCCGAAATTCTCGCTGGAGGAACCTCACTTACCAGTACAGAGCAAATTGACTTTAGCCATCCTGGTAATCGGAGGGAAGAGGGAGCAGGCCCGACTCTCAATTTATACATTTTTGATATACGTGAGAGTAAGCAGGTACAACATTCTGGCAGGCAAGTAGAACGCAAGCTAACACGCGCTCTACAACCTGCCACTGTAAATTGGGCACCCGCTTGGTTTGATGTTTCGCTGCTATTAACAGCCTGGGATAGAACAGCTTTAGGGGAGCATCACTTTATTAGTGAGGCATTGACTGTGCTGTTGCGCCATCGCACCTTGGAAGAGGAGTTTTTGGTTCCTGAATTACGCGGCTATGGTAATTTGAACATGACAGTTGCCTTAGAGCCGCCAATTGAAATTGGCTCTTTATGGAGCGCTCTCAGTGTGCCATTGCGTTCAGCCTTATATTTGACAGTCACAATACCCTTCGAGCCACAACCGACTCCAGTGCCTTTGGTTTGGGAGCGAATTTTCAATTTGCGAAATCAATTGTCTCGCGATAGTGACAGTTTAGTATTAACCAGACGAGTTGCGATCGCGGGTATTGTCAAAAGTACAGTCACAAATCTGCCGTTGGTAGCGACAGAAGTAGCTGTGAGAGGAACTGACAAGTCCATATCAACTACTAAAGAAGGGCTGTTCTTTTTTGAAGACCTTCATTTAGGTAATTATGTTTTGACTCTGAATCATCCTGGCTATTTACCCCAAAACGTCAATGCATTGGTAGATAACCAAAGTAATACTTTCAAAGAAATATTTCTAACTCCTGAATAATTAGATTTTTACTGACTTGGAGAAACTTTCATGGCTAGACTTGATTACTTTGCTCCTGGTGTCTACATCGAAGAAATTGACCGGGGTAGCCGACCAATTGAAGGTGTTAGCACAGCAGTTGCCGGATTTGTAGGCTTTACAGAAGACGTTCGCGGTGGGGCTGAATTATACAAGCCCATGCTAGTAACCACTTGGACGCAATTTTTAAACTACTTTGCCCGTCCCAACTCTGACGGCTTCACCGACTTCAACGCCTATTTACCCTTTTCAGTCTACGGCTACTTTATGAATGGTGGCGGTCGTTGCTGGGTAACAAGCATTGGGACTCAGTTACCAAACGCACCCAGACCCGCAAATCCAGAACCAGCTACCCTCAGAATTAACTCTAGAGGTAATCGTCCAGCCCTCCGCTTTACTTTGCGTGCTGAACAAGCAGCAGGTGGATTAGTAAATATTGTAATTATTGATGGTTCGCCCCGCGCCCTACCCGAAGGTACTGAAGGAGAAGCGCCTCCAAATACAGGTGAATATTTTACCATCCAAATTCGTCGGGGAGATGAGCTTCTAGAGGAATACGAGAACTTGACAATGAACCGCGAACCTGCTGGTCAAACGGCGACTTATGCGCTGGCGGCATTGAGAAATTCCATGTATGTCACTGTAGAAGACATAACTCAAAGCGGACAACCTTTAGCTCGTCGTCCCGTGAATGGTCAATATGAACTAGCACCGCCCATTGTCGCTGCCCCACCCGATAGATTTTCACAAAATTTAGAAGGGGTTAGAGACGATCGCACCGGGGTACGCGGTATCTTTGAAGTTGATGAAATCACAATGCTGGCTTGTCCTGATGTGATGCGGGCTTATCAAGAACAGGTGCTGAATTTAGATCAAGTTCACGGCATCATCGAACTGATGATTAGTATGTGCGAGGGTTCTGCCAGTGGCGATATTCCCAACCCGCCCAACCGGATGGTTGTACTTGATTCGCCACCAGAAGCCGTCAAACCGCAACAAGTAGTGGAGTGGTTGAATAGATTTAACCGTCGTTCGATGTTTGCGGCCCTTTATTATCCTTGGATTAAAGTACCCAATCCACGCGATCGCGGTAATCCAATTTTAGTACCTCCTTGCGGTCATGTGATGGGAGTTTGGGCCCGCACTGACGAAACCAGAGGAGTTTACAAAGCCCCGGCAAATGAAGTTCCCAGAGGCGTAATTGGTTTGGGTTATGACACAAACTTCCGCGAACAAGAACTATTAAACCCCTTGGGGATAAATTGTATTCGCAGCTTCCCCAATCGAGGTATCCGTATTTGGGGCGCGCGCACTCTAGTTGAGCCAGATAAAACAGAGTGGCGTTACATCAGCGTGCGTAGACTAATTAGCTATATCGAAAAATCCCTAGAATTAGGTACTCAGTGGGTCGTTTTTGAACCCAACGACCAAGATTTATGGGCGCGTGTAACCCGCACTGTGAGCAACTTCTTAGAACGCATCTGGCGTGAAGGTGCTTTATTTGGGGCATCTCCAGCCCAAGCATTTTATGTCAAGTGCGACGAAGAATTGAACCCACCAGAAACCAGAATTTTAGGACGTTTATACATCGAAGTCGGCGTTTGCCCAGTCAGACCGGCTGAGTTTGTTGTTTTCCGCATCAGCCAATGGAATGGCATTGAAGATAGCGAATAGGGCATTGGAATTAGGGGACAGATGACAGGTGACAGGTGACAGGGAATAATCTGTACCCTGTAACCTGTAACCTATTCCCCTCTTCACTCCTAATTCCCCATCCCCCATTCCCAAATTAATTACACACAAAGGAGTCTAAAAGTATGGCAGGCGAATTTTTAACCTCTTGTAAGTTTTACTTCGAGGCTGACGGAATTACTGATAAATTCATCAAAGAAATTAGCGGACTAGGCGTTGAAAATACACCAGCGCAAGAAGTTCACGGTTCATCTAAAGGCGCTAAACTAATGCGTCAAGCTACACCAACTGTTGTTAAATTTACCAACATTACAGTAAAAGTCATCGCCACTGATGATATAGACCTTTATAAATGGTACCAAGATTGTAACGAAGACATGGGAGACCCTCGGAAGTGGGCACAGAATCGTAAGACTGGTTCAGTTGTTGCTTACGACCAACAAGGCTCTGAAAAAGCACGTTGGAACATTGTCAATTGCTATCCCTGTAAATACACCGGGCCTACCTTAACAGCCTCCGGTGGTGATATGGCAAATGAAACAGTTGAATTGGTTCACGAAGGAATTAAACGAATCAAATAATCGTAATTAGGTAAAGCCTGCGGCATAGCTTTGCTTAGAGCGTAGCAGTAGCGAGTCCGCAAGCGTCATTACGAATTACGAATTACGAATTACGAATTATTTAACAGTGGTACAATCCGCAAGCCGAATTCCAGAAGTTCTGACAGCCCATCGGTTCTATTTAGAACTGACACTAGAAGGTCAAAACGATGCCAATTGTTTCTTTTTGGAGTGTCAAGGCTTCAAAAGAACCCAAGAGGTAATTGAAATTACTGAAGTAACTTCACAAACCTGGGGTACAAAAGGGCAATCAAAAGGTCAGGTGGTGAGAACTAAGCTTCCCAGCAATCCCAAGAGTGGTAATCTCATTCTGCGTAGAGGTACTACCAACTCTATGGATTTTTGGAAGTGGTTTGAAAAAGTCGAAAAGGGTAATTGGTCACAGCAACGTAGACTTGTTGCTTTGTCTATTTATAATCAGGCAAATCAAGAAGTAGCTAGATTTGAATTAGCCGGTGCTTGGCCTGCAAGTTACAAGATTGCCGATGTCAGCGCCCGCAGCCATGACATCGAAATTGAGGAGGTGGAGGTTGCTTTTGAGGAATTTAAACGCGTGAAATAATTAGGAGAATTATGTTTCCCACAGAGTTTGAATTTACACTGCCAAAGGGGTATCTAGACTCTGAAGGCAACCTCCATCGCAAAGGTGTAATGCGGTTATCAACGGCGATAGACGAGATTGCACCCTTGCGTGACCCACGTGTTAAAGCGAATCCCGTTTATGCCACAATTATTATCTTGTCGCGAGTGATTACCCACTTGGGTGCTTTATCAGAAGTTACTCCTGCAATCGTGGAAAACTTTTTTTCTCAAGATTTAAATTACCTCCAAGATTTTTACCGTCGAATCAATGGCTTGGAAGGCGAAACTTCCATACCAGAAGATACAGTAAATTCTCCCGAAGCAGTTCTTCATAATTGAGTTGGGCATTGGGTATTGGGGAATGAGAAGCAGGGGGAAAAGTTCCAAGCTACGTCTGCAAGTATCAAAAGCTCATTAATGAGTATCAAAGCCTCATTAAAGGAGTTCAAAGACTCATTAAAGGAGTTAGCCTCGTTCCCAGCCTGGAGGCTGGGAATGTATTCCCAGAGGTTCTACCTCTTGTCAACAAAGAGGAGGCGGAGCCTCCCAGAATGGGTTCCCAGCCTTCAGGCTGGGAACCAGTCAGAGACTCATACCCAATGCCCAAATTAAATAACTTATGCGTCGTAAAAAGGACACTCTCTGCACAGAATTTGCCTTCACTCTTCCTAGAGGATTGAGTGATGGCGAACAACGAGTACATCGTCATGGGGTGATGCGTTTAGCCACCGCTAAAGATGAAATTTTGGTGCAACAAGAGCGCAAAGTTCAGGAAAATCAGGCTTACGGCGTATTAGTAATGCTTGCACAAGTCATTACTCGCTTGGGCAGTTTCAATTCTGTTAGTCCTGATTTACTCGAAGGACTGCTCTTACATGACATTGCCTATCTCCGAGAATTTTATAATCGAATCAATCAACAAGGTAATGTACACATTCCGACACAATGTCCCCACTGCAATACTCAATTTTCAGTGGAGCTAGAACTAGCGGGGGAGTCGTAAGCTACCCCTCTGATACTTTATATGAGGAGGTAGCTTTTATTGCTTATCATTTCCACTGGTCACAAGATGATATTTTAAATTTAGAACATACTACCCGTCAGCGCTGGGTGGCAGAAATCAATAAAATTAACCAAAAATTAATATGAAAGTTAAAGTTAGCTACTCACCAAATCTAAGTGAAGTCAATGAAGTTGACCTTACCACAGAAACTCCAACCAGAGGAGAATGGCTAATAGGTCGTTCTCCTGATTCTGATTTAGTCCTAGACAGCCCTGATATTAGTCGGGTACATGCTAAGTTTTTTGTTAAAAGTGGAAATTACTACTTCTCCGATCTTGGCAGTAGAAATGGTTCAATAGTTAATGGGAAACAGGCTGAAAAAGATCGACCATATTCTTTGAGTGATGGAGATATTATTCGGATTGCAGATTATGTTTTGATTTTGGAAGCAGTTGCTCCCGCTTATGAGCAACCAGAGACAGTCTTTAGAATTATAGATCCTTCACTATTTTCTCGATCGCGATCGCCTGAAAATGTCAGCGCTCCCAATGTTGTTAATCCAGTCCCAGAGGTAGTTAACAAAGTTCCACCGCCAATTAGTCCCGAAGTAGAAACACCCCCTTCCCCAGAAATCAGCGAAATTGAGGAAGTCGTTGCTACTCAACCTGATGATGTCATCCCGGTTGTTGAGATAATCGCCCCTGAAAACATCATTCAGTTACCAGAAGCAGTTAGCGAAGTTCCACACGATGTTCGTAATGAAATTGTTGATTTGCGGACATTAGTTACACCAGAAGTCAGCGCCGATAGTGAGGAAGTCGAAGTTCCAGAAGTCAGCGAAGCCTCAGAAGTTTCTTTGACTGAACCTGATAACGCTATAGCTGCACCTGAAAACATCATTGAAACTCCTGAAGAGGAAAGTGTTCTTCCAGAAGCTAACCATGATGAGGCTGTAGATTTTGAAGCAGCACTGGCGACAGAATCTACTTTTGTACAACAGCGTGATATAAGTGCTACGCCAGACACTACCTACGACGAGAATGCAGAGTTAGAGGCAGCACTAGAAGCAGAAGTTACCTTCGTACAGCCACGTGATATTTTCAACGAAGTTCCTGTACAAAGCGCCATTCCCGAAGCTACTTACAATGAAAATGCAGAGTTGGAGGCAGCACTAGCAGCAGAAGTTACCTCCGTCCAGCCGCGCGATATTTTCCACTCTGTATCTCAGGAGGAGAATAACATTCCCGAAGCTACTCATGATGAAGTCGTAGATTTGGATACGCCAGTCGCAGAACCAGTCAGTGAAGTTGTTGAAAACGCAGAAATTCAGCCGCCAGAAGCATTAAGCCAAGTTACACAGGATATAGATGAAGCAATAGATTGGGATAGGTCAGTTACAGCAGCAGACAGCGCAGATGTTGACGAATTAGAACCTACTTCTGCGGTAGATGAAACAACAAGCGAAGTTTCTGAACCATCAACTGCACCTGATGATGCCATTGCGGAAGTTTTAAACAATCAATACATTGATTTGAGTAATGCAAGTACTGAAGAAGTTAGTCTATATGTTGATGGTGTTGCTGCACAAATAAGTGAAATTTCTGACTCAGCTGATATTCCATCTTTGGAAACAACAGAAAGTGGAGCTACTGAGAGCATCAGTCAAACTATTGAAGAATTTCCGCAAACTCCAGAAGAAACAAATGTTAGTGAGTCTCCTCAAGCAATCATTGAAAGAAATATAGTACTGATTGCCCATGAAAGCAAGAAATCAGAACTTGCTGAATTGGTTTCTGAACATCAGGAATTTTTCTCGCAGAGTTTTACAATTACCTGGCCATCTATTAGTGAAGTCTTACATCAACAGGCAGGGATAACGATTAGTCAACAAACTCCCGCACCAACTTCTGGAGGATATCAAACAATTGCTTCATTGGTTGGAGCCGGAGAAATTGTAGCAGTTATTTTCCTGCGAGATTTGCTGCAACCTCAGCCCGGTCAAGCAAATGAAGAAGCACTGTTAAGATTATGCACTATTAATCAAGTTTTATTGGCTACTAACTTCTCAACAGCAGAGGCAATTGTGCATTATCTCAAACACATATAGCAATTTTAAATGAGTTATGAACAAAAATATCCCCGACTTCTTAAAGAAGTCGGGGATTTGAGCATTTTGATGTTCGCAAGTAAAATATGATTGCTATTTTTTTTGAAAAGTTGCAAATTGCGTAGAATAATTTCAATATTAAAAATTCATCTCAAAATATACGTATATTTTAAAGTTAAATATATTTAAAAAAATGGTTGTAACTTTTAAAAGTTTATTTAGACAGCCAGTTATTCTTTCAAGTGCGATCGCAACACTTCTGTTAGTAGGAATTCAAAAACTGGGGGTTTTCGAGCCTCTAGAAATGAAAGTCTACGACCAAATGATGCAATTACGTGCCGACCCAGGCCCAGACACTCGTCTGTTGATTGTTGCTTTAAGTGAAAAAGATATCCAAAAATGGAATTGGCCCCTGTCTAGCGAACTTCTAGACCGGCTATTAGGCAAACTCGAAGAATATCAACCGCGAGTCATTGGTCTAGATATTTTTCGGGACTTACCAGTACCGCCTGGTCATGACAAGCTACTGCAACGCCTCCAACAGAGCGATATCATCATTCCTATTTGCAAACATTCTGGTTCTAACAATCCGGGAATAGCGCCCCCAAAAGGCGTTGAAGCAGAGCGAGTCGGATTTAATGATGTCGTAGAAGATACTGATGCCACAATTCGCCGCAACCTCTTATTAGTAAGTGCAGAGGAATCCGATTCTTGTCAAAGTACTTATTCCTTTAGCTTACAACTAGCACTCAAATATTTAGAAGTTGGAGGCATCCAACCAGAATTTACGCCTAAAAAGGAACTACGACTACGTAATACTGTATTTAAACCCCTGCAAAGTAACGCTGGCGGCTATGAAAAAGCAGATACCAATGGCTACCAAATCCTGCTTAATTACCGTTCTGGTCATCAGGTTGCCCAGCAGGTAACTATTACAGAAGTAGTTGCAAATCAAGTTAAACCAGATTTAGTTAAAGACCGCATCGTTTTGATTGGTTCAACAGCCAATAGTTTAAATGATATTTTTAATACGCCCTTTGCTAGTGGTAAGTCAGATAATTCTGGCAAAATGGCTGGAATTGAAATTCATGCCCACAGCGTTAGTCAAATTCTCAGTGCTGTTCTGAACAAACAACCTCTATTTTGGTTTTTGCCTGAGTGGGGTAAAGTCTTTTGGATATGGGGATGGACTGTAGTTGGTGGGTTGCTGGTATGGCGGATTCAACATCCGCTAGGCTTAGGATTAGCAGCCGCAACAGCCCTGGCAGTATTATTTGGAGCCAATTTTGTCATTTTTACCCAAGCTGGATGGTTCCCAGTCATACCTCCGGCGTTGGGGTTAGTATTTACCGCCGGCAGTGTCCTTGCCTATAGTGCTTATCAAACCCAGCAAGAGCAAAAAGAAATTACCCAACGAGTTCAAGAACACCAACAATTAATTCTAGAATTACAAAATCTTTTACGGCAGCGTGGCAACGCCTCAAATGAAGCGCCAACGGTAATTGTTGATTCCATTGGGCAAGAAATTGCACTAGGCACAGTACTAAATAACCGCTACAAAATTACTCAACCCTTGGGTTCTGGCGGATTTAGCAATACTTATTTAGCTGACGATATCCAGCGTCCTGGTAATCCGCAGTGTGTGGTTAAACAGTTGCGACCTCCCCGCCAAGATGCAGAATATTTAAATGTTGTCAGACGCCTATTCGATGCGGAAGCAGAAATTTTAGAAACTTTGGGTAAGCACCCACAAATTCCCCAATTGCTAGCTTTTTTTGAAGAAAATCGGCAATTTTCTTTAGTGCAAGAATTTGTTCGAGGGCACGCTATGGATAAAGAGTTAACTGCTGGAAAGCGACTAAAACAAGCTGAAGTTGTGGAGATACTCAAAGAAGTTTTAAATGTGCTGGTTTTTGTTCATAGTTATGGCGTAATCCATCGAGATATCAAACCTAGTAACTTAATTAGGCGAGAATCAGATCGACACATTGTTTTAATTGACTTTGGCGCTGTTAAGCAGATTCAACCCCAGCAGCAAGAAGCTCAGACAATTTCAATTGGCACTCCTAATTATGCACCTTCGGAACAAATGAGCGGATTGCCAAAACTCAACAGTGATATTTATGCGTTGGGAATTATGGGAATACAAGGTTTAACTGGGGTAGAACCCAGAGAGTTTCGTAGAGACACAAATACTGGTGAAATAATTATCCAAAGTGTAGCTGATGCTAATCAACAAATTTGGCAACATTGGCGCGAATTCACTGAGGCTACAGACGAGTTGGTTATGATTTTAAATAAAATGGTACATTTCGACTTCACTCAGCGATATCAGTCAGCCGCAGAGGTGCTAGAGGCTCTCAAAAGTATTTAGGAAAAGAAGGCAAACTGTAATAGATACAGCACTTACGCCAAGCGTCGCCAGATTAAAATACAGTTCAGTTAAGCAAAGCAAAACCCACCAAAGCCTCGGAAACGTTGGGTTTGGTTTCGTTCCTCAATCCAACCTAAGCTGCGTATGGTTTTTGGTGCTAACTGAACCGTATTGCGCTGTATCACCCTAAAAGGATCGATACTTTAGTTATGGGCTTGTCTTAGTTCTTAGACGGTTCACTCTTGCTAGACTGTGCAAGACCAGCACCAGCACCAAGGGCGGTTCCTGCCAAACCTATCCCTGCTGTTGCTAGGTTTGTCTCCAGGGTTTTATGGTTAGAACCTAGATGTGTTGCAAGAACTAAGACAGTGAAACCAATTACTCCTCCAATCAATGAGATAAACATGGGAGTTAGGGCTTGAATTATAGCAGGAGCTGTAGATCGGACTACTTCTGGGTTTTTAGCTTTGTCTTCTGAAGGATTTGTTTGTCGAACTACTTCAAGATTTGTAGATTGCATAGCGGTTGCTCCTTTTATAAGGATATATTGTTTGATTTTTCCGATTCAAGTGATAGCCCGCATTTCTCACAAGTCCCGCCATGTATGCAACGGGCTACGAACTCCTAATAATCCTTACCCAGAATAGGTTTCGGCGATTTATATGTGTGTTTTTTGTGATGCAGTATGAAAAACCGCAAGAACCGATTTTATAAGGTTTTGAGAATTGTCGTGAGAAATTCGGGCTAGACCAGATAATAGAGATTGAATGAAATTTAGAAAGGTTGAATAGTTTTTGTAAGATAAACTATTCAACCTTTCCAAGTGTAATTTAGAGGAAAAATGTGAGTAACTTGTGAGGATTGATAAACTAATCCAACGTGCAGAGAATGGAGTTTTTGAGTGTCAGTCAACCGAAAAAATTTTAAAAGTCTTGCTATGCAAGCATTTCCGCTAAATACAGCTATAGTACAAAACAATCCATTAATCCCACAACTTCCTTAAAAAGGCTTGGCTTGCTTATAACCCTTTTTTAAGGGTTCGCCACGGGCGGGGGGATCTTAACGAACCTTATAGCGACCTAACCGCCCAATTTAAACGCGATCGCATTGCAAAAAATAAATTATCGAAAATTATTTGTATATTTGTAGGCATTCATCACAAGTGCGATCGCACTCCTCGGTTTAAAGGACTCCTCTAAGCATATTGTTGCGGACAATAGTTATAAAAAAGCCTGGTCAATCTCATGACCAAGCTTTTAACTATTTCAATCAATCATTGCAGGTAAAGTAGTGCGATCGCAAGCAAACCATTAGTTAGCAGATTGTTCCAAATTCACCTTGACAACTTTGTTCTTTTCTTGCTCAGTTTTAGGCAATGTTAGATTCAAAATGCCATCTTTATAATCTGCCGTAACGTCAGTATTTTTAATCCGAGCCGATAGAGGAATTACGCGTTGAAATTTACCGTAATGAAACTCACTTCTGGTAACACCTTTTTCCTCTGTTTTCGTTTCAGACTTCCGCTCACCGCTAACGTAAACAGCATTTTCTGTGACTTGCACATCCAGGTCTTTAGCTTCTATCCCTGGCAGTTCTATCTTCAGATGAATCGCATCTTCAGTTTCTTTAATTTCAGCGGCAGGAACTTTGCTTAAGCCTTTCTCAAACAATGCAGATGGTAGTCTGGTATCTTCAAATAAACTATTGATTTGGTGTTGTAGAGTGTCAATTTCTCTCCAAGGATTCCAACGAACTAGTGTCATAACTCTTCCTCGCATTAGTTAGTATTGTTTAATAAGTTTTGCACTTAACCTTGTGCTTACATATTCATATTATGCAGAGTTAAAGCTGCTGTAAATTCGGTTTTTAGCACTAATTAATTGATGATTGCCGTACTAAATTAGATAAGAAAAGTTTTACGGTTTACTCTAATTTATCTGTTCGGTAAACCCGAATAGACAAATTAGATTCAATTATATTAAATCAATAAATCTGCTGTTGAAGGGATAGCGTAGGAATACGATGCCTCAGTTGGGCTATATCTACAACTGAGTAACAACACTGCATAAATTTTTAGATAACCTCAGTTAAATATATATCTGTTCAAGTTTGTTCTGAACTTTACTCCCGATTTATTAACCAACACAGCATCAATAATGAAACTCTTTTCTCCACTCAATTTTGCACACATTCTTGATTTTAGTGTCCTATCTAGAATCACTAGGACTCAAATAGCTACTCATAGCAAGAGTGGCACATCAATCAACACAGCTGTCAAATCTAATACTTTACGCAACGATTCTACAAATATCAATTGCCTCAAAACCTTTGATACTGCTGTTCTTGCTTATCAGATGATGGGTCTTAGCGACTTTGAATGAACCGT
>NNBT01000014.1_pt1 | contig 17561 bp, 10 predicted proteins | sample 1173831 | NCBI WGS metagenome assembly NNBT01 (sample SAMN07173936, study PRJNA388173) | plant metagenome | isolation source: symbiotic tissue sample KVJ10 | place: Norway: Troms, Kvaloya island | reverse complement strand
CACCCTACTCTTACCCATTGCTAAAATAGAAAAACGACCATTCAAAAATTAAATCGCCTTCTTGTTTGCGTGAGCTAAAAATCAAACAAAGGCGGGTGCGGGGATTGAACCCGCTAATCCCCACAATGGTGGAGACATAACCGATAACCCTAATTCTTCGGCCCCGAAAGGCAAGTTGCGAACAAGGATAACCCGCCATGAAGCATGAAGGATAAAGGATGAAAAACTTTACCCTTCAGCAATATCTACAGTTCACCCGTAGCTAGCATCTGGATGATCCGAGGCGTACCTGGATTGAACCCTGCCAAATCCCAAGATAGCGAATCTTCAGGATCTACCAAAGTAATTTGGTAAGGTGTCAAGGTGACATACACCGCCTTGACGTTGGGATTTACCTTTTTGCGGTACTCCTTCAGCGCTTGACTTGGATGCTTATACCCAGCCCAGCTTTCCGAGTCAGTCCAAAAGCAGACTACATCAGCTTTGAACTTATTCTTAATCATCCAGTCATAAGCTACTGATGCATCCGTTCCACCGAAGTTTTGGTTGCTAGCTTTGCGAACCGCAGAACTAAAACTATCTTTGGCAGTGATACCTAATTCCCGGAATTCGGTAGCAAAACCACGAATCATGTAGTTTTTCTCTGCTTTTGCTGTCACCAATGCCATTGTGGTGGCAATTTCACAGCAAGTCAGTCCCATATCTGCAACCATGCTACCCATAGAACCAGAAACATCTACGGCGTGCATGAACACTTTACCTGTGGGTTGCACAACATCAAAAGACAGTTCAACCGCCTTTTCTAAAATGTCCGCAATCCCAGGAACTGGGTTCCAAGTTTTCTTACTGCGTCCTAATGTCCCACCAGATTGATATGTTTTGAGTGCTTTCAAAACATCAATCGGATGGATGCGACCTTTACGCAGATGTTCCTTGTTGTTGAGAACTGCTTCCACTCGCAGTAAGTTGGCACTTTCATCGGCTCGCAACACACCGAGTTCAGTTAAAGAACCCAAGTTACGTAACATTGCACCTATTGGCATTTCCTGAAATAGCAACTGCCAAGCAAGCTTATCCATTTTGCCCACAGGTGCAGCCATTTCGTGGGTTAAGCGTCCTTGGGAAATAGCTTCATGGGTTTGGGCTGGATTCCGCTTCAGCCACTCATACCACCAAATCTGCGCCAACGCTTCTGAGGGGATATCTGCTGGCAATTCTTCCCAGCCTCTAACTACCCACTCAAATAGTTGACGGTGATTTTCTGTAGGCGGTTTGACATGAAACAACCGCAACGCATCCCGGTGGGAAAAGCCTTGACGCTGTTGATATTTCAACAGTTGATAAGCTAAACCCTTAACATCTTCCCTTGAGAGCCAACTTTTACCAGCTTCCCGCACTACTTTGCCAAATCCCCGCAGAGATTTGGTGTAGTTGAGCCATTCATAGAAGTGGCTACCAGTACGGACAACTTGCGGGAAAATTTCACCAAACGCCTGTTTTGCTTCTGGTGTTTCACCCATCGACAGCAGCACCAAAGCTAAGATAGGCGCACTGTTATTGATGGCGCGTCCATCGCTAGCATACAAAATTTCTTCTGCTACACGACCAGGATTTTCGGCAACAGCTTGTCTGACAACTGTCACAAAATCTTCAGTTAATTCCTGTTTACCAGCGTAGTAAGTGCTTTTTGCTGTGCCAACTAATAAACAACGGCGCAGCATTTTCCAAATACCAGCATCAAACATCCAACCGCCGGAACGTCCCTGAAGCATTTCTGCTTCTCGTCCGGGGATAGGTTGATTTTGGGGTGCAGTTGTTTTCTTTTTAGTGAAAAAATTGTAATTCATCGCTTCATCTCCCGGCCCTTGCGGGCAAAAATGAAAGATGGCAGAGCAGGATTTGAACCTGCGACATCCGGCTTAAGAGGCGATAACCCTAATTCGTCGGCCTTTTCAGGCAAGGTGTGAACAAGGATGTTTTTCGGCGCTCTACCAACTGAGCTATCTGCCACATGAAAATTTTAGATTTTAGATTTTGGATTTTAAATTTAATCCAAAATTAATTGGTGTAGCGGAGCGGGATTTGTAGCTTGCTTCCCGTAGGGTACCCGCGACCTCTCGAACCCTAATCGATAACCCTAATTCGTCGGCCTTTGCAGGCAAGGGGTGAACAAGGATGTTTAGCGCTCTACCAAACTGAGCTACCCGCCACATGAAAATTAAAAATTAAAAATTAAAAATTAAAAATTCAGGACTAGATTTGGTGTAGTGGAGCGGGAATCGAACCCGCGACCTCCCGCTTGGCAGGCGATAACCCTCAATTCTTCGGCCTTTTCAGGCAAGGGTTGAATAAGGATGTTTAGGCGCTCTAACCACTGAGCTACCCACCACATGAAAATTAAAAATTCAGCACTCTATTTGCTGTAGCGAAGTAGGATTCTTACCTACACCTCCAGAAGTTTGATCGAGGGTGTTTTTGTTATATACGATAACCCTCGATACGTCGGCCCTTTCGAGCAAGGTGGGCGCTCTGCCATTTGAGCTATTCGCTACTGGTGAAAGCTAACTCCCTCATGAAAGTTGACTTGTATTATTAATGTAGTATATGTATTATTTGTTGTCAAGAAAATTTAGAATTATTGCTTTGGAAAGAAAAGTCTGAGGAGTACAAGCAAGACATTGCTCAGAATTTCGGGAGCAGATTATCCGAGATGTATGGCGCTTATTTTCTCTGGTAAAAACTTTTGCGCGTAGTTTACCGCCGTAGGCATCGCAGACCAATCTTATCTGAGCCGAAGGGTGATAAGCCTATAACACTTACTGAATAAAGATTTTGCTGGCAAATTTGCCGCAACTTTGCCAAAAGATACAAAAAAGTGACACAATTTTTGCCAAGATAGATAATATTATTTACTAAAATTCACTTGGCAAAAATTGGCATGAGTGAGAAACCCATAGAAGGTAACGGTAAGGCTTTTCTCGTTCTACTTTTGCCCATCTCGTTTTTGATTATTTTCCTAGTTGCCACTTGGAGAATTTTACTGGCGGTAATTGTGCTGGTAATTGCCTTCAAGCTTTGGCAGGAATATCAATGGCAACAGTGGACTGTGCGAGTTAACCCAATTTTTCATCAATTGGTTCGCGAAAATCAGGGCAGACTGACGCCAATGGACTTGGCAATCAGGGGCAATTTTCCTGGAACAACGGCAAAACGCTACTTGGATAGTAAAGCCTCGGAATTTGGTGCCAGTATAGTCAACTCTGAAGATGCAGGGCAGTCTTATTACTTTATAACTGCCAGCATTCTCGGCAATATTCTTGATAGTAGTGAGCCTGTTAAAGAACTTCCGGCTCAACCAGTTACTAAAACAGCGCGATCGCTATTAGCGCCACCACCAACGCTACAGGAGGAGGAACCAGAAACCGAATCACCACCACAGACAACTCATGAAGAAGCTAAACGATCGCTGGAAAAACAGTTAATTTTTGGCTCTCTAATTCAATCTGAACTCGCCAAACGGCTAAATGTCTATTCCAGCACGGTTTATAAACGGCGAAACGATCCAGAGTTTCCTGAGTGGAGTCGCAGCAAAGACCCTGATAATATTGCCTGGTCATACTCGGAAAAAACTAAAGAGTTTTTCCCAGTGGAGGAACAAGGGTAAAACAATTCGTAATTCGTAATTCGTAATTCGTAATTCGTAATTCGTAATTAGAATTTTGGAATTAGAATTTTGGAATTTTTGTTTGTAAACCCACAACTTCGTTGATGGAATTTAATCCGCTTTGTTCTAGCTTGGAAAGTAAACCAGCTAGAATTCGGCGTACCATCATTGGCCCTTCGTAAATCCAGCCTGTATAAACCTGAATCAAGCTAGCACCAGCAGTAATTTTCTCCCAAGCATCTTCTGAGGAAAAAATACCACCAACCCCAATTATTGGGATTTGTCCTTGAGTTTGCTGCCAAATAAAACGAATTACCTCAGTGGAGCGATCGCGCAATGGTTCACCACTAATTCCGCCGGCTTCTTCCTGGGGTGATTTGCCTGTTTGGTCAATCACCTGGGTTTTCAGTCCATCACGGCGGATAGTGGTGTTAGTGGCGATAATTCCCGCCAGTTGGTAGGTTTTAGCAAGAGTTATGATGTCAGCGATCGCTTCCCATGATAAATCTGGGGCTATCTTGACAAAAATTGGTTTTTGTGTAGTATTTTCTTGTTGTAATAAATCTAAGATGGCACTGAGCATAGAAGCATCTTGGAGCGATCGTAACCCTGGTGTATTGGGAGAAGAGACATTAACAACAAAATAGTCTCCCAAATCCTTGAGTAAACGAAAACTATCGAGATAATCCTGTGCGGCTGCTTCTAGGGGAGTTATCTTAGATTTACCCAAATTTATTCCTATGGGTATCGATCGGGTTAACTCATGCTTTTCTTGTGACAAACGTGCTGCCATTACTGCTGCACCACTGTTATTAAAGCCCATCCGATTGAGAGCAGCTTTATCCGACGGGAGGCGAAACAAACGAGGACGCGGATTTCCGGGCTGTGCGTGAAAAGTTACAGTTCCTAGTTCTGCAAAGCCAAAACCCAAGTTAGACCAAATGCCCGCAGCGACTCCATCCTTGTCGAAGCCAGCCGCTAACCCTACAGGATTTGAAAAGTTTAGCCCAAACAAATTTTGTTCTAAACGTGAATCATACAGGCATAAAGACTTCTGTAAGCGTTGGTTTACCCAACTAGAAGGCGTTTGCGATAGCCAATTAAAACTGCGAATCGTCTGCTGATGTAACCACTCCGGGTCTGTTTTTACCACATTGAACAAAAGCGGACTAATTGCAAATTTATAAATATCCATTAGCTTTTATAAAGAATAACTCAGAAATCAGAAGTCAGAATTCACTCTGAAATTATGTACGAGTAGGCTCAAAACCTTACCCAGAAGCAAAATCAGGATGATTACAGTTCAAGTAGAACAGGAAGTAACTCAGCAGGATCGGATGACTGTCATCCAAATGATTCGCCAGTTCAATCAAAATTTTTTTCCGTTGTCGCAGTGGCAACCCATAGCAGTTTTTGCACGAGATGAATCAGGCTTAATTGTTGGTGGAGTTCTGGGTGAAATCGGTTGCGATTGGCTTTATATCAGAGTTCTAGTTGTTCAAGAAGACTTACGCGGCAAAGGAATTGGAAGCAACATCCTGAAAATTGCTGAAAAAGAAGGTCAAAAGCAAAACTGTGTAGGGGTTCATCTTGAGACATTAGACTTTCAAGCTAAGGAATTTTATGAATCTCAAGGCTACACTGTATTTGCTTTTCAAGAAAATTACCCACTGGGCCATAAAAGATACTTCATGCAAAAGTTGTTTAATCTGAGTTAAACATTCAGAAGGTAGCGATTTTAAGTTGTATAGTTCAAATCGCTAGAAAGACGCAAAGATGCGGAATGCAATTTGAATGACGATTAGCTTAATGTCCTATTAACCTGTCCAGGTTCAACATTAAACACTTGTGGCAATATTACTCAGGGTGCTTTTCTGGGCATCTTATATATTACAAGTTATGTTAACCAATAAATCAGATGGGGCAGCCACAAAAACCTATAGCCGCCGAACAGCAGATCCTCTCTTTGGGGCGCGTCCTCCAGAGCCTTAGAGAAGAAGAAGATGTTGACGTTCTGATTGAAACTACTATTTCTTATCTCAAAGAAGAGTTTGACTACAAACTGATTTGGATTGCTCTTTACGATCGCCTGAATCACATATTATTCGGCAAAGGGGGGATCACACCGGATCGCGACATGAGCTTTTTACGCCAAAGGGTTGTTCTCAGTCCTGGGGATTTATTAGAGCAAGTAGTAATTGAACAGCATCCTTTGGGCGTAGCTGATTTGCAAACTGAAATCCGTGCCGCCGAATGGCGAAAAGTTGCCGAAAAATTCCACATCCAAGGAACGATTATTTTACCGATTCGCTACAAAGACCGTTGCTTGGGCTTGGTATTACTGGGTTCAGAACGCTGGGGCTACCTACTGACAGGAGAAACAAAAGCACGTTTGATGATGGTTTTAGGTGAACTGGGGGCAGTGCTTTATCAAAATGAAATGCATAAGCACCAAAAGCAAACCAGGCGAACTGACGAGCCATTATTAGAATTGCTAGAAAATTTACGCACCCTCAGCAACCTGAATCAAAGACTTGAAGCAGCTGTGCAAGCAACTCATAAATTTGTCTCCCCCAGCCGGACAAATGTTTACTGGTTTGAGCGCGAAGGGCGCTACTTTTGGTGTCGAATGAGCAATCAGCTGGTCAAAATGGATCGCAATTCTAGCAGTCAGCAAGCAGCAGGAATGACTGTACAGGACTTGAGCGATTTTTATTATGCTTTGGCAGTTAACCAAATTGTCTCCATTGGTGATGCCCGCAGTTCTTTAAAAAGCCATTTTACGGCTAAATTGCTGCAACGTTTGAACGTGCGATCGCTCCTAGCAGCTCCGATTATTTGGCAAAAGAACTTAGTCGGTTTTCTGGCGGTGGAAAGCAATGAACCTCGTATCTGGACAGACACAGACAAAAATTTCGTTCAGGGTGTTGCTGGTTTAATCTCCCTAGTTACACCTACCGAAAGCATGGAAAGCACTATCAAACAGATTCAAGAGGATGCCCAACTCACTAGCCAAGTTGCTCAAGGTATCTATAGCGAACATGACCTCCAGACAACTTTACATAGTTGTGCTAAAAGGGTTTTAGCTCGATTAGGTGCTACCCGCTTTTTGCTGTTGCAGTATGACCCCGAACAGAAGAATTATCAATTTACTTACCAAAGTCAGCCCCAAAATCGTCGTCCGTTGGCATTTACCCTTCAAACCCTCAAAGAATTAGATGGGCAGCTTTTGCAAAGTTCAACTCAAGCGGTAGAAATTGAGAACTTAGATGAAGATTTACGCTTTTTTAACTGGCGACCCTTGTTGTTAGAGAATAATGTGCGATCGCTACTTGTTTGTAAATGCACTCATGAGCATATACCAGCAGCACTTTTGCTGATTACTCATGACACCCATCGTTCTTGGACAACTATAGAAAAAGAATTACTGTGGGCTGTCAGTCAACAGATTGGTGTAATTGTTCGTCAGTGGCAATTACATAACCGCACTACCCAGCAGCAAAAAACTTCCCAGGCATTTGAGCAATGCTTACGCATCCTGACACAATCCCAAAACAGCGTTGAGGTCGAAAAAAAGCATTTAGAATCTACAGCCCTCGAACAAATAGCCTCAATTTTGGGTTGTCCCCTAGCGCTAATGCTATCCTGGGCACCTGGTGAAAGTCGGGCAGAAATTATTCCTGGAGTGATTGACAATAGCCAATTTGGGATTTTTTCTGATGCATCTATTTATATCCAGGCTGAAGCCTTAATTCAGTGGGCACTTGTTACGGAGAATTATCTGACTTTGAAGGTGGATAATTTACCTCCAGAAACCAGAAAATGGTTGAATGTTCCAGACAGAAGTCAAATTTTGGTAATGGCATTACGTACAACTGCTGATTATGAAACCACTGGTGTCGTGTTGCTTGTAGACTATCAAGAGCGTCGTTGGTCAGAACAAAACCTCAGTGCAACAGCAACTCTGATTTCTCAATTAGCCTGGTGGCGTCGTGAAAAGCAAATTACCCGACTTTTAGAATCCACAACCGAAGAATTACGACAACTCAACTGGTACAAACACCGTCGTCTAGAGGAAATTCAAAGAATAACGGCCCATTCCCTTAAACAAATACATGATTTGGGCATTCCTGCTAATGAACTGACTCAGATGCGCTACCAGCTATTGCTGCGGCAGTTAGACCATACAGCCACCTCTATGAGTGGAATGCTAAAACTCGAACACTGGCAGCTACATATTAGTTGGGAAACTATGCCCATAGCCAGTTTATTGAAGCGATCGCTCGAACGGATCGACAATTTACTTAAACAACAAAAGCTGTGGATTGGGGTACATGGCTTGGGACAATCAATTGACGAGCAAGAATCGCCCAAAAACTCTCCATTAGTTAGAGGCGTTCCTCCCTCCAGCGCTCAATCTGCAATGGCGATCGCTGGTGATATTGTCAAAATTGAATTAGTTATCCATGAATTATTGATTACTGCCTGTAACCGTTCTCAAACCGGTAGCAGAATTGATATTTGGTGTCGCCGTTTAGATGCGTCAAAACCCTTAGATATAAAATATTCTTCTTCTTCTTCAACTGGAGCGGCTGAACATCAGACATCCCTAGAATTATCGATCACATATAACGGTGCGATCGAACCCCAGTTACTCACAGAACTACATGATAATACACCCAAAGATGTGCTTGCTCCCTCCAACCTCGATCAACCACCAGGTTTACATCTAGCCATCTGCCAAAACCTCATGCAAGAGTTGGGAGGAGAATTAAATTTCTATCAATTACCAGATAATCGGGTAGTCAGTCGCTTGCTATTACCGTTAGCTATTCATGATTCTTAGTGCAGTTTTGCATAAAATCGTGGCGAATTGAGAGTTGAAATTTAAACGCAGATGCGCTTCATCTTCCCTGCGGGAAGATTAGTACAGATGTGCTGTGGTTAATTATCTGACTTATACGATCACTGCTATAACTACAAGCATTAACAATTTATTTTTGTCACTGTCAAGGCTAATTAAACCTAAATATAAAATTATGTTGGCAATTATCGCAACTATTTTGTATATATTTACTGAGTCTATAAAGAGTTCAACAGTTAGCTTTTGTTAACTTGAATATCTCCAAAAAACGTGACATTTTTTAAAAGAATAGTTAACATATAGCTTGATAAAATACTGATTATCACTATTATTAATTTTAATTCAGGTGAAAAATAATCAGATTAACAACTTGTACTAAATTTTTCTATAAATTTTCTTTACAAATATTATTAAACTAGAAAAATCTAGAAAGTATTTAGTATTTAATTATTGATTAAATATCAAGCTTAATACTTTGCATAAATAATTAAATCAAAATTAATTTTTGAAATTACATATCGTATTTACATATTTAATCAACCTTTTATATTGCTTTTGGGATGACAATAGCAGCTTGAGCCTACATTTTTGAGGTAATGAGATGGAATCAGTGCATCGAATTATAATTGTCAGTTTATGGATTTTAAGTTTACAGCAAAGAGAGTTATATGGATGCTACAAAATATTTACAAGTATCAAGAGGATTAAATTGCGACTCTTAAACTACCGTTTTGAGGAAGGTGAATATAAAATTTATCTGCCTGGAGAAATCTATCAATGAGCTTTAGATACCTTAAGCATTTGTTGAGATTTAGTTCAATCCGAAGCATTATTATTTTGGTTCTAATATCAATTCCTAACTTGTATACTGCATCTGCTCAGACTACTACGAAAGGTGGAATTGACTGGATTTTAGTCGTAGATACTTCTGCTTCCATGCGTGGTGCTGGTGGAACCAAAAACATTTTTGAACCAGTAAAAAACTCTATTACCGAATTTGTTAATACAGCCAGATTAGGCGATACAGTTACTATTTATAGCTTTGATAAAGATGTCACTCTAAATGCCAATGATATCACTATTAATAGTAACCCAGACAGAGGTAAACTCAAGCAAATAATTAGCTCACTTCAAGCTAAGGGTGTTCGTACTTATACAGGTAAGGCTGTGCAAAAGGCTTTAGAACATTCTGCCTTATTAAATAAACGTGCTGACGCTCTTGGTCGTACTGTGAGTATCGTATTTTTGACAGATGGATTAGAAGATGTGCGTGGTATTGCTAATCCTGTTTCTATTCCTGGTAATACCCAATTTCTACGCGAGCAACAATGCAAACCCTACATATTTTTTGTGTCTTTAGGATTAAAAGAACACGAAAAGCAACTGAATGACTTTGCTAGCAATCCAGCGCTTTGTGGCAAAGGACAAGTATTGCGAGATCCTGGAGGAGTTCAGCTAAACCAACTGGCTCAAAATATCCGACCAGCACTTATTAAACCCAAACTTGATGTTAATGTACCGACTGTCAATTTACCCCCAGTGTTACCGGGAACAACTACTGAACCACTCAATATTAATGGTATTAGTAATGTCAATGCTAAGGTAAGTTTGCAACTGGAAGACCCTCAGCAAAGTGGTATTCGATTAATTTCAGCAGATCGCACCATCGACTTAGCAGCTAATCAAGCAAAAGTAATTCCTGTGCGTTTACAGATACCACCGGAGGCAAAGGGAGGCGTTAGTAGCTTGCGCTTGGTATTGACAAGTGCAGATCAAGCGATCGCACCAATAAAAATTGAACTCCCTGTAACCATTCAGTCACAACTACAAATACAACCTAAAAAGATAGATTTTGGCTCAATAGAAGCAGGGAAAACCACTGAAACCCAAACTTTTGTAGTTCGCAGCAATATATCTGGAACAGCTAGTTTACAACTGCAAGGCAATTTCAAAGACGTTTCTATGGCAGAACCTTCAGCAGCCATATCCTTACAACCAGGAGAAACTAAAATTCTTGTGCAGTTGCAGATTACTGATAGCAGTTTTGCAGGCGATCGCACCTTCACCTTAGTCCTAACCCCAGATAACTCAGTTGCTAACCCTGTAAGTACCGAAGCTCATCTGTATATTTTGATGCCCCTATGGCGGAAAATAGTTATTTGGTTGCTTTTACTGCTGTTGGTCTTGTTAATTGCCTTGATAGTAGTTTGTTTGATTCAACGCAAAACCCCCTTAGAATTAGCCGAAGATTTCCGGAACCGCAACCGCTTAGAAGGAGCGTTGGTAGTGCTAGAACCACTGCCACAATCATCAGAAGACGAAGAGATTAGTCTCACTAACCTACACAAGGGTAGAGTATACCTGAGTGAATTGATACCAGCCATTGCTGCAACAAATTCTGATGCCGAGTTAGTCACAGTTTGGCGGTTAGGCAAAAAGAATATAGATTTGCGGTGTTTGAAAGGTGTAATTTTTGTCAATACTAAAAATATAAATACAGATGAACTCTTCAACGAGGACATCATCCAGATTGGCAACGTTAAGTTGCAGTTTAACTGGATTGAACGTCAAAGACCCTCTGAGCCAGGCAGTGGGCAGACAAACTTTTGAATAATATCACAGGAAAGTGAATGTTAAGTCCCACGGTTGTGCGTCCCACGGTTGTTTTTCGTCCTACCGTTGTTATCGGGCTAGGAGGAACGGGTTATGAAGTCGTACTTAAACTTAAAAAGCGATTTATAGATGTTTACGGCTCAGTTCCAGAAGTTATTCGTTTTATTTCTATTGATACTACTGAAAATATCCAAGAACGAGAAAAATCACCTGATGGCACTAAGGTTATCTTAGAACCCAATGAGCTTTATGCAATTTCTGTCGCAAATCCCCTACCGCTAACACGTAACGACCACATCGCTGAATGGTGGCCTAGAGACATTTCCGCAGCTAGCTTGATTAGTGGCGCTGGACAGATTCGGGCCCGGGGACGGCTCGCCTTGTTTGCAAAAGTAGGCGATATTGACGCTTTAATTGCTCAAGCAATCAATACTGTCCGCGAAATTCGCACTAGTAAACAAGCATTTTCAGATAACTTTCAAGTTTCCAGTCGGGATGGTGTCGAAGTTTTTATTGTTGGCAGTTTGGCTGGTGGAACGGGCAGTGGCACATTCTTAGATACGGCTTTTTTAACACGGCAACATCTCAATAATTTTTCTAATATTACAGGGGTATTTGTTTTACCCAGAGTGTTTGCCAATATTCCCCAAACTCACTTGGTGAAGTCTAACGCCTATGGCGCTCTCAAGGAAATCGAACACTTTTGGGGATTGTCACCATCTAATAGTATTGAAATTGATTATGGCATTAAAAAAATCAAAGCCGATCGCCCTCCCTTTGATGCTGTATTTTTAATTGACGGGGTTAACAAAAATGGTACTGTAGTCGGTCGTCCTGACGATTTGCAAAATTTAGTTGCAGATGGTTTGTACATCCAAATTGGTTCTCAAATTGGTTTAGACGCTGCTAACGTTGCTGATAACATTCGCGCTTATCTGGCAACTGGTGAAAAAGTTCGAGGACGCAATATCAATTATTGTAGTTTTGGCTTTGCTACCCTGACTCTGCCAGTACAGCAATACGAGCGGATGAAATTAGAAGATGCTCAAAACTTGCTGAAGAATGAGTTAATGGCATCTACCGCAACACCTGATTTAGAAAGCGACATCATCCGGTTTTTAGAAGATTGCAAGTTAGCAGAAGCGACTACTCTCTTGAATGCGTTAACTGAAAGCGATCGCGGCGGACAGATGAAACCCGAATTTAGAATTGGCGAAATCCGTCAGGATCGCACAGCTTTACCGACAATCAAAGAACTCTACAAACGGCAGTTGGATCAATTTGAACAACGGACGGCTCAAGAACTGGGATTGAGTTTCTATCGTTTAGAGCAGACTGCATCTGGTGCGATCGCAACTTTCTGGGAACGTGGTCTTAATCGTCCCAATGGGCTAGCTTATGTTTTGGAATTTTTGAGCAAACTTTCCCAAAAATTAGACGAATTGCAGCAAAGTGTGCAGCAAAAATCGCAAGAGGCGCAATCCAGTTTCAATGCTTTGAAATTAGAACCACAAGAAGAAAAAATTAAAGAAGCCGCAGAAACTTGGTTCCCAAATAAAAACACGATCCAAGCAGCTTGTCAGAGATACAAAGAACGGGCTGACCAAAAGTGGAAAACTTATTTACATTGGAAACGGTGTGATAAAGCGGCTGAACTCTATGGTGTACTACGGGCAAAGGTAGAGCAAATCCAGGAAAAGTGTCAGCGTCTACATAGCAACTTAGATAAAGTTTATCGAGATATAGAACAGAGTTATCACGAGGTCAATCGTCAAGGAAGTAACGATAATCCCTTTATTCACACCATTCAGCGCATCAATCTGCAATCGAAACGCCCTAAAGTTGCTGGCGAAGATTTTATCCGTTGGCATCGAGAACAGTCTCAAACTTTAACGAATTGGTCTGAGAAAAAAGCTGAAGATGTCAAGAACGAAATTCTGAAATTTGTAAATGAAGCTTACTATCCTCTCACCAGTATGACTGTTGAACAGGTTTTAGCAGATAGTAATCCCGAAGATGCGGGACAAGATTTGCAACAACTTGGCAAACTTGCAGTTCCTCTGTGGCAGTATGAAGTCTCGGAAATTCCTATTCAACAGCAACACTTAATCACAGAATTTTATTACTACGGAGTAGAGAGCAACAACACAATTTTTAGCGATCCACCTCTTTCTAATCGCTTGCCTAAAGGAAATAATAATCCTTCTTTTGTACCGACAGGTGAACCTCATAAAGTGATGCTGTTTCGGGTGGAAGTCGGTGTTCCCTTATTTGCCTTCAACGGTATGAGGGAACTGGAGTCAGCTTACCTAGATCCAAATAAAGTCTTCAAACACTTACATCGCAATTGGACAAACTTAGTTAATTTAATTCCACCGGAAGATGACGGTGGGGCGTTGCGTTGGTTTGCATTAGCGCTAGCACCCGATCCTTATAAATTGGTTGTCAATCAGAGTAAAAAATATTTTGTTTCTACAGAACAAGCGAAAAGATTAGAGGGCGGAGTTTTGCCATTGGGCGGCGATCGCAAATCAGCATTTAAAGCTTTCAAAAGTAACTTGCCTCTAGTTAAGGAAATTGCTGACAAAATTGAGCGGATTACCCACGAAGATCAAGACAAAGCCAAATCTACCTTGCAAAACTACATCAATCACCTCAATCAAGTTTTAAAGGGAGGCAAGGTTGATGCCCAAATTCAAGAACAGGTAGAAATGGAAATCCAGGAAATTGAAGCTTACCTGGAAGATTTAGATGTGATTATTTAGCCCTATAGTTTGCACTCTGAGAGTGTCCCCATGCCAAAACCAACTATTTTACTTGCACTCGATCCTCACAGTGCCGCTTTTTGTACAGCCATTAAACGGCAACTGCAAAAATTTCCAGCCGAGCAAACCTGTTTAATCCAAACTTATAACTTAACTTGGGATGGTCAAACTTTTGGCTTTAGTGGCGAGTTAGATCGGTTTGCTGACACGAGTTTTGATCTGGCTCAAACTCATAGTAAACAAGCTTATGTCTCCAAAATCCGTACCCAGTTCAGCGACGCGACAGGCGAACTGCAAACTGCACTGATTGAATTATTGAAAACAGCTAGTCAATCAAAAGAAGCGATCGCAGCGAAACGCCAAGGAGTGGAAATCAGCAGCAGCCATCGAGTATATCTCATGCTATCAGCCAGCAATCAATTTGCTAGGGGAGTAGTTTTTGACATAGTACGCTTGATTCGTTGGCTATTTTCTAAGTACTTTACAGATATTCCTTACAGCTTAGAAGCTTTATTACTACTGCCAGGGTTATTTACCCAAGCCACAACAACTGATTACGGTGCTGCTTACGCCTTCCTGAAAGAGTTAGATTACAAAATGACCAGTGGCGTTGTGATTACAGGTAGTCAAAAAGTACCACCTTTTGATAACTGCTGGCTGATGGATGAGCGAATTGGGGGACTGAGCGATAATTTGCCTAGCTATGCTGATGCTTTAGCAGGTTTTCTCACCGTGGAACCGGAAACCAACGGCTTATTGCTTGGCGCACAAAAAGTCCGGGGGAAAATACCCGCCTATAGTTCATTTGGTTATGGAGAATTGTTTTTCGCAGGAGAAACAACTATTAACCGTTTGAGTGCTGCCTTTGCTGCCGATATTATCAGGGAGCAGTTTTTACCGAAGGCAGAATTCACTCCCGAAGCAAGTCGCAAATGTCTATTAGATGCCAAAGGATTTGTCCTTAGCGAAGATTTCAGTAATGCTTTTTTGCAATTAGAACGAGACAACGGCAAACCAGTTTGGCAAGATTTTAATCCGCGTATTGAGATCCATGCTGGCATGGCGCGGGAATATGGGATGGAATTGCAGCGTGCTTATCGGCAGTTTGAAAATAAAGAGCTACTTTCTTATAAGCGCACGTTAGAAAAGTGTTGTAAACAACTACAAGCAAACCTAACCAGTTTCTTAGATCGCAGCATAAATAGCTATGTTGATGCTACACCTAGAGGCTTACATGAAGGAGTTAGGCTATTAAACATATTGACCTTTTTGTATTTGGAACTGCAAACGGATGCCATTGGCGATCAATCCCAAAATCTGGTTACAGAACTGCGAATGGCTGAAGCATTTCTCGATTCAAGATTGCAGGTAACAATCGATCCAGAAGCCACTCAAAAACTGCTTAACCAAGTTCTATCCTTAAAATTGCGGCAGCAACAATTACAAGATGCTTTAACTGAAAGAAAATCTGAAGAACAACTGCAAGAGTTACAAACTACACAAAAACAGCTAGAAACAGCCGTTGCTGACTATCGTCAAGGGTTAAATGCCGAAATCGAACAAGCTCGACAAATTCGCTTTATGGCGATCGCTCGCGCTCGCGAACAAGCTGAAGCTGCGATCGTTGTCGCTCAGAATCACTTAACGGCCATTGAAAATCAACTTGAAACAGCTACAGATAATTTAGATGAACTACTAACGGAAGAAAACCGTTTTCGATCGCAGTATCTGATCGTTTATCCTACCTTGGTTACTGGTGCTTTATTCGCCTTGCTGATTCTGACGGGAATTTTCAGTCAATCAACGCTGTGGCTGTTATTGCAAAAATTTTGGGCTAACTTAGTTACTTATCTGCTTTGGACTGCGGTAACAATTTTGACTTACTTAGGGATAGTTTGGCTCAAGTACAGCACTAATATTCGCGATCGCATTCAGAAGGTTCAGAAACAAATTAAACGCCTAGAAAGCACTATTAAAGCAACCGCCGTCGAATTGCGTCGCAGTTATAACGAACAATTAAAGTTAGAGTACGATTTATACGCCCAAAATCTCCGTGTCGAGGCGTTAAATTATTTGATTAAAACAGCTAAACAAAGAACTGAAACCTTACGTCAAACTCTATCTGATTTCTCTGAGATACACAATAATTTAATTGCTCAACGCGATCTATCTACTACAAAGTTCTCTGAAACTCGGCTCACAGTTCTAACTGATGCAGATATTGATGCTTATTACCAAAGTTTCCTTTCCACATTACCAACAAAAAAGTTTACTCAGGAACAGGTTAGCCGTTCTCAATCGTGGAAAATTTCTACTGAAGAATTTCAGAATCAACTTATGCCCTTTGCTCGTCAGCAGTTCGAGCAATTGGGTAATTTGTCTATTGGCGAAGTATTAAAGCAGTCAGATTTAATTGCCGCCAATACAGCTAATTTGCGTTTGAATCAACTTTATGATAGTGCTAATTTGTTACTGCGAATTCAAGATATTGACACTAACTTAAACCCAACTTCTCAACGGGAGATTACCCTCTGGCTGGGAGCAAAAGATAAAGAACAAATTTTTGCGTTTTACAGTCGCTTTAGTCGTAGTTTAACCGCCTTGGTAGCTGAAGATGAGCAACGGTTGTGTATTTTGACTCGTTCGTTAGGCTTTCCGGCTTATTTTCTCAGTCAAATTGAGTATTATCGAGACTGCTATGAACGGACTCAGAACGAACAAATCGATGAAGACGAAAACATTCCCGATTTAATCCCAGAAGAAATTGGTTCTGGTAGAGAATTAAAGCTAGCTTATCAAACTTTGATTTTAGCGATCGCTCTTGGGCTACTATCCCAGCATTCTCAAGGTGATTATCAATTTAACGGTCGGTCACTTGGTAAAGACCGAGAACAAATTGCCTTAGCTTTAGCAACTGAGTTTACCCTTCAAGAACTCTATGGAGACTTAGAAGAACGTATCGAAATATTTGAAGGTGATTTTATTTACCATAAATTACAGGAATTTGGAACATCTGCTTCAGATTTAAATCCTTACGAACGCAAGCTTTTAGATCGTCTGCTCTCAGACTATAACCCTCTTAATTAGGCATTAAATCACCTTTTTTACTTCTCTGGAAATTGAATATAGACCTAACCTCAGCCCCTAAAGAACTTCCAGTTAAAACCCTGCGGGACACTGCGCGTTCGCGTAAGCATCCCGCAGGGTACGTAGAGGCGCAATGTCTTATGCCTCCAGTCAGATATTGAGTCATAGGCTCAATGAATGCATTCCCAGTTTCGGACTGAGAAAGAGAAAAATCTTATTAAGCTAGGTTTTTAGGGCTTGTGTGTACACCTAGCTTTTTAAAGGGGATCTTTAGACTATGCACCCTAAGCAAACCGCATTGATACCAATCCTAACTTCGATAATTGGTACAGGCGATCGCTGCTTGATTTTACAGTGAATTGCTTGCTCATCAAAGGATGCTCTGGCACCAACATCACTTATGTGAACTCCTCTCTACTGAATTTGTGAACTTCTCCCTACGCAATCCTTACGTAAATTCCAATTAAAAAACGCTCTTTTTTACTCAAGCTTTACAAGAAACTAGTGGATGCACGACTAGTATGGGTATGTAATCAATCGACTGCATCCCAGATGTAATAACTAAATT
>NNBT01003382.1_pt1 | contig 17624 bp, 26 predicted proteins | sample 1173831 | NCBI WGS metagenome assembly NNBT01 (sample SAMN07173936, study PRJNA388173) | plant metagenome | isolation source: symbiotic tissue sample KVJ10 | place: Norway: Troms, Kvaloya island | reverse complement strand
TTGTTGCGCAACGGGCGTTTGACGGGGTGCGGGGCGAAGAGCTCAGGCCCGGGCCAGATGCAGACTCTGAAGAAGCCGTTCTCGAATTCTGTCGCAATACTGGCACGAGCGGCTTCCATCCCTCCGGTACCTGCCGCATGGGGCCTAAGGGGGATGTGCAATCGGTGGTTGATTCAGATGGCCGATTGCAGGGCCTCGAGGGATTGCGTGTCATCGACGCCTCGGTCTTTCCGAGTGTTACGACTGGAAACACCAATGTTCCGGTGATGATGGTGGCGGAGAAGCTCGCCGATGCCATCCTGGGCCGCAAGCTCGATCCCATCCAGGCGCCGTTTGCCGGCCGGCTCGGCAATGTTCAGTTGAGTGTTGCGAGCGCGCAACCGATCACCTGATTTTGTTGCAGACTCCCCTAAAGTAAGTCACAATGATGACCTTACGTAGAGAGGGACGGGCAGATGGGGGGACCGCAACGAGCGGTGACGCGCGGCAGTGCAACGCGCGGCTTGGTGGCATTCTGGGCATTTCTCACGGCACTCCTGGCCGTCTTCACAGTGCTCGCGCCGCGCGACGCTCAGGCTCAAGAAGAGGTCTGCGCCTTCGGGTTCACCGTTCCCTATGGGTCCGGAGAATACTCATACATTATGAGTGAGACTGTGAATTCCAGTGTCCTGTTTGCCTGCGACCGTAGGTATCCGGCCGTGGATAGCGGTCTAGCAGGAAGGCCTCAATCGGGAACCTCGTCAGGCGGTGGCACATATTGGTCTCAAACCGAACTCGACCACAACATCGTCAAATATACACCAAGTCCCACTTTTTCGGGAACCGACACATTCGAACTTAGGTTTTGCAACGCGCCGGGCTGCCCTTGGACCCGTGACAAAATCGTCGTAGCCACCGTCACGGTGACGGTCAGTCCGCCCACCCTGTCGATGACGCCCGCCGCGGGGGCGCTTGCGGGTGGGACCGTCGGCACTGTGTATCCGGCCATCACGCTCACCGCGTCCGGCAGCACCTCACCTTATGCCTTCACAGTTTCCTCGGGTAGCTTGCCGCCCGGCCTCTCGCTCGGCACGGTTACATCACCCAACGGCTCCTCCAGCACGGTCCAGCTGTCCGGCACGCCGACCGGGCACGGCACTTACAATTTCACCATCGAAGCGGCCGACAGCTCGACCGGTACGACGCTGCCCGACGGCAAGTTCCGCGTCTCGCGCGCCTATTCGATCGTTATCGCTCCTCAGCAACCGGTTGCCAATCCGGTGTCGGCGACGGTCGGTTATGGCAGCTCGAACAACCCGATCACACTCAATATCACTGGAGGCACAGCCAGCAGCGTCGCGATCGGGACACAAGCGCTCCATGGCACGGCGACGGCCTCCGGCACCTCGATCACCTATACGCCCAATGCCAGCTATGGTGGGCCTGACAGCTTCACCTATACCGCGACCAACAGCGCCGGCACCTCGGCGCCGGCGACTGTGACCATCACTGTCAGCCCGCCGACCATCACGGTCAATCCGACGACCTTGCCCAATCCGGTGACCGGCATTTTCTACAGCCGGACGGTATCGGCGACCGGCGGAACCGGTCCCTTCACCTATAGCGTCGTGCCGGGCACATTGCCGGACGGACTCTCGATCAATGCCAGCAGCGGCGTGATCTCCGGCACGCCGACGGGAGCCGGACCGTCCACCTTTACGGTGACGGCCCTGGATTCGAGCACCGGCAACGGTCCTTATCCCGGCACCCGCGCCTATTCGGTCACCACCGTGGCGCCCAATCCGCCGGTCGCCAATGCGGCGAGCGCGACGGTGGCCTACAACAGCACCGACAACCCGATCACGCTCAACATTACCGGGGGCGCGCCTACGAGTGTTGCCGTGGGAACGCAGGCGAGCAACGGCACCGCCACCGCGACCGGCACGTCGATCACTTTTACGCCGAATACGGGTTATTTCGGCCCGGACAGCTTCACCTACACCGCCACCAATCCTGACGGCACCTCGGCGCCGGCGACGGTGACGGTCACGGTTCTTCCGCAGCCGCCGGTGGCCAATGCGGTCACCGCGCCGGCCGTGGCGTTCAACAGCTCCAACAATCCGATCACCCTCAACATCACCGGCGGTGTTCCCACCAGCGTCGCGGTTGGCACGCAAGCCAGCAACGGTACCGCCACCGCGAGCGGCACGTCGATCACCTATACGCCGAATGCCGGCTATCACGGACCAGACAGCTTCACCTATACGGCGACCAATGCCGGCGGCACTTCGGCGTCAGCGACGGTCTCGATCACCGTCAATCCGGCGGCGCCGATCGCCAATCCTGTCAGCGCCACCGTGGCGGCGAACAGCACGAACAACCCGATCACGCTCAACATCACCGGCGGGCCGCCCGCCAGTGTCGCGACGCCGACCACGCCGGCGCATGGCACGGTGTCCATCGCCGGCACAGCGATCACCTATACGCCGACAGCCGGCTATTCCGGCGCGGACAGCTTCACCTATACGGCGAGCAATGTCACCGGCACTTCGGCACCGGCCACGGTGTCGGTCACCGTCACGCCGCCCACGCTGACCCTGTCGGCGATCGCAACGACCGGCACGGCCGCGACCACGGTCTACTCGTCGACCATCATCGCTTCCCTCGGCACCGCGCCTTACGAGTTCGACGTCACCAGCGGGGCGCTGCCCACTGGGCTCGCTCTCGATCCGAACAGCGGCGCGATCACCGGCACGCCGGCCGCGGTCGGTCCGTTCAATTTCACCGTCACGGCGACCGACGTCTACGGCGCGACCGGTTCTCAAGCCTATACGATCACCATCAGCGCACCGACGGTGACGATGACGTCGCCGGCTTCCGGCTCGCTGCCGGGGGCAACGACCGGCACCGCCTACAGCCAAGGCTTCACGGCGAGCGGGGGAACTGGCACGCATTCCTTCTTGTTCAGCGCAGGCGCCCTTCCGCCCGGCTTGACGATTTCGGGCAACGCGCTGTCCGGCACGCCGAACCAGTCGGGGACTTTCAACTTCTCCATCACGCCGCGCGATGGAACGGGGCCGAGCCTCGGCGGACCCTATAGCGGCGCTCCGGTGGCGTATTCGATCACCGTCACCGATCCCGTCGTCACCATCAGCTCGCCGGCGGCGGGCGCGTTGCCGGCAGCAACGACCGGCTCCGCTTACAGCCAGAACTTCACCGCGACGGGCGGCAATGGCGCTCATACATTTGCTCTCGCCTCGGGCTCGTCGGCACCGTCCGGCATGGTACTTTCAGCCGCCGGTGTGCTGTCCGGCACACCCAATGTGGCAGGGAGCTACAGCTTCGACATCATCGCCACGGACAGCACGCCTGTCGGCGATGGCGGTCCGTTCGACAGCGCCGCGGTGACCTACACGCTCGAAGTCACCGATCCCATCGTCACGCTCAATTCACCGGCGGCGGGTGCGCTGCCGGCGGCGACGACCGGCTCCGCTTACAGCCAGAGCTTCACCGCGACGGGCGGAAATGGCGCTCATACATTTGCTCTCGCCTCGGGCTCGTCGGCACCGTCCGGCATGGTCCTTTCGACCGCCGGCGTCCTGTCCGGCACACCCAATGTGGCAGGGAGCTACAGCTTCGACATCATCGCCACGGACAGCACGCCCGTCGGCGATGGCGGTCCGTTCGACAGCGCCGCGGTGACCTACACGCTCGAAGTCAGCGATCCCATCGTCGCGATTACCGGTCCGGCGGCGGGCGCACTGCCGGCTGCGGCGACGACAGGTGCCGCCTATAGCCAGAGTTTCACGGCGAGCGGCGGCAATGGCGCGCATGTCTTCGCCCTTGCTTCCGGTTCGTTGGCGCCTTCCGGCATGACGCTCTCGGCAGCCGGCGTGCTGTCCGGCACGCCCAATCTGGCCGGCAATTACAGCTTCAACGTTGTCGTCTCCGACAGCACGCCCGACATCGACGGCGGTCCCTTCAAAAGCGCGCCGGTGGCCTATACGCTCGCCGTGACCGATCCGACCGTGACCGTGACCGCTCCGGCGCCAGGCAGCGCGCTTAGTGCCTATTCCAGCAGCCCCTTCAGCCAGACCTTCTCGGCTACAGGCGGGCAGATGCCGCATAAATTCACGCTGACCGGCTCTCTGCCCGCGGGCCTCAGCTTCACTGAGGGCGGTGTCCTGTCCGGCACCATCACCGAGGCCGGTCCGTTCAGCTTCACGGTCAAGGCGACGGACGCCACGGCGGTTGGCGATGGCGGTCCGTTCTCCAGCAGCGCGGCAAGCTACACGCTGACGGCCACTGACGACACGCCGCCGGTCTTCGATACGTTCCCGGACGATATCACGGTCGAGGTCGACCCGCCTTTGACCGGAGAGACGGTGACCTGGGCCGTGCCGGCCGCGAGCGACAATATTGCGGGCGTCACCATCACGCAGACCGCCGGGCTCGCCCGCGGCGCAACCTTCCCGCTCGGACCGACGGTGAACACCTTTGTGGCGCGCGATGTCGCCGGCAATGAGACGACGCGGAGCTTCACCGTCACCGTGGTGCAGCGCGCGCAAGGCCGGGTGACGGTGGTCATCAACACGACGGTCGACGGCAGCTTCAATTTCTCCTCGCCCGAGACGCCGCTCAATTTCTCGGTCACCACCTCGTCGGGCAGTGGCTCGTCGGGCGCCATCGGCGTCAATCCGGGTACCTTCCCGATTTCCTTCACCGTGCCGCAGAGCTTTGACGTCGCCGAGGCAAGCTGCAGCGACGGGGTGAGCACGATCGATCCCAAAACGCGCAGCGGCAGCATCAGGGTCGTGTCGGGTGTCCAGGTCACCTGCACGCTGTCGGCCTCCGACATCAGCAAGACGACCGGCCTCATCGGCCAGCTCCTCGAAGCGCGCGCGCAGCTGATCCTCACCAACGGTCCCGATTCCGCGCGCCGCATCGAAAGGTTGGCCAACACTTATACGGGGCAGGGCGGCGTGTCGGGCTTCGGCATGAGCTTCGGCGGCGACATGCTGCCTTTCGGCCTGCGCTTCACCGAGCGTGATGCCACCTTCAGCTACAGCCTGCGCCGCGCCATGGCGAAAGACAACAAGGGTGAGGAAGAGGGGGCGCTCGGTTTCGACGGGCTTTATGCCGACCGCAATGGCGATACGCCGCCCGATCCCTTCGATATCTGGGTCGAAGGCAAGTTCGCCCGCTTCAACGCGGAAGGTGGCGACGGCAATTTCGGCATCCTGCATGCGGGCGCCGATTACCTAGTGACGCCCGGCCTGCTCTTAGGCCTTGGCGGCCAGCTCGACTGGACCGACATGGAGGGCGAGGACGATGCCGAGATGGATGGTCTCGGCTATATGATCGGGCCCTATCTGACGGCGCGCCTGTCGGAGAACTTCTTCTTCGATGCGCGGGCGGCCTGGGGCCAGTCCTTCAACAATGTGTCGCCCTTCGGTACCTATGAAGACGAAGTCGACGCGGCGCGCTGGCTGATCTCGGGCGCGCTCATCGGGCGCTTCGATCTCGACCGCTTCACCATCCAGCCCAAGGTCGAGGTCGCCTATTTCGAAGAGAAAAGCGAGGATTACGAGGACAGCCTCGGCTTCGACATTCCCTCGGTCAAGGCGTCGACCGGGACCTTCACCTTCGGCCCCCGGGTGAGCACACAAGTCGAGCTCAACGACTTCACCCGGCTCGAGCCCTTCGTCACGCTGGAAGGCATCTGGACCTTTGCCCAAGAGAACACCGCGACCACTGTGGCGGAAAGCCCGGGCCTCGAGGAAAAGGGCCTGCGCGGGCGGGGCGAGCTCGGCTTCACGCTGTTCGGCGGCGGGTCATCGTCGCTGTCGGCATCGGGCTTCTATGACGGGCTCGGCAGCTCCGATTTCGAGGCCTGGGGCGGTGAGATTGAGCTCAAGCAGGAGTTCTGAACGCGGTCACCGGTCTTGGGGCCAGCGCTTGAAGGCGAGGATCCACAGGAGAATCAGCGGCACGAAAGGGACGATGGCGAGAAGCGCCACCGGTCCAGGGATGCCGGCCCGTGGCAACAGCCGCCAGAAGGGGATGACGATCAAAATCGGCAGCAGCAATACCGCCAGGACGACGATCCAGTTCCAGATGTGAAATTCGGCCATGTACCCTCCCTTGCGTGTGACTCTCGTATGGTATTTCTGCCGGCGAGGCGAGCGGTATAGGCAACTTTGGCGCCGGTCTCGCAGCCCCAATGGAAGGTCAACGCTGCACTGGCATTGCCGGGCGAATTGCTGTAGCCATCGCGCCGGGTGGGGCCTGTAGCTCAATGGTTAGAGCTGACGGCTCATAACCGTCTGGTTGGGGGTTCGAGTCCCTCCGGGCCCACCACGTTCTTGTTCTGTCTTTCCATCATATTGAATTACCTTCGTTATTCGGACCGTTTCCCGCACCTTTCTTAATGGTGCGGGAGGTTTTCGGCTTCTTCAAAACCAGAAGCTTGGCGGATTTCTTTGCCATGTTTGCGCGTCGCGCGCGACGAATATAGGTGGCGCTCTCCTTCGATCCGTCGCGCCATCCAAAGACAGAATTCATGTGTGGCTCGCTCGCGCCGCCCTCAGCTACGCGCACCGCGCCAGCCTTTCGAAGCCCATGCGCCGAGCCTGGCACTCTGGCCTCGTTGCAGCAGTCGCGGAACCAGTTTCCAAAGCCGGCGACGGCGAAGGGGCGCCCATAATTCGTGACCAGCAAAGTCAGATCCCCGATCGGCGTAGCGTCGATCGATGCTTGTAGCGGCGGCAGGACCGGGATGACGATCATTTCGCCATTCTTGGACGCCCGAATGGTGATGATCCCGTTTTTGATGTGCTGCCGGCCGAGCTTGACGGCGTCGCCGCGCCGGAGACCGGTATATAGGAAGATGTCAAAGGCGAGCCGCTCTCTTGTGCCGAGAGGCCAGCGGGCTTCGTATTGAGCAACTTCTTCCTCAGTCCAAGTGTGGAATCCGACCTCGCGATTGGGCAGCTTGAGGAAGGGAATGCCATCGGTCGGATTGCGGCGCATGTATTCCATGTCCACCGCGTATTTAAACAGCTTGCGCATGGCCTTCAGGAACTTGTTGGCGTCCGAAGGCTTGGCGCTGCGCCGGTCCTGGCCAGCCAGCATGTGCCCGCGCGTCGAAGCGGCGTAAGGCTTTTCTCCGGTGCTCTCCTCGACCTTCTTGAACTGGTAGGAAAGCTGCTTGCGCGTCTCCGCCGCAAGCTTCGTCCAGGCGCCCGATTTCATGTATTCTTTGATGAGCCAGCTGACCGTGCCGCGCCCCTGTTTCTTCTTGTCCTCGGTCGAAGGTGCGCCATTGATCAGGGCTTGATTGTACTCGGCAATGAACTCTCTCGTGCCGAAGGGCTTGTGAAGCCGAATGCGCGGCCCGTGATCGACGCGCACGTACCAGACCCACTTTCCATGGCGGGTCTTCTCGTGGCGAAGATGCGGAAGGTCCTTTCGGGTCACGGCCTTCATCAGAACACCATGTCCTCTACCGGGTCAACGCCAGCTGTGTCGTTCACCACCATGCGGAACTTGCCGTCCTCATCCAGCTCGATCACGACGCGGGCGTGCTCTCGCTGAGCGGCCTTGATCAGCGTGACGACCTCTTTCATGGTGAAGCGGGCTTTGCGTCTCATGCCCATCTCCTGAATTTTTGCTTGCCCCATATAGGCTTTCGAGGCCCGAGATTGGCCCGCTTGCGCTCGACGCGCTTGGCCTTGGTGATGCGCGGCATGTCCTCGCTACGGGTAATGATCCGATGGCAGGGAGGGCAGAGGACAACGCAGTTGCGCAAGGAATTGTCGCCGCCAAGGGCCGCTGGGGTTCGATGGTGATATTCCGGCCGGCGCTGGCCAAGGGGCTGGCAACACAGCTCGCATTGCTCCTTGGCCCGCGTCCAAGCGGCTTCCTTCGTCTCTCGGGTAAACTCCTGGCGGTCGGTCCTCATGCCTGCACCGTCGCCTTCTTCGGCGTCAGCATGGCAGTGAAGATGGATATGTCAGTCTTAGGCTCGACTACAGGGCGGAAGCGACGGACCGAGAAACCGATCTCGCCAAATTTCGCATAGCGGGGCTGCACCTCGCGAGCGATCTCGACCAGCCAAATTACCGGGATATCCCAGAGGTTACACTCACCAACCGCTCTGACAGTGTAGACGGCGCCCTCAGTGAGGCCATCCATATTTGAGTTCTTGCCCCGCTGAATGACATAGTGCGGACAGGCGTTCACGCACACCACCTTCTGTCCGACATGAAAGGCCATCTATGCTGCCTCCTTCGCGATGTCGGCGCCGATGAGCTTGCTGATCCAGTTGAAAACCCGCTCTTTGCTCTCGGCAAATTTCTTCCCGCCCATGGCCTTCACGGACTGAGATTCCGCGCGCCAGATGCGAACGGCCTTGCCGGAAATCTCGCAGAAGGAATACGGATCGGCTGTTGTGAATGCGGCAACGGCCTTCGCGGCCTCGGCATTGTTGGCGCAGAGCAATTCGGTCAGCGTGGCGTAGCCCGTCTTGATCAGGGCGCGCTTGCGAAGGCTCTCAGCGTTCGGGAATTCGTCGGCAAGGTCTTCTGGTAGGTTCTGCCATGCCTCATTGATTACCGCGAAATAGTGGCGGTGAGACTTCGCTGAGCGCTCCTGCACTTCTTCAACGGTGATGATCTCGCCTTGGCCGTAGTCGAGGCGCTTGAGGTGATACGGCGTCGTCTCGAAGCGACCGCCGCCGAGATATGTCAGCGGGAAGGTGCTCATGCGGCGGTCCTTTCAGCTTGGGAGACGACAGCGACGCGCGCCTTGTAGAGCGAGCGCAATTCCTGCCGCTCGCCATCGGTGACCGGGGCGACCGCGACATTCTCAGCCCAGGTCTTGAGGCCGACCTGCGTCTGAATGTGAGCGACCTCGCTTTTGAGGCGGGTGAAGGCTTCGGAAGGCGGAGCAGGAGTGGCCGGCACGCCCTTGCTCAGAGCGGCAGCAAGCCTCGTATACTCGCTGTCCTTGATGATGTAGGACCGGCCTCGCTGCTCGATTGCCACCCATGGCGACGGCATGTCATAGAGATAGCGGCCGACTCCCCAGCGGACAGCGGCGCGCTTGAAGGCATCGGACAGTGCGCCCTTTTCCTTCTCGACGTCGGTATCACCCGCGCCATCCTCTTTGCTGATCCACTCATCACCGACCTTGATCGAGATGGCACAGACGGTCTTGCCATTGGCATGGGGATAGCTGCATTGCCAGCCAGCGACCCCGCATACTTCGTCCAAGCGCTCCATGACGTCGCGAGCATCAAGATAAGCAAGGGCCATGCCCTTCGTCTTCTCGCTATTGGTGGAGCCGATGCGCCACGAAACGCGTTCAGGAGCAAAGGGAGCTTTGAGCTTGGCGAGATCAATCATCGGTCTTCACCTCGGCATAAAGCGGGCAATCCCCGCCATTGATTCCGGCGCAACGCATGAAGGGTTCATTCATCGACCAGTAGTTTTCCGCGATGAAGCCCTGCCCATCGAGGCGCTTGAAAGCCATGCAGAGCCATCTGCCTGGATGCTGCTTTCGCGATGCGGGCTCGACGTGCTGGCACTTCTCGCACCACGTGGGCTTCATGCCGCTGCCTTTCTTGAAGGCGCTTTCGGTTCGGTCATTTCGAAACCGGCGTTCTCGACCGCGTGACGAAGGCGATTGAGCATGAGCCGATCTTGATCAGCCTGCTCCTCGTTGTTGTATGCCCCGCCGGCCAAAATGCCGTGCTCGTAGGCAGCGAGGAGAGCGGTCATAACTCTTGAGCGTTGAGTGCCGTTCATCTCGGTCCTGCCTCAGCGTGATTAGTGTTGTCGATGACGAGGGATACGGGAGCGGGGCGCTCCTTCAGCGCGTCGGGCATCTGCCGAAGCAGCACCAGCTTTTCGATGTCGTAATGTGGATCGAAGATGCTCACGCCCCGATAGGTGAATTGCTCGCGGGCCTCATGTTCCAGGGCTGTCAGCACAGCCTTGAATGCGGTCTGCACGATCTCGCCATCGGTCATGTGAGGAGAGAGAAGCCATTTGCGGGACTTCCAGTGCATGGGCTCGCCCGTCACGTTGCAGGTTTCGCGCGCGCTGATCTGGAGGTAGACTGTTTCGTCGTCGCGACGTGCCCAGATGCGCCAGTCATTGAAGGCAATGCGGCCTATGACGGCATCAGCGCGCAGCAGGTCCTTTGTGGTCCAGATGCTCATGAGGGGTCACCTCCAGCCCCACAGAAGCCAGTCGGGTTGACGCGGTCGCCAGTCGTGCCGTAGTTCTTCCAGCGCCAGAGCATGCAGGCGCGGCCGACACAATGAACGCGCTGCTGCGAGCTAGCGAAAGGGCATATCTTGCCGTTCGCTTCTTCCTCAGTCACAGGTCTTGTGCGAAGGTCCATGGTCATGACAGGGCACCGATTTCAGCGAGRTCRGARCGRATGCYCTGGATTTCGTCGGCAGCGGTCTTCTTGTCGCGCTCCCAGTCCCAGCGCTTGTAGTCCTCGATCATTTCGAGGACCGCGTCTTTGTCGCTGGCTTCCTCCGCTATCCTGCCGAACAGGTCTTCGAGGTTCCACAGCATCGAGCGGGCACGGCTTTCCTGGTCCTTGGCAAGCTTGAGCGTTGCGCCGTCCAACTGATAATCACTGATGCTCAGCGATTTGTCGTACCGCTTGACGACCCAGTCGGTCGTCTTGTTCGACGTGGCTGCAAGGGCTTCCGCCGCGCGCTGCGCCGCTTCCTCGGTCTCGAAAAGGCTGTCTTCCTGGTAAACGGAGCCGCCGCCCACGCCCGTCTCAACGCACATATACCGTGCGCCGCTGTCGTAATGTCCGGGTGCGGAATTGTACTGAACGCTGCCGATGGTGAGCCTGCGGACGCTCGGCACGTATTGCGAATAGTCGAGCGACAATGCATCGTCGCTCCTGTAGTGAGCCATGCAGCGAGGGCAGGGAAATTCATATTCGCCGCCAGCCGGTGACAGCCCCCGCCACTTCTTCGTGCCGTTGCAATCAGGGCACGGATGCCGAAATTTCTCTGTTGTGATCGAGGCATGATATACTGCATCGCCTACGGAATACTTGGTATTGATCGTTGCCATCACGCAGCCTCCGATATTATTCGACAAATCTCAGCATCCCGTTGCTTCTGCGCGCGCTTATCTATCGCCGGGATATGCTGATAGAGCGTGTTGGAGTAGCGTTGCTCGTGGGCTTCGCTCTCGCGGTAGAGGGTCTCAAGGGCTTCGCGGCCTGCGTTTGTCAGGGGCATGGCTCAGCGGGCCTCTGCGATGATGCTGGCAACCCGCTCGCGATCGAGCCAGATCACCAAGCCGAGCTTTTCGAGTCCATCAAGTCCGACTTTCTCCGGCGTGAGAAACGTCACTCGGGTGCCATTCTTATTCATGTCGAGCGTGGCGGCGCAGTCGTCCAGCTTCTGGAAGCTGACCTTGTCATCGCCGTATTTTGCGATGAGTTCGGAGAGGTTCATGACAACACCCACGAAATGCCCATGCCAAGGGCGATGCCGATCAGCAGCAGAACAGCGACTGCAAGCTTAACGAAGAATATCCATTCAGCTTCAGAGGGGCCGAACATCACTTGGTCTCCGCTTTGGCGATGGCATCAAGCGCACGACGAAAGTCTCCGACCGTGAGGTGCGGCGCTTTGTTGTGATTTGTCATTGGCCGATAGAGGTCGGAATCAGCTTCGTCTTCGCCAATGTCATGGCGCGCCACTTCGGCGAAAGGCTTGATCGCCGTAATCAAGCGGTCATTTTCCTCGGATAGAACGACCTCAAGCGGCAGGCCAGGCGCGCGGCCATTCCAGCGAGTTTTCGCGATTTCTTCGGTTCTGCCTGCGACAACAACCGGAGACGCGTGGCAATTTTCATTGGTGCAGCCGACAACCCAACTACTGTCAACTGGCTCGCTGATCGGAGCCGTTCCACAAAAGGGGCAAGGAAGAAGGTTCACGTGCGGTCCTCCATTTGCTCTTTGAGGTCTTCGATGGCTTCCGCTTCAGTACGGCCCCAGCCCATCGGTGAGGTGCTGAAAAACCCGTCCTGATCGCAGTCGGCGTCATAGGTGTTGGCGTCGATAGCGGACCAGTTGTTGAAACCGCCCATGGCGTGGTGCTGGGTCTGGATGTTCATGATCTGGCGTCCGCCGGCTGCACGCCGCGCTGGCCGGAAACCCAACGGACTTCTGTGCCCATGTCGTAAATGTCGCCGTCAGGGACCGTCACACAGCCTTTGTCGAATTCAGGCCCCGTGACATCGAAGATAAACCGGTCGCACTTGTGACAAACGGCCTTGTAGCATGAGCCGATGAAGCCGCTGATCTCGACCGGCTCACCACAGCAGATGGGGCGGTCAACAAAGGGCCAGCCAATGGCAGCCATCGCCGCTTCGAGCGTCTTCACTGCCTGCCGGTACTCAGGAGCCAAGCGCGCATCGGCTAGCTCCTGAACGCTCTTTCTCTTGCTTTCGGGAGATGTCGTCATTGTCAGGCTTTCAGCGGCTGGTGCCAGTTCTTGTCGAAATCCGTCATCGCTTCGGCGGGTGACGGGCCGAACCCAGCCACGCCGTCCTGAAGGTTATCGCCGTAGAGCGCGCACCACATGTTGCCATCGATGTAGACGCGAGGACGCATCAGCGTCGCCGGGCGTCGCAATTCGTAGCTGACAGCATATATTTCTTGCTGGAGGTGTTGCTTCTGCCAGCTGATGTCGAAAGCGTCCCGAGCGGCGTTGTAAACTGCGTCGGTGTTCATTCTCATCTCCTATCAAGCGGCGAGGGGATTGGAGGCGGCGGACTTGATGGCGTCGAGATCGACTTCGCCGGTCAGGTATTGAAGAAGACGGTCCTCCTGCCATTTCTTTTCAGCGGCCCAGGCAGCGGCCCTGGCAGCGTCCCTGGCAGCGGCCCAGGCAGCGGCCCTGGCAGCGTCCCTGGCAGCGGCCCAGGCAGCGTCCCTGGCAGCGTCCCTGGCAGCGGCCCAGGCAGCGGCCCAGGCAGCGGCCCAGGCAGCGTCCCAGGCAGCGGCCCAGGCAGCGGCCCAGGCAGCGTCCCTGGCAGCGGCCCAGGCAGCGGCCCTGGCAGCGTCCCTGGCAGCGGCCCAGGCAGCGTCGTCTATGAGGCCGAAAGCAAAGCGACGAACTGCCTGAATTGCAGCGTCGCAACGCGGATCGTTGGCATGCTTGGCGACACGCTCAGCACAATCGGCCGCGAATAGTCGCGCCGTTTGCTCGTTCCAGCCGCCGACGCGGCGGATCAGGCGGGCCTTGCGAACCACGATCTTGTCGGCACATTCGATCATTTCGCCGTCGTATTCGGCCTCCCAGATGACCGGGCCGAGCCACTCAAGGAGATCGCCGCGCCGGGCGAGATGAAGGCCGTTATGGCAGGGCTTCAGATCGCCCCTGATGGTTCGCCACGCACCAGGGCGCTTGCCTTTCGGGAGGGGCCACACACCAGAGCCGCCATGTTGAGGCTCGCCATTTTCCTGCGTGATTTTGAACAAGGTGAGGCTCATTGGCGCGCTCCTATGCGGCGAGGGGATTGGAGGCGGCGGAAACGATCTGGTCGTATGAGCCCCGGTCGTAATCACGGACTTCATCGAGGATGGCGCGTTTCAGGCAGTCAGGAGCCGCGAAGATGTCGCCGTTGATGTCCTCGATGTAGATGTCGGAAGCGGTGAGCCCGCCCAAGGCCTGATCAGAGGCGGCCCGGACATGCACAGTCACCTCAGCAACCGCATGGCCGAAGCGCCAGACGGGGATAACTGCGGATATAGCGTCCTGGGGAATTTCGATCCGGCGGGAGAGGGTCTGCATCGGGTGGCTCCATCGCGTTTGATGGAGATATAGTAGGCATAACCTACGATACTCGTCAAATAAAAAAGTAGGTAATAACTACAAATCTTGCCGATACGCTCAAATCGCGGCATAAAAGCTGGATGCACTCGGCCCGTTCACAGGCGCCATGGTTCGGCTACAGTAGTTTCCGCAAGGGAATCATCTGGGCACGGCAAATCATGGTCGATGTTGGCTTCGGCGCGCTGGTCAAAGAATTTGATGAGAGGATAGGCCGTCGCCCTACAACGGCATTGCTTGTGCTGGTTTTTCTCGCCGTCTTCGCCGTGTGTCTGAACACCGTCTATTCGGTGCTCGTTGCGCCAATGTTGCCGGCTTTGGAAATTCTGTTGGACGCGCTCCGCGACTCGCCTCCACTGACGTTTTCAAGGATCGCCATGGGGCTCGCATTCGGGCTCGGCTGGGTAATTGTCTGGCTCACGGGAATTATATTGGCGATCAGGGTCACTTTATTCGTTCGCCGCCGTAACGAGCGGCTGGAATCCCAGAAGACGACAGAAGGCCACCAGCCTTAAGTTGCTGTCAAATCCTGTCAGCAGCCCTGACTCAGGCGTCAATTCGTTCTTGTCTTGTTCTCATTCAGGAGGCAGCATTGCCCTGCGCAGACGGTGCGCACAGGGAGTTGAGTACAATGAGCAAGCAGACCTATTTCGTCGTCCTGCCCTTTGTTGTCGGGAAGAAAAAGAAAATCATCGAAGGGGAAGCGGTGCCGTGCGCCAGCGGCGCGGCGGCGATCAAGCTGGCCCAGAGGATGATGGCCGGGGGCAGGGTGGCCGGCGTCGTCGCCTTTTCAAAGTCCGGGGATCCGGAAACCGGCGATTACGAGGACGCGGTCATCCTGACACAGTTGGGGCGCGTTCCGGAAGAATGTCTAACGGCTGCGGCAGCTTAGCGTCGTGACAAAGAACGGCCCATAAAACTTGAGTTTTTGCACTGATTCGTCTATGTTATTAGCGTTCCAACGCGCGAAAACCTCGGAGATATCCCTGACTGCCGGTCAAGCCGGCTAGCGCGTTGGGATGGCCCCTTTCCTCCACATTGGCGTGACATTCCAGACGTTAAACCCGCGCTGCTCGAGCGGGTGTGACTTTTCAATGTCAGCGATCTTTCCCAGTTTCAAAGTTAGGGCAACCAGCTCTTGTTTCCTCGGCTGAAGTTCCGTGACGTTGCGGGCAGCGGCAATGGCGCCAAGCGCGACATCCAGCAACTGCAAGAGGGGCTCCTGTTTGGAGTCCCGCGGAGCAATGTCCACAAAGGGTAGCGCCGAAAGTTCGAACTTCTGGCATGCATCCATATTCAAGCCATCTATTATTTTTGGCAGGTAGGCGGTGCAATCCCCGGAGTCGGGCCGCACAAGCAGACGGCAACTGCGCCCGTAGTATCGCGCGGCTCGGTGGAGCAGGAGCTGATAATAGGCCTTGCTGACAGTGTCGGTTTGTCGCCGATCACCGCTTTTCTCGTGATCATATGCCTTGAAGGGTTGGAGGCGGACGTGCAGGTGAACGTGGCCCTGGTCTATTGCCCTGAACATATACTCCAGGAATGGGACATGAACGCTCCTATAGCGCTTCTTGCATTTAGCCCACTTGACCTCACTGTTTGGTGCAAGCCCACAGTCTATCTTGATCTTGGCGAGATCAATCGCGATCTTGTCCGCCCGCTCTGGGCGAACCGCGAGCCCGCCGACGGCCATATAGTCGGATGTTCTGATGTGCGATTCATCGCAAAAATAGAGCAATGCATCGTTTGTTGACTTGAGCAAAATGCTAGGCAGCTCCACCGCCCAACTCTCCTACCTCTTCGCCGCCTTCTTCCCATCCTTCTTCGTCGGCTTTGCCTCGTCCTTCGGCGGCAGCCCATAAAGGCTATCGAGACTGGTCGTGAGCGCCTTGGCGATATGCCACAGGATCTCCTGGTCATAGGGCTCGGAGCCGTCGAGGAGACCGTGAATCTCTTCGACATCGACATAGAGGCGCTGCGCCAGGCGCTCGGGCTCCATGTTCCGGTGGTCCAGCCATTCCTGCAGGTAGACATGCGGCGCACGCCGGCCGCCGATAGTAGGCAGATCAGGCTGCTCCTTGAACCTGGGGGTGACCCTGCTCGACGGTGCTACCGGAGGAGGCTGGGGAGATGGGGGCGGGGGCTCGGGCGGCGGCGCTTGGCTGGCCAAAAGGCCGCGGATGAACCCTAGGGCCTGTTGTCGCCCTTCTTCAGATAGGCGTAGCCAAAGGCTCTGGATCTCGTCGGCCTCTTTGGCAGCAGAGCGTTTGGGGGCGTCCTTGGATAGAGTGGCCGGAGGCTCGCCCTTCCCCTCGTAGAGCCAATCGTACGTGGTGGAGTATAAGCGCACCAGAACGGGGAATTTGGCGGGATCGGGTTTTGAATCGTTCGCCTCCCAGCCGGCAACGGACTCTCGCTTAATCTTAAATTCTGTAGCCACGTCTGCCTGGGTCAGCCGCCTAGCCTTCCGAGCGAGCCGCAATCTATCGCCTAAAGTCTCCATCCCGTTAGCAAAACCTACTTTCGGTGTTCCGTCACCTCCGTAGGCATTGACTTCGAACGTAGGTTATGCCTACATTCATCTCATGCTGAAAATCATCGAACGCGCTGCGGTTGAGGCTGGGGGTCTTGGAAAATTGGCTCGCGGCCTCGGTGTCAAACATCAGACCTTCTATTCCTGGCGGCGGGTTCCGGCCGAACGGGTTCTCGATATCGAGCGCCTCACCAATATCTCCCGCCACGATCTCCGCCCCGACCTATACCCCCGCGAGCGGAGGTCAGCATGACCCTTGACCCCAAGGCCTTCGATCTCGCCAAGCATTTCCTGAGCAACACTCCCTTTGCTTCGAGAGCCACCATCCGCCGTCTGGCGAAAGCGCTCCAAACGACTGCCGAGCATTTCATCTCAGACCTTGAGGAGAGATCGGCATGACGAGTAACAGCTCTGTCGCCCTCCGCCAAATATTCGATGAGGCCCGTCCTCTGGTCGAGCAGGCGCTTGACCTCTCTGAGCAATTCAAGGGCTTCCGCGAGCTGGCGACTGCCAATGGTCTCGACTGGTCCCAGATCAAGGCCCTTCTCAAAGCCCAGATCCAAGACGAGCGCGAAGACGACGGCAAGAACAGGGTAGGCCGCATCATCGAGAAGGCGGACTTTGCCACGGCATATGCCGACATGCTGGGGCTCGGCACGGCGAAGATGAACGAGAATAATTTTTCTTCCGCCGACCTTCCTCCCCATGACGAAGACGGCGTGATTATCGAACCCGATGGCCTATCAGGGCCCAGCAGCGAGGAAGGCGCAGATGCAATCGCGCTTGATGCGTCTTCCTCGCAAATCAAATCCAACGCGAAAGCAACTGAAGTCGAACCCGGAAACGCTGGGGGCGCGGTCCCCGTAAGACACAACAACGACCGGGCTGGTGTTGCGAGTAGGCTCGCTGGCGGGCGAACGCCAGCCGGTGAGGGAGCCGAGCCTTTAGGCGATGACGCTCCCTCACATCTTTCCCATCCCGCTGCGGGGGCAGCGGAGCAGGGCCTAGGCACCGCACCCAAATCGATGCCTGGGCCCGACCTTTCCCAATCCGTCGCGTTGGCCCTCCCTGTCGTGACGGATGCGCCGGTCGAGCTGTCGCCCCCACCCGACGTTGCTCCCGGCGCTCCCCATTCCTCTGATCCTGGCCTTTCCCGGGCGCGCGATGGGCGTCCGACTAAGCAAGAGACGGGTGATCCGAAGGGATCAGAGGCCGCTTCGGCGGAGAT
>NNBT01002620.1_pt1 | contig 17675 bp, 16 predicted proteins | sample 1173831 | NCBI WGS metagenome assembly NNBT01 (sample SAMN07173936, study PRJNA388173) | plant metagenome | isolation source: symbiotic tissue sample KVJ10 | place: Norway: Troms, Kvaloya island | reverse complement strand
CTGCAGAACGGGGGACACATTTCGCCACCGGCATGCTCGCCTTTGGCCGCATCGCGGTGAACAACAGTTTCGAACTGAGCGCTTGTAACCATATCATCCCTATCCTGGCAAGGCGTAACGCCCAGAAGGATGAGATAAACGGAAAATAAAAGCACAAAGTATTTCATTGGGAGCAAATGTAGTGAATATTACGCGAAAAGCGGAGAGCGTTCCCCCTATCCGCCCACCGGCACCTCAATTTCATTAAGTTAAGCTATCGGCACGGGTGAAAATAATTTAACCACAGATAAAAAGGATGCACACAGATGTAAAAATCCGTGTTTATCTGTCTACATCTGTGGTTAAAAACCTTAACTTAATGACATTGACCGGCATCTTTCCCCTGAAAATGCCTGTAAAACAAATATCGCACCTGCAATTTGTCCATCGCTATCCACTCCCTGCTATCCGGCATAGAAGATTTTCGCAGGAAAAAGCACGATTTTTTTTGCATTGCCATAGGTTTTTACAAGAAAGGATTGAATATTTTTCATTTGGTGTTATTAATAAACAAAATCGAAAAGTAAAGTCCCGTTGAAGGTTTTACCTTCCATTTTATTCTTCTGACTTTGTGGCCCCATCACTAAAGCCGACTGGAATTTGGTGCCTATGGCACTGATGCCTTTTAAGAAACCTATACTTCCTTCGGGGAAAGCGGGTTCTACATTGTTATTGCTTAATGCAGCAGCTTCACGTGCGGGGCGGTACATTTGCAGGTAGGTATCCTGATCGGGAATATAAACGGTAAACGGCGCTTCCTTATTTTCTACCACTACCCAGTTTACTTCGGCATGATAACCTTTAAATTCGGGGTATCCCCAAGTTTCACCTGTAATCGAATTGTTATAAGCTTTTTGCCACACGCCAAATTGCGCGCCTTTTAACCTGTTTTTCCAAACACGATACGGACCACGGCCAAGGTATTTAATCCCTGTAATTTTTTCTTCCGGATAATTAAAAGTAATGCCCATATAATCAGCATCTCCTTGCTGGCTGAATTCATATTCGAGTTTTACCAGTTTTCCGGGTTCAAATGTCCATTTTGCATGCAGGTTGCCCACACCCTGATAATCAGATTCTACAATGTATTTTTGTCCCTCGGCTTTAAAGCTGAATTTTTTCAATGCTGTATTTACACCAGCTAACAAAGGGCCATTTGATAAGGAAATATTCGCGTTGGGTTTAGCTACTTTTTCCAGATAACCGGTTGTTTTATTAAAATAATAGGTATTGCCATCCTGTTTTACTAAAAGTGATGAACCTGCTTCTTCAGCTTTTGCAACAGCACCAGAAGTCGTATTTTCTTGTTTAGCGGTGATCAGTTGAGCAGTTTTTATCGGCCAGCTCCAGGTAAATATTTCTTTCTGATCGGGACCATAAGCGGTTAGATACAAAGCATCACTCTGCGACCATGATTGAGGCAAGGGCAAATTGAGTGTGCCTTTTGTGCCAGGTTTAAGGTTTGAGGTAGCAGATCCGGTGGCAGTGATAATTGCCTTTGTTGAGGCATCTTTGGCGGTAGGAAAATTAACCAGTTTCCATTTAAAAGTGCATTTATCAAGGCTGGTGAAAGCGAACCTGTTGGCTATGGGGATTTTACCATTAAATTTTTCATCAATTTTTGGAAGATCGACAAAAACCGGCGACCATATTTCTTTTATAGTATAAAAGCTGCCTTCTTTTTCGCGGTGAGGGCCAACAATACCATCTGGTGCGTGGTTTCCGTCACCATCGTAAATACCATTCTTATCCGTTCTGATCACATTTTCATCCACTAATGCCCATATAAAGCCACCTGCACCGTGTGGATGAATCAGCATCTGGTTCCAGAAATCATCCAAAGCTGCACCTGCACCACCATCGTAAAGGGCATGCATAAATTCAGTCGGGAAGAAAACTTCCTTTCCCGATGTAGCCGCTTTAACCATGTAATTGTAATCGGGATAGTGTTTGGTATCCGTTCCGTTAAATTTCTCCCAGGGGTGAATTACAGTACGTTTTTGCGGATCGTATAAGGCATAATCGTTGTCGAGATCGGTATTAAAACCGCCTTCATTGCCATTGGCCCAAAATATAATGGATGGGTGGTTCACATCCCTGATCACCAGTTCCTTAACCAATCGGTGCCCGACAGTATTATCATATTTAGCCTGCCAGCCCGTTAATTCATTAATTACATAGAGCCCTAACGAATCGCAAACATCCAAAAATTCGGCATCGGGTGGGTAATGCGACATTCGTACAGCATTCATATTCATTTCCTTCATCAGCCTTACATCCATCAAATGTACTGCAGGACTTAATGTACGTCCGGTTTCGGGCCAGAAACTGTGGCGGTTAACGCCTTTTAAAAGTATTTTAACGCCATTAACATAAAAACCATCCCCATAGCGTACCTCCAGCGTACGGAAACCAAATTTTTGTTTTACCTGATGAACAAGCTTTTGCTGAGTTTTAATCCGAACCACTACCTGATATAAATTCGGAAATTCTGAACTCCACAGCAAAGGATGCGCAAGACTGGATTTTAATTTTTGGGTACTATCACCTGGGTTTGCTTTTACCGAAAACGGCTTACCCACATTTTCGCCATTCAATTTCTTTACCTGGGCTTCGATTATATCGTTTGCATTTAGATTTTGGCCATATACATCAACCTGAAATGAACCATCTGCCTTTGCATCAACCGCAACCCTTTCTATAAATTTATTTGGTACGGTTTCGAGATAAACAGGCCTGAAAATACCACCGAAAACCCAAAAATCACTTTTCCTTTCTGCATTATTTATGGAAGCATTAGCAGACATCTTATCTACTGTAACTTCCAGTAAATTCTTTCCTCCAGGTTTTAAAAGTTTTGTAATATCATATTTGAAACGGTAAAATCCTCCCTGATGCACCTCTCCGGCTAATTTCCCATTAATGGTTACCTTGGTGTCCGTCATAGCACCTTCAAACACGATAAATACCTTTTTCCCGGTTATTTTACCTGTTGCAAACTCATGGCGGTAAATACCCTGCTCTTTGGCTTTGTCTTTATCATGCCCGTAATTGTAACTTCCAAAGCCTTGTAATTCCCAGTTGGAAGGTACTTGTATTTTGGTCCATACGCCGCTTTTACGGCCAGCTGTACAATAAAAATCCCATTGTTTAGTATGGTCTTTATCTGTTCCCGAAAGGTAAGTCCTGGTGGTTTCCTGCGAAAAAACATGGTATGAAACCAATAATAAAAGCAAAGGGAATAATCTTTTGATCATGATATATTTGGGATTAGCATTAAACCATCCTGAAATTTAATTGCCTTTTTTAGGCCTTTAAATCTGGCGTTTACAAGATAATGGAATTTATGCTGATGTAGAACCAGTTAACTACTTTGATACAATAGCCGGTTCAAAAACCATACAAAAACAAAAAGCCTCCAGCTGTAAGGCTGAAGGCTTTCGTTTTTCCCAAAACGCAATAATTTAATTATTTCGCGCTATTTTTTTTCTCTGTTACTTCAGCTCTGATATCCTGAGCTAAAACTTTAAGATCTTGCATTGCTTTACGTACACGTGTACCTGCAGCAGCATTTCCACCATCATAAAACTTGGTTACATCTGCCTCAACTGAAGCGATCAGATTCTGTACTTCTTTAAATTTGTCCATAATGTTTTTTTCTTATTAGGATGATAGACCATCCATAATTCATTTTTTATACGCTCTGCTCAACAATAAGCAGGCCGCAAAACTAATCATTTTATTTACAATCAGCTGTTACAGCCCAATAAAGACGTTTTTTTAGGCGATTTATTGCAAACAAGGTGCAATTTTGTCCTGTTGCATTAAATTCCCTCCATTAAAACTGTTTCTTCAGCAATTTCCGGCGACACAGTTTTACCCATATTTTTCCTGGCGATAATCTGGCTTACCCTGAACAATAAAAATATACTGAGTGCAGAGATGGCCACTACTACATAACCCACCATGTTATAATGTTCCAGGGGACTAAATTTGGTTTGTTGCACCACAATCATCCCGGCAGCTGTAGCGGCAATACCGCCTGCAATTTGCTGTAATGAGGCATTAATGCTCATAAAAGCGCCGCGATCGGCCATATCGGGCACCGCACTTGTAAGCGCACTCGAAGGAACCATCCTACTCAGCATCCCCATCATCATCAACACATTAAATACGAGCACGAGGTAAAATGGCGTGGTTGATAAATTGGTGTATATCACACATACAAACATCAGCCATATTGTTGCAATGGTAAAAAGTTTGAATTTGCTTACTTTATCACTTAATCTGCCGATAAGTGGCATAATCACCAAAGAACAGATGCCAGAAGTCATAAATAATATAGGTAGCTGTACATTGGTTAGGCCCAGGTTATTCACGGCAAATGCACTTCCAAAAGGCATCATCATAAAACCGCCCACCGATAAAACTGCTGTCGCGGCAAAGCCAATACGATAATCACGTTTCGCAACAGTATGCCATAAATGTTTCAGTGCCGATTGATTGCGTTGAATCAAAAGATGCTGATTAACTGGTTTTAATTGAAGCAAAATCACAATTGCAATAATAAGTCCGATTCCGGCTGTTAATAAAAACGGCGATTCCCAGCCCCAGGCATTTGCCACATAAATACCGATGGGAATGCCCAACACCTGGCTGGCACCAAAACCCATTTGCACAAAACCCATTACCCTCCCGCGCTGCTCAAGGGCAAACAGATCAGCTATAATAGCGAGTGAGATAGAACCGATTACTCCTCCAAAAAGCCCCGTAATAATCCTTGCTGCCAAAAGCATCGGATAAGTGGTGGCCAATCCGCATAAAACAGTACCAATAATAAAGCCCGAATAAAAAAAGATCAACAGCTTTTTACGGTCGAATTTATCTGCAAAACCTGCCGTAAGCAAACCCGAAATCCCCGCACTAAATGCATAAGCCGATACGGCCACACCAAAGGCAGCAGGTTTAAGATCGAGCGATTTCATTAACATATCTCCCAATGGCGACATGATCATAAAATCAAGTATTACGGTAAACTGGGTCATGGCCAGTATAAACACCACAATTTTTTGATAAGGTGTGAATGGAATAATATCCTGTTTATTTTTCATTTATTTTTTCTTTTTAAGTGAGTGTACAGCATTCGAAGCCGCAACCCCTAATTAATTGTATGATGTAATTGTGTTTTAAAGCGGTAGATATAATGCGCAGTACACGGTCTTCATCATCAAGATCGATATTCCACTCTATTATCCCCTCTTTGGCAAAAACATCCCTTAAAAGCTCCTTATTGGCAGCTTCGAGATTAGTTTTAAACAATAAGATGTGATCAAAATTTTCCATTAATAAATGAATAATTATTTAATAATAAACTTCAAAAAAAAGGCTTTAGTTTTTTAAAGCCTTTACAACGCGGTTAAACGCTGCCCACAATATCTCCTCAGTTATCTGAAAAGGTTTACCACCGATGCTCTTTCCCCTGTGGTGAAAACGGAGTAAGGAATACAACGGCGAATAAGCTACGGACCAATATACTTCAAAAGGCATTTCGTCCATTTCGCCTCTTTTTACCACATTCTGGATAAAAGTAGTAAGGTCTTTTTTAAACAGGCTCATTAAGTTCCCCTCTTCACCATTAAACATTTTCAAAAACTGATCCTGATAAGTAGAGCTGTTGATCTGATCAAAAAACCGACCAAGCAATGGATTTTCAATCATGTATTTAAAGCGATTCCGCCATTGGATGCGCAACCCATCCTCCAGCGAAGCTTCCGGATTAAAATCGAGCAGCATAGCCTCTTCCATCCTCGCCCCCTCTTCCATTACAATTTTCACTATCAGATCGTCTTTATCCTTATAGTACACATAAGGCGTACCCACCGATATGCCACAGGCTTTTGCCAGTTTATTGATGGTAAAACCTTCCAAACCATATTTCACAATGGTTTCGATCGCTTTTTGCTTCACTAACTGCTCTTTATTGATATCCCTTGTCCGCATGATCAAATATAAACTTCGACAAAACTAAATGATTATTCATTTATTAACAAATAAATCAGGAAATATTTTTTGAGCTATGATTTTTCTGTTGCTTTAGCTCTTTTAAATAATCTCCAGTTCTGTTTTTCCCTGGGGAATGTAAAAAGTAAATTCGAGTTCCATTTCTTCCTGCGCCTTTTCATTCCTGAGTTTGATCACTGAACCGCCTTGTGGCGTAACCATACTGGCTATCTTACCATTACCGAATATTTTTACCTGTGCATTTGGAGGAATGGGCAGCATCTTAAAGCCAGATTTTAAATCGCCCAACATGCTCTTCATCCTCCCATCAGTTTCTTCTTTGCTCAGGTACATGGTTAGCGCAGCTACCTGTTCCCTATTCGCAATTAGTTTTTTGAGCTGTTCTAAATCTCCTTTTGCAATCAGTTCAGACAATTTTTGATAAGCCTGGCGTAATTTATCATTTAATCCGGAAACCGATTTAAGATCTGTACCAGTTTGATAAGCACTGATATTATATGGCACTTCGGCGTTAAAAGTAGCTGTTTGGCTAAGTGAAGCCTGTTTTTTGGCAGGATTTACCTTTTCAACAGCATATTCGCCCGGAAGCTGTTCTTTAAAATCGAGGTTTTTAGCTGCATCATAAACTTTGATGCTGTATTGAAAAGTGGCGTTAGGGTTTAATATTTTCTGACCGGACATCGGAAGCATTTTGATGCTAATCTGCTGCTTTCCACTTTGTAAAATAGCCGAATTGATCGGGATCGTTGAAGAAGCCTGCCCGGGTAAATCAAGTGTAAATACCAATACATCGTTAACCCTCACTTCGAACATACATAAAGCAGCACTAAAATCAATCTGGTAGTAGGGCTGCACAGTGGCATAATCTGCTTTTTTTTCAACTTTTATAGGTGCAGGATTTAAAGAAATGGGATTTTGGGCATTACAGCCCAACGATAAGAATATTGCCGAGAGCAATAATAAAGAGATCTTTTTCATGTAAGATGGTATTTGTTTTTGGTGTGTAGAAAAAACGTGAAACCGGCTATTTTGTTTGACGATGCTATAAAATCAAAAAGGCCACAACATCCATTGCGGCCTTTTCTATCAACTAACTAAACCTGTATAATACTAACCAAATATTTTACACCACAAAAGTAAAGCTGATATATAAAGCTGGTGTTAAGATTAGGTTAAAAGCTAAATATTTAACAGTTGTTAAAATGATGACAACTACCACGATCGATCAAGTTAAAAAACACACTTTAAGCAATTATTACTAACTTAAAATACAAGATTAAACCAATATGTTGATTTTTGTCATCAACAAAATTTCAGAATTGATCTAAAACTGTAATATTAAACATACAAAAAGTTCGGAAATAATTTTTTATAGCTTACCTTTGCGTCATGAAAATTGCCAGATCAACTTCTTTCGTTGTCCTTTTAACCGCCTTAATTTCTTCATCGTCCATACAGCTGATGGCTCAACAAAATCAAAATAGACAAATAGCTCTATTTGAAAACGTTGACAGGATAAATGGAAATAAAATGATTGAAAGATTAAGTGAGCAAAACAGGAACCGCAGGAATGGCAATCTTTCACAACCGGAATACATCATTAACAGAAATAATTTAACCATTATTACTTTTAACGGCTTGGATTATTTTGTAAAAAATAACCGTGTTATTGGTATTAGAGGGCTAGATCTATCAGAAGAGGTACTGGACCAAATTACTGCGAAACTGGTTTTATTGGATAACGTTCAATATAACTACAGTGAACGTGCAACAACTGAGTATGACAACCGTTTATTCTTGTTATCTCTGAAAATGTTTTCAAGTACAACAAGAGACATTGCAGCACTTGCGAAAGCAGAAAACCCATCTTTAAATGTGGAGAACAACATCGCAAAAATGCGTTTACCAAATGTTGACAGGGCTTTAGAAAACCAAAACACGCAAACACTGGTTCAATTGAACAAATAATATTACTTCTTCTTAAGGATACCTAAAAACTCCAATGGCTAAACCTGCTGGAGTTTTTTTTTAGGCTCAGACGATTAAGTAATTTTTATAGCATGGCCACCAATGTAGGAAAGCTAACCTCGCCAAAAAGTCTATGACGAATCCTGATTTAATCTGTGAAAAGTATTTGGATTAGCGACTTAAATTTTTACTATCTGTCCTTTTTGCCTGCTTTACCTTTTTTGCTTTATTTAAACCTTCTCTTTAAAAAACTTAAATTGTTATTGGAATTATTCATATTCTCATGATTATTTCTTAAATTAACATAAAGAAAATCAGCTCATTTAAGCTGATGAAGCTTGATCCTGCACCACAAAAAATAGGATGATGAATACCTCAACCGTACCATACAGCTGTGTAATTTTAGATGATGAGGCTATTTTCATTAAGATTATAGAACGCTATATCTCCAATATCGAAAATCTCGAATTAAAAGGAAGTTTTACAAGTCCGGTAGATGCAATGGCCGCTTTCAAAAGCTATCCACAGGTAGATTTTCTTTTTTTAGATATTGAAATGGATGTTTCGGGATTCGACATTGCGCGAATGCTTAGAAACAATGTAAAATTTATCGTGTTCATCAGTTCTCACAGCGTTTACACCATCAGCGATTTAAAAAACGGCGACGAATTATTGGTTAAACCCGTTGATTTCAGGACCTTTCATGATGTTGTAAAGAATTTAATTTAAAATACAGCATTTGCTTATAAGGATAAAGTGCTAAATCAAAACTTCGTTTACATTTCTTTCTATCCGCTTAAAACAGGGTTGGCAATGCTGCTATCACATTAAGCAGAAAAGCGTTAAATCCTTTATCGAATTATTTCAACTGTTCATGGAGTAAAACTGCCTATTGAACTATTGTTCATTTTATCATATCCGGCCTTGCTGTAAGTTTACACCAGATCATTAAGAGCGTTGATCATCAGGCGTTAACTGTTGAGATCAAATGAGTAAGGGATGACTCTTTATTTCTACGCTATCTCTTTGTTGAGGTAGTACCAGTTATTGCAAAAAGAGGGGAAAAGTACAGGGATATACCCAGTACCCTCTTTTTATTAGATTAACGCTGGCATAACACCTCATGATGATTTTTAAAGCTGCATTTAGCAAAAAAATATTTTCGATTTTAAAACGCAATCACTTTCTCTGTCGGTTAATGGGTAAATGGGGAAAAATTTCCCCATTTATATTAAAAGTCCACACTATACAATTATAAGTATCTCAGTGTAAAACTTTTTTTTTCCGCTCTAATATTGTAAAAAGGCCGCATCCGCGGCCTTTTTGTCCCTAATGTGTTTATCTTTTTAAAGATAAACGTTGAATTGTATATTACTTAATGCAAACAAAATGCCTGTTTAATTAAGCTTAGCGCAGTATTAATTTCTGTTACCACTTTTTGCCTGTCTTATACCCTGGTCTCCTGTTAAGTTTAAGCGGTACACAAAAGTTAACCGATATCTCGCCCCATTAGGAATACTTATCTGAGATACGGTAAAATCCTGCCCGGTTGTTGTAGTGGAGAATTTTCGAACTTCGAACAGGTTGCTTACATCGAAAAGCAGGCTTGCACGGTCTTTCCAGAAATTTTGTGCCAGCCCCAGATCTATGCCATGGATCGCCTTCCTTTTACTTTGAGCAGCATCTCTTGGTCCGGAAAAATTATAACGCAGCTGCACACTTGATTTACCGGGCAGTTTTACCTGTGTACCAAACCTACCCGTAATGGTATGGCCAGAAAATGCAAAATCCTGACTGCTGTAAAATCCATCCTGACGAAACCTATAGGCATTCATTTCCATGTTTATCTGTAACCATTTATACGGATTGTAAAGCAGGGAAAGTTCTATACCCGATCGCTGTTCCAGATCGATATTAACCGGAGTAGAGATAAAGAGTCCGTTTTCGCGATAACTGTAATCGATAATTAAGCCTGTTTGGTATTGGTAATATACTGATGGATTTACGGTTAAAGTACCCAGATGAGTAAGCAATCCCAATTCGAAAACGTCTGCATAAGAAGGATTAAGTTCAGGATTACCCACATAACGCGAATTAAAATCGGTGAGTTCGTTAAAGGGATAAAGATCGTTAAGTGCCGGGCGATTGATTCTTCTGCTATAACTCAATTGTAAAGTGGTTCCTTTTACGGCCTCATAACTAAGATGCACGGTAGGAAAAAGTTTAAAATAATTTTTAAGGTTATTGTAAGCATTGTTTCTATCGGCTATTTTAACCCTTGTATATTCCCCCCTCAAACCAAGCTGATAGGAAAAATGGCCCGTTTTATTCCTCAATTGTATATAACCACTCCCGATTAATTCATTATATATGACCCCATTGTCAATGCCGTCAATGGTTGTCCATCCATTTGCAGTTTCACTCTGGGCAAGAAAATCGCTGCTCACGCTTCTGTTTTCACCTTTAACACCATATTCGAGCACTGCATTACTATCTAATGGAAAGGTCATATCGCTTTGAGCAGCAAAATCCCGGTTAGCGCCAATTGAGCTGGTGCGGATTTGTGGCAGTTCCTGTAATGCAGGTACCGTTTTTTGGGTAGAGAGGTTCCAATCTTTATCACTGTTCCAAAAATCATATTGCATATCTACCGTGAGTTTTTTTCCCGGTTTCTTAAAAAGCCGGGTATAATTAAACTCTAACTGATTATAGTTTCTCCGCTCCCACGATTCTCCGTTTCGATGAAGTGCGCTATCTAATCCGGCACCCATTATCGAATAATCATAACCTAACCTTGTTTTATCATGATCTTTGGTTGCATTTAACAAATAAGCCAATGTAATGGTATTCAGGCTATCGGGTTGATAATCTGCCCCAAAATAGGCCATTCTCCCATCATCATGTCGGTTTTCGTCCTGCCTTTGGTTAAGCAATACCGAAGTTCCGTTTTGTCTTACCGATTGATCGGTAGTGTAAAGGCCTACGTAATCAGAGAAACGTACTCCAATGGTAGAAAAAAGATTGATTTTATTGGATTTAAAATTCAAACTGGGCGAAACCCTTGTTTCGTTGGGTGTACCGCCAACAAGTCTGACCTGTCCATTAAAGCCGCTTTTTTTATTTTTCTTTAATACGATATTGATAATCCCTGCAGAGCCAGAGGCATCGTACCGAGATGATGGATTGGTAATCACTTCTACCCGCTCAACTTGGTCGGCGGCTACCTGTTCCAGCGCGCCACCTGCGGTTAATCCTGAACGACGGCCATTAATCAGCACCAACACACTGCTGTTTCCGCGTAAACTTATGGCACCACCCGGATCTACACTAACCGAAGGTACGCCAGAAAGCAATTCTGATACAGATCCCGATTGCGAAAGGATATCTTTCCCTACTTCGAACACTTTTTTATCGAGTTTTAAACTGATTGCCGACTTCTCTGAGGTAACGGAAACTTCTTTTAACAAGGTTGGATCGGGTTCCATCAGTATGGTTCCCAAATCGGTTGTTGTTTTTCCCTCCGCCAAAATCAATGTCTTGATTAATTTTGCATAACCCATAAAACTAAACTGGATAGTTACTTCATTTGCATCTGAAAAGGTGAGTGAGAATTTCCCCTTCTCATCGGCCATTCCCGAAACAAGGTTTTTACCTTGCCCATCAAGAATAACCAGGGTTAAAAAGGGTATTTCAGTTTTAGTTGAACGTTCTTTGATCTGCCCATTTACGGTGTGCTTTGGCGCCTGTGCAAAGCAAAAAACTGTAGTATAAAAACTTAAGAGTAAAAGCGTAACGATGTGTTTCATGCTGCAAGATTAGCATGAGGAAATACCAAATTGATAAAAAAACATGTGAACGGCTCTATATCCTTTTGAAATGCATTGGCAGGGACTATCTTTATCCTACTTTTGATTTATGAAACCTGCCTACTTTCTGCTCTTCTTTGCTATATTATGTACTTCGTGCAAGCGGCAGGTATTTTATGATGAATTTGATCCAGTTTTTAAAACGGGCGACAGTATTAAATGGTCGGTCAAAAACTTAGATCAAAAAAGATGGTCGGTTGACCGTGGTTTTACAGGCAAAAACATCTTCTGGGTAAGGGCCAATGTAAAACTGATTTCCAACGCTGGTGGTCGTTTAGGACTTCAGGTGGATGCATTTGGTGCTTATGAAATTTATTGGGATGGCGTAAAAATCGGCAATAACGGAAAACCGGGCTCAATAAATAAACCTGAGATTCCAGGAACAGAATGTCAATATTTCCTCCTCCCCGATTCGCTTTCAAATATAGGAATGCATACAGTAGCTTTACGTACTACCCAGTTCACTTACCCTAAATTACAACGTGGCATAGGCCTCAAACTGGATACCTATATCAACCTGATCAAAAGGCCCTTGGTCATATCTTCAGTGATGTTCATTATGGCCGGGGCATTTTTTATCGCCTTCTTTTATTATGCTTTTCTATATTTCAATAGTCATAAAAGATCTTATCCGGTAATGATATTTTCGATAATCTGTCTCCTTTTCTTTTCGCTGTTGATTATGGAGTACATTAAATATTACATCGAAATCCCCTATCCGCAGTTCTTTATCCGTCTGGAAATTATCGGATGGTTGACCTTTTCGATATCAATCTTGGTTCCACTATATTTTAGTATCCAATTCAGCCTGAAAAGGAAATTATTATTGCTTTCGGCACTGCTTTTAACCTTAGTTTCGATCTATATTTATCATTACGGACATTATGATATCTCGGCCAGGTACTATAGTTTCGCCATGTGGATTACCACAATGATTATCGTTTTAGAAGCCATTTACAGAAAAGAAAAGGGAAGTTTTTTGGTCCTGGCGGGCATGCTTGCCAGCACAGTGATGAACAGCTACCTGGTTTACGATTTTGGCATTTTTATCTTTTATACTTTTATTGTATTTGCGATGCTTTATCTCCACACCATCAAAATGCGGGAGATTGAACTGGCGCACGAATCTTCGCTATTGCTTTCCTCACGTCTGCAGCTGGAGCTGATCAAAAAGAACATACAACCACATTTTATCAAAAACACGCTTACTTCACTGATGGATTGGGTGGAAGATTCGCCCAAACAAGGAGCCGAATTTATCCAGGCACTTGCCACTGAGTTCGACATCATGAACAAAATTGCTGAGGAAAGCCTGATCCCTATCCGGCAGGAAATTTCACTCTGCCAGATGCACCTGAAAGTAATGGGTTTTAGAAAAGAAATTGCCTATCAATGGGAAGATTTTGGGATAAAGGATGATGAACTGATACCGCCGGCGATCATTCACACTTTGCTGGAAAACGGAATTACCCACAATTCGCCCTATCAAGATGGTACGATGAAATTCAGGCTGACATATAGTGAAGATCTACACCTCAAGGAATATGTTTTTGAAACAATTGGCGAAAACAGGGAACTTTCAGATGAGCGGATTGGTGGCGGAGGCATTAAATACATCAGGGCAAGACTGGAAGAAAGTTACCCGGGCAGGTGGACCTTTAGTTCTTCGGCATCAAACCAGGGCTGGATCAGTAAAATTACCCTATCAGACACAACAATATGAGGATACTGATTATTGAAGATGAGGCGCGGATTGCGCGAAGAATTGAACGCATGACCAACGATTTTTTCGAAGGAAATGCCACGATCAGCATTATTGATTCGTTAAAAAAGGGAATAGAATTTTTAGAAAAGGAAAAGATAAACATTTTATTGTTAGACTTAAACCTTAACGGACGCGATGGTTTTGAGGTACTGAGCACCATGACATCGAGATCTTTTCAAACCATTGTGGTATCGGCTAATACCGAAAATGCACTCCGGGCATTTGAGCTTGGTGTATTGGATTTTGTACCAAAACCTTTTGACCGTGAACGGCTTTTTCTTGCCCTCAACCGGGCAGTTACTCTAAAAAAAGAAAGCAACAATTCGATTCGCTATTTATCGGTGAGAAAAACCGGAAGTATAAAACTGATTGATCTTGATCAGATGGGCTATATTCAAGGCGCAGGGATATATAGTGAAATCCACCTTTTAGATGGTACAAAGGAGTTACATGATAAAGGTTTGGATGCATTGGAAAAAATCCTGCCATCGGGTTTTGAACGTATCCATAAATCTTATATCATTAATATTGTACAGGCCGATCGGATCCTGGTTTCATCGGGCAGCCGCTACAATTTACAGTTCAAAAACGGAGAGGTATTACCAATTGGGAGATCGCGATATAAGGATTTTAAACAACAATTTGAAAAGCATTTTGAGTAAATCCTTTAAAGATTAAGCACAAAATCACAAAGAGGGCAAAGTGTTGTGCTTTAATTTTATACTAAACCCCGATCATCTAACTTTCGGACTGTTTTACCATTAATGAGTTAAGAACATTAAGAAAAATTGGCTATTGATATGCTATTTGTCTTCGGACTTCGGTCTCCCGACTTTCAGACTCTTTTACCATTAAGGAGTTAAGATCATTAAGAAAAATTAGCTGTTGATATGCTATTTGTCTGCGGACTTCGGTCTCCCGACTTTCAGACGCTTTACCATTAAGAAGTTAAGATCATTAAGATTTGTAGAGGCGATCCCTATCGGTCATTGCAAATTGATTATTGGTCATTGTTTATTAATCATCGATTTACATTTTCCATCTTCCATCATAATTGCCATTACATTGTAAACATGCCCCATTCATACATTTTGACTAATTTATAAGAGTTTTAGACCTTTCAAGACAATACTTGGAAAACGAATTTTGCTTTCGCTTTTATACTGTTCAGATGAGTGTAAACAGCGTAGTCTGCTTGCGTTCCAGCAAAGCATAAATTGTATTAAATATGTTAAAGAAAACTATAAAACCAAGCGCGAAAGGCTTCAAAACAGCGATTATCAGATTTATTGTATATGGAGTAATCATTTACCTCGCTGCCGAATTCTTAAAATGGAACGTTAATCATGAAATGGGACAAAGCAAATTCACTGAAGATTCTATGGTAGAAGCGGTTCAAAGCATTATGCTATTGGCCTGCTCATTAATTTACCTGCGTGTTTCATTTAAATACAAATCGATGTTTCCGCTGGCATTTGGACTATTTGCCTTTACTTTTGCTTCGCTGATCAGAGAACAGGATGCGCTTTTAGATGAACATATTTACGACGGTGCCTGGCAAACAGCTGCATTTAGCTTGTTGATATTAGCCGCATTTCTAATTTATAAGAAGAGAGATATTTTCCTCTCCAACATGAACGATTTTGTTTCCAAATTCTCCTTCGGCATCCTTCTATCTGGTATATTTACAACCTATATTTTTGCCCGTTTATACGGAAGAAAAGTTTTCTGGATGGCGGTAATGGAAGCACAATATACACGTGATGTGAAAAATGTTTCGGAAGAATCTTTAGAACTTTTTGGCTACGCCCTGATCCTTATAGCAAGTGTAGAATTTTATTATTTTGCGAAGGCCCATAGTGTTATCGCTGTCCGTGATACAGAGGCCGACAGGAATCAGGAAAATGTTTATCTTAAAGTGGGATCATAAGCATTAGTCAACAGACACAAAGGCGCAAAGAATATTTTATAATTTTCCTGAAGCTCGTCTTCTGATTATTGGAAATAATCATAAAGGAATTAAGCGCATTAAGAAGACTTTGTTTTTTATACTGTTTGTTTAAATTTCGCACCACCCCATCGTCCATCTTACATTTCCCATCTTACCTCATTATTATATCCTTTTAACAAAATACCTGATAAAATTTTTCAGTCTGGTATTCTTAACCAGGTAATTGAAGCTGATGATACCAATCGTGGCGCAGCTTATCCCTGCCAAAACATCAAGGGTATAATGGTGACTGGTATAAATGGCTGAAAACCAGATTCCGATCATTACGATCAGGAAGAAAAAATTGATCTTCCCTAACCTGTTTTTCAAACCATAATAGGCAACGATTACCGGATAGGAAGAATGAAGTGATGGCATGGCTGCAAACACATTAGAACCTTTGCTGTATATCCCCTGAAAAAGTGTGATGTTAAAATAATGATCGAACCGGGCCAACCCTGCGGTATTGCCGGGAGTTTTGGCTATAAATTCAAATCCATGTTGTTGCACATACCAGGGCGGTGCTGCCGGGAAAGCATAATAAACCACAAAACCCAACAGGTTTACCCAAACAAAAGTGAGTGAAAAGCGAACAAACTGTTCTTTGTTTTTAAAGAACAGATACGTAGCAAAAGCCAATGGAACAGGTACCCACATCAAGTAGAAAAGGCCGGTCAATATATCTAAAAATGCGACGCTATTCAGTTTCCAATATTCGTTTGGTGTAAGTTTTATTCCATTATAATTGATGCCGAAGATGCTTTTCTCCAGTTCATATAAATCTTTGATATGAACCTTATTGAAGAGGTAGTTTGGAAAAGCCTTCATGTAATCGAACAAGATCCAATACACAATGAAAATCGAAAAACCCAGAATAAAACGCCTTGTTCCGGCCGAGATATAAAACAGGCTGTTAAAAATAAAAATCAGCACAAGCTGATCGGTTTTGAAACCCACTAACAATGCCGATAGCAAAAGGTAACCGATCGAAATGGCAGTGGTGAAATACACATTACGAAGGTTATAAAAACTATTTTTAAGCAAAACTTCTTGCTGCATATTATTTTTTATCAAAATTCGACCTGAAAATATGATCCCAGAAAGTCCAGCTTACCCCATATCCTTTTGTCGAATCCGAATAATGGTGAAGCATGTGGTGATGTTTTAACTTTTTCCAGAAACCGCTTTTAAAATTAGCATGATGAAGTGCATAATGTACCATATCGTAAAAGAGGTAACCGATCATAAATCCGGAGAAAAATGGATAAACCGTTGTTGCAGGCAATATCCAATCGAAGAGGAAATAAAAGCCTAAGGCCATTGGGATACTGGCTGAAGGTGGCATCACCAACCTCTTGGCATCATTGGGGTAATCGTGATGTACACCATGAAAAATAAAGTGGATCTTCTTTCCCCACTCTACATCTGGTTCGAAATGAAAAACATAGCGGTGCAGGATATATTCAGTAATGGTCCAGATGGCCAGGCCGAGTAGAAACCAGCCTGCAAAGTTTAAAACCGGCATTTGTATTTCTACTAATGCTTTCCAAAACAGAAAACCAATAACAGGCACGTAAACAATTAACGGCACATAAAACCGCACTTTAGATAAACTTTCTAAAAAGTCGTTTTTGAACATCCTGATGGATGCTGTAGAATTTGAAACAAAATTCTTTTTCATTTGGTAAATTATTTTTAAGCGGTTGCCACTTTTATTTTTAATAATATTTGCCACGGATGCACGGAAAACACGGATTATCCCTCTCCACTTATCAAAATCTATTGGGTTATCTCACCCTTACTACACGCTGTCATTCTGAACGCAGTGAAGGTCTTCGATTACGCTTAGACTGACAAACCAATGAAACAAGGAACCCAACGCTCGATTATTAAAGATTCTTCGTTGCACTCAGAATGACAAACTGGGTACCCTCCGCTCGCAATGACGGATTAGGTGGGAACGCCACCCGCACAACGCTAAACGCCCTCTATTAAACCTTAATCCTTTCAATCAGCACCTTTGAAG
>NNBT01003378.1_pt1 | contig 17749 bp, 18 predicted proteins | sample 1173831 | NCBI WGS metagenome assembly NNBT01 (sample SAMN07173936, study PRJNA388173) | plant metagenome | isolation source: symbiotic tissue sample KVJ10 | place: Norway: Troms, Kvaloya island | reverse complement strand
GCACTGAAGCGGGTGTGGGAGGGGTTTTAGAAGCTGGGTCTCGCCATCACGCGCAGCAGATCGCACGCCGGTTATTGCCGGTCGTTTGTTGCGTGATGGTCGGTTTGCGCGTCATGGCGCGCCTCGATAGCGCAGGAGGGCCCCGCTGATCAAGCCTTAGCGCGGGATGCGAAAAAGTGGATGCCGGTTTTTCGCGAGAATCCCGCGCTAACTTATAGGAATCGATCACGTTTATGAGTTTGGGTTGGTTCAACCCAAACTCATCGTGATCTCGTCTTGCGCTCCGGCTTCTCCTGTCGCTGATCCGGCTTGTTGCGGCGATGGGGCGGTCCGCGCTCCGGCACCGTGACCTTGCGCCCGAGCTGCTCGGCAAGCACCTTGGCTGGCACTTCGGCAATGCCGCCACGTTCGAGATCGCCCAGCTGGAACGGGCCGAAGGCGACCCGGATGAGCCGGTTCACGGTAAGGCCCAGATGCTCGCAGATCTTCTTCACCTCGCGGTTCTTGCCCTCGCGGATGGCGATGTTGAGCCAGGAATTGTCGCCCTGCGCCTTGTCGAGCGTGGCTTCGATGGGCCCGTAATGGATGCCCTCGATGGTGACGCCGGCGGCGAGCTTCGCCAAAGCGGCGGGGTCGGGCTTGCCATAAGCGCGCACGCGGTAGCGCCGGACCCAGCCGGTGGCCGGCAGCTCGAGGAGCCGTGCCAGCTCGCCGTCATTGGTGAGGAGCAGCAGCCCCTCGGTGTTAATGTCGAGGCGGCCGATCGAGATCACCCGCGGCAGCTGCTCGCGCAGCGCATCGAAGACGGTGCGCCGGCCTTCCGGGTCCTTGTGGCTGGTCACCAGGCCGGCGGGCTTATGGTAGCGCCAGAGCCGGCTTTCCTCCTTCTGCGGCAAGGGCTGCCCGTCGATGCGGACATCGTCGGACGGCTTCACATTGACGGCAGGAGACCTGAGCACCTTGCCATTGAGCTTGACCCGGCCTTCGCCGATGAGGCGCTCGGCGTCGCGCCTGGAGCACAGGCCGGCCCGGGCGATCGCCTTGGCGATGCGTTCACCTTCGAAGGCGCTTTCCTTTGGGCTTTCCTTGACCATCCGACCCCTTTCGCGTTCATGTGGGAACAGCATGAAGCACACCCCGCCCCAAGAACCAACCCCGGACCCCATGTCGCTCGCTTTTGCCGAGGCCGAGGCGGCCGGGCGGCGCGGCGAGGTACCGATCGGCTGTGTCATCACCGATTCGTCGGGCGCTATCATGGCACGGGCCGGTAACCGCACTTTAGAGCTGAAGGACCCGACCGCCCATGCCGAGCTTCTCGCCATCCGCGACGCCGCGGCCAAGCTCGGCAGCGAACGGCTGGTGGGGCTCGATATCTATGTGACGCTCGAGCCCTGCGCCATGTGCGCGGCGGCGATTTCCTTCGCCAGGCTGCGGCGGCTCTATTTTGCGGCCGGGGACGAAAAGATGGGCGGCGTCGAGCATGGCCCCCGCTTCTTCAACCAGGAGACCTGCCATCACCGGCCCGAAGTCTATGGCGGCTTGAGCGAGGCCAAGGGCCAGCAGCTCCTGAAGGAGTTCTTCCACGCCCGGCGCGGTTGAATCGATTTCTCAGCCACCGGCCCTAAGTGATTCTTTCGATTCGCATTTCGAGGGCGCGCTCAATTCAGGGAAGGAAGGTTCCGAGTAGAAGGCTATTTGTTAGAACACTTGGGCGACCGTGGCGCTCCGCATCCCAGTTTAGTGCTCGATCGAATTGGGATCATGCAAGTTGACTTCGCTTGGGATCTCCCGCTTCTGAGCCTATCCTTATATATGCACAGGCAGTCTTCGATCTCGGCGGGACTCAGTTTGCCGAACACAGGAGGTAGCTGACGTGGATCAAGTCGGTTTCCCTTAAATCCCAAGGCCCTTGCACCTTCCCTTGCTCCCGCATGAAGATAGACCACGGTGGGTGATAGTCCGAGGAATGCGCCGACCCTAACCGAAACGTCGTAAATGACCAATTCGCCAATGCCTTTGATCGGGCGGATCAATCTCTCTATGACGTCATGGAGTGCGTTGAAATCCGTCGAGGATTGCAGCTTCCTCGCGGCGCTCTGCAGCAGCCGTTCCGCCGAGGCAAGGGCCTGTTTCGGAATCCGGCGTTGATGTGAGTGCCTCTTGCCGTGAAGCTCTGACAGGGCCGCCACATGGATTGCGGAAGTTAAAGTAGGCTGCTGCGCATAGAAGTCCGATTCCGAGCGCGCCGCTTCACGATGATCTCTTATATATTGGTCGACGACGGCTCGCATCATTGGATTCTTTCGATTCGGATTTCCAGCGCGCGTTTGAGCTCGTCCTTGGCTTTCGACGCGGCCTCGATCATCTCGGTGATGCGGAAGAAGTCATTGGCGAGATAACGCTCGATCGGCGGCGTGATGTAGATATCGGGCGGATTCTGCTGGCGGCGCAGGACCGCGATCTGATGGAACATGATCAGCATCGAGCCGATGGCGAGCTCCATATTGGTGTGATGGCCGCGCCGGGGCTCGCGCATGCGGCCGGTGACGTCGATGGCGACGGTGATGTCGCTCTCCTCGCGCACATGGTCGAAGGGCACCGGATTGGTGATGCCGCCATCGACATAGAGGCGGCCGTCGATGGTGGGCGCCGAGATCAGGCCCGGTATGGCGATCGAGGCGGCGACCGCCGGGCGCAAGGGACCTGACGCGATGACATGCTCGCGCCTTTCATTGAAGTCGGTGGTGACGATGCGCAGCGGAATTTTTGTGTCCTCGACGCGCTCCGCCACGCCGTCGGGCAGGACGAAACTCGTCAACTGCTCGCCATCGATCTGCAACGACGTGAAGCTGCGGCGTGTCAGCAGATCCCCGAGCCGGGCACCTTTGACGCCAAACAGATATTTCGCCGCCTGAACCCGGTTGGCGAGGATCTGGCGGGCATGGTCGCCGATCTCCTTGGCCGGGACACCCGACGCATAGGCGGCCCCCACCAGGGCGCCGAAGCTCGAGCCGGCGATGATCGAAGGCTTGAGGCCCATCTCGTCGAAGACCTCGAGCATCGGGATATGGGCGAGGCCGCGCGCCGCCCCGCCGCCGAGCGCGAGACCGATCCGGGGCATACTCATGACTCAGGCTCCCGCTTGCCGGGCGAACCGCCAGGCGGTCTCGGCCAAGGGCCGGACCTCGCTCGCCATGAGGGCGGCATTGCGGTTGGCGGCGGTGCCGTCGCGCACCCGCCCGGCGATGCCCTGCAGGATGGCGGCGATGCGGAAGAAATTATAGGCGAGATAGACATCGAGATCGGGAATGCCGTCGCGTCCGGTGAGAGTGCAGTACTCCTCGATATAGGCCTCGATTGCCGGAATTCCAGGGTCCCGTTCATGGCCGATGAGCGAACCGACGCCGGCGCCGCGCTCGGATCGGGGCATCCACCACATCATGAGATGATAGGTGTAGTCGGCGAGGGGGTCGCCGAGCGTCGCCAGTTCCCAGTCGAGCACCGCCGCTACCTCAGGTTCGCCGGCGGCGATGATGCAATTGTCGAGACGGAAGTCGCCATGCACGATCGCTGTCGCGCTCTGCGCCGGGCAGGCTTGCGGCAGCCAGGCGATGAGGTTGTCCATCTCCTGAACGGGCTCGTTCGCCGAGGCGCGATATTGCTCCGACCAGCGTTTGATCTGGCGCGCCACATACCCTTCGCCCTTGCCGAATTCCGCAAGCTTCAAGGCGACGGGATCGAGCTTGTGCAGCCGGGCGATGGTCGAATTGAGCGCGCCGAAGAGTTGCGCCCGCTCATCCGGGGCGAGGCCCGGCGCCCAGGGCTCCCAGAAGACGCGGCCTTCGACATGCGCCATCAGGTAGAATTCGGTGCCGACGACAGTCGTGTCGGTGCAGTAATGCAAAGGGCGCGCGACCGGAAAATCGACGCGCGCCAGCGCCGCGGTGACCCGGTATTCGCGCTCGATGGCATGGGCCGAAGGCAGAAGTTTTCCGGGCGGCTTGCGGCGCAGGACGTAACGTCCGCTTTGCGCGGTGACGAGATAGGTCGGATTGGATTGTCCGCCCTTGAAACGCGCCAGGGTGAGGGGGCCGCGAAAGCCTTCGACATGGCGGTCGAGATAGGAGGCGAGGCGCGCCGCATCGATCTCGTCCGCCACGGGGCGCGTGCCTGAAAAAGCCGATTGGCGATCGATGTCCTGCGCCATCATTTTTGTCGCGCGAGGAAGGCCAAGAGATGGTCGAGTGTCGCTTGCGGATTCTCTTCGGCCAAAAAATGCCCGCCGGCGATGATGCCGGTCTCCACGTGATTGGCCCAGCGTCGCCACGACGCGGATGGATCGCTCATATCGCCCGGAATGCCGCTGTCGCCCCACAGCACCAGGAGCGGACAGGTGATCTTGCGGCCGGCCGCCAAGTCTGCCTCGTCATCGGCGAGATCGATTGTCTGGCCGGCGCGATAGTCGTTGCAGGTCGCGTGGATGTGTTCGGGCGTGGCGAAATGCAGCCGGTATTCGGCGAGCGCCTCGGGCGCGAAGGCGGAGAGGTCCCGGGCCTTGGTCCAGCGCGCCATGGTGTAGTCGAGGAAACCGATGGGCGCCGGCTCGATCAGCATTTCCGGCAGCGGATGCGGCTGCGCCAGGAACAGCCAGTGATAGGTCTTCATGGCGCGCGCCACCGAGAAGCCGTGCCACATGTCCCAGGTCGACAGGATGTCGATGAGGACGAGGCGGGTGACGGTCTGGGGATGATCGAGCGCCATCCGGTAGCCGACACGGGCGCCCCGGTCATGGCTGACGACGGCGAAGCTTTCATGGCCGAGCCCGCGCATCAGCACCCGCATGTCCTCGGCCATCACGCGTTTCGAATAGGGCCGGTTGTCTTGCGTATTGGTGGGGCAGGAGGAGAAGCCGTAGCCGCGCAGATCGGGCATCACGCAGGTGAATTGCGCCATCAGCGCCGGCGCCAGCCTGTGCCACATCGCATGGGTCTGCGGATAGCCGTGCAGCAGCAGGAGCGGCGGGCCTTCGCCGCCGATGCGGGCGAAGATCTCGGCTCCACCCGTCTCTACGCGATGCTCTCGTGTATTTGGAAAGAGATCCGACATGGCGCAGGCTCCCGGACAAGCTCACCGGGGCATTCTCGCCAAATGGAGCCTTCAGCTCAAGCGTCTTGCGCTATGGCGAAGACGGGCTGCATCTCGGCGATGTCGCGCAGCCGGTGATGGCCGATATTCTGAAAGTCGAAGCCTTTGGCCTCGACGGCGAAGCTTTCGGAGACGACGATGTCGCGGTCGAGCCGCTTGGCGAGCTCGAGCAGCCGGCTGGCATGGTTGATCGCCGGGCCGATGGCGGTGAAATCGAGCCGCGTGCGGCTGCCGATATTGCCATAGGCGATTTCACCCGCATCGAGCACCAGGCCGAAGCGGATCTGGGTGCGGGCGGCCTTGGCGCGCTCGCTGTTGAGCTCGGCGATCTTGCGGCGGATGTCGAGGGCGGAGGCGATGGCGGGCGCCGTCGGGACCGGCTGCCCGTCGGCTGCCGGATAGATCGCGAGCAGCGCGTCGCCGATGAATTTCAGCACCTCGCCGCCTTGCGCCTCGATCGCCGCCACCAGCGCGTCGAAGAAATCGTTGAGCGTCGACAGCACATTGGCGATCGGGCGCGTGTCGGAATATTGCGTGAAGCCGCGCATGTCGGCGATCAGGATGCTGGCGGTGATCATCTCCGCCTTGCCGCGGTCGAGCGCGCCTTCGAGGACCTTGGCGGCGCTGCGGCGCCCGACATAGGTGGTGAGCAGCGTATCGACGCTGCGCCTCAGCATGAAACGCTCGGCATAGGGGGTGAAGAGCATCGCCGCATCGCCCAAGGCCTTGATTTCAGCGTCGGAGAAACCGCCGGCTTTGCGGGTGGCGAAAGAAAGATGTGCCGTCCGCTCCTGGTCGAGGAAGGGTAAGGGCACGATATAATAATCCGTCGCTCCGTCGCGGCGCAGGTCGCCGAGCAGGGCCATGTTGGAAGCGGCCGCGTCGAGCTTGCGCCGGAACGGTTTGCGTGTCGTGTCGACGATCTGCGCCGGACTGCCTTCATAGTTGGACCCGTCGCTGCCGCGCGGCAAGGTCTCGATATGGGCCTCATGCGCGACCCAGCGCACTTGTACGCCTTCGATCTCGGGATTGAGGAGCTCGAGGCCGAGCGAGGAGCGCCACAAGGGAATGCCGAGCTCGACCAGCTTTTCGCACAGCAGGCGATGCAATTCGCCGGCCCGCTGGTTGCGGGTCGCGTCCGCCATCGCTGCCAGCCAGCGGGTGAAGTCGGTCATGAAAACGAGGTTTTCGGTCATCGTCCCTGGACCGCGCGCCAGCCGATGTCGCGGCGGCAGAAGCCGTCCGGCCAGTCGACGAGATCGACCGCCTGATAGGCGCGCCGCTGCGCCGCGGCTGCATCCTTGCCGAGCGCCGAGACATTGAGCACGCGCCCGCCATTGGCGACGAGCTTGCCGTCCTTCATGGCCGTGCCGGCATGGAAGATCTCGACATCGTTGCCATCGCCCGCTTTGTCGAGATTGCGGATTTCGCTGCCTTTGCCGTAGCTGCCGGGATAACCCTTGGTCGCCATCACGACCGACAGCGCCGTGTCGTTGCGCCAGCGCACCGACACCTTGTCGAGCGTGCCGTCGGCGGAGGCGATGAGCAGGGTGAGAAGATCGTCCTTGAGGCGCAGCAGCATCACCTGGCATTCGGGATCGCCGAAGCGGACATTGTATTCGATGAGCCGGGGACCGCTTTTGCCGATCATCAGCCCGGCGAAGAGTACACCCTTGAACGGCGTGCCGCGTTTCGCCATGCCGGCGACGGTCGGCCTGATGATCTCGGCCATCACGCGTTCGGCCATGGCGTCGGTCACGATCGGGGCCGGTGAATAGGCGCCCATGCCGCCGGTATTGGGGCCGGTATCGCCGTCGCCGACGCGTTTGTGGTCCTGGGCGGCGGCGAGCGCCACCGCATGTTCGCCGTCGCACAGCGCGAAGAAGCTCGCTTCCTCGCCGTCGAGAAATTCCTCGATCACGCATTCAGCGGCGCCGAACTGGCCGGCGAAGATGTCCTCGATGGCGGCGAGCGCGTCGTCGAGCGCCATCGCGACGGTGACGCCTTTGCCGGCGGCGAGCCCGTCGGCCTTGATCACGATGGGAGCGCCTTGCGCCTTGGCATAGGCAATCGCCGCGGCCTTGTCGGTGAACCGGCCATAGGCGCCGGTCGGGATGGCGAATTCGGCGCAGAAATCCTTGGTGAAGCCTTTCGAGCCTTCGAGTTGGGCCGCGGCCTTGGACGGACCGAAGACCTTGAAGCCTGAGGCCCGGAGGTCATCGGCGATGCCCGCCACCAAGGGCGCCTCCGGCCCGACCACGACGAAATCGATACGCTCTTTGCGGCAGAAGGCGACGACGGCCTGATGATCGGTGACGTCGAGCGCTGCGAGCGTCGCATGTTCGGCGATGCCGGGATTGCCGGGCGCGCAATAGAGCTTGCCGAGAAGCGGGCTGGCGGAGATCGCCCAGGCGAGCGCGTGCTCGCGGCCGCCGGAACCGATCAGGAGAACATTGAGTGGCGTCATTTGGGCATCCTTATGCCCGTCCTATGGCGAGATTCACCGCTGGCGAAAAGTCCATTTTTTCGGAACGCAGCCAGCGCGAACCCGTTAGCGGGCAGGGGGCGGCGAACCGCAATAGGAGGAAGATATGAATATGCGACCTCTGGTCAAACCTATGCTTGGGGCGGCGGCCCTCGCGGCACTGGCCGTCGGCTTCACACCTACCGTCGCGTCGGCGGGTCCGGCGGCCTGTGCCGCTTATGCGCGTGACGTCGCGGCCGCCGAGGCGCCGCGCCGTGGAATCATCGATGGCGTGGTGATCGGCACCCTCGACACCGTCATCACCGGCGGCGCCGGCGCCGACGAGCGTTATCGCGACGCCTATGACGAAGCCTATGGCAACTGCATGCGGACCGAACGCATGGCTTATGTCGTGCCGCGGGGCGAGGAGCGCGTCACCGTGACGGTGCGTCCGCAAATTCGCCCCGAAGTCGGCAGTGAGGAGTGGGTGAGCTACTGCTCGGCCAAATACCGCTCCTTCGACCCCGATACCGGCACCTATGTCACCTATTCGGGCGAAACGCTGCCCTGCCGTTAACACCGATTCCCCAGCGGGCAGATGGTCACTTCAGGCGTTTCAGCGCCTGAAGTGACCGCAGTCATGCGGCCTGCGTGAACCGCGTGAGGATTGCGAAATCATCCTCGAGATGACCCGCCGCGACGGCGCGCGCCAAGATCGCATCCCAGGCCTCGGGGCCTCGTATGTCGATGCCGTTGGCCTTGCTGTCGGCGAGCATGTGGCGCAGCGAGCCCCAATGCGTGGCGATGGAGGCGAGCGTGGCGGTATCCCCGGCGAGGCGGTTCTCGGCGGCGCGCGCGATGAGGTCGACCGCGGCGCCTTCGACCGTCGCGGCGAAGCCGAGCCGATGCCGGGCAAAGTCGGCGAGACCGACGCCATTGGCCTCGCATATCGCGATCGCCTGCAAGGTCCCGAACAGGAGCCCCCACATCTGCGTGAGAAGCGCAAGATCGAGGGCGGAGGCAAGTCCTGGATCGCTCCCGACATGTTGCGCCTGGCCGCCGAGCAGCCCGAAGGTCTTGTCATGGCGCGCATAAGCGTCGGCGGGGCCCGAGAAGAGAATCACGCCATTCTCCGTGCCGATAAAATTCGGTGTCGCCATGATCGCGCCGGCGATGAACTCAGCCCCTGAATCCCTGACGCGTGCCGCGGCCTCGCGCGCCTGGCCGGGCGTGCCCGACGACAACTCGACCACCAGGCGTCCTTTCAGCGCCGCCCGGGCATCCGCCGTGCCGAGGAGGTCTGCCGACACTGGATAGTCGCGCACATTGACGAGCACGATGTCGGAAGCCTTGATCGCCGCCGCGGCGGTTTCGGCTACCTTGGCGCCTTTTGCCGCGAGCGGCGTCGTGCGCTCGTGCGTGCGGTTCCAGACCGTCACCTGCTTGCCGCCGTCGAGCAGCGCACCCGCCAGCGCGCTTCCCATGCGGCCGGTGCCCAGTATCGCAATCCTATTCATGTCAGCAGTCTCCCGTTTGATGTGAACGGGCAAGAGCTGGGATATTGATGGCGAGAAACCAATACTTACATCGCGGTAAGGCCTTTCCGGGCAGTAAGGAGATCTCCATGCAGACAGTCGCTGACGAGTGCGGATTTTCGACGGCGCTCGCCGTCATTGGCGGAAAATGGAAAGCTGACATTCTCTGGCAGCTGCATGTGGCGCCGCGCCGCTTCGGGCGCCTGCGCGCGCTGCTCCCCGGCATCTCGGAGAAGGTGTTGATGGGGCAACTGCGCGAGATGGAGCGCGACGGCATCGTCGACCGCCATGAGACACCGGCCCGGCCGGTCAAGGTGGTCTATTCACTGACGCCGCATGGCGCGGCTCTCAATGCCGGCGTCTGCACCCTGTCGCTGTGGGGGCTGGCGCACCGGGCGCGCGGCAGCGAAATCGACATGGCCGCAGCTGACGATTGACAGGACGCGCCGGCGCGGCAAGTGTCGGCCCATGATCGATCATGACCCAGAGACCGGCGAGCTTCGCGACGCGGCAAAACCCAATGTCGCGGAATTCACCGTTTCCGAAATCTCCTTCGCCCTCAAGCGCACGCTGGAAGACACTTTCGGCCATGTCCGCGTCAGAGGCGAAATCTCCGGCTTTCGCGGACCGCATTCCTCCGGCCATTGTTATTTCAGCCTGAAGGACCAGACGGCGCGTATCGATGCGGTGGTCTGGCGCGGCACGTTCAACAGGCTCCGGTCGAAATTGCAGGAAGGCCTCGAGGTCGTCGCCACCGGCAAGCTCACTTCCTATCCGGGCAAGTCGTCCTATCAGATCGTCATCGAAGCGGTGGAGCCGGCGGGCGCCGGTGCGCTCATGGCGCTGCTCGAGGAGCGCAAACGCAAGCTCGCCGCCGAGGGCCTGTTCGACGCCGCGCGCAAGAAGCCCATTCCATTCCTGCCGCGGGTGATCGGCGTCGTCACCTCGCCGACCGGGGCGGTGATTCGTGACATCCTGCATCGCCTCAATGACCGCTTTCCCCGCCATGTGATGGTGTGGCCGGTGCGCGTCCAGGGCGAGACATCGGCCGCCGAAGTGGCCAATGCGATCCGCGGCTTCAACGCCATGGCGCGCAAGCCCGATCTCATCATCGTCGCCCGGGGCGGCGGCAGCCTCGAGGATCTCTGGGGCTTCAACGAGGAGATCGTGGTGCGCGCCGTGGCGCAGAGCACGATTCCGCTGATCTCGGCGGTGGGTCACGAGACCGACTGGACGCTCATCGACCATGTCGCCGACGAGCGGGCGCCGACACCGACCGCCGCCGCCGAGCGCGCCGTGCCGGTGCGCGCCGATCTCCTGGCCCAGGTCGCCTCGCTCGCCGCCCGTCACGAGCGCGGTCTGAAGCGCCTGATGACCGAGCGGCGCACCCGGGTGCGCGCCGCCGCCCGCGCGCTGCCGCGCCCCGACGACATACTGGCGCTGGCGCGCCAGCGCTTCGACACGATTTCGGGACGCCTGCGCTCCGGGCTCGTCAAGAACACCTTGCTGCACCGGCGCGACTTCGAAAAAGCGGCGGCCGGGCTGACGCCGGTTTCGCTGAAGCGCAATCTCGCCGAACAGGCGCGGCTTCTCGCCCGCCATGGCGCCACCTTGCGGCGCGATGTCCGCCGCGTCGTGGACTTGCGCGTCACGCGGCTCGCGGCGAGCGGCAAGCTCCTGAATTCGCTCTCCTACAAATCCGTCCTGCAGCGCGGTTATGCCCTGGTGCGCAATGCCGAACGGACGCCCTTGCGCGCCGCGGCGCAGGTGAAGCCCGGGCAGGAGATCAGCATCGAGTTCCATGACGGCGAGGTGGGGGCGGTGACCCACGGCCATGCGCCCCCGTCAGAGCGGCCTGCAAAAAAGCGTGAGGGCGGCCAAGGGTCATTGTTCTGACAGGCCTAAGAGGTTATTTGACGAAGCATGAACAGGCATGAACCCTTCCTGCCGCGCGGCCGCGAGGCCAAGATCCGGTATCTCGACGCCGATTTCCAGGTGTTGAGCGAGGGCGATCATGTGCTTTGCGCGGTGACCGGCCTGCCGATCAAGATCGAGCAGCTGACCTATTGGAGCGTGGCGCGCCAGGAAGCCTACAGCTCGGCCGAGGCGGCTTTCCGCCGCCTGCTCGAAACCGGGCTGAAATAGCCCCTTTCAATAGAAGAAGCGCCTGATCTCGCTGATGACAGGCCGCAGCAGGCGGTAGGTATCCTCGCGCCAGATCACCGCGGCATTGAGGATGATGAACAGCATCCTGAGCAGGTTGAGATTGGCCGGATTGAGCCGGGTTTTGCCCTTGAAGCGCAGATAGAGCCAGTAGAGCAGGAAGCCGCCATTGACGATGGCGAGCAGCTGCCAGGTCGGCGGGCGGCCCGACTTCAGGAAGGCCATCAGCACATCCCATTGGGATTGCACGAAAATATCTTGCATGGCAGAAGCCCGTTCGATCCTATATAGGGATGATGCCCGACTGGGCTTAATGATCCCTTGGCGGTGGGAAGGCCGAACTGGCGCACATTCCCTAAGCTATGTATAAGCCCCGGATTCCGGGTTAAAATATCCTGGTAAATCAGAGCTTCCCGCCAAAGTCGCCGCTTTGGCGAAGCGCACACGATGTGGAGTAAAGATTATGGCGAAGGCCTGGACACCCGGCTCATGGCGCAATCTTCCGGTCATGCAGCTGCCCGCTTATGACGATGCCGCGAAGCTCGCGGATGTCGAAAAGCTGCTGGCAGGGTATCCGCCGCTGGTTTTTGCGGGCGAGGCCCGTAAGCTCAAGCGCAAGCTCGCCAAGGTTTCCGAAGGCAAGGGGTTCCTGCTCCAGGGCGGCGACTGCGCCGAGAGCTTTGCCGAACATTCGGCCGACAATATCCGCGATTTCTTCCGCGTCTTCCTGCAGATGGCGGTGATCCTGACGTTCGCCGGCAGCCAGCCGGTGGTGAAGGTCGGCCGCATCGCCGGCCAGTTCGCCAAGCCGCGCTCGTCGCCGACCGAGACGATCGACGGCCAGGAGCTGCCGATCTACCGGGGCGACATCGTCAATGATTTCGCCGGCACGCTTGCCGCGCGCCGTCCCGATCCCGAGCGCCAGATCATGGCCTACCGGCAGTCGGCGGCGACGCTGAACCTGCTCAGGGCCTTCGCGCAGGGCGGTTATGCCAATCTCGAGCATGTCCATAAATGGACACTTGGTTTCCTGAAGGACGGACCGGCCTGGGAGCGTTATCAGGCGCTGGCCGACCGCATCTCGGAAGCCTTGGGTTTCATGCGCGCCTGCGGCGTCAATCCCGACACCGCGCCGCAACTGCGCTCGACCGAGTTCTTTACGAGCCACGAGGCGCTTTTGCTCGGCTACGAGCAGGCGATGACCCGCGTCGATTCGACGAGCGGCGACTGGTACGCGACCTCCGGCCACATGTTGTGGATCGGCGATCGCACCCGTCAGCCCGACCATGCCCATGTCGAATTCTGCCGCGGTGTGAAGAATCCGATCGGCCTCAAATGCGGCCCGACGCTGCAGCCTTCCGAGCTGATCAAGCTGATCGACATCCTCAACCCGGACAACGAGCCGGGCCGGATGACGCTGATCACCCGCTTCGGCGCCGACAAGGTCGACAAGCATTTGCCCGAGCTGGTGCGCGCCGTGAAGCGCGAGGGCCGCATCGTCGTGTGGTCCTGCGACCCGATGCACGGCAACACCATCAAGTCGCGTTCGGGCTACAAGACGCGGCCCTTCGACCAGGTGCTGGCGGAACTGCGCCGCTTCATGGCGGTGCACCAGGCGGAAGGCACCCATGCCGGCGGCATCCATGTCGAGATGACCGGCAAGGACGTCACCGAATGCACCGGCGGCGTGCGGGCACTCTCCGACGAGGACCTGAACGACCGCTACCACACCTTCTGCGACCCGCGCCTCAACGCGGGCCAGGCGCTGGAGCTGTCTTTCCTGGTCGCCGAAGAGCTCAAGAAGGAGCAGGCGCTGCGCCCGCACAGCGATGACGACGAGTCGGCCGAAGCCGCCGAGTGAGTTCTATCCAATATTGATTGGTCGCCCCGGATGAAAGTCCGGGGCGATTTTTTTTGACCCTCATCACTCAGGACGATGACGTCTTCGCGTCCCAGACCTCGCGCCATGCCGCAAATTCAGAGGGGCGGATCTGATAGCGCGCGAAATTGCCCTCATGCAGTCCGGTGAGTTCGGCTTCAGCGGTCTCGATGAAGCGTTCGCGATCGGCGGCTTCTATCCGCTTGGCCGCCCATGCGGCGAGGCGTCGGGGCGCCTCTTTTCGCCCCGCCGGCGCGCGGATCAGGTCCGCGATGATTTCGCGCAACTCGACGCGATAGCGCAGTCGGAACGGGTCCGGTTCACCGAGCGATTGACGAACCGCGACATAACGCGCGGCGGATCGTTCATAGGCCCACAGAAACACGTCTTTGAGCAGCTCGACCCTGTTCAATTCGTAAATGCCGAGTGTGGCCTCGGTATAGGCTTGCCGCGATATGTCGGCGAAAGACAGCGGCGAGAGATTGCCCTTGATGAAGGGGATATTCGCGGCGAGCCGCGAGACGCGTTTGTTCACATCGTCGAAGGGCTGCAGATAGGGTAGCTGCACCATGATGAAGAATGCCTGTTCGAAGGGATCGGCAATAGCCTCGGCCGTGGCGAGAATTCGATTGAAGCATTCTTCGATGAGTTGCGGAACTTCGAGCGGATGAAAGGTTGAGCGTTCGATGCCGACGGCGATACGGCGCAATCTGCCGGCCGCTGCCGGGTCATGCAGAAGATTGTTGGCGAGCAAAGCGTGCAGGTTGAGGAGGGTGTGACGATTGAAGCCGATGCTCTCCACGGGGCCGACCAGGAACTCGATCGCGTCCTTGTGGTTGAGGATCATCTGCGTTTCAATGCGCGCATGCCCTTCGGCTTCCTGTCCGAATTCGATCAGACGTCTGGTTTCGAGGAGCGAGTAGGTATTGCCCTCCAGGCGGCTTGAATTCCAGGAGAGATCGACGAGCAGCCGGCTCAGCACCTGCCTGACATAGGTCCCCGCCGGCTGCTGGGCGATGGGCGGCCGCCCAAGGACGGCGAGGTGCCGGCGCTCGGACTCGTTCAGATAGAATGTGACATTCGGGCGATAGCGGTCGAGGAAACCGCGATCGTAACCGACAGGTTTCCGGGCAGCGGGTGCCTGACGGACATGATCGCGGATCGAGGCGCCAGGCGGAGAGAGCGGAATGACAATGGGCTCTTCCTCGCCGAACCCGGTTAGGGGGGAAGCGGCGTCCGTCAGGCGATATTTCGCTGAACGTCCCTCACCGATCTTGAGAAGCCGGCCACGCTTGGTGAGATGCTTTAGGCGATATTGAAGCGTGCGCAGGGGGATCGGAGCGGCGAGCGCCCGCAATATCTCCTGCGCCGACGAATTGCCTTCAAGGTATCGAAGCGTGCTCTCGATCTCGGCCAGGGCGGCGTCGGGAAACTGCTTTGACAATCCCGCTTCCTCCGTCTTTCGCGCAAGATAGCACGTTTTGCGCAATAATCAAATTATTGCGCAACTATTTGCATTACACGCAAGATAATATTGCGCGTAACTTTTAGAGTTTCATATCCTGATCGAGCGGGAAGATCGGGCGTGGCACGTTTTTGTAGGGCAGGTGTTCGAGATGGGGCGTGCAGAGCGCACCACTGTCGCAGACGATGACCTTGTCGGCGATGGGCTCGAAGGCGGCGCGGAAATGCTGCATCGATTTGAGCGCCACCACGGTCTTGGCGGCGGGATCGATGCCGAAGGCGCGGAATTGCTGCTGATCGAGCATCTGCGACGGCTCCGTCACCACCAGGATATCGATGCCGCCGGTTCGCACGACCGCCGATGGGCCGAAGCTGAAAGTGAGCTTTCCGATCATCGGGCCGTCGCCGGTATAGGTGCCGTCGCTGATCAGCCTGAGCTCGCCTTCGAGATCGATGGGCTCACCGCCGAAGCGCGGATCGGTCTTGCCGCCGAGCCGGATCTTCACCTTGTCGCCGACCTTGCGCTTGTGAAGGTCGCGCGCGACCTCGCTATCGACCATCGGCCCGAAGGCCGCGTCTTCGATGCCGGCATCGAGCAGGGCTTTCAGGAGATTGGTCGAGTCGCCATAACCGCCGCCGCCCGGATTATCGGCATAATCGGCGATAATGAACGGCCCCTTGGCGCGTTTGTGCGCCTTGGCCAGCCCGGCCGCTTCCGCGACCGGCATGTAGTAGTTGATGACGTCGAAGCGCATGTTCCAGATATCATCAGCGAGGCTTTCGGCGAAAGCGCGATGCGGCGCCTCGGCGCCGTCATAGGTGACGAGCACGGTCGGGCCGACATCCTTGATATCGGCATTGCCGAAACCGGAATTGATGCTGACCGCAAGCGCCCCTGGCGTCTTTTCATGGGCGATGGCCTTCGCGACTCGTTCGATCATCGGGCCGACATCGGTGCGGGCACCATTCACCTCTTCGAGCATCGGGCGATGGGCGCGCAGCGTGCGCGGCTTGATCTCGCCTTTCATCGCACGCTCGAGGATGTCGGCCGCCTGGCGGGCGCGCTCGCGCATGTCGATATGCGGATAGGTCTTGTAGGAGACGATGACATTGGCGTGCGCGCACATTTCGGGCGTCACATTGGCGTGCAGGTCGAGCGTGACGGCGATCGGCAGGTCCGGTCCGACGACACCGCGCAGCCGCTTCAGCAGCTCGCCTTCGCCGTCCTCGCAGAACTCGGTCACCATCGCGCCATGCAGGGCCAGCGCGATGCCGTCGAGCTCGTCCTTATGGGCCGCCGCCGCGGCGACGATCTGCCCGCCGAGGCGTTCGAAGGCGTCGCGGGTGACATAACCTGCCGGCTCGGCGAAGGCGCTCAGCACGTGGATATGCTTCCAGCCATATTTCCGGGCGCTGTCGCAGAAGCCGGCGAGCTCGGTATTGGCGTCGCCCAATGCGCGGATGGCGTCTTCGCCGAAATGGGTGTCGCGCGCGACGAAGGCGTCATAGCCGGTGAGATTCACATTGAAGGTGTTGGTCTCATGGAACAGGCAGGCGGACAGTACGGTGAAGGCCATGACAGGTCTCTCTCTGTAGATCAGCTGAGGGGGTGGAAACAGGCGACGGCATGGCCGTCGGATCGGGTGTCGAGCTCGGGCCGCCGGCTCAGGCAATCGGGCCTGGCCTGGGAGCAGCGCGCCGCGAAGGCGCAGCCCGGCGGCAGATTGTAAGGGCTCGGGATCTCGCCGGTGAGCTTGCTGATGTCGCGCCGCTGCGCCGGGTCGGGCACGAAGGCGCTGTCGAGCAAGGTCTGTGAATAGGGATGGCGCGGGGTGGCCTTGGCGTCGGGCAGGATCTCGACGATGCGGCCCAGATACATCACCACGATGCGGTCGCAGAAATAGCGCACCAGATTGAGGTCGTGCGAGATGAAGAGATAAGTGAGGCCGTGCTCGTGCTGGAGCTTTTCGAGCAGAGTCACGATCTGCGCCTGGATCGAGACATCGAGCGCCGCGGTGGGCTCGTCCAGCACCACGAGATCGGGCTCGAGGGCGAGCGCCCGGGCGATGCCGATGCGCTGGCGCTGACCGCCCGACAATTGATGCGGATGGTTTTCGGCGAGCTTTGCGTCGAGGCCGACCATGGCGAGCAGGGCGTCGATCTTCCGGCGTGCCTCATCCCTGGTGAGGCGAATGCCTTGCACCCGAAACGGTTCGAGGAGGGCGGCGCCGATCGTGTAGCGCGGATCGAGCGAGGAATAGGGATCCTGGAACACCATCTGCATGCGCCGGCGCAGCCGCCGCATCTCGCTGTGCGATTGCTTCAGGAGATCGATGCCGTCGAAGCTGATGCTGCCGCTCGTCGCCGTGATGAAGCGCAGCACCAGGCGCGCGAGGGTGGATTTGCCGCAGCCCGATTCGCCGACGATGCCGGTCACCTGGCCGCGCGGAATGTCGAGCGACACCTGATTGACGGCGGTCATCCGGCGCGGCTTGCCGAACAGGCCCTTGCGGCTTTCGAAAACCTTGTCGAGATCGCGGATCGTGACGAGAGGCGTGAGGCTAGGCATGGGCGGCCTCCTGCTTGTCGGCGACATGGCAGGCGATTTCACCGCCGGAAGCGAGCCGCTCGAGCGCCGGCACCTGCCGCTGGCACAGGCTCTCGCCGCGTGTGCAGCGCGGATGGAAACGGCAGCCGGAAGGGTATCGTGCGACACTAGGCACCAGGCCTGGAATGCCGACGAGGCTGCCGCGCGCCTTGGCGTTGCGCGGAATGCAGCCGATGAGGGCTTGTGTGTAAGGATGGCGTGGACGGGCGAAAATAGCCGCCACGCTGTTGCTCTCGGCGACGCGCCCGGCATAAAGCACCACCACGCGGTCGCAGGCTTGCGCCACCACGCCCATGTCATGGGTGATGAGGATGAGGGCGACGCCTTTCTCGCGCACCAGCTCGCCCAGGATCTGGACGATCTGCGCCTGGATGGTGACGTCGAGTGCCGTCGTCGGCTCATCGGCGATGATGAGATCGGGGTTGGCGGCGAGCGCCATGGCGATGACGATGCGCTGCTTCATGCCGCCCGACAGTTGATGCGGATAATTG